>Ga0180435_10004359_pt1 | contig 13970 bp, 3 predicted proteins | sample SS_ome_3_FD_132467 | JGI IMG/M metagenome (GOLD analysis project Ga0180435, IMG submission 132467) | Hypersaline lake sediment archaeal communities from the Salton Sea, California, USA - SS_3_S_1 metaG | ecosystem: Environmental > Aquatic > Non-marine Saline and Alkaline > Hypersaline > Sediment... | reverse complement strand
GGGTTAAGCTCAACATCGACCTCGAGCCAACCACCTTCAGTTTCGACGTCAATCCAATACGCTTCAGCACCAACCTCGGCAAATCCTTTTTCCCACACAACGCTTGCGGCATCCACGGTGAGTGCGGTCGAATCCATCGCCAGGGCCGTATTGGATCCAAAGTTCATGTCCCAGCCCACCAGCCTGGGTTCGGATCGGCCGAAACCAGTCCAGAGGTCGTAGTCTCCGAATTGAGAAGAATGCAGGAAGAGGAACTGCTCAGCATATCGCTGCCATTCATCTGTGAATGTAGTTCCCCTCCTCAACAACGCCCTGGCGACCGCAGCTAGCCCGGCATGGGCCGGAGTCTCCGTCTGGTGGGTAGTCTCGAACTCCGCGAAAACCTGCCGGACTATTTCCTCATCGTACCGTCGCGCGAGATGCTGAAAAAACGGAAATCGACGGTACTCTGAGTTTTTGTGGCGCAGGCCATTTGACAACAGAGTACGCGCTCTGTTGGCTGCCAGCTCGTACCAGTTGAGTGCATTCCCTCTTCGGTCCCTCAAGTCAGGATACATGATGCCCTCAAACCAACGAGCCGAGGACTCTCGCAACCAGCTGTTCTGTTCGAAATCTGCCGGGTCACTGAACCAGCCGTACTGAAACTGCGCTTGATGGTAGTATTCGTGAGTGGCAAAAAGCGGTATTAGCTCCTCTGGCTCAATGGCAGACCATCTTGTCTCAATGGTTGGATCGCACCCTAAGTTATCGTTGGCCGTACTTTGCTCGCAGAGATCATTGTCCAACCAAATGGTGCTATCCACGTTTGAGAGTTGCAGGGCGCCGCTGTCCGGGAAGAAATCTCCGAACCTATTTCTCATTCTTTCCCAGGTAGATGGCCACTCATCCCGAGCATCAGCAATCAGCACGTCCACATGTGGGGGTAGGCGATATCCCCTTTGTGCCAATCGATCTCTGGTTGCGTCCAGGGCATCAGCAATGTCCTCAACGTACCGATAGGATCCTCCTGGGTACGTGTCCGGTGGGCTGTGTTCAGCGTGGCCTTCTTTCCAATGAATCGTGTACCCATACCCTCTCAATTCGTTATTGAAGAAACCATCGACGCGTACTCTAAAATGGGTGAGGTGATCTACCCGCGCGGTCACCGTTCCTGCAACTGGGTCCACAGTTGCGGGGACCGGGATCCACGATGATCCGTCCCAGTATGCAGCTCCAATGTCTGCGGGAACTACGTCTTCCGGCAGGAGAATGTCTGTGTCGAATGGTATGGTTACTTCGATTGTGTCTAGAATCGTCCCACCGTCTAGTGTGACGTCATATGCCTCACCAACCATATCGTAGAGGGCATCCTCCGGAGCCTCAGGCGGAGCCGGCACCTCAGCCACAGTTAGCACCCCATCATCACTGATCGCCCCTGCCGGGATCTCGACCGTCACCTCATCCGGCCCTACAACCGTTCCACCCGATGCAGCAGTCACCGTATCCTGTTCCCCAACGAGTACGGTGTAGGGAATGTCCAGGACCTGGCTGGGAACAACTGACAACGCACTGGCGTGGCTGGCCTCGGGCACAAGCGAATCGGGAAGGGCAACTTCGAGGACGTAATCTCCCCAGGGCAACGATCCGGAAAAAAAGCCTGCGGCATCCGTCGCGGTGCTGAGGGCAGTCGCATCGCCTGCAGCTAGTATATCAACGCTGACGCTCGATATCCCCTCGCCGAGGTCGTTGATGTCATTACCGTCCAGATCTATGAAAACCGACCCCTGGACCGTCCCATCGGTTCTATCGACATTGAAATCCTCTTGGTGCGCCGCACCGGGATCCAGGTCGATTGAAGACGCTGAGAGTGTGAACTCGTACTCTCCGTTCGACACTGGGGCTATCTGGTATGTACCTGCCCACACATCCGCCAGCACGTAGTCACCTGACGCGTCCGTTGTGACCGACTGTGTTCGAGGTCCATCCAACCCAACTTCAAGACCCTCCGCCGGAACATCAGTGCCCCAGAATGTGGAAGTTACGTTCCCGCTGACCGTTGCCAATCCGACTTCAGCATCAACTCCAACTGAAACAACCCCGGCGTCGACCTGAATCCCTTGTACCTGGTCCTCGGTTCCAAGAGTCCAAACGGTGCCGACGCTGCCGTTCCCATCGGTATAGCCGCTCTGCATCGATACTGATCCGCCACCTTGCACGACGGTGAACAGTACCTCGATCCCCGGAACCGGTTCTCCAGCCTGGTCCAGTATCCTGACGGTCACACTGTCGAGCAACGGCGAACCGGCAGCACCTACCTGGTCGGCACCCTGCAATACCTCGATTGTGTGCACCGCCTGATCCACGGTGAACGATGCAGTGCCGGACTCATCGCCAGCAGTTGCCATGATCGTGGATGTTCCACTTGCCATTGCCGTCACTAACCCCGTAGCGCTCACCTCGGCAACACCTTCGTCAGACGATGACCAGGTGAATGCCTCGCCCGTGACCTCGTAACCATTCGCGTCCCTGGCGACTGCGGTCAACTGAACGGTTTCGCCAACTGAACTCGTCGCGGCAGATGCAGGTGCCACCTCTACCGTAGCCACCACCTGTGTCACGGCGATTGCGGCATCACCAGAAACTCCCCCCAACTCCGCTGTGATATTTGCGGTCCCACTACCGATCGTGGTGACCAGACCGGAAGCATTCACAGTCGCAACTGCCTCATCAGATGAGGTCCAAGAGAATGCACCCCCCGAAACCACGTTCCCGTTTCCATCCCTCGCGGTTGCGGTTAGTTGTGCCGTCTCACCGAGCGAAGTCGCCGTAGATGACGGTGGCGTCACCTCAACCGTGGCTACCACCTGCGCTACCGACAAGAATGCGGCACTAGTTACTCCACCAACGATAGCTGAGATGGTCACCGTCCCGTTTCCCACCACCGTCACCAAACCGGTTGCATCGACCGTCGCTACATTTTCGTCAGATGACGACCAACTGACTGACGCCCCAGCAACCGGGAAGCCGTTAGCGTCGCTAACCGTGGCAGCTAGCTGCACAGTCTCGCCAACTGAACTGGGAGCAGCCGATTCAGGGCTGACCTCAACCACCGAAACCACTTGTGCGACATCGATCGTAGCCGAACCCGTCAGACTACCCGCAATGGCAGTGATCGTAGCAGTCCCGTTCGAAACAGCCGTTACTAGTCCCGAAACATCAACCGTGGCGACGCCTTCGTCGGAAGACGACCAGGTGAAAGTCTCCCCCGAAACCGGATACCCGTTTGCGTCCGTAGCCGCGGCTGAGAACTGAACGGTCTCACCTAGTGAACCCGGACTAGCGGACGACGGAACAACCACGATCTCCGAGACCTCTTGAGCCACCGTTATGTCCGCCGAACCCTGCACCCCGCCAGCAACGGCAGAAATGTTCGCTGACCCATTCCCGACTGAGGTAACCAGCCCTGATCCAGAAACTGTTGCAACACTCTCGTCCGACGACGCCCAAGTGATAGTAGCACTCGTGACGGGATGGCCATTCGCGTCATTTGCCTCAGCTGTCAACTGCACTGTTTCGCCAATGGAGGTAGGAGATGCCGACGCCGGCGATACTTCCACTCGCGATACTACCTGCGCCACCGTAATGACGGCTGCACCAGAGATGCCTCCTGTTTCTGCGGAAATTGTCGTCGTTCCATTCGATACTGCGGTCACAATTCCCTGAATGCTGACCGTAGCCACTTGCTCATCGGAAGACGTCCAGGTCGGAGAACCTCCTGTGATGAGATTACCGTTCGCATCCCTGACAATTGCAGCCAACTGCACAGTATCGCCGACCGAGGTTGGATTGGCCGACGCGGGATCAACTTCGACTGTCGCAACCTCCTGCGCGACTGTTATGGAAGCCGAATCTGAGGACTCGTGCATTGAGGCTGTGATCCATGCCGTACCGTTCGCCACTGAGGTCACCAATCCCGACGCGTCAACGGTGGTTACGCTCACGTCGGATGAAGACCAAGTGAATGCTCCGTTCGTGACCTGGTGACCGTTTGCATCTTCGGCCGTTGCCGTGAGTCGCACCGTATCGCCTATCGCCGATTGGTTCGCGGTCGAAGGATCTACCAACACTGCTGATGCTACCTGGGATACTATCACGGTCAGTGAGACCGTCTTGCCCCCTGTCGATGCAGTGATTGTTGCGGTCCCATTGGCAACTGCTGTCACCAAACCACTGCTGTTCACTGTTGCAATGTTTGGGGCACTCGAGGACCAAGTGATCGTCATGCCACTTAGGGTGCTTCCAGAAGCATCCTTGGCCACGGCGCTGTATTGTTGGGTTGAACCGATAGCTGTCAGCGTGTCGGTCCCAGGAGTTACTTGGATGTTCGCGACGGTTGGCGTCGTAGGAATCGGATCCGGATCGTTTCGAGGTGCCGTCGGCGCCTCCGCACCGCAGGAGATGCTCACAACGATCACTATGGCGTGAATCAGTATGCGTCGAAATGCGGGCATTGGCTTCGATCTCACGTTTTCAATCATGTCTGAATCCCTGGCCTGGAATTGCTGCCCCCAAACCACACCCGACCACCTTGTCGGCTAAACCTCATAGGCGTACCTTCTCCAGCGCCAACTCGAGAAGAGCGACACCTGAGTGACGGGCGTGGCCGAGGGCCTTTTTCCACTGTTCCTTTTGGTTGGTGAGGTTAACCTGAAGGGGTTATAGGCTCGTTAGATGGGCAACGGACAAGTCAACAAGGTGCCACTGGACGCGGATTTGAAGCTCACCGTTCTCGGTGGCGCTTCTTTATCGTATGTCCTCCCAAATCAACAGGTTACGCAGGTGCTCGGTGCAGGCAAACCGCTCGCGCTATTGGTGTATCTGGCAAGGCTGCCGAGCAGGATGGCTACGCGAGATCATGTGTTGGACCTGCTTTGGGCAGACCAAGAACCCGCGTTGGCAAAACCCGCCCTGAGACAAGCCATCTGGTATCTGCGAAAGCGTATCGGCGATACTTCGATCGAGACCGGTGAGGGCGTGATCAAGTTGGCGTTGCAGCTTGAATCGGATGCAGACCGGTTCGAGTTCTCCGTCGGCTCTGGAGAGTTAGAACCCGCCGTCGGCCTTTACGGCGGCCCATTTCTCCCGGAACTAGCCGTACCGGGGGGTGCAGAATTCGAACACTGGGCCAATGGTGAACGAGCCCGCTTGGAGGCGCTGTTCTTTCGCACGTCTGAAGTCGTGATCCGCAACTGCCTTTCAGAAGGGCGCTTTGCCGACGCAGAGGCGCTAGCCAGACGTGCACGTGACATGAATCGAGTGCGGCAGGAAGGCTGGCGGTTGCTCCTTGAAGCCCTGACCGCCGCTGGTGACGCAGTCAGGGCTTCTGTTGAGGCAGAAGAACTAGAGCGCTATGTGGCCGAGGTGGGTTCGAGATTGAACAATGCCACGGCTGAGGCCGTTCGCCTTGCCAGGCAAATACCTGCCGATTCGAGCGAGGTGAGTTCGGGCAGAGCGATGGTAGCGGATTTGATAGGACGGGAACGCGATTTTGCCCTGATCCTGCGCGTTTGGGAGGAAGTGAAGAACGGTAAAGGAAGTCACCTCACGGTTAACGCTAGAGCGGGGCTGGGAAAAACCAGACTGCTCACGGACGTGCACATGCGCCTTCATGCATCGGGCACACAAGTCGTACACGTCAGAGCAAACGTGGGAGAACAGCAGATTGAATATTCCCTTGCAGCCGGGATCGCGGCTGCGTTGTCAAAACTCCCGGGTGCAAAGGGTATCTCACCGCGGTGTGCGGCTAGCCTCGTTGCTCTAAATCCTGTCCTGGCCGACACATATATAGTTCCAGCCGTTTCGGCAGGTGGGTCGGATGCTCTGAGAACTCGTACCATTGCGCTTACAGAGTTGCTCTCCGCAGTCGCCGACGAGCAGCCCGTTGCCGTCTTGGTGGACGACGTGCACTGGGCAGACAACGCGTCGAAACACGTCTTGGGCGGACTCGCCGGAGGTATCGCAAGGAAACCCGCCATGTTGATTACCGCGTCGCGGCCGACCACCCGCAGCCCGGTTCAGGATTCCGCTCAAGAGGAAATCACGCTCCATCCCCTCACGATGGAACATGTAATCGCACTCGTGAGCAGTCTGGGATCTCTTCCCACAGAGGATTGGGTAAGGGATGCCTTGTCGTTACTTCACGACGTGACGGGCGGATCACCACTGCTAACGCTCGAAACACTTCAGCTGGAAATCGACCGCGGCACACTAGAGCTGTCGGACGGCGCCTGGAGCTGCAACGATCCAGCAACCCTTCAAACCGAAATCGAACAAGGGGGAGCGCTACGGCACAGAGTGTCTAAGCTCGCACGTTCGGAAAGCTGGTATCTGCTGTTGCTCGCCGTGGCTGGCACCCCAGTGTCCGCTCTGCAGCTGGCACGAATGACAGGCGGGTCGGAAGATTCGTTGTTGGAGGCTACTCAACCGCTTGAGCAGCGCGGGTTCTTGTCGCGAATTGGGAACGAGCTACAACTTGCTCACGATGAGATTGGATCCCTCGCCGTCGAACTGGCGAGCGGCGAGGCACTAGAGGCGGCGAGAGGAGCGGTCGGAAGAACGTTGGCGGAAGAGGCAGGTGGTGACGAGCACTTGCTAGTTCGTGCCGGGCAGCTCCTGGCATCATCGAAAGAAGTCGGCTGGTTGAATGACGTCTTCAGAAGACGTTTGCGGATAGCACGCCAGCGCGGTGACCGGCGGCGCGCTAGCGAGCTGGCTCGCGATCTGTTGGGTGGGAACTTTTCCGCAGACAAGTCGGCAATGATGATGCGAAGCCTGCCGCCCCACTACCGAATCGGCCTGACAACGCCCCGCCGAATCTCAACAGCCGCCTTCGCAGTGCTGACACTCCTTTTGGTGACCGCAGCGGCAGTGCTCTGGCCCGCTGGCGACCCTCCAGCCATCGGGGTTGTAGCGTACGATCGCACGACGGGGCCGTTCGGGAATCCACTCGGTGCCTGGTTCGGGCGCAACGACGTTGTGGCTCGGCAGAGCATAGAATTGCGCACCACGGACCGCGCTCCGAGGATCGACTCAGTACACGCACAACCTGTACCGAGCCCTGTCGGCGGTAGATGGGCGTTCAGCAAACTCACTCCGGACTCAGGCGAAATAGACGTGTTCATCGTAGATGCCGACGGAAACCAACAGCGCATCACTCATACGCCCAACGATGACGGCGTGCAAGATTGGTCACCCGACGGCAAATACCTGCTCATTGTCTCCTCACGTTGGCACCCGGCTGAACGCTACGAAGCCGCAACGGTCGAGGTGGCAACTGGGAACGTTGTACGGCTCACACACTCGAGTCAAAACGAATCCAGCCTGAAGTGGAGTCCAGACGGCACTAGAATCGGCTACACTCGTACGGAACCAGGCGCCGATGAAACAGAGTTCTGCTGGACTACTCCCCGGGCAGATCCACCAACCTGCATTCACATTACTGGGCGTTTCGCCGGATGGCGGGGGCCTAACCATGTCTACCTGAGCTCGGACAGCGTTGGAACCGCCTGGTTCGGGGTGTTGGATTTGGAGTATGGGCGCTTTGAACCGCTTTTTCCTGCCGACCAATACAACCGTTTCCACACGTCCAGAAACGGAGATTGGTTTCTCGGTTTGTACCATGACTCGCTCGGTGGGACCCTCGCATGGCATGTGTTTCCGGTTGATGCTCCGGAGACTGCAACTGACGTTCTGCTGCCCTCAGGCAACAACGAAGGGTACGTTCTCGCTCTTCACTCGAGCCAAAGAGAATACCACTTCCTGGATAGTCTCGAGATCGATCATCGAGGCGATTCGTTCCCAGTTGGTGTTCCGCTGTTACTGCACTCTGCCGGCTACGATGCGACAAGGGAAAGAATGCCGGTCCCAACGATCGAATGGAGTGGAAACGACCAATCGATTGCCTCCGTCGATAGAGAGGGGATCATCCTTGGTCTACAGGCTGGCTCTGTCACATTGCGCGCTGTAGCTGGTGGGTGGAGGGAGGACATAGCAACCATCAGCTTCATCGATGCCGAAAAGGAAGATACGTTTTCCGAAGCATGGGCGGGCAACTGGACCGAGCGCTGGGCGCCATACGGTGACCCTGCGCCCGTGGTCACGGTAGGGCCGGATTCTGTTCGCGCGTTTTGGAACAACGCCGATGCCTCTTTCACCAGCGGTGCGTATTCACGTCAAGAGTGGTCTGCACGCGACGGCCTCGGCGTCAGGGTTGCTGTCTCCAATGACATCACGACCCCAGGTGACCAAACCCTCAGCCTCGCATTCGCCGGCTGGATGGATCCAGTCGCTCTAGACGAGTGGAATCACAAGGACGACTACGTACCTGGGCGGAGCAACGACTCGCGCCCAGAGCATTGCGCCATCGCGTATCCCAATCGCAATTCGGTTCTAGATGGAGATGTGGCGTTGCAGGTCGGCAGGGGAATGTTTTCGGCTCAGTCTGGGCGTGCCGTCCACACAGGCGAATGGCACAGCGTTACGGTGCAGATTTTTCCAGACGGCACTTGTGGCGTCGCTGTAGACGGAAGGGCAATTGCACGCAGCACAGCACGAGTCCCGCTCGACCCGATGTATCGATTGTGGACGGAAGGTCGTTCGAACGGCTCAGAGATGCTGGTAGGACCTCTACAACTGTGGATCGGCGTGGACACGGACATTGAATGGGGCGATCTCGACTGGCCGGAGTGAGTTCGGGGTCTCCTAGCTCAGAAGTCCATGAAGACCAGTCGGAACCCCACGCCGTAGTTCGGTTCGTTCGGAGCGTACCCGAAGCGAGACGCGGAACGACACGAGGGCGCGCTCATGAACCATGAGCAACCTCGCAAAACGCGTTGGGAGGCTCTAGGCTGGTTTATCCAGGCGGTTCCGAACGCCGGGGCATCGTCATAGCTGCCGTGGTAGTCGTCTTCGACGAACTCAGTGACGTTCCCAATGATGTCGTAGAGGCCCCAACTATTGGGCATTCTCGAGCCCACGGTGGAACTGCCACTGTCGGGCACACCGTATACCGCATAGAGTCCAGTTTGGGCATAATCAGGATCGTCACCCCAATAGAAGCGGGTCGTGCTGCCGGCACGCGCCGCATACTCCCACTCTGCCTCGGTTGGCAGGCGAAAGCCGATGTCGAGTCGGGTAAGAAACGTCTTGACGTCATCCCATTCGATTGAGTGCACGGGATAGTAGTCGCCCACCCCATAACTCTTGGCCGGGTTTTCTCCCATCACCGCGTACCATTCCCCCTGCGTGATCTCGTAGCTACTCATCCAGAATCCACTCGATATGTAGACGGTGTGGGCCGGCCCCTCGTTTTGGTCACGATCGTCTTCCCAATCCGGACTCCCCATCGTGAATTGACCGGGGGGAATCCAGACCATGGGGATCGTTACCCCGTCCACCAGGTTCACCCATCGAACCTCACCAGGGAAGGGTTCACTGCTACTGCCATCGAACGACTCAGCCCACCAGGCAACCCCCAAAACTCCCCCAACAACGACAACTGCGACCAAGACTGCGATAAGGCCCCATTTCTTTCGGCTGACTTTTCGCTTTCGAACGGCCGCCTCTTTCGAAATCGGCGTCGTCGGCGTCTCGCTCAGCGGGACCGTCGGCATATCACTGCTGACGGGAGAATCCGAGCTTACCTCAGCGAGGGGCTCCGCTGTTTCTGGTCGAACAACGGGAGCAGTTCTCGGCGAGGGTTTTTCCGCGACACCTTGATCACCTGCTTGTTTCAGCGCATCCAGGAACTCCGTCACCGTCGGGAAACGTTCCTCCGCCTTTTTCGACAGCGCTCTGTTTATCGTCTCGTAGACCTCACCGGGCAATCCGGGGCGGAACTCCGCCAACGGAGGCGGCGGTACAAAACAATGCTTCTGTATCAACTCGACCGCAGAATCCGCCTCGAATGGCAGGCGCCCGGAGAGCATTTGGAACACCATTACCGCCAGTGAATACTGGTCGGCAGCGCCGGTAACCTCGCCGCCCATACATTGCTCCGGCGACATGTAAAAGGGTGTACCAATCGCAGACCCCGACGCTGTGAGTGTGGCTGCCGTAAGAGCCTTGGCAATGCCGAAATCAGCGACAATGGCTCGGCCTTGCTCATCTATCATGATGTTGGCAGGCTTGATGTCGCGATGTACTACATCTCGCCGATGAGCCCACTCGAGGGCCTCGCTTACCTGACGCAGGTATTGGAGGACCTCCGGCAAGTCCAATAGACCCTTCTCTTTCAGAATCTCGTCGAGCGCCCTGCCCTCCACGAACTTCATCGCGTACCAGAACAGTTTCTGTCCCGAGCTGATCCTGTATATCGGAATGATGTTGGGATGATCCAGGCCCGCAGCAGTCTGCGCCTCGCGCACGAATCGGTCGATCGTGCCCTTCCCGAACGTGAGTTCCGGCGGTAGGACCTTGATGGCTACTTTGCGCCTCAGCCGAACCTCGGTCGCGAGGTAAACGACCGCCATGCCGCCACGACCGAGTTCACTGACGATCTCGAAATCTCCACGTGTATCCTCACGCAGCATCTGCTCCATGTTCTGAACGCCGTGATCCGTCAGCAGTCTGGTGTCACCAGAATTCGGGTCCGATAGGTCGGCGCCGCAGCTGAGGCAAAAGCGGCTGCTATCGGGAATCGGTGTGGAACAGTGTTCGCAGATCAAATCGAAGAATTCCAGGCCTTCGTTGATGGGTCTAACGGTCGAGAATTGGCGGACATAAGATGCATAGAAGTGCATCGGGATGGGAGTCAGGGATTTCTGACCGGCATGGGCGGTCCAGCCGTTCGCCACCGCTCATACGCAAGTCATCGACTGGCGCGGCGCTTTGTCTAACGCTCAGGTCGGGCAGAAGTTACCCGTCGTTTGCCAACTCAGTTCTTGACGGCTCTCAGCCCCACTCCCGCTTCGGGGTTCACCTGGAGCGTATACCCCGCTGTGACCATCATCGGTATACCACTGAACGTCGCTCCACCGATAAGCCGCACCAAATCAAACACGGTACCTGATGCCGGTTCTGACGTCGTCTCGACTACCGCTTCGCCGTTGAAAACGATGTCGACCCCGCTCATCTGCAGGTAATTTGCGCGATCCGCGGAGGCCTTGAACACGACGGTCGCAGCCGAATCTGCAATGATCCCATGGCTCGCGTTGCCGCCCAGTACCGTCATCGTGTCGTTCAGCACGAGCTCGGCATCGCGCACTAGTATCGAAGCGCTGTCCTCCAACATCAGGAGCGTGTCGGCAGAGTTCCATGTCACGGTGCCACCGTTGGCTGCGAAAATGCCCCCCAGACTTTTGGAGTACTGGCCATCAAACACGAACGCTCCGCTGTCGAGCATCGTGTGTTGCGACCAGGAGCCATCGATCACCTGCACCGCTCCACCCACGACAAACAGCATTCCGGTGCCTCCGAACGTTCCGCCGCTGTCGACCTGCAGAAGTCCGCCCGGGTGCACAGATCCGAAGCCATCAACCAAGAATGGTATTCCATCGATGTACACGCTCTGAGTTGTGCTACTGTCACCACTGCCGAGCTCAAACAGACCCATCGAGATCGCACTGTCGCTTTCCGCGAGTACCTCGTAATCGCCGGCGAGTGTAACGCAGACCGTATCTCCGGACTCAGGCGCCTTGCCACCGGTCCAGTTGCTTCCGTTCGTCCAGTCACCCCCATGCGGGTTTTCCCACCAGACTTTTACCGGTGGTTGGTGGTTTTGCTGTACCCCTATGACTACAGATTCTTTGAGCGACCAGTCCATAACACTAGCCGTGAGCTCTTGGCCGACGCCGAACGATCCTACCTTCCAATTAACGGTCGCTGTACCCATGCTGTCAGTCGTTGTGGATTCTGGAGACACGGAGCCATCACCCTCAGTGATCTCGAAATCCATCGCCACGTGCGGGAGTGGCATTGTATCAGGATTAACCACTCGGAAAGCCACTTGAACGGTCGTGCCTTCGGGCACCGAGTTGTACGCGCAGTTACCGTCGTCTCTCCAGATTCCGAATTTATCTCTGCACTGGATGCCTGCGGGAACGGAGTCGATGGGAATGGAGTCGGCAACGCCCAAAGCTCGCACGGTCTCCTCGATTGTCGCGCCATAGCCAAACACATAAGCGACCATGGCGTTTTCCCCTGGATCAGGCCCCAGAGTCCAACGAACCGTGACCGTTCCCATGCTGTCCGTTACCGCGGAATCTGGAGTTACTGATCCTCGAGGCCGGTAGGTACCTGGGACAGAGGTGTCTACGGCAAAAAACATCCGAATGTTGGGTATTGGTTGTGAATCTGCCGCAACCACCTGAAACGTCACCGGAATGGATGTGTTCACTGTCGCCGGCCCCAGGACGCAATCTCCACCAAACCGCCACCAACCGTTCGGTTCCAGGCACCGTATGTGGGCCGGAATCGTGTCGGGCGGGGGTGGGTGGCGAATTCCGGTCGCCCAAGCAGCCTCGGTAATGGATGTATCGGGACTATGCGCCGAAACAAGCAACCGGTTGTCCCCGGGGAATTGACCGAGAGTCCAAGTTGCGGAAGCAACACCAAGGCTGTCCGTGTGTACAGAGTCTGGGGAAACGGCACCGTCCTGCAACATCGTCCCGTTGACCGTCGTATCTATCTCGAACCGCACGTACGTGCCCGGGATCGGAATCGTATCGGCGTTGAGCACTCGGAAATCCACGGTTACGGGCGATTCCACTAGATGTGGCCCATAGTCGCAGTAGCGATATGGTCTCCAAGTGAGATCGGTGTGCAGGCACTGAACGATGGCGGGGGTTGAATCGAATGGTTCCACGGCAACTGCCGAGAAAGTGCCAAACACGACCTTGTCACCCTCCGAGGTCACTGCCCTCGCTTCGAGTCTTTGGGGACCCGGTTCACCCAGGGTCCAGTATTCCTGCGCAATGCCATTCTCGTTGGTGTGCGCCACCCCGGCGAACACCGAGCCTTCGCCTTCCACCACGCGGAAATTGATGACCTGATTGAACACCGGCTGGTTGTTGACCGTGTCGACCACCTGCACGACAATCGGCTCCGGCAATTCCTCGAACGGAATCCCAACCTGCGAATCACCCGATACGACGTGCAAAACCATGTCGGCAGGGCGCGGAGACGCTGTGGGTTCTACGCAGGAAGTTTGGAGTAGGGCTAAAACCAAAAAACAGAGGAGACCAGGAACGAGACCGCGCCAGAATCTTGCTCCCGATCGTCTGCGCGGGTTGGTGGAACTGGCTTCCATGAACCAAATCCTCCCGAGACACAAATCGCCGATAGGCAAAGTGGAGCCGAGGGACGAAGGCGTACAGTGAACTCACCCTTCGTGGGCATTGCCTCGCTCTACTTCAATCTACTTTGATACCTCGCATCGGCCAGTGCGGTCACTTGCGGTAAACCATCACCCGAGTCTCTCCACCCAAGTCAAACCGTTTGCCCTTGCCGGGCAGTCTGTGGTCACGCGCATGCTCGACGCAGAGAATCCGGCTGAACGGGACCTCCAACCACCGCCTCACGATCCGGTCCAACTTCCGAGAGCCATAAGGGGGATCGGCGAGTGTAATGTCGTATGCGTCCGCCGGCAGTCTCTCTGAAAATGGGATCGCGTCTTTCTTGAAGATCCGGGCGCGCCGTTTGAGCGGGAACTTGGCAACATTCGCCTTCAGAGCGTGAAGGCTGGATGGACCATTCTCAACGAAATCGACCGTCGCAGCGCCACGCGAAAGGGCTTCCAGGCCGAGTGCGCCTGATCCTGAGAAGAGATCTAGTATTCTAGCACCCTCCAGGTCGGTCTCCAGCATCCCGATCCAGCGGTCCCTCACGTCTTCAGACGTGGGACGTACGCGTCCTCCCGGTGACACCAGATCCTTGCCGGCCCACTTGCCGCCCACTATTCGCACGTTTGACTTTCCCGAATTCCTTGTTGACTG
>Ga0180435_10004358_pt1 | contig 13970 bp, 8 predicted proteins | sample SS_ome_3_FD_132467 | JGI IMG/M metagenome (GOLD analysis project Ga0180435, IMG submission 132467) | Hypersaline lake sediment archaeal communities from the Salton Sea, California, USA - SS_3_S_1 metaG | ecosystem: Environmental > Aquatic > Non-marine Saline and Alkaline > Hypersaline > Sediment... | reverse complement strand
TCAGGGGCACCAGCACCAGGGAGAAGCCGAGCCATTCGCTGTGGGCGACGGTGGGGGTCGGCGAGGCGCTGAAGAGGATGATCCCGGCCAGGAAGGGGCCGAAGCCGGCGAGCAGGCCCAGCAGGACCACCCGCAGCTTGGTGTGCTCCACCGGTCGTCCCCGGCGGAAGACCTTGCGGGCGAAGACGACCAGCCCGGCCAGCATGTAGACCAGGAAGTAGATCGTCGACAGCTGTTGCACCAGGGCCACCAGCAGGGAGGAGGTGGGGTCGAGGCGCGCGCCCTGGGCGTAGAGGCTGAGCAGGAACAGCGGCGCCGCCGGCAGCATCAGGAGGCGATGACGCATGAGATTGCGCGGCGTCAGGTGCGGCCGGTCCGGGAAGTAGAGGAAGAAGCGCAGGAAGATCGCCGGCAGCAGCAGGTGGGCCAGGTCCCGCGCCGTTTCCTTGAGGATCATGTACGTGTACGAAGGCCAGTCGGGCACGTCCATCAGGAAGAAGGCGAAGGTGGCGCACACGCCGAAGAAATAGCGGGCCACCATGTCGTGGCGCCGGGCGAGGATCAGCCAGCCCATCAGCAGGAAGGTGAGCCCCGCCAGGGACATGCCGTAGTTCCAGATGATCCGGGCCCGCGTGGGGCGGCCGGCGGTGACGGGCGCCGTGTAGAAGCCGTCGTCGCGCTGCAGGAGGTAGGTCTGGCTCTCCAGGCCGTAGTGGCCCGCGGTCGCCACGTAGTAATCCACCATGGTGGCGACGGGTTCGCCGTCGATGGCCAGCAGGCGGTCGCCGGGCGCGATGCCGGCGCGGGCGGCCGGGCTGTCCGGCTCGACCGTGCGCACCGTGAGGTTGCGCACGGCCATGCCCGTGGTCGGGGCCTGGGCCACGTGGATGGCCACCGGCACCTCGAGGATCAGCAGCAGGGGCGCCAGCACGTAGAGCGCGCCGCGCCGCAGCCAGCGGGCCGTGGTGTCTTCGGGTATGGGATGGGGGCCGAACTCGCCGTCACGCATCAGATCGGCATTGTAGCGCAGGTGCGGTGCGGTTGGAAGGCCGCAGGCACCGGATTTGGGTGCGCGGTTGACCCGTCCGCCTTCTCTGCATAGAATGCCAGGTCTATTGCCGTTGCGGCGCCGAATCGCCGCTCTTCTCGCAGATTCGACGCACGGCCGCAGCGGCCGGACGCGGGAGCCGAACGTGGACGACATCAGGGCGATGGAGACCTATGCCCCCGGAGGGCTGGAAGCGGAATGGTACGGGGCCTGGGAACGGGCCGGGCTCTTCGCGCCCGATGCGGAGGCCGAGGGCGAGCCCTTCGTCGTCACCCTGCCGCCGCCCAACGTCACGGGCGTCCTGCACATGGGACACTGCCTCAGCAACGCCATCCAGGACATGCTCATCCGCTGGATGCGCATGTGCGGTCGTCCCACCCTCTGGGTGCCCGGCACCGACCACGCCAGCATCGCCACCGAGGGCGTGGTCGCCAAGCAGCTCCGCGCCGAGGGCCTGCAGAAGTCGGATATCGGGCGGGAAGGTTTCCTGGAACGGGCCTGGGCCTGGAAGGAACAGACCCACGACACCATCATCGACCAGATCAAGCGCCTGGGCTGTTCCCTGGACTGGCCCCGCGAGGCCTTCACCATGGACGAGGCGCGCAGCCGCGCGGTGGCCCAGGCCTTCGTGACCCTCAAGGAACAGGACCTGATCTACCGGGATCTGTACCTGGTCAACTGGTGTCCCCACTGCCTCACCGCCATCAGCGACGACGAGGTGGACCACCGCGAGGTGCAGGGGACCATGTGGCGCATCCGCTATCCCCTGGCGGACGGTTCGGGTCACGTGACCGTCGCCACCACGCGTCCGGAGACCATGTTCGGCGACACGGCCGTGGCCGTGCATCCCGACGATCCGGAGCGCAGCGACCTGATCGGCCGGATGGTGAAGCTGCCCCTGACCGATCGGGAGATCCCCATCATCGGCGACCGCCACGCGGACCCCGAGAGGGGGACGGGCTTCGTGAAGATCACCCCGGCCCACGATCCCAACGACTTCGAGGTGGGACGTCGGCACGACCTGCCCCAGGTGATCTGCATGGACGAGCGCGGCGTCATGAACGAGGCCGCCGGCGCCCTGGCCGGGCTGGACCGCTTCGAGGCCCGCAAGGCGGCGCTGAAAGCCCTGGACGAGCAGGGGATCCGCGACGGCGAGGAGACGAACGTCCACCAGGTGGGCCACCACGACCGTTGCGGCAACGTCATCGAGCCCTATCTCTCGCGCCAGTGGTTCCTGCGCATGGGCGATCTCGCCAAGCCGGCGGTGCAGGCCGTGGCCGACGGCACGATCCGGCTCATGCCCGAGCGCTGGGTGGGCGTCTACCACAACTGGATGGACAACATCCGCGACTGGTGCATCTCGCGGCAGCTGTGGTGGGGCCATCGCATCCCGGTCTGGACCTGCGGCGCCTGCGAGCGTGAGATCTGCGCCGTCGACGCGCCCGCGGCCTGTCCGGACTGCGGCGGCGTCGATCTCGTCCAGGATCCCGACGTGCTCGACACCTGGTTCAGCAGCTGGCTCTGGACCTTCTCGCCCCTGGGCTGGCCCGAGGCGACCGACGACCTGCACCGCTATCATCCCACGTCGCTGCTGGTCACCGCCCCCGACATCATCTTCTTCTGGGTCGCGCGCATGGTCATGGCCTCGTATCACTTCCTGGACGAGGAGCCCTTCCGCGAGGTGCTCTTCCACGGCATCGTGCGCGACGAGCAGGGCCGCAAGATGAGCAAGTCCCTGGGCAACAGCCCGGATCCCATCGACCTGATGGACAAGTACGGCGCGGACGCCCTGCGCATGTCCATGCTCATGCTGACGCCCACGGGGCAGGACACCTTCTTCAGCGAGGAGACCCTCGAGGTCGGCCGCAACTTCTGCAACAAGATCTTCCAGGCCACGAAGCTGGTCCTGGGCCACTGGGACGCGGCCGGATTCGAGACGGCCGCCGCCTCTGACGGCCCGGCCGGCGGCGCCGACCTGGAGGCGCTGCGCGGCCACGAGGCGGATCCCGCCGCGGCCGCGGATGCTCTCTGGGAGGAGATCTTCGGCGCTCCGGCGCCCTTCGCGTTCCGCGCCGAGGCCATGGCCCTGGAGGATCGCTGGATCCTCAACCGCCTGGCGGCCGTCACCGCCGAGGTCGGGGCCAACCTGGAGAAGCGCCGTCTCAACGACGCGGCCTACGCCGGCTACAACTTCTTCCGCCACGAGTTCTGCGACTGGTACCTGGAGGCCATCAAGCCCCGCCTGCGCGACGAGGCGCGGCGGCCGGAGGCTCTCGGCCTGGCCGTGTGCACGCTGGCGGTCAGCTACAAACTGCTGCACCCGGTGATCCCTTTCATCACCGAGGCGCTCTGGCAGGGCCTGCCGGACGCCCGGGGCTACCTGATGACGTCCCGTTTCCCCGCGTACGCGGGCGAGGCGCCCTGGGCCGCCGACGCCCGGCGCTTCGACACCGTCGTCGGGATCGTGAGCGCCATCCGCTCCCTGCGCACCGATCTCAACGTGCCTCCCGGCCGTCGCGGCTACGTGGTCCTGCGGGTCGCGGACGATTCGACGCGGCAGACCCTCGAGGAAGACGCCGAGCGGATCGCCCTGCTCGCCAAGCTGGAACGCGTCGAGGTCGTGGTCTCCGGCGCGGATCCCGCGCCGGCGGGCGTGGCCGTGTCCGGGGCCGTGGAGATCTTCCTGCTGATGGACGGCCTGGTCGATCTCGACAAGGAACGCGCCCGCCTGGCCAAGGAACTCGACAAGGTCGACGGCTTCATTCGCGGCGGCGCCCGTAAGCTCGAGAACGAGAACTTCACGAAACGCGCTCCCGCGGAGGTCGTGGACCGCGAGCGCGCACAGCTGGCCGAGAACCGGTCGCGCGCGGACGCGTTGCGGAAACGCATCGCCGCCCTCGGCTGAGTCCGAGAAGGAGGGACCATGGATCCCGATCGGCCCGTCTACCAGACCCCCGGCGCCATGATCCGTTCGGCGCGCGAGGCCAGGCACCTCAGTCTGCAGGATCTCGCCGCCGAGACGCGGATCCCCGACCGCCTGCTGGCCGCCATCGAACGGGACGACTACGACCAGCTGTCGGGCGCGCTCTACGCCCGGAGCTTCCTGAGGTCCTGCGGAGGCAGCCTGGGCCTGGATCCCGCCCTGCTGCTCGAGAGCTACGAACGCCTCCTGACCGAACGGGAGCCGGACGTGCCGGCGGATCAGACTTGGGAGGAGGAGGCCGTCGTCCAGCGGGTCGGTGGCGTGCCCTGGCGGCCGATCCTCGTGGTCGGGGCGGCGCTCGCCGGGTTGGCCCTGATCGTGGCGGTCGTCGTGAAGCTGGCCGGCGGCGGCGGATCGCCGGAGGCGCCGGCCTCGACGGCCGGCGGGGAACGGACGGCGACCGTCGATGTCATCGACCCGGAGCCCGGCGCAGAGGATGCCGCGGATGCCGGCGGGGAAGACCCGCGCGCGACGGGGCGGGAGGACGGGACGCCGGCGGAGGCGGACGCCGCGTCGGACGGGGCGGTGGCGCCCGCGCCGGACGCCCTGGCCGCGCTCGAGTCCCTGCCCCGGGGCGACCGCAGCCTCGTCTTCGACGACGGCGAATCGTGGCCGCTGGTGCTCTGCGTGGTGACCGACCGGCCCCTCGACTTCGCCGTGGGCAGCGACGGGGATCGGGAGGCGCGCGACATCGTCTGGCCGGAGACTCCCGTCCATGGCGTCCCGGAGGACGGCGTTGTGGCGGGAAGGCTGTACACGGTGGGCGGCCGTCACGTGGCCTACTGGGGAGCCGCCGACCACTTCCTGCTCCGTCTCTCGCGGGCGGACGGCGTGACCGTCGTCCTCAACGGAACGCCCCTGGCGATCCCGGAACGCAGCGTGGGTCGCGAGTGGGTGCTCGACCGCGCGCAGCTCGGGCCATGAGCCATGGGTGGCTTCACGCTCCGTGCCCCCTTTCCGCCGCGCGGCGACCAGCCCGAAGCCATCGCCGCCCTCGTGCGCGGCGTCGAGGCCGGCGCGCCCTTCCAGACCCTGCTGGGCGTCACGGGCAGCGGCAAGACCTTCACCATGGCCAACGTCATCGCCGAGACGGGTCTGCCCGCCCTGGTCTTCAGCCACAACAAGACCCTGGCGGCCCAGCTCTACGGGGAGCTCAAGGGGTTCTTCCCCGATAACGCCGTCGAGTACTTCATCTCCTACTACGACTACTACCAGCCGGAAGCCTTCATGCCCACGACCGGCACCTACATCGAGAAGGACGCCAGCATCAACGAGGAGATCGAGCGCCTGCGGCTGCGGGCCACCTCGTCGCTGATGTCGCGTTCCGACGTGATCGTGGTGGCGAGCGTGTCGGCGATCTTCGGCCTGGGCAATCCCGACACCTTCCACCGCAACATCATCCCGCTGCGCGAGGGCGATCGGCTCGACCGCGACGAGCTGCTGAACCGACTGGTCGATGTCCACTACGCCCGCGCCGACGACGGGGGCTACGGCACCTTCCGCGTGCGTGGCGACACGATCGACGTCTGCGCCGCCTTCGACGAACGGGTGCTGCGGGTCGAGTTCTTCGGCGACGAGATCGAGCGCCTGACGCTGGTGGACGGGCTCACGGGCAAGCCCCTGCGCCGCGTCGAGGAGACGCGCGTCCACCCGGCGCGCCAGTTCGTCACCGAGCGGGACCGTCAGGACGAGATCCTGGACGAGATCGGCCGCGACCTGGAGATCCGCCTGGGCGAGCTCGATGCGGCGGGCCTGACCCTGGAGGCCCAGCGTCTGGCCTCGCGCACCCGCTTCGACATGGAGATGATCGGCCAGGTCGGCTACTGCAACGGCGTGGAGAACTACTCGCGCTACTTCGACCGCCGCGAGGCGGGCGAGCGCCCCGCCTGCCTGCTGGACTACTTTCCCGACGAGTATCTCATGTTCATCGACGAGTCCCACGTGACCGTCTCCCAGCTGGCCGCCATGTACCGCGGCGACCGGTCGCGCAAGGAGACGCTCGTCGAGCACGGCTTCCGGCTGCCGAGCGCCCTCGACAACCGCCCCCTGAAGTACGACGAGCTCGAGACCCTCATGCCGCGCACGGTCTTCGTGTCGGCCACGCCGGGCGACTACGAGTTGGAGAAGACCGGCGGCGAGGTGGTCGAGCAGGTGATCCGGCCCACGGGGCTGGTGGATCCACCCGTCGAGGTGCTGCCGGCGTCGGGCCAGGTCGACGATCTCATCGGCAAGGCCCGAGAGACGGTCGGACGGGGCGAGCGCGTTCTCGTGACGACCCTGACCAAGCGCATGGCCGAGGACCTGGCCGAGTACCTGCGGAACGTGGGACTGCGCGTGGCGTACCTCCATGCCGACGTGGCGGCCCTGGACCGCGTGGAGATCCTGCGCCGGCTCAGGCTGGGGGAGTTCGATGTCCTGGTGGGCGTGAACCTGCTGCGCGAGGGTCTCGACCTGCCCGAGGTCTCGCTGGTGGCCATCCTGGACGCAGACCGCGAGGGCTTCCTCCGTTCCGAACGCAGCCTCATCCAGACGGCCGGGCGCGCGGCGCGAAACATGGACGGCCGGGTGGTGATGTACGCCGACGGCATGACCGGCTCCATGGAACGGGCCCTCGCCGAGATGAACCGGCGCCGCGAGCGGCAGCTCGCCTACAACGAGGCCCACGACATCACCCCCCGCAGCATCCGCAAGTCGCGCGAGGAGATCCTGCAGGCCACCATGGCGGCGGGGGAGGGCGCAGGCGGTCCTGGCGGCCCGGGCCCCGACAAGCGACCTTGGGAGGCGATACTCGACCGGGATCTCCCGCCGCGCGAGATCGTGCGGCTGCTGCACGGCGAGATGGTCGCCGCCGCCGAGGCGCTGGACTTCGAGAAGGCCGCCTCGCTGCGCGACCGCATCGACGATCTCCGCGCGCAGTGGGGGCTGACCAACGGAGACGAGGCGACATGAACGAGCGCGAGCGCAAACGGCCGGACTTCCCCGCGGGAGACTGGCTGGAGACCCTGCTGGACGCCTGCCTGGCGGAGGACGTGGGCGACGGGGACGTCACGACGGACGTCGCGGTGGCGCGGGATGCCGTGGCCGCGGGCGAGATCGCCGCGCGCACCGACGGCGTCGTCGCGGGGTTGCCGCTGCTCGAGCGGCTGTACGCGCGCCTCTCGCCCGAGGTGCGGGTGGACCTCGTCGCCGCCGACGGAGACCGTCTCGTGGCGGGGCAGCCCGCAGCGCGCCTGCACGGTCCCGCCGCACCGATCCTCACCGGCGAGCGGGCCGCGCTGAACTTCCTCCAGCACCTGAGCGGCATCGCAACCCTGACCGCCCGCTACGTGGACGCCGTGGCGGGCACGGGCTGCCGCATCCTGGACACGCGCAAGACGCTGCCCGGCTACCGGGCCCTCGCCAAGTACGCCGTGCGCTGCGGCGGCGGCCACAACCACCGTCTGGGCCTTTACGATCGCATCCTCCTCAAGGACAACCACTGGGCGTCGCGCGACGGGAGCCTGGCGGACCTGGTCGCCCGGGGCCGGAAGCGCCACCCGGATCTGGCCATCGAGGTGGAGGTGGACGGGCTCGAACAGCTCGAGACCGTGCTGCCCCTGCATGTGGAGTGGATCCTGCTCGACAACTTCACGCCCGAGAGGACGCGCGAGGCGGTCGGTCTGCGCGACGCCGTGGAGACCGGGGCCTGGCGCACGCGCCTGGAATCCAGTGGCAACCTGGACCTGACGACCGTCCGGGACTACGCCGAAGCGGGCGTCGACGCCTGCTCGGTGGGACGCCTGACCCACTCGGTGCCCGCCCTCGATCTCGGGCTGGATTTCAAGATCCCCGGAGCCCGGTGATGATGCCCCCGCGCCGGCGCGACTGGTTCGGCATCTCGGGCTTCGACCCGGGAGAGGCGCGGCTGCGCCGCGGCGGCTTCCTCTACCTGCTCGACAGCGTGGGATCCACCAGCGACTTCCTGCTGAGCCGGGGCGAGGCCGCCGAGGGCCGCCTCTGCCGCTGGGACGGCTGGGGCTGGCAGGTGGGCGACCGGCAGGTCCTGCCGCCGCCGCTGGAGCCGCGCCCGGGCAGCGTGGCCGTGGCGCGGCGACAGACGTCGGGCCGGGGACGCCTGGGTCATCGCTGGCAGGACGGCGGCCTGGCCATGTCCTGGCTGATCGATCCGCTGCCGGCGCACCAGGCCTCCCGGCTCGCCGTCTGGACGGGACTGACGGCCACGCTGGCTCTGCGGGACCTCTGCGGCGCACCGGTGCGGCTGAAATGGCCCAACGACCTCCGCCTGGACGGGCGCAAACTGGGCGGGATCATCCTGGACATGGTGGTGCAGGGACCACGCTCCCGGCTCGTGGCGGGCATCGGCGTCAACACGGGCGCGCGGACCCGGGACGTGCCGGCCGGGCTGCGGGAGATCGCCGTGGCCCTGACTCCGGACCCGCCGCGCTGGTCCCACCTGTCGCACCTGGCGGGGGCCGTCCTCCGGCGCTGGGAGGACGAACTGCCGCGCTTCCTCGCCGAGGGCTGGCCCGCCTACCGCGAGCGCTACGACGAGGTGGACGACCTCGACGGCCTGGACATCCGCCTGCAGAGCGGCCGCGAAACGCTGCGGGGCACCTCGCTGGGCATCGACGACGAGGGGGCCCTGCGCCTGCGGACGGCGGACGGCGCGATCCGCACGCTGCTGGCCGGCGACGTCCACATCACGGGGATCTCGCAACCGGAGGGGGATCATGCTGCTCGTTGACGTGGGGAACAGCAGCGTCACGGTCGCGGCCTGCCGCCCGCCGCGCGGCGCGGATCCGGCCGCCGTCGACGCGCGGGACCTGGCCGTCGAACCGCTCGGGGCGCATCCCCTGCCGGCCGATCCCGACGGCCGCCGTCGCCTGGCGGACGCGCTCGCGTCGCGTCAGGCCGACCTCGGCCTGCGCGGGGCCGCCGTCGCCTCGGTCGTCCCGGCCCTCGACGCCGCGCTGCGCGAGGCCCTGGAGGGCGTCTGGCAGGCCGATCACCGCGCCGCGCTGCCCTTCGCCGTGGCGGTGTCCGATCCCGCGTCGGTGGGCGCGGACCGCTACTGCAACGTGGCCGCGGCCGCCGGGTCGGGCTGGTCCTCGGCCCTCGTCGTGGACGCCGGCACGGCCACCACCTTCGACGTGCTCACCGACGGTGTCTTCGTCGGCGGGCTCATTGCGCCCGGTATCCGCCTGGCCGCAGAGACCCTGGGCGGACGGGCCGCCCGGCTGTCGCCCGTCGCGCCCGAGCCCTCGCCGGCCCGGCCGGCGCCGGACACCGTCGGCGCCATGGCCGCGGGCGCATATCTGACGGGCGTCCACGGGATCGCAGGCACCATCGACGCCCTGCTCGCCGCCGGCGGCGAGCGTCCGGTGGTCCTGACCGGCGGCCTGGCCCCGTTGCTGACGGACGAACGGGGCGAACTTCCGGGACGCGCGTCGTGGAGGCACGATCCCCACTGGACCCTGAGGGGACTGGCGTTGCTGGCCCTGCGCAACGGGATCGTTTCCTGAACCTTCGGGCCGCGGGATACGTAGACGGTTCACGGCGAAGCGTGACAGCGCGCCCAGAGTTCCTTAGAATTAGCCTCGTCCGACAGAGGCTTCGATCCAGAGGAGGGAAACATGCCCCGGACACCTAAGCTCACCCAGCTACTCCGCGTCTCCGCGGTGCTCGTCTCCGTCGCCCTGGCCGTCGCGCCGGCGTTCGCCGCGGACGGGGCCGCGCCGGATTCGACCTACTTCAGCCTGGAGTCCGAGGGCGCATCCATCGGCTGGATGTCGCTGCTGAAGACGACGCTCGAGGACGGGAACATCCGCTATCACGGCAACGGCGTCCTGCAGAGCACCACCAAGCTGAACTGGGAACTGGACCTCACGGGAGATCTCACGCGACTGGTGCGCGTCCGGTCATCCATCAAGACGCCCGAACGGGTGATCGTCCGCAGTTCCGAGCTAAAGGAGGGCGGCGGCAAACCGGACGCGAGCCTGGTGGTCGACGGGCAGAACTATCCCGCACCGGTCGAGAAGATCCAGGCCAGTGCCGTCTTCGTGTCCCCGATGATCGCGCCGGCCTTGTGCCCCCTGTCCGAACGGCTGGCTGGCGAGAATCCGCGATCCCTGGACATCAATCTGCACGCCACCAACGGCGCGGTGGCCATGGGGCTGCGTGTGCAGGGGCAGGCCACGTCCAGCGTCACCGTCCGCGGTGAGGCGACGCCGGTCCGGACCTTCAAGCTCACGGCCACCCACCAGGACAGGCCCGATCCCCTCGAGATCCTGCTCTATCAGCGTCCCGACGGCACCTTCTTCGGCGTGGAGAGCGGCGGCATGACCATGTTCGCCGTGGGCGGTGGCGGCTCCGGGGCGTCGGAGACGACGACCACGGGCTCGGAGATCACCTTCACGGCCGGCGACGCGAACCTGGCCGGCACCGTCGCCCTGCCCGTCGCCGGGGAGGACGCCGACGCGCCCGGGCCGGCGATCCTCATGCTGGCCGGTCCGGACCAGGCCGGACGCGATGCGACCAACGCCGGCTTCGCCCTCTTCGCCCACCTGGCCGGGGAGCTGGGCGCTTCGGACGTGGCCTCCTTTCGCTACGATCCGCGGCCCGTCGACGGCGGCGGCCCCGGTCTGATGTCCCGTCTCGCGGCCGACGGCCACGCGGCCCTGCAGGCCCTGCGCGCGCGTCCGGAGGTCGATTCCGCCAAGGTGCTCCTGCTCGGACACGGGGAGGGCGCCATGCTGCTGGGCGAGGTGGCCCAGTTGGCCGCTGCGGAGGGTGCGCCTGTGGCGGGGCTGGTCTATCTGGGCGCCGTGACCGTCAAGGGCGCCGATCTGCACGCGGTCGTGCCCCGTCCGGCCGAGGCGCCCTGGCTGGAGTCCTTCCTGGCCTACGATCCGCGGAGCTTCCTCGGGGAGCTCCAGCTGCCCATGCTGCTACTCCACGGCGCCCTGGACGCGGAGGTGCCTTCGGACAACGCCGACGGGCTGAAGGTCTTCATGAACGAGGCCGGTCACATGCGCGTGTCCTGCATCGTGGCCAAGAACACCAACCACTACCTGCAGAGCGCCGAGACGGGATCGGTCGAGGAGTATGCGGATCTCGAGGCGACGTGCGCCAAGGGGATCGTCAAGCGCATCGCCTCTTTCGCCGGCTTGTGTACGCGGTAGGCGTCAGGCCCGCGTCTCCGGGTCCACGTAGACCCGGCAGCCGAAGGGCGGCAGAGAGACCCTAAGGCCCCGGTCGCGAAGCTCCGCGGCCGGGGCTTCCTGCGTCGCGCCGTCGCGCAGGTCGGTCAGCACGAGCGTGCCGCCGGCGTTCTCCGGCACCTCCAGGGCCTCGGCCAGGGTGCAGGTCAGGAGGCGGCCCTGGGATTTGTCGCGCCAGGGCGCGGAGACGTGGGCCCGGCCCTCGCGCGGTCCGTCGCTGTTGTTGAAGAGCACGAGCGCGAGACGGCCGTCCGTCGCGTTGACGTAGCAGTAGATGTCCTCGAGGACGGAGCCGTCGTCGGCCCGCACGTCGAAGAGCCGGAAGCGGCCGGCACCGGCGAAGAGCGACCGCTCGCGCAGCAGCGGAAAGATCATCCTTTCGTGGTGGTCCAGGAAACCCTCGTCCGGCGACTCGTCGCGGTAGTCCCGCGCGAACTCCATGCCGTACTTCTCCTCGAAGCCCTCGAGCTGCCCGTGGGCGATCATGGGCAGTCCAGGAAGGGTCGCCAGCAGGGTGCAGGCGCCGAAGTACCGATCGCCCTTGCCGAACTGGCTCTCGGCGGTGGCCTCGTCGGGATTGCTCAGGAAGTTGACGAAGCGCTGGAGGATCTCCGGGTCGTAGGCCAGAACGTTCTTCAGCGAGCTCCGATAGCCGGCGTTGTCCAGGTCACGCACCATGTGCATGAAGGCGCTGTTGTAGACCCGATGCATGCCGAGCGTGCGCACGAAGTAGCCCTCCATCAGCCAGAAGGCCTCGGCCAGCAGCAAGGTGTCCGGGGCTTCCATGGCCACGCGCTCGACCACCTCGCGCCAGAATTCGCGCGGCATGGCGCGATCGAAATCCGCCTGGCTCAGGGCGTGGGCGGCCCGGCCGGGGATGTCGCTGCCGGCGCCCGGCTCCGGGTGCCAGAGTCGTCGCACGTGCCGGCGGGCCAGGACCATCGCTGCGTCGAAGCGGATCACCCGGAACCGTCTCGCGACGGCGATGATCTCCCCGATGACGGCCTCGCGCGTCGCGGGATTCAGGAAATCGAGCTGCGCGGTGTCGTTCCAGGGCATGTTGGTGCCGTCGTTGCCGTGGTAGATGTAGCGCGTCGCGCCGGTGCGCCGGTCCGTGCGGGCGAAGACGACCGCCGCGTCGCTGTGGGTCTCGTAGCCGTCCTCGAGACGTATGGCGACGGAAGGATCGTCGGAAAGGTCCGGACCGCCGAAGCCGTAGGCGGGGAAGGGCGGGTGGTCGACGCCCACGAACCAGTCCGGATGCTCGCGTACCCAGCGGCTGTCGAGGCCGGTGTGGTTGGGAACCATGTCCCCGGCCAGCCGGATGCCCCGTGCGGCGGCGCGGCGATCGAGGTCGGCCAGGGCGTCCTCGCCGCCGAGGTCGTCCGCGACGCGATAGTCGTCGATGGCGTAGGCGCTGGCCAGGGCCTCGCTGTTGCCGCGCCGACGCTTGATGTCGCGAGAGGCCAGGCTGCGCTGCCAGACGCCGATCAACCAAAGGCCCGTAACGCCCTGCGCCGCCATCTCGTCGAGCGCTTCGTCCGGCACGGCGTCGAGGGTCTCGACGGGCCGACCGTAGCGTCGTGTGAGTTGATGCAGCCAGACGTGGGTGTTCTTGGCCAGCAGGACCAGCTCCGGCATCCAGTCGCGATCGACGGCGTAGCGCGCCGACTCCGGATCGTCGTCGCGGCCGCCGGTGTCCTCGCGTCGCCCGCCGTCGCCGAAGCTCATGACCTCGGCGGGACCGGGGCCCTGGCAGCGCGGGCGCGCTTCCGTCCGCAGTTCACCGGTGCCGAGCAGGAGGGCGTGGGCGGACCTCGGCAGCCAGGGGCTCCAGGCCTCGTGGGCCAGTGCGAGCTGCGCGGCCAGGTCGTCCGGGGCCAGCCGTCGGGGCCGCGTCAACAGCTCGCCGAGGCTCGCCGCGTCGCCCGAGAAGGCGGGGCGGGCGTCGAGCAGTTCCCCGAGCGCCCGCCAGGCGCGGTCGAGCAGGCCGTCGGCTTCCAGTTCCGGGACCGCGACGAGATCGCTCACCGGCGCCAGGGCGTCGTTGTCGCGCAGCAGGCCGAGCAGGATCAGCAGGAGGGGCCTCTCGTGGCTGGGACCGGTGCGGCGTCCGACGCCGTCGGTGTCGTCTGCGGCTTCATCGCCCGCGGACGGATAGATCTCGGCGAGGATGCCGAAGAGGCGCGCGCGTTCGGCGGCACCGAGGGAGGCGGCCAGCGCGTCGTCGGCCCGGGCCCAGATCCGAGCGTCGACCGTGTCGGCGTACCGGAGGAGGAGTTCGCCCATGGAGCGGGCCAGCAGGAAGAGGGCGCGGATCTGTCCGGCGCTCGTCCAGGCGCCGCCCTGCTCCCGTCGTCGCTCGTTGATCCGGTAGGAGGCCTCGCGTGCGGCGGCCAGGCCGCGCTCGGGATCGAGGTCGAAGAGGTCCCGGTCGAGATCGCTCAGGCCGAACCTGGCGAGCACGGTCGCGGAGACGGGTTGGACGGCTGGCAAGCTCATCGAGACGCTCCGGTCGAGGGTTGAATGGACGTGACGCGCCAAACAGTACGCGACCCGCGCACATCCGCAAGCCCAAGCTTAAGAGATGGGTTATGCCAACGAAATTGTGTTTTTCTCGGCCAGGAGCATCTTCATGCTGATTTCATTTCAGTTACGCGCCTCAATACGAGGTCCGCAGCGCTGATTACGGCCGAAACACAATTTCGATGGCAGAACT
>Ga0180435_10004357_pt1 | contig 13972 bp, 13 predicted proteins | sample SS_ome_3_FD_132467 | JGI IMG/M metagenome (GOLD analysis project Ga0180435, IMG submission 132467) | Hypersaline lake sediment archaeal communities from the Salton Sea, California, USA - SS_3_S_1 metaG | ecosystem: Environmental > Aquatic > Non-marine Saline and Alkaline > Hypersaline >... | reverse complement strand
CGATGAACCGCCCGTACAGGAAACGGCGGATCAGGAAATAACGCCAACCACCCAGGAAACCGGTGACGGCATCATCAGCAAATACTGGCCGTACCTGGCGGGTGCTGGTGGTCTGCTGGCCGTATTGCTGCTGTTGTTGGGGCGTCGCGGGTCAAAGCCGAAGGAGGCTTCCAAAGACGCAGTTGAGGACGAAAGCATCCTGCTCGATGACCAAGAGGTTTCGATGGATGAGGATTCCTCGCTGCAGGAGGCTGCGGCGGCAGGGGGTTCCGATACCTCGTTCCTCAGCGAATTCTCGCCCAGCGATATCAATGCGCTGCGTGATGACACCGGTGAGGTCGATGCCGTTTCAGAGGCGGATGTCTATATCGCATATGGCCGTTACCAGCAGGCCGAGGACTTGCTGCGTCAGGGCCTGGAGCGTGATCCGGAGCGTCTGGCACTTAAGCACAAGTTGCTGGAAGTCTTTTACGCGACCCGCAACAAGGAATCGTTTGTGTCGTTGGCACAAGAGCTCCATGACACCGGGCAGGACATGGCGGATGAGGAAGCCTGGGCGCGCGCCAAGGACATGGGGCGTGAACTGGATGAGGCCAACGCCCTGTTTGAGGCCGGTGAAGGCGGTGTTTCTTCAGCCGATTCGGCCGGTCTGGCGGAATCGTCTGACAGCGCATCGACTGGATCTGGGGATATAAACTTCGACGATTTCGAACTCGATTCCCTCGTTTCCGAGCTGAATACGCCGGAAGGTAGCGTTGACGAAGCCTCTGATCTGTCGTTGGATGATTTCGACCAGGACCTGGAAAAGGCCCTGGAAGAGGATTCCGTAATCGCTGATGACCTGGAGTCGCTGGAACTCGATTTGCCCGACCTGGATACTGCGGAAGTGGATAAAACTGCTGATGCAGGCGCAGTGGAGAACGCGGATGCTGGCAGTGCCGATGATTCAATGCTGAACGTCGAGTCTGACCTCAACATGGATGACCTGCAGGCACAGCTCGACGAGTTGAGCGAGCTCACGCCCGCGGAAGGCGAAGCGGCCGAAATGACCGAGGATGCCGGGGCCAAGCCTGCCGATATCGAGCAGGCCCTGGAGGATACGGTCGACGCTGTTTCCGAGGATGCTCTGGACAAGCCACTCAGCCTGGATGATGCATTCGAATCGGATAGTCTCGATGATGCCCAGGAACTTGCCGATCTCGATGAAACGGCCGGTGGTGTTGATGAAGATGGCGTAGGGACCAAGCTGGACCTGGCACGTGCCTATGTTGAAATGGGTGACAATGAAGGTGCGCGCAGTATCCTGCAGGAGGTACAGAAAGAAGGTACTCCCAGCCAGAAGGAAGAAGCCACCAAGTTGCTGGGCGAAATCAGCTAAGTAAGCCCCGGCCTGAAGAAAGAGAGGGCGCCGCAAGGCGCCCTTTGTGTTTTATGCGAGTTGCACTTGGGATCGAATACGACGGTAGCGCCTTCCATGGCTGGCAGGCGCAGCAAGAAGGTGTGCGCACCGTGCAGACCGAATTGGAGGCCGCCTTGGCCAAGGTGGCTGACCACCCCTTGCGCGTGGTGTGCGCTGGACGTACGGATACTGGCGTGCATGCTCTGGGACAGGTGGTGCATTTCGACACCGAAGCGCAGCGTACCGAGCGTAACTGGCTGTTGGGCTCCAATGTCAATCTGCCGCCGGATGTCAGTGTCACCTGGGCGCGCCCGGTCAGCGATGACTTCAGTGCCCGGTTCTCTGCGGTCAGTCGCCGTTACCGTTATTTCATTCTCAGCCGCAGTTCGCGCAGCGCAGTGCTGGCCAGGCGTGTTACCTGGACGCATCGCGCGCTGGATGTGAGTCTCATGCAGGAGGCTGCGTCCGCATTGGTCGGTGAGCACGACTTTTCCAGCTACCGGGCCCTTGGCTGCCAGGCGAAAAGTCCGGTGCGAACCCTGCACGAGTTAACCGTTGAGCGGCGCGGGGAATTCGTGGTGTTGAGTCTGCATGCGAATGCTTTCCTGCATCACATGGTACGCAACATCGCCGGTGTCCTGATGGCCATTGGTCGTGGCGACCGGGAGGTGGGCTGGGCGTCCGAGGTGTTGGAACTGCGCGACCGTACCCTCGGTGGAGTCACTGCGCCGCCTGATGGTCTGTACTTTGAACGGGTGGAGTATCCGGATGAGTTCAACATTCCCCAGCCCGAATTAAGTGGCTTCCCGGCATGAAATGCCTCCGGGCAAACATAAATACCGTCAATCCAATACGTTATTGAATTGGTCTAAATACGGCTTTGTTGCCCTCATTTGGCGGCAAATTCCTTCATAATACGACCCCATGCGAACAAGGGTGAAAATCTGCGGAATAACGCGCGAACAGGATGCGCTTGTCGCGGTGGAACACGGTGCCGATGCCATCGGCCTGGTGTTCTATCCGCCCAGCCCACGCGACGTCAGCATTGAACGCGCAGCGGAAATCGCGGCGGCTGTACCACCTTTCGTGACCACGGTTGGCCTGTTCGTCAACGCTGATGCAGAGACCATCGCCGAGGTCGTGGATGGCGTTGGTATCGACTTGATCCAGTTTCACGGCAACGAGTGCCGGGACTACTGCGCACAACACAGGCGCCCGTGGATTCGAGCGGTACGGATGAAAGACGATGTCGACCTGGACAAGGCCGCAGAGGAATTTGGCGCAGCGCGCGGGTTGTTGCTGGATGCCTACCGACCCGGTGTGCCGGGTGGGACGGGCGAGTCCTTCGACTGGTCGCGCATCCCTTCCGGGATGGCCCGGAAGATCGTGCTCGCCGGTGGCCTGAACCCGGAAAACGTTGCCGATGCGGTCCGCCGGGTGCGGCCGTATGCGGTCGATGTCAGTGGCGGGGTAGAGGTAGAGCCCGGCATCAAGGATGCGGACAAGATTGCACGCTTCATGGCAGGCGTACATAGTGGAGAAACTACGTGATGAAGTTGACAGAACTACCTGATTCAGCAGGTCATTTTGGCCCTTACGGCGGAGTGTTTATCGCCGAGACCCTGATGGAGCCAATAGAGGAACTGCGCCAGGCCTACGAGAAGTACATGGCCGATCCCGAGTTCCTTGCCGAACTGGATGCGGATCTCCAGCACTATGTCGGGCGGCCTTCACCGATCTACCACGCCGAACGTCTGAGTCGTGAACTCGGCGGCGCGCAGATTTACCTCAAGCGCGAGGATCTGAATCACACCGGCGCGCACAAGGTGAACAACTGCATCGGCCAGGCCCTGCTGGCCAAGCGCATGGGCAAGACCCGCATCATTGCCGAGACCGGTGCTGGCCAGCACGGTGTCGCCACCGCCACGGTCGCTGCGCGCCTGGGCCTGGAATGTATCGTTTACATGGGCGAGGTGGATGCGGCACGCCAAGAGGCGAACGTCTATCGCATGCGCCTGCTTGGTGCCGAAGTGAAGACGGTCTCTTCCGGCTCCAAGACCCTCAAGGACGCGCTCAACGAAGCGATGCGCGACTGGGTGACGAATGTCGATAACACTTTCTACATCATCGGTACGGTTGCGGGTCCGCACCCGTACCCGGCCATGGTGCGTGATTTCCAGGCGATCATTGGCCGCGAGGCTCGCCAACAGATACAGGACATGACCGGTCGCCTGCCGGATGCGCTGGTCGCCTGCGTGGGGGGCGGCTCCAATGCCATCGGCTTGTTTTTTCCCTTCCTCGAAGATCAGGACGTCGCCATCTACGGCGTCGAGGCGGCGGGGGACGGCCTGGAAACCGGTCATCATGCCGCGCCCTTGTGTGCCGGTAAGCCGGGGGTGTTGCACGGCAACCGAACCTACCTGATAGAGGACGTCGACGGCCAGATCATCGAAACCCATTCTATTTCTGCCGGCCTGGATTACCCGGGCGTCGGTCCAGAGCATGCCTGGCTGAAAGACACTGGTCGCGCCAACTACGTGGCCGTCACCGACGACGAGGCACTGGAGGCCTTTCATCGTCTCACCCGTACAGAGGGCATCATCCCGGCACTGGAGTCCAGCCATGCAATTGCGCAGGCCATCAAGATGGCGCCGACCATGGGCAAAGACCAGAGCCTGCTGATCAACCTGTCCGGGCGAGGTGACAAGGACATGCATACCGTTGCCGCAAAAGAAGGATTGAAGATATGAGCCGTATCGCTGCGAAGTTTGCCGCGCTGCGCGAGCAGGGCCGTACCGCACTGGTGCCTTTCATCACCGCGGGTGACCCGGCCAAGGAAGTCACCGTGCCGCTGATGCACACGTTGGTGGAAAACGGTGCCGACATCATCGAACTGGGTGTGCCGTTTTCCGACCCGATGGCAGATGGGCCTGTGATCCAGCGGGCCAGCGAGCGGGCGCTGGTGCATCACACCTCGTTGCACGATGTGCTGGGTATGGTGCAGGAGTTTCGCCAGACCAATGACGACACCCCGGTGGTGTTGATGGGCTACCTGAACCCGATAGAGATCATGGGTTACACCGAGTTTGCCGAGGCGGCACACGACGCCGGTGTCGATGGCGTGCTCACCGTGGATATCCCGCCGGAAGAGGGTGCGGACTTCCTGCCGGCGATGCGCAATCACGGACTGGATCCCATCTACCTGCTGGCGCCCACCAGTACCCAGGCGCGTATCGAGAAGCTCACTTCTTCCGCCAGTGGCTTTGTCTACTATGTTTCGCTGAAAGGCGTGACCGGTGCGGCCAGCCTCGATGTTGCCGCGGCCGGGGAAAAGCTGGCACAGATCCGTGCAACCACCGACCTGCCGGTGGGTGTGGGTTTTGGCATAAAGGATGCCGAGACCGCAGCGGCCATGAGTGCTGTGGCGGACGCCGTGGTGGTCGGCAGCGCGATTGTCTCGCGGGTCGAAAATAACGTAGACAACCCCGATGAGATCCATGCATCGATCGGTGCATTACTGTCCGAGATGCGTGCCGCAATGGATGCGAACTCCTGATAAACTGCCGTGAAAGCGCGCGAATGAGACCGAGGAACAAGAATTCATGAGCTGGTTTGAAAAACTCATGCCCAGCCGCATTCGAATCGAAGGCGGTGCCAAAAAAGCGGTCCCGGAAGGCCTCTGGACCAAGTGTCCGAGTTGTGCGGCGGTGCTTTACAGGGCGGAGATGGAGCGCAATGCGGATGTCTGCCCCAAGTGTTCCTACCACAACCGCATCGGTGCGCGGCGCCGTCTCGACCTGTTCCTCGATCCCGAAGGTCGCGAGGAGATTGCCGCCGATTTGGAATCCGGCGACCCGCTAAAGTTCAAAGACAGCAAGAAGTACAAGGACCGTCTCTCCGCGGCGCAGAAGAGCTCCGGAGAAAAAGATGCCCTGATCGTGATGAAGGGACAGCTCAAGGGGCGCGACATCGTCGCCTGCGCCTTCGAGTTCAGTTTCATGGGCGGCTCCATGGGGTCAGTGGTCGGTGAGCGTTTTGTCAGGGCTGTCAACGCAGCTATCGAAAATAACGCACCGCTGGTTTGCTTTTCCGCCAGTGGTGGTGCACGCATGCAGGAGTCGTTGTTCTCGCTGATGCAGATGGCCAAGACTTCTGCAGCGCTCAACCAGATGGCCAAGCGCGGGCTGCCGTTCATCTCTGTGATGACCGACCCCACGATGGGCGGAGTCTCCGCCAGCCTGGCGATGTTGGGTGACGTTAACGTGGCCGAACCCAACGCGCTGATCGGTTTTGCCGGCCCCCGCGTCATCGAGCAGACGGTGCGCGAAAAGCTGCCGGAAGGTTTCCAGCGCGCCGAATTCCTGTTGGAGAAGGGGGCGATCGACATGATCGTGGATCGCCGTGACATGCGCGACCGCCTGGCCAATGTACTGGGTATGTTGGGCAAGCAGGCCAGCGTCGCCTGATCCGTTTCTCCCAAACAATCGTATCTGACGGTTACCTGCGGTGACGCAGCGTTCACTCGATCAGTGGCTGGACTGGCAGTCCAGCCTCAATCCCAAGACGATTGACCTAGGCCTGGAGCGGGTTGACCGTGTCTGGCGCAATCTCGGTGCGCCGCTACCCGCGCACAAGGTCATCAGTGTAGCAGGTACCAACGGCAAAGGCTCTAGCGTTGCCATGCTGGAGGCGATCCTGCGGGAGGCCGGTTACCGGGTTGGCTGTTACACCTCTCCCCATCTGCAGCGTTACAACGAGCGAGTACGTATAGACGGGCTAGTCGCAGACGATGCCGCTATCTGTGCGGCGTTTGAGCACATCGAACGGGCCCGTGGCGAAACCCAATTGACCTATTTCGAGTTCGGTACCCTGGCGGCGCTGCTGCTGTTTGCGCAGGCCAACCTGGACGTGGCGGTGCTCGAGGTCGGCCTGGGTGGGCGCCTGGACGCGGTCAATATCATCGATGCCGACGTGGCCCTGATTACCGGAATCGGCCTCGACCATACCGATTGGCTGGGCGATACGCTCGAGCGGATCGGTGCTGAAAAAGCCGGCATCATGCGCAGCAGCCGTCCGGTCGTTTTCGCTGCGCCACAGATGCCTGACAGCATTCGCGAGGTCGCGCAGGAAAAAGGTGCTCACTTGATCAGGCTCGGGCAGGATTACCGTTATCAACGCCAGGGCGATGGCTGGAATTGGCAGGGCACTTCGAGCAGGCGCAATGCCTTGCCAATGCCCGCCATGCGGGGCGCTATCCAGCTACAGAATGCCGCAGCTGCGTTGCAGGTGCTCGAGTGTCTGCAGGACAGCCTGCCTGTCGATCAGAAAGCGGCCAGGGCAGGGTTGTTGGCGGCCAGGGTGCGAGGACGCTTCGAAATTCACCAGCGTCGCTGCCGATGGGTGTTGGACGTGGGGCACAACCCCCAGGCGGTCAAGCACCTGTCGGCCCAGCTTGGCGAGGTCTTCGTGCCGGGGAAAACCCACGCGGTTGTTGGTCTGCTGCGGGACAAGGCCATCGCGGAGGTGTTTGCCCGGATTGCCGCACGCATCGATCATTGGTACCTGCTCGACCTGAGCCGGGAACAACGCGGTGCCTCCGCGGTCGAACTGCAGGGCGCCTTGCCGGATTCGGTGGACCCTTCGCAGGTAACCATTTGCGAGCCCCTGGGTGAATGCCTCGACAGGCTGGATCAAATGGTGGACGAGGATGACCTGGTCCTGGTGTTTGGATCATTCCACACCGTTGGCTCGGTACTTGACTGGATGCACAATGACGGCACAGGTCTCCCGCTATAATGCGCGGCAGAGAGTGTGGGAGGAATCGTGGACGAAGGCTTGAAAAAACGTTTGGTCGGGGCGACCGTGTTGGCATCCCTGGTGGTGATCTTCGTGCCCATGCTGATTGACGACCCGGCCACGACAGACAGCGAACTCAAGGAAATACCGCCAGCGCCCCCGGCGAAGAATTTCGCCTCGTCGATGCTGAGCCAGGAAGTGGTCCGTCCCGAGCCGTTGCCGCTGCGGGAGCCTGAGCCCGAGCCTGAGCCGGTGCATGTCGACCTGGCAAGCAAAACTCCACCCAAGGCGGCGCCCAAGCCAGAGCCCAAACCCAAGCCGGCACCCGCAACGCCAAAAGCACCCGATCCCAAGCCGGGCCTGACGACCTGGGTGGTCAAGGTGGGGAGTTTCTCCAACCGGGAAAATGCCTCTGCACTGGTGAAAAAACTGCGCGGCGCGGGATTCCAGACACCGGATGCCGAGCGCGTCGAATTGAGCGGCAAGGTGCTCTACCGGGTGAAGGTGGGCCCCATGGTGCGCAAGGAAAAAGCCGAGAAGCTTTTGCCTCAGATCAACAAGATCTCGGGTACCGAAGGGCAGGTTACCCGCTACCCGTAGCTTGGTGGCGGACCGGCCTCCGCGAACGCATCTCCCCGTTTTCAATTTGGTTTCAAACCTTGCCTCACGAGCCGTTACAGTCTGCTAGAATCGCGGCTTTCCGGTGCCTATGGAGCCCGCTCCTGATATGCCTTGGCTAGACTATGTGCTGATCATCATCATTGCGGTGTCCGCGTTGATCAGCCTGATGCGAGGGTTTGTCAGAGAGGCCTTTTCACTGGCCATCTGGATTCTGGCGTTCTGGATCAGTTGGAGTTTTTTCCGCGAGCTGGCGTTGCAGTTCGAAACCTGGATCGACTCGCCAACCGTTCGACTCGGCGTCGCGTTCGCCCTGTTGATGCTGGCGACACTGATGGTCGGTGGACTGGTCAACTACCTGCTGATTCAGCTGGTTGAACGCACGGGGATGTCCGGTACCGACCGGTTTATCGGTATGATTTTCGGGGCCGCGCGAGGCGTGTTGTTGGTCGCCGTTCTGGTACTGTTGTCAGGGCTGACCACCTTGCCGCAGGAGTCCTGGTGGAACGAGTCGCGCATGGTGCCGTATTTTGAAGAGCTGGCGTTCTGGCTCAGGGATCTACTGCCAGAGGATTTGGCTGAATATTTTCGCTACGCCTCGTTGCAAGACAACGAGCGGGGGACAAGCTGATATGTGTGGAATCGTCGGCATTGTGGGCAGCTCGCCGGTGAATCAGTCGCTGTATGACGCGCTGATGGTTTTGCAACATCGAGGACAGGATGCAGCAGGCATCATGACCTGCGACGAAGGCGGTCGTTTGCACTTGCGCAAAGACAATGGCCTGGCGCGCGACGTGTTCGACAATGAACACATGATCTCGCTGGCTGGCAATATCGGCATTGGCCACGTGCGCTATCCTACTGCGGGCTGTTCCTCGTCAGCCGAGGCCCAGCCTTTCTACGTCAACTCCCCGTATGGCATGGCGCTGGCGCACAACGGCAATCTCACCAATGCCGCGCAGATCAAGCAGGAACTGTTCCGCGAAGATCGCCGCCATATCAACACCGATTCGGATTCCGAAATCCTGCTCAACGTGTTCGCGCACGAGCTGATGGTGAACACCACCTCACTGCGCATCGACGAGAACGATATTTTCCGCGCCGTAGAAGGCGTGCACAGGCGCTGCCGCGGCGGATACGCTGCCGTTTCGATGATTCCCGGCTATGGCGTGGTGGCCTTCCGCGACCCTAACGGCATCCGCCCGGCGGTCTTTGGAGTGCGCGAAACCGCCGAGGGTCCGGAACTGATGGTCGCTTCGGAGAGCGTGGCACTCGATACCCTGGGTTTTGAGCGCGTGCGCGATATCGAGCCGGGAGAGGCCATCGTGTTTACCCGTGACGGCAAGCTGTTTTCCCAGCAATGCGCCGAGCATAGCCAGCGTTCGCCGTGCCTGTTCGAGTTCGTTTACTTTGCTCGCCCGGACTCGGTGATCGACGACATTTTCGTGCACAAGGCGCGCCTGCGCATGGGTAAGAAGTTGGCAAAAAAGATTCAGCGCGTGATGCCGGAAGAGAAGATCGACGTCGTCATTCCGATTCCCGACACCAGTCGCACCTCGGCGATGAGCCTGGCGGAGAACCTGGGTGTTCGCTTCACCGAGGGCTTCATCAAGAATCGCTACATCGGCCGGACCTTCATCATGCCGGGACAGACCAAACGCAAGAAATCCGTGCGGCAGAAGCTCAACCCGATCGATGTCGAATTCAAAGGCAAGAACGTGCTGCTGGTGGACGATTCAATCGTGCGCGGTACGACATCCAAGCAGATTGTGGATATGGCGCGTGCCTGTGGCGCCAAAAAGGTTTTCTTTGCCTCGGCGGCACCGGCAGTCCGATACCCCAACGTCTACGGGATCGACATGCCGGCCGCGACTGAACTGGTGGCGCATGGCAGAACCGATGACCAGGTCGGCGAGTGGATTGGTGCAGACAGGCTGATCTACCAGGACCTGGAAGACCTGATCGATGCGGTGCAGAAGAAGGGCAAGACCCACGTCGACCGTTTCGATACCTCGGTGTTCAATGGCGAGTACGTTACCGGGGATGTCACCGAAGAATACCTCCAGAGCCTGGAGGCCCAGCGCAACGATGGCGCCAAGGAGGCCCGCGATGCCAGTAACGGGATTAATATTGTCGGCCTGCACAACCAGGCTTGACCATCGCCGGGCCCAGGCCTAATCTGAATAAAGCGCCGATTTGGCTCCGATTGCGGGCGCTCTATAAATACCGCTAAAGCGAGGGACAGGAACCCGCTTAGGCAGAGCCGAGCGGGTTTTTTGTTGCCCGCCTTTGAGGAAGTGAAGTAATGACTGATTTTAATGAGAATTGGGAACTGGCGACGCGCGCGATTCGCGTTGGCCATGAGCGCAGTGGCGAGATGGAGCACTCCGAGCCGATCTATGCGACCTCCAGTTTCGTGTTTGGCTCTGCAGCCGAGGCTGCAGCACGGTTTGCCGGTGACGAGCCGGGCAACATCTACGCGCGTTTCACCAACCCGACAGTACGGGCTTTCGAACAGCGGCTGGCAGCCATGGAAGGCGGTGAGCGTTGTGTGGCCACCGCGTCCGGCATGTCCGCGATTCTGGCCACCTGCATGGGCCTGATGCAGCAGGGCGACCACATGGTCAGTTCGCGCAGTATTTTCGGCAGTACCGTGGTGCTGTTCGACAAGTACCTGTCACGTTGTGGCATCGAAACCGACTACGTTGACCTGGACGACCTGGCGGCGTGGGAGGCGGCGATCAAGCCGAACACCCGGATCCTGTTCGTCGAGACCCCGTCCAATCCGCTCACGGCTTTGGGCGATATTCGGGCGCTGGCTGACCTTGCTCATGCAAACGATTGCCTGTTGGTGGTCGACAATTGTTTCTGCACACCGGCGCTGCAAAAGCCGCTGCAGCTGGGTGCCGACATCGTTGTGCACTCGGCGACCAAGTACATCGACGGACAGGGTCGGGCTCTCGGCGGCGCCGTGGTCGGCGATGCCAAGCTGGTAGGCGAAGAGGTCTTCGGCGTGTTGCGAACCGCCGGGCCGACCATGAGTCCCTTCCACGCCTGGATATTCCTCAAGGGTCTGGAAACGCTGGATCTGCGCATGAAAGCCCATTCGGCGGCGGCGGGTGAGCTGGCTGAATGGCTTGAAGCGCACCCGGCTGTCGAGCGGGTTTACTACCCGGGACTGAAGAGCCATCCGCAGTACGAACTGGCGCAGCGTCAACAGAGCGCACCCGGAGGTATCGTCGGCTTTGAAGTAAAGGGCGCTCGTGAAGGCGCCTGGAAAGTCATCGATTCCACGCAAATGCTGTCGATTACCGCCAACCTGGGTGATGCGAAAACCACCATCACGCACCCCGCGACGACAACGCATGGACGCCTGAGCGACGAACAGCGCGAGCAGGCGGGTATCTCGCAAGGCCTGGTTCGTGTCGCAGTCGGCCTGGAAAGCATCGAAGATATCAAAGCCGACTTGGCGCGCGGCCTCGATGCCCTCTGACGAACGCCAACAGAAATGGCAGCAGCGTTACAGTAACGGGGTTGCCACCGAGCCGGCACCTTGCGGCGTGCTGTCTGAAAACGCTTTCTTGTTGCCGAGGCATGGCGGGGCCTTGGACCTGGCCTGTGGGTGGGGCGGCAATGCGTTGTTCCTGGCAAGACATGGCCTGGATACCGAGGGGTGGGACTATGCCCCGGCTGCGATCGAGCGGCTCAATATGATGGCGCACGCACAGGAGCTGCGTTTGAAGGGCGTGCTCAGGGATGTCGAGGAGTTTCCACCCGAGCCACAAAGTTTTGATGTGATTACCGTCAGCTACTTTCTCGATCGCGCCATCGTTCCCAATCTAATCGAAGCGCTCAGGCCCGGCGGCCTGATCTTCTACGAAACCTTTCTGCGGGATGCGGTCAGCGACGAGGGGCCGGGTAATTCAGCTTTCAGGCTGGCGGATAATGAATTGCTGCAGATGTTCTCAGGGCTGCGTGTAATCTCGTACACGGAACACGGTTCCATCGGTGAAGTGAGTGCAGGTGTACGCAATGTCGCACGATTGGTGGCGGCGCGATAGAGCTTTTTGATGAAGTCCGTTGCCCCGTGCGAGTGAGCAACGGCAATCAGCAAGGTGGTCGAACGCTCAATTTGGCAGCCAGTCTCTAGAAACCTCTGGCATTAAAGCAGCCCTCTAAGCCTGGCGGCTATCCATGGAGCTGCTGCCGTGGCTACCAGCACCACCGGCCAGGTGTTGCCATCCTTGAACGTATAGGCAGCCAAAAGCTCGTCCATCGTCATGCCCCGTATGAATCCGAAGGAAAACTCGAAAACCAGGGTGAGGGCAAGCCAGCCAAACCCGACAACCAGCAGCTGCACCAAACTGGAGGCGCCTAACCAGGGTAGGGTCAGATAGGCGGTTACGAGAATAAGGCAGGAGAGGAGCAATCCGCTGAGCACGAAGCCCGGTACTGTCCCGAGCGCAGGAATGAGCAAGGAATCTCTCAGCACGCCGTTAGCTATGGCGAAAATGAGCATGCCCAACCAGACGACGAGCGATTTGAGCAACATCTCAAAGCACATTGTTAAACCTTGTGCCTAATTCCCTAGGGAAGGTGCAGCTGGCGAACCCCGGCGCCGCGACAGGCCGGAGGCCCAGAGTAAGCTTCATCTATTGATTAGGCATCATCGGTTGATTTGTTTGCCACTCTGTTCAGGATGTCGGGGACATAACGCTCACTAAATCCAGAAAAAAATCCCCACACAATGGCTTTCGCGTAATCAGTTGCGCCTGTTGGGCTCCAGTGGCTTAAAAATGACAAAAATTCGGTGCATTCACCCTTCTCTGCACTACAAGAAAAAGCTGGAAAAAATGGGCCAACAATTATTTCACTGGCAAATACGACATATAAAATCGTCGCAGATATGGCTCCCACCAATGCGGGAATTGATGAGTACGCGATAAGGTACCAGTTGACGCCTCTGAGAAGCTCTGAATATCTGTAGGTTGGAAACACATTTGATGCTGAATATATTCGATTCAGCGCGCTTACAAATGAACCAAGCACGCCAGCTACAACCACCACTGGCAATATCGATACGACTTTTTGTTGAGTAAGATCTGAATAGATAAGGATAGCGCTAGCAAAAATCGTAATCACTAACGTTGCTAGAAAAAGCCATAGGACTATCGCTCGATGCGCATCAACTTCTAACGGCAGCTCTTTTTTGTCGGTCTTTGACATATCTTTCATGTTCATGCTTTACGCCTAAATACGGAGCAGTTGGCGAACCAGGACGTTACCAGCCCCGAAGAGGCGCCTTTCGCAATCCTTTACAATGATTGAACAGGCACAAAAGTATCAAAGCCCATTTTGAGCACGATTGCTACGAGGAGATGAGAAATTCGTTGTTCAGGATTGAATCAATTGGGTGGCAAAAGCGGTAGCAGCTGCCGAAAGTGCTGCATGACGGCGCGATACCACGGCCATTCGTCTGCGGATAGAAAGCCCTTTGACCTTCACTTCAACGATGTCGGGCTGGTCGCCGAGGGCCATGCGACTCACGAAGGCCAGGTGCCCGGTGGTTTGCACCATGCGCAGGATCGAGGGGATCGAACGGAGTTCCATCACCACGTTGATTTCCACGCCGGTGTTGCGCACCTCGTTGTCGATCAGGTTCCTCAGCGCGGTGTCGGCTTCGAAACTCACGAAGGCCTGGTCGGCCAGCATCCGTGGATTGATGCGATTGGCTTTTGCCAGGGGATGGTCTTTGCGCGCGACCAGCACGATGTCGTCGTTGGTCAGGCTCTGTACTTCCAGGTCGCGGGCATGCAGGGGGAGGGTGACGATGCCGAGTTCAAGGCGCCCATTGAGTACGTCGTCGGCGATCTCGCTACTGCCTGCCTCCTTCAACTGGAATAACACCTTGGGGTGTTCCTGCTGGAAAGCCGCGATGGCCGGGGGCAGAACGAACGAGACGGCGGTGGCGCCGCCACCAATGCGCACGGTGCCACCTTCGAGGCCCTGGTTCAGGGCGATTTCCTCTTTGAGTTTTTCAAATGCAGTGACCAGGCGTTGGCCTTCGTTGACCGCAAGCCGGCCGGTATCGGTCAGTTCCACGCCCTTGCGCGAGCGCGTCAGCAACTGGGTGTCGAGTTGTTCCTCGTACTGCTGGAT
>Ga0180435_10004356_pt1 | contig 13973 bp, 11 predicted proteins | sample SS_ome_3_FD_132467 | JGI IMG/M metagenome (GOLD analysis project Ga0180435, IMG submission 132467) | Hypersaline lake sediment archaeal communities from the Salton Sea, California, USA - SS_3_S_1 metaG | ecosystem: Environmental > Aquatic > Non-marine Saline and Alkaline > Hypersaline >... | reverse complement strand
GGCCAGTCGATGAAAAATTTCTGAGCGCCACATTTTTCTAGAAAAGCACCAAAAAGAACAAAAAGAATGACGTATGTGGCCAGCACGTTGGCCATGATCCCAAAGACCCCATCGCTCTTGTAAAAGATGCTGGTGCACATTTCCGGAAAGCTGGCGCCGGCATGCGAAATGATGTCAGGGAAATACGCTCCAAAAACACCATATATAAGCATGATGACCCCGATCACCACGAAAATGTTGCCCACCACGCGCCGGGCCAATTCGATCCCAATAAGAACGCCGACCATGGCGATGGTCATATCAAATGCGGTTTCGGCCCCCGTGCGGTAGTTAATGGCCTCAAAGTTGAGAACCCAGTACCCGATGGTAAATATCGAAAGCAGAATCAATAGATAATCGACGGCCCGCAAGATCGGATTCAAACCGGGCCATTTTTCGGATCTGGACTGGTAGGTCAGAAATACCAGCACATAGGTAATGATGACATAGATCCCCCGGTGATACTGGGTGGATGCCGGCTTGACCACGGCAGCATAGGAATAAAAAAGCACCAGGCAGACTGCGAGAATATCAAAAATAACCTTTTCAAAGCTCTTTAATTTTTCATACACGGTTCACCGTCCGTTCTCCATTCATGCCACCGGAAAGTTAAGATATGGCGTTTCTCAGAACCCATATGCCTGACAGCCGCGTTTGGCAGCGTCTCCAAAAGGCTTGTCCACGCTGCACCGTAAACGGCCACGCAAGCCGCGAAACCTCGCAACAAAGCCGTTCATCTTGTACGAACTGAGGTGCGGACGCACATACGTCTCCTTGGCGCCCGCACCTTATCATTCAGCCATTTCAACTGAACTGTCAATCCCTTATTATTACAACTTGCCTTTTTCTTTCCAGAACTTTTCGGCGCCCGGATGGAACGGTGTGACAATATTGGTGGCCCCGGTGTCAAGACTCATATTTTTAAAGGTCTTTTTCTGGTCATACATGTGCTTCAATCCTTCATCGGTATAGATCAAGGATAACAGTTTGTAGACTGCCTCTTCCGAGACTTTGGCGTTGGCGACCCACAAGGCACTGTCCTGAAAGGAGCCCGCGTCGTAATCCACGCCCCGATAAGTTCCTGCGGGTACGGCCAGTTTCCCAAAATACGGATATTTGTCATAAAAGCCCGAGGCCATTGCATCTGCATCCAGATTCAACAAAGCGATGTCGTTGGTCTGTGCCGCCATGATCACGGCACCGCTGGGAAAGGCGGTAAACAGCCAGAAAGCGTCCAGCTGATTGTTGCCGAATGCGGCTGCGGCATCATTGTAGCCCATGGCATTTCGCTCGATCTTGTCCCATACGCCCATGTGTGAAAAAAACAGCTCACAGTTGGCGAATGCGCCCGATCCTGCGTTGCCGACGCCGACTTTCTTGCCCACGAGATCCTTTACACTCTTGATTCCAGATCCTTGTCGGACCACAAGTTGTGCCGGCGCACCATATAACCAGGCCACTGCAAGGACATTGGTATACTTCTTGGTATCATTTTTCATCATGCCGTTTCGACCCAGGTAGACATGTCCAGAATAAACGACACTCATCTGCTGCCGGCCGGCATCGGTTTTACGCAAATTTTCCACGGAACCCGCCGAGGACTGCGCTTTTACGGAAAATTCTTCCACAGCCTTCACTGGCTTATATACTTGAATGCCGTTGGCCACGACCTGAAAGGTTCCGCCGGCCGGTCCACCGCCGAACACGATCCTCTCCTTGGCAAATGACGGGCCCACAAAGACCATCGTAAGAACCAGTACGACACACAAACCCATACCTATTTTAAATTTATTTTGATTCATTTGATACCTCCTGGTCAGTTTTCCGTGATAGTATTGAAACGGTGGATCAACGTTTTTCCACCCGAATGTTACCAGAAACCCTTGACACGCAGCCGATGTTGCTGGCGGCACCTCCTTTCAAGCGAGCAAACCGGACGGCACTCTGTTTCGCCCATAACATCCTGAAATGTCCAGATTCAATCCTATGGCGATCTGCCATCACGACGATTGGCTGCAGGGTTTTACTCTGGTTTTCCAGCTAATGGAATAACCTTTGGCATCCCAAGCGTCAATTGGACGATTTCTGATTTTGCTGTCAGGATTTTTCTTACACAAACTAAAATCGTATCACGATTTTAGTTGGGGACATCGGTTTCGTTGGCACGGTGTCAGGTTTCGATGAGTCGGTTTTGGATGGCGAACCGGGAAAGCTCTGCGTTGTTTCTGAGATTCAACTTTTTGAGCAAACGCAGGCGGTAGGTGTCGACCGTCTTGATGCTGATACTATAGTTTTCTGCAATCTCTCTATTGGTATGTCCCAGAGCCAGCCGGCGGAGGACCTGCAGCTCTCTGGTGGACAGAAGGTCCAGAGGTGATTGACCCTTTTCACCTTTTGCCACCCTCAAGGCCAGGGATTCCGCGGCATCTTCCGATAAATACCGAGAACCCGCATGCACTTTTCGAATGGCCCTCACAAGCTGCTCAGGAGCGGACTTCTTGGTGATATACCCCTTGGCGCCGGCTTCAATGGCCCGCACAGCATATTGCTGTTCCTCGTGCATGGTCAATATCAGAATCGGCAATTCCGGGTACTCCGGCTGCAGCTGCCGGAGAACTTCCAGGCCGTCGATCTCTGGCATCGAAATATCGATAACCGCGACGTCGGGTCGCTTTTTGCGAATCTGGCGCAAGGCTTCTTTACCATCAGATGCTTCGGCGACGACCTCCATATCGTCACTGTCCTCTACGATACGCCGTAGGCCCTCTCGAACAATGCTGTGATCATCGGCCAGCAGTACTTTTATCATATTCACCCTCAACCGGTCACGTTCAGGGGCACCGCGAACGTCACCGTGGTACCGTTTTCCGGAAGCGAGACAACGTTTAGGTGCCCGCCCACCAAAGCTGCCCGCTCCCGCATGAATGCCACACCCAGCCCCTTTGCATCCTTGAGTGTTTTCTGTTCAAAGCCCGACCCATCATCGATGACCTCAAGTCTTAGCTCACCATTTATGGTGCGTAGCGTGACGGTAACGTGCCGGGCAGCAGCATGTCGGGCGACATTGGTCAGCGCCTCCTGTGTGATGCGATAGGCTGTTGTAGCGATGCGTTCATCAACCTTGGGAACACCCGCATGATCGAAAACACAGCTGACATCCGTACGCCGCTCAAAATCCGCTGCATACCACTCCAGCGCATCCACCAGTCCCAGATGATCCAGCACGCCGGGACGCAGCCTGACGGCCATGAGTCGGACTTCATCGATGGTTTTGTCGATCAGGCGGCACATGGCCTTCGCCCGCTTCATTACCGCTGGCGCCGACCCTTTCATGCGCTCCTGAAACCAGACCGCATCCATGCGCAGGGCCGTTAAAATTTGGCCGAGCTCATCATGCAATTCACGGGCAATGTAGGACCGCTCTTTTTCCTGATTCGCCATGATGCTGCCGGAAAGACGGCGAAGTTGGTCCTGGGCCTTTTTGACCTCGGTAATGTCCGTAGAAATTGCACCGACGCCGGTGGTGAAGCCGTTTTCATCATAAATCGGAAATTTAACCGAGAGATACGTGTGCATGCCGTCCTCGTGCGGCAGGTGTTCCTCTACCTGGGAGGAAATCCCTTTTGAGACCACCTGGCGATCATGCTCGAGAATCTTTTGCGCCACTTCTTTGGGAAGAATATCGAAATCTGTTTTGCCGCGTACCTGCTCATTGGTCTTGTTTAAAATGGTCTCAAAGCGGGTATTGATGAGCCGGTAGCGACCGTTATCGTCCTTGATGGAAACGACGTCCGGCGTGTATTTTAAGATGTTGCTGATTTCACTGGTTCGAATGCGGACTTCTTCCTCCAATTCCTTTGAGTAGCGGCTCAATTCTTCCTTGGCGCGATTCAGCGCCTCCTCGGCCCGTTTTCTTTCCGTTACGTCAATGGAAACGGCCAGTGATCTCACCGGCTGCCCGTCCTCTTGTCGATCACTGATGGCTGAGAGCAAAACATCGATGATTTCACCATTTTTCTTGACAAACTGGTAGGGGACATCTTTGCAATATCCCGTCTTGAAAAATTGTGGAAATACATGTTGCTCCGCGTGCATGCGGGATGCCGCCGTAAAGAAATCCGTGAGCCGCTTTCCCACAACTTCGTTTTTTTCATACCCCATCATCTCGGCCCAGTAATCGGAAACGCTCACCAAGTATCCTTTCATATCAATGGAATGCAGCATGGCCGGTGTATGGTGGTACAGGTTCCGATACCTTTCTTCACTTTTTCTGAGAGCCTTTTCCGCTGACTTTCTTCGCAAAATTTCGTCAGACGCCTTTCTGTAGAGCACAAGCACCGACATGCCGATCAGAAGGCACAGCAGCAACACAATCGGGCCGGTAATTTTGGTGAGGGGGTCCGATACAATTTTAGCGATGGCCTTCCTGTTGCGAAGGTGGATGAAGCTCCATCCCGGGTAACTGTCGATGTCATCGCGATGAACCAGATAGTGATTTCCGTCGCGATCCACGGCACTGGCATTTTCAGTGAAGCTCAACCCTGTCCAGCGCCAGGGCCCTCGACCGAACTGCCGAGATTCTAAAATACGCTTTTCATCAGCGTCTGAAAGTTTCTGGGTCGTTTGAAACAGCCAGTCCTCTCGACTGGAAATAAAGACAATGCCGGCCGGATCCGTGACAAGCACAATCTCATCATCCGAAAGGCTGATCTTTTTCTCGATTTCTTCAATGGACCCCTTGATGACCACCAATCCAATGGGAATGTCTTCGCCGGTCTCAAAAACAGGGAAGCTATAGTAGACCCCCCTTTTCTTCGATGTGGTTCCCAGGGCCAGGTAGGTTGATGGCGCGCTATGAATCGCTTGCTGAAAATAGGGCCGAAATGCAAAATTTTTCCCCACAAAGCTGTCCGGTGCATTTCGGTTGGACGAGGCAATCGTAACGCCTTCATGGTTCATGAGATAACAGACATCTGCCGCCAGCGAGACTTTAAACAGGTCCAATATTTCATTGGCCTGTTTCTGCGAGCGCGCATTGGGCCGAACCAGCATTTCCAGCATTTCATCCATACCGGCCAGCACCCTGACGGCCTTGGTGTTTTCGGTAAGATAGGATGACAAATTCTTTTTGATCAGGGCAATATGCGTTACAGACTGTCTTTCGGCCTCGCGAAACGTCGCTTCCTTGAGAGAGGAATAGTACAGGTAGCCACCGATCGAAGCTGACAGAAATGCCAGCAGGGAAAGAACCAGGATGATGATGCGTAATCTCATGATTCAGGTGGTTCTCAAGCGCACGATCGTCTTACATATCCAGCTTGAAAAACTCCTCCTCTTCAGTCACGGTGTCCGGCTTTTTGGTATATTCCTTGGGGACGGTACCTTCTTTAAAACATTCGAACAACGTCTCTTTTGATTCTGGGATGGGCAGCAAACCCGTCTCTGCGTCGATCTTGGCAAAGACAACACCTTCCGGAACCTGAAAAACCTTGATGGGCTGATCTTTCAGTATCTCCTTCATGAAACCCAGCCAGATGGGACTTGCCGCTCGGGAACCGGTTTCGCCTTCACCCAGGGATTTTTCTTCATCAAACCCAACCCACACCCCCGTGATATACCGCGGGGTATAACCCACGAACCAGGCATCGAAAAGATTGTTTGTTGTGCCGGTTTTACCGGCAACCGGTCGTTTCAAGGCCTTGATGCGTTTTCCCGTACCGTGCTGTACAGCGCCTTCCAGAAGATGCGTGATAATGTAGGCTGTATTTTTCTCCAGCACCTTCTCCCTGACGGTCCCCGCTTCCTCGAGAATATTGCCGTCGCGATCGACAATTTTTTCAATAAAAACAGGCTGCACCAGATATCCCTGATTGGCAAAGACCGAATAGGCATTCACCATCTCTAAGAGCGACAACCCCGAAGATCCCAGGGCGATTGACAGATCGTTACTGAGCTCGGAGGTAATGCCAAGCCTTCTGGCATAGGAAATACAATAAGGGACACCGATATCTTGCAGCATTTTAATGGTGACGACATTGCGGGATTTTTCAAGCGCCTCGCGCAGAAGCGTGGGGCCATAGAACTTTTGACCATAATTCCTGGGTTTCCACTTGAAGTCCATTTGCTCATCTTGAAACACGATGGGTGAATCGATGATGACACTTGCGGGTGTATAACCTTTGTCCAATGCCGCAGCATAAATCACGGGCTTAAACGCAGAACCAGGCTGCCTTCTGGATTGCACGGCCCTGTTGAACTGACTTTCCTGAAAATCTCTTCCACCCACCATCACCTTGACATGGCCGGTCTCCGCTTCGATGCACAGCAACGCTGCCTGGGCCGCCGGGATCTGCTCCAGTGAAAGTTGCCACATTTCCGTTTTAGGATCCTGTTCCTGGAGCATCACGGAGATCACGTCCCCCACCTGAAGCACCTCGCTGACCGTCTTGACCTTTGCCCGGAAATAAGGGATGTCCGGATTGGGTTTGCGTGCCCAGCGAATGTCGGCCAAGGCAAGTATACCCTGGACGTTGCCCATTCGAACCCAGGCCTTTCCCTGACTGTCATCAACCTTGATAACAAGGCCCTCTGTCAGGGCGCCCTGCCCCGGCGGCGATTCTGCCCACGATGCTTCAATGGCAGTAGAAAACGTTTCAAACGCTTCCGGTGGAATTCGTTTGACAGGCCCGCGATACCCCTGCCGACGATCAAGATCGCGCAGCCCCTTTTCAATTTCCGCCCGGGCGGCTTTTTGCATCTCGATGTTGACGGCTGTATAGACCTTCAGCCCGTCTTGGTATAGGGCATCCTCCCCATACTGCGCCTCCACATATCGACGAATATGCTCTGTATATATGGGGACCTTTTCGATATACCAATTTCGCCGAGGCTTGATATCCAACTCCGTATTGATGGCCTCGGTCGCCTGAATGTTGCTAATAAAGCCCTCGTTGACCATCCGATTCAAGACATAGATCTGGCGCTGTTTGGCCCGTTCCGGATACCAGAAAGGTGAATATCGGCTCGGGGCCTGAGGCAAGCCCGCCAGCATGGCGCATTCTGCCAAGATAAGATCCTGGGTGGATTTTCCGAAATAGTTTTCCGCTGCAGCCTCGACACCGTAGGCGCCATGGCCGAGATAGATCTGATTTAAATAGAGATAAAGAATCTCTGCCTTTGAAAAGGCTTTGTCTATACGATAGGCTAAAATGGCTTCTTTAATTTTTCGGCGGTAGCTTCTCTCCGGGGTGAGGAAAAAGGATTTGGTGACTTGCTGGGTGATGGTGCTGCCGCCCTGCACGATGGTTCCAGCCTCCAGGTTCTTGAAAAAGGCCCGCACGATACTGACAAAATCAATCCCCTTGTGCTTGAAAAACCGGGCATCCTCGGCAGCGATAAAGGCCTCTTTGAGCGTTTGGGGAATTTCTGACAACGGAACCACGATCCGTCTTTCCCTGTAAAACTCACCAATTTTTCGGTTGTCGTCTGAAAATACTTCCGTAATCGTGGGCGGGCGATATGCGGACAACGATGTAATTTTAGGAAGATCCCTTCCCAGGTACAGGTACACGCCGCCGGTCATCATGACCAATAGAATCACGAATGCCAAGAAGAGGACCAACCCCCAACGTAAAATTCGTCGAAATAGCGATGGCAAGCTTCTGGTTTTTGGGTCGGGCGATACGTCGAGCGTTTCTTTTTCGGTCGTCATTGTGTTCCCATGGAAAAAAGTGTCGCGTTCGAACCATTCAGATGTTATTGCAGAGAAAACGGCCTTACGGCAATATCCGAATGGCCCGCCAGCATGATGACGTTTGTCAACATCACGTTCCTGCGGCTGGCTTCATAAAAGTGTTATATTTACAATAGGTACGCGCATTAAACAACCGAAAAAACAATTTGACATTATATTGGGGTGCCGTTATGGAGAGCGGGAAACCCGACATAAAGAATAGAAACAGGAAAAAGATGAAAGAACTCGATTTTGAAAAAACGGGTGGTTTGATACCCGCCATCGTCCAAGATGCCGAAACCGGCGATGTCCTCATGATGGCCTACATGAATTCGGAAGCCTGGGAAGCCACCAAGACCACCCATAAAGCAACATTCTGGAGTCGCAGCCGGCAGGAGCTCTGGGTAAAAGGCTTGACGTCTGGCAACATCCAGCAAGTCAAGGAAATTTACATTGACTGTGATAACGACACGGTTCTTCTGAAAGTCAAACAGATTGGCGGGGCGGCGTGCCACACAGGGCATCGAAGCTGCTTTTTCAAACGGGTGGAGGGGGACACCATCCGAATTGTCGGCGACCCGATATTCGATCCAAAGGAGGTTTACAATTTATGATCTCACCGTTGAAACTCGGCATCCCCAAGGGAAGCCTCCAAAACGCCACCATTGCATTGTTCAAGCGTTCCGGGTGGACCATCAATGTCAATGGCCGGAGCTACTTTCCGGAAATTGACGACGACAGTATCGAATGCGCCATCTGTCGCGCACAAGAAATGTCCCGCTATGTTGAAAACGGGACCCTTGAGGCCGGGCTCACCGGCAAGGACTGGATTGCCGAAAACAGCTCCGATGTTCATGTCGTTACCGATCTGGTCTATTCAAAAGTCAGCTCCCGACCCGCCAGATGGGTACTGGCCGTCCCATTTGACTCGGATGCCCGGTCCATTGAAGATTTAAACGGAAAAAAAATTGCCACGGAATTGACAGAATTTACCCGTCGCTATTTCAAAGAAAAAGGCATTGACGTTACCGTAGAGTTTTCCTGGGGTGCAACAGAGGCCAAAGTGGTCTCTGGACTGGCGGATGCCGTGGTCGAGGTGACCGAAACCGGAAGCACCATCAAAGCCCATGGATTGAGAATCATCCATGAATTGATGCAAACCAACACGCAGTTGATCGCCAACCAAGACACCTGGAAAGACGACGCCAAACGGCACAAGATTGAACAAATCGCCCTGCTGCTCAAAGGCGCGCTTCTCGGAGAAAAGCTGGTGGGCCTGAAGATGAATGTTTCTGAAGATCGCCTCAAAAAAATCATTTCCCTTCTACCGAGCCTGAACGCCCCCACCGTGGCCAGCTTATATGAAACCGATTGGTTCTCTGTGGAAACGGTCGTGGACATCGGTGTGGTCAGAGACCTGATTCCAACCCTTTTGGAAGCCGGCGCAGAAGGCATCATCGAATATCCCTTAAACAAGGTTGTTTAAATGGTCGCAAAGCGTGCCAAAGAAATCAGCTCCTTCATTGTCATGGATGTTCTTGAAAAGGCCTGCGATATGGCCTGTCAGGGCAAGGACATCGTTCATCTAGAGGTAGGGGAACCTGATTTTGACACGCCTGACTGTGTCAAAGCCGCAGCAAGCAAGGCACTCGAAGAAGGGTTTACCCATTACACCCACAGCCTGGGCCTGCTGGAATTGAGAGACGCCATTTGCACCTATTATCAAACCACCTATGGTGTTCACGTCGATCCCGGACAAGTCCTTGTGACGTCCGGCAGTTCTCCCGCCATCTTCATGGTTTTCTCTGCACTGCTGGAATCCGGAGACCAGGTGATCCTGTCCGACCCGCATTATGCCTGCTACCCAAACTTTATCACCTTTGTGGGCGGGGAGGTGGTTACCGTCCCTGTTTTCGAAGAAGACGGATTTCAGTTCAGGCCCGACCAAATCAAAAAAAGGATATCGAAGCGGACCAAAGCGATATTTATCAATTCCCCCTCCAACCCCACCGGCAACCTGTTGTCTGCCCGGCGAATGCAAGCCATTGCTTCTTTTTCGCCCTATGTCGTATCAGATGAAATCTACCATGGCCTCGTATACGAAGGCAAAGAACATTCCATTCTGGAGTTTACGGACCGGGCCTTTGTTCTCAACGGCTTTTCAAAGCTCTTTGCCATGACCGGGCTTCGGCTCGGCTACCTCATTGCGCCAAAAGAATTTATGCGGCCATTGCAAAAAATTCATCAGAATTTTTTTATTTCCGCCAATGCCATGTGTCAAAAAGCCGGCATCGCAGCGCTTAAGGAAGCCCATCAAGATGTTCGGCAAATGAAAAACACATACAATAAACGACGCCGATTCATGATACGCAGGCTCAGGGACATGGGATTCGGCATTACGGTCGAACCGACCGGCGCTTTTTATGTCTTTGCCAATGCAAAGCATCTCTCCAGCAATTCATACCAGCTTGCTTTTGATATCCTCCAAAAAGCGTGTGTGGGGGTGGCGCCTGGTATTGATTTTGGCCAGAACGGCGAAGGCTATCTACGATTCTCCTATGCCAACTCAATGAAAAACATTGCCGAAGGGATGGATCGGCTGGAGAAATATCTGACAAGGCCGGAATCGCGGTAAAGAAAGTCTATGGTCATTACGTCCGCACAATTCATTACCAGTGCTGTCAAACCTTCCCAGTATCCGGCACCCGCTTTTCCGGAAGTCGCTTTTGCCGGGCGCTCGAATGTGGGCAAGTCTTCTTTGCTGAACGTTCTGGTCAACCGGAAGAGCCTGGTTAAAACCAGCAAGACCCCCGGCCGCACCCAGCTGATTAATTTCTTTCTGATCAACGAAGCCCTTTCTCTGGTGGACCTGCCAGGTTACGGATATGCCAGGGTTCCCGAAGGCGTGCGGCGGTCCTGGGGGCCCATGATCGAAACCTACCTTTCCAAAAGACAGGTATTGACTTGTGTGGCTCTGATCATGGACATACGGCGAACACCGAAAGCCCACGAGTTCAACTTTATCGACTGGCTGGTAGAACGGGATCTGCCCTGTATTCCCATTCTTACAAAAACGGACAAGATTTCCAAGTCCCAGCAAATCAAGCAGCGGAGCGCTATTGCCAAGCTGCTGGGCATGGGTCTGGAGCAGCTCATTTTGTTTTCAGCAAAAAAGAAGACCGGCGTTGCCAATGTGTGGCGCGCCATTGACCGATATATGAAAGATGACGCGGTGCCATCATGACCGAAAGGCATCCAAAACCATTCAAATCGGGATTTATCACCATTATCGGTGCGCCCAATGCAGGCAAATCCACCCTGCTCAACCAGATACTGGGTCAAAAGCTTTCCATCACCTCAAAAAAGCCGCAAACCACGCGAAATCGAATCCTAGGCATTGCCCACCAGCCGGAGGCGCAATTAATTTTCCTCGATACCCCAGGTGTACACGCGTCAAAAACCCCGCTGAACCTCCGCATCGTTGAAGTGGCGCTTTCGACGCTTGGGGACGTCGACCTGGTACTCCTGCTCGCCGATGTGACCCAACCCGACCCTTCATCGGAAAGCCTGTTACTTCAGGCATTGAAAAGTCAAGAACAACCAGTGGTTCTGGCCATCAACAAAATAGATTTGGTGCCGAAAACGGATCTTTTAGGTCATATCGACTCGTGGCACCAGGCCTATCCATTCCAGGCCATTGTCCCCATTTCAGCCAAAACCGGTGACCAGGTGGACACCTTGCTCGCTGCCATGACAGCCTCCCTTCCCCCGGGCCCGCCCCTGTTTCCCGAATCGATGATGACGGATATGCCAGAGCGTTTCATCGCAGGGGAAATGATCCGGGAAAAAGCATTTCGGCTCACGGGTCAGGAAATCCCCTATGCGGTCGCCGTTACCATCGACGTTTTCGAGGCGCAAAAAAAGGGCAAGTTGATTGCCATTCAGGCCACGATTCACGTTGAGCACGATTCCCAGAAAGGGATTATTATCGGAAAAAAAGGTTCTAAAATCAAACAGATAGGAGAGGCTGCCCGCAAAGAAATCGAACGTCTGGTGGGCACCCGCGTTTTTTTAAAGCTTTTTGTGCGCGTTCAGAAAAACTGGACCAAGGATGGCAAGGCTTTGCGACGATTTGGATATTAGGACTCTTTCCATTCTGGGTGCCTCTTTTCCAAAAACGCGCTGATACCCTCTTTGGCGTCTGCTGTGCTGCAAAGCCTGGCAAAGGCTTCATTCATGTACTCGAAGGATTTATAATAATCCAAATCCGCGGCGGAATAGAAAGCCTTTTTAGCGATCTGGACGGCAATGGGGCTTTTTGCCGCCAAAGTTTTGGCCCACGCCCGTGTCTCTGCCTCAAGCGTGTCTTTGGGCACGATTCGGTTCACCAGCCCCATTTCCATGGCCTGTTCGGCTGAAATCAGTTCGCCGAACAGTAACAGCTCCAGGGCTCTTTTACGCCCCACCGATCGTGCCACGGGTAAAACCGGCCCCACACAATTGAGCCCCACATTAATCGCCGTGAGTCCCATGCGGGCATTCTCCGCCATGACAGCCAGGTCCGCCGCAGCCACAAGACCGGCGCCATTGGCGGCCGCCACCCCCTGAACCTGTGCGATCACCGGTTTCCTGATGCGGCTGATACGGACCAGAGGATTTTCCATTCGTTCGATCCAGGCGCGATATTCCTGAGTGCTTTTCCCGAAAAACTCGCTCACATCGATGCCGGCACAAAACGCCTTTCCAGCACCTTTCAGGATAATGACCCTGACCGCTTTCTCCCCATCCAGTTCCTGAATCGCCTGGTCCAGCTCAAGGGCCATGGGTGTGTTAAATGTGTTCAATTGGTCCGGTCGATTGAGGGTGATTTCGGCCACGAAATCCTTGCCAATGGTTACGTTCAGGTCTTGATAATCCATGCATTTCTCCTTTCTTCATTGGTGCTGCGAGAAGCTCGCTCAAAAAAGAGATTTTTTTAGATGGCCCCTAATGACGATTGCTTTTCAGCGCACCGGAAACTTCCATTGAAACGGCTCTAAATCGATACGACCCTTTTCATCAAAACAAACACCTTCTGCTTCAAGAAGCGCTTTTTGAATTTGTTCACCGTCTCCATCGCCGCGGGAACTGATTCGCCCGTGCCGATTCACGACCCTGTGCCAAGGGACATCACTGTCAAATGGAACCGCCGCCATGGCAAAACCAACCATCAAAGGCGAACAGCGCCCCACAAAGTCCGCAATCTGGCCATAGGTCACCACCCTGCCTTTCGGAACAGATCGAACGACGTCGAAAATGGATTCAAAAAGCGGGGGCGGGGCTGTTTGCTTATCCATTTGGCACAGGAGAAATTAGGCTGTTAAAACCGATCGCCATGAGGCGATCATGGTCGCCGTGATCGATCACGTGCACGCGTACCAAGGCTGAACGACGATCCACACGCAGCACCTCCGCTTTGCTCTGAAAAGGGCCCACGGTTCCCGGCGACATATAGTGAATGCTCAGGTCCTGTGTTTGCCATACGTCGCCAGTCGCCGCACCAGCAGCATGTTCCCCGGCGATTTCCGCCAACAGGGCGGTTATCCCGCCTTGAAGCGAGCCAAGACTGTTGCGGATATAATCGCTCAGCTCAACGGCCAATTGGCCGGTGGGCCCATCAATGATCTGAATACCGATCTTCTCCACGAGGGGCTGTGTCATTCTTTTTTGACCCAGTGAAAATCGTTCTGTCTGGATCTTGTTTACGGCAAGCGTTTGGTGGTGGTTCGAATGTTTACCCGGCAGGCGGGAAAAAGTTATCATGGCCACACCTGCAGGCGGCTTTCCTGAGATAGCTTCGTCTGTTGACCTTATCTCGGCGCCAACCACAACGGACGTGCGACCGGATCGCAAAATCCGTCCATCAGCAAAGACCTGACCCTGTTGGACCTCACAGCGCATGTGAATCGTAAGATTGGCGGTGGACAACCAGTCCGGTGAAATTGCCCGGATGGAGAGGATGCCGGCCAGCACATCCACAAGGGTTGCCATGACCCCCACATGCAGCGTTTTTCTGGGTGAGCAGATGGCCTGGGTCACTGGCGCCTGGATGAAGGCACAGTCGGGGCCCGTTGTATTGACGTCAATGCAAAGGTCCCTGAGGATATGCGCCTGGGGAGGGTAGCTGTCCCCGACCAAATGGGTGTGGGCACGCTCTTTCATG
>Ga0180435_10004354_pt1 | contig 13973 bp, 11 predicted proteins | sample SS_ome_3_FD_132467 | JGI IMG/M metagenome (GOLD analysis project Ga0180435, IMG submission 132467) | Hypersaline lake sediment archaeal communities from the Salton Sea, California, USA - SS_3_S_1 metaG | ecosystem: Environmental > Aquatic > Non-marine Saline and Alkaline > Hypersaline >... | reverse complement strand
CAGCATATCGGCTTCCTGCTCCGGTGTAGGCCCTGCCTGCCCGCCTACTTGCCATGCTTGCGGCGCGGTGCCATACGGAGCGCCGTACGGAGCAATCGCTCCTGCGTAAGGATACGCGGGTGCCGCGTAGGGTGCTCCCCAGTAGCCGCCCCAACCGCGTCCTCCGCGAAATCCAAGTCCCATACCGCGTCCGAATCCGAACCCACGGCCCCGGCCAAAGCCGAAACCGCGCCCCGGAATCGGGTTCATGAAACCCGGCATCGGATAGCCCGCGCAGTATCCCGCCGCGCGTCCCGTCATCGGGCCCATGCCCGCCGGACCTGTTCCATCTCCACCTGGCATCTCACTCACCTCCTTGTTTGTGCTGTTGACCGACACCGTAATCGGCCTTCCGTCCATTCCCGAAAAACCAGTCGCCGTTTGCCGTTCGTGCGGATCGATTTTCAGGATGCAGAAACCCATTCCGCGTCCAGTCATGGGCCCCTGACCTCTCGGACCTGTTCCATCACGCCCCGGCATCTCGGTCGTCTCCGTGAAAAGCAATCACCGCCCGTAATATGCACCGGCAAATCGAGCTCGACCGAAGCCCCGGCCAAAACCGCGTCCGAAGCCACGACCCCAACCGCGCCCTCGATCGACCTGTCCGCCGTAGCCTTGGCGTAGGCGGAAGCCCCATCCTAAACGGGGCCCCATTCCGTAACCATAGCCCCAAGGCACCCTATAGGCCGGGGACCCGTAGGCCAACCGACCGTAGTATGGAGCCGCACTCCAAGTGCCCGCTCCGGCCCACCCACCCGGAACCGGGTTCATGAACCCCGGCGCCGGATAGCCGGCACAGTATCCTGCCGCGCGTCCCGTCATCGGGCCCATGCCCGCCGGACCTGTTCCATCTCCACCTGGCATCTGACTCACCTCCTTTTGCGTTGCACTATTCCAATCATCCTCTCCCACCGCGAAAACGCCTTTTTCGCCCGGCGCCAAATCCCCGGCGTCCGCCGAAGCCAACCGGATAGGCGGGCCAGAGCTGGGGCGGGTTCAATCCACCGTTGCGCCATGTTGCGAACACGGTCGCGGGATCTCCAATGGCATTGGGGATGACCTGAATTCCATGCCCCTGGGCCGCCGCCCATGTTGCCTGGTCAATCCCCGCGCACAGGAGCAACGTCACATCATGTCGCATCAGCTCCCTGCCCCATGCGAGGGGATGCCAGCCATGTGTCGAAAGAACACGCGCATCCCGTAGATCCGCCTTGTTGTCGACCACTCGCAACTCAACACCCGCAAAACAGGGCGCCATACGTCCGTGACTTGTTGCCAGAGCCACTTTCATCACTGTTGGCTATCGCATACTCTGTGCCAGGGTCGCTCGGATAGACATAAACCCCTCTGGCGCAAGCTTATACGCAATATCCGGTCCATCAACCCTTAATGTGCGGGTATGTCAATCCGCAAGATTCAGGCGAGGATGCATGGCAACCCGCGAGTCAGTCATTTCCAGGCACGCGTGATCGAGCATCCCGCGGCCGAAAGCATAGACCTACTGCCGACGCGTTTCGCCCAAGCCAGCCATCAACCTTTCCGATTCTCCATCGCGCCATGCTTTTTCCAGACCGCCTCGTAGCGGATCGCGTCGGTGGGACAGACGTTCAGGCAACGTCCGCAACTGAAACAGTCTGCAGGGAACCGTTTGCGGGCCAGGATGCCCTTCGCGGCGTCAAGGGGACAGGCCTCGTCGCAGGCGCCGCATTGGATACAGCGATTGTGATCGATCCGTACCCGGAACAGGCTCACGCGCTCGAACAGCCAACTGAGTAATCCGAAAGGGCAGATGAATTGACAGAATGGACGATAGAAACCCAGCGAAGTCACCAAAGACAATCCAATGACCAGTCCAACGGTCAAGGACTCGATGTCCCAATTGAACAGGTTGAACGGATTCAGGTAGTGATAGACAACGAATCCCTGCTTCCCGCCTACAACGCCGAAGAGGAGTAGAAGCGCCACCACGAAAAGAACCGCACGAATGCTGTTCGTGATCACGAATGGAATCCGCCGTTTCTTCAGGCGCTTCAGAATCGGCAGATGATAGATCAACTCCTGGAGCGCGCCGAAAGGACAGGCCCAGCCGCAGATCAGCTTGTTGCCGACGATGGCCAAGACCGCAAAGAAACACAACGCCAGGACCTTCGCGGTGACGGACGGATATAGGCCCACCATGCTTTTGAAGGCTTTGACCGCGCCTTCCATCGGGTTGGGAGACTTGCCAAGAGCGAATCCGCATACGGCCACAGACAGTATCAAACAGAGCACGTACGGCCAGCGGGGGTACCAACTCCTGCGGTCCACCGGCGTTGTGTTGTCGGGCCGTCCGAGCCGCACAAGGTACACAAGCCCAAGAAGCGCCAGGGCGGCGAAGACGTAGTACTTCAGTACCGCGTCACGATGCCCGAGAAGATGTTCGGTCGCGTGATCCAATTGCTGCTGAGTGACGCCGAGCGTCTTCAGGGGTCTATTCTTTGGCGCAGCCAATGGCAGCCCGAGTTCGCGCGCAAAGCTTTTGCCTGTTACATCAAGATGCGGCGCGATTTGCTGGATGGACATGTCGATCCCAAACGCGACTGGTGACGTTCGAGCCGGCGGCGTGTGAACCAGCCCTCCAATCAACACGGTGGCAGCGGCAATCAGAAGGGTCAGCGCCAGGACTATGCGTTGACTCCGCGATAGTTGTGAGAGCACAGGTTCCGTCCTCCTTACTTGATTCCGTAGCGGCGCATCTTGCGATAGAGGCTGCTGGGGTCGATTCCAAGTTGCTTTGCCGTTGCCGATCGGTTGCCCGCGTTGTCCCGCAACGCATCCTCGATCGTGCGCTTCTCGACGCTTTTCAATGTCAGCGGGACCGGCTGTTTTTCAGAGCTCTCGGCGGATGGCAAGTCACCGGGAAGGTGCGCGGGCTTGATAACCGTACCGCGGCACAGCACGAAGGCGTGCTGCATGATGTTCTCCAGCTCGCGAATGTTGCCCGGAAAGTCGTGCCGCATGAGCACATCGAACACCGCGGGATCAACGCGCTCGATTGTCTTCCCGGTCTCCGCGTTCAGGCGCCGGCGAAAGTGCTCGACCAGAAGGGGAATGTCGCATCGCCGCTCTCTCATCGCCGGCAATTCCAGACGCAGAACATTCAGTCGGTAATAGAGATCTTTTCTGAAATGGCCGTCCCGGAGCAAATCCGAGAGCGGCTGGTTCGTAGCCGCGATGATCCTGGCGTCGCTCCGCACCGGCTCGGTCGCTCCAAGCGGCTCGTAGGTCTTTTCCTGGAGAACGCGCAGAAGCCGGACCTGCATGGCTGCCGAGATGTTGCCGACTTCGTCAAGAAACAGTGTCCCTCCTCTGGCCGCATCGAAACGTCCGGGCTTGTCGGTCTTGGCATCGGTAAACGCACCCTTGCGGTAGCCGAACAGCTCGGATTCGAGAAGGTTATCCGGCAGTGCCCCGCAGTTGACGGCAAGGAAGGGGCCATCTTGTCTTGCGCTCAGGTTTTGGATGGCTCGTGCGAGCAGTTCCTTGCCCGTGCCGCTCTCTCCTTCGATCAGCACCGGCACTTTCGACGCGGCTACATCCGGCAGAATCGCGAAGATTTCATGCATGCGCGGGTGCCGGCTGACGATATCGTGGAATGTATATGACTTCTCGATCTTCCGCCGTAGCTCTTCTTCGGTGCTCACATCGCGGAACGTCTCGATGCCGCCGACATACCGGCCGGCAGAATCCTTCAAGGCCCCGGCATTCACGCACAGGGCCAAGGAACGGCCGCTGCTGTCCACAATGGTTACGCGACGGTCGGTAACGCTCTTTCCGGTTTCTTGGACTTCGTCGAGGATGCATTGTTCGCCGCATACGTCCGCCCGGAACACATCGCGGCATGGCTGTCCAATGGCATCTTTGGCCGAAAAGCCGGTAATCCGTTCGGCGGCTCGATTAAAGAACGTGATGCGTTTCTCGGCATCGACCGTGAAAACCCCCTCGGCAATGCGGTGCAGCATGGCCGTCAGGTGTTCCATATCGACGTTCTGTTTGCTGCTCTTGGTCATTGTCGCTACACGCTTCCGTACCCGGCATCTACATCCGCTTGGGACGCCTTTTTCAATGAACCTGCACGATACGCGCCAATCGCATTCTGAACCGAGCCGGAGGCCTCCTGGTAGATGGCGATGTCCGCGGCGCTCAGTGTGGCAAATGCCTTCGGCCCGCAATGCCCCGTAATGACGGCGTCAGCACCAAGATTGACGACATGCTGAGCCGCCTGGATTCCGGCACCCTGCGCGGCCTGGAGGTTTTGTTTGTTGTCATGCGCGCTCCATTCTCCGGTCGCGATATCGTACAGCACAAAAAAGCGCGCGCGGCCGAAGCGCTGATCGACCGGCGATTCCAGCGATTCGCCCAAAGACGTTATGGCGATTTTCATTCCACGTACTCCTTTTCAATGAACCAGCACGTTGAGGACGGCACCGACCAGCAAACTGCTCGCCAGCATAAGCACGACGCTCTTGCCGAGATCGGCCCATCCCAGTTGCTTCCACAGGACAACGAATGTAGCGATGCAGGGGAACAGCATGGCCAGTACCGTAACCGCCACAGTGAGCTGCCCGGCCGTTAGATCCAGGGCTCCGAGCATGCCCACGGCCACATCCTTTCTCAGAAAGCCCACGGCCATGGCCACGACGGCTTCTTCGGGCAGTCCCAACACGCGAGTCATCACAGGCGCTGTCCAGCGGGCCAGGGTATCGAACACGCCGACGAAATACAGGATGTTGACGGCCAGGACTCCCAACAGCACAACGGGGACCGCCTCTTTCAGGAAAGCCGCCAACCGCATCCACACCTTCTGCGTCAAGGCCCGCGGAGAGGGGAGGCGGTAGGGCGGGATTTCCATGATCAATTCGGGACTGCGTCCCTTCAAGACAATGTTGAGAACGCGACCAAGCAGCGCCCACACCAGGAAGAGCGTGCCGTAGACGACGATGACGTACCCGGCACCATGACGTCCGAGCAGTCCCCAGATCATGGCCTGAAGTGCCGTGCACGGCACGCCGATCGATATGATCGTTGCGGCGATGAAACGTTCCCGACGGGTTTCCAGGATTCGCGTAGCCAGAATTCCCGGAACGTTGCATCCCAGTCCAAGCAGGGAAGGGATGATGGCCCAGCCGTGAAGCCCCATCCGGTGCATCATTGTGTCCAGCAGAACGGCAAGCCGCGGCAGGTAGCCGAAATCCTCCAGGAATCCCAACACAACGTAAAAGGACAGGATGTAGGGCAGCACCATACCCAGCGGCACGAACAGCCCGGTTGTCAGCAATCCGAATGACTGGACGAAATCGATGTCCCCGTCAACCAGCTTACCGATCACGATGGCATGCAGCAGAGAACCCGGCCCCAGAAAAGCACTCAGGCGAAGCATCAAAGGTTTCCATACGCTTTCGAATAAGGGCTCGAGCGCGATGCCGATCAACCCTTCGCCGATGAACCGTACGACCACGAATGCGGCAACCAGCAGCAACGCTGCGATCGGGATGCCCGTCCAGGGCTTTACCGAGGCATCTCCAAGCGTCTCAAGAAACGTGCGGTGACGATGGGTAAGGGACTGTACCTCGCTGACGATCCGGCCGATCTCAGACCATCGTTCCTGTTCGGAACGCTTGTTCTGCCCCGGTACGCGGGCCTCGGCAATTCGCGACGCCAGCTCTTTGATGCCTTCGCCGCTGATCGCGACGGTGGGAACGACCGGGACGCCGAGCGCGGCCTCAAGCTTGCGGACATCGACGGATATTCCCCTGTGCAAGGCGTCATCCCACATGTTCAGAGCGACGATGACGGGAATGTTCCGTTCCAGCAGATGCAGAGTCAGGGGGAGGCTGCGTTCCAGATTGGAAGCGTCCACAACGTTGATGACGACGTCCCCTTCGTCGAGCATGCCGACCGCAACTTCCTCGACCTGGGACGCCGCTTCGAGGTCGTACGCTCCAGGTACATCGATCAAGAGCGCCTTTTCGCCTTCCAGCGTCAGCATTCCCTGCGTGAATTCCACCGTTGTGCCGGGGTAATTCGAGGAAATGACCCGCGCCCCCGTCAGCCGGGCAAAGACCGCGCTCTTGCCGACGTTCGGATTCCCCATGAGCAGGATTTTCTTCATGGGTACACTTCCACAATGACCTTGCGCGCCACGCCGTAGCCGAGGGCGGCCTGGCCGCCGCCTGCCGACACGACAATGGCGCCAGGTCGAAATGGCGCACTCACCTTCGTGACCGTAGACCCCGGCCGGATGCCCAGCGCCTGAAGGCGGCGTTGCACGCCCCAACCCCCGGAAACCCGCAGAACCCTGCCGGATTCACCCGCCCTCAGATCGGCCAGGGAAATATTCGTTATGTTCATAACCCGCTTTTCCATTGAAAGAGTTCACCGGATAGGATAATGTTCTCAATAGTGAACAACAAGCCGTTTCTTCGGGTCGCAACAGAGCAGTTGGGTTCTGATGAACAACAGTCAGAGAATCAGAAGGTGAGACGATGTCGAAATTTTCGTTCAACTTACTCGAAAATCGTGTCTTCCCGTTCACGAAGACCGAGGATCCCGATGTGCTTCTCGGTGCGGCATTTGGCGAGGATGTGGCCCTCACGAAAGTCGGCGGCGATATTCTCGCCTCGCATGTGGACCCCATTGTGGGCGCAGTCGGGGACATCGGTTGGCTCGCCGTGCATGTGGCATGTAACGATATTGCCGCGAGTGGAATCGCCCCCCGCTGGATACAGCTCCTCGTCTTGGTCCCATCGGCCGACGATGAAGATCTCCTGAAAAAGATCATGGGCGATGCTGCACACGCCGTCAGGGAACTCGGCATGACGATTATCGGGGGCCATACCGGGTATTCCGCGGGCCTGTCGCGTCCGCTGGTTGCCGTTATGGCATTGGGCACGGCATCAGGCCGCAGGCCGATTCGGACTGGCGGCGCGCAAGCGGGCGACCATGTACTGGTTACGAAGGGGATTGGGCTGGAGGGAACAGCCATCCTCGCGCAGGACTTCGCGGATATCGCGCGCCGGCTTGGACTGAGCGACAAGGAACTCGATGAGGGCCGTGACGTGATGAAGAGCGTCAGCGTTCTACCCGAAGCCCTGTTGTTGGCCGACAACGGCGTTTCCGCTATGCACGATGTGACGCGCGGAGGTCTGATCGAAACCCTCCTGGAAATCGCTCACCTGTCCGGGGTCGGCATAGAAATCAACGCATCCCAACTTTCGATTCCTCCCATCGTAGCCCGCTTTGCACAAGCGTTTCAGTTCGATCCCCTGCGCATAATTTCTTCGGGCACGCTGGCTGTTACCGTTCCGGACAAACATCTTGCACAGGTAGAAAACGCACTGAACGAGTCCGGCACGTCCTTTGCGGTTGTCGGCCGGGTAAAGGCGGAGCACGGCGTGTCGGTCATAAGCGACGAGAACGTGATTCACTACAGCGAGATCAAACCCGAGGAGGACGAGCTGGCCCGCCTGTGGCGTGCCTATCCGCGTAACCCTTGACAACCGGGCTGCCGGTTGTGTTTCACCCCGAACCGACAGAGAAAGGCGTAAAAACAATGGAAAGGAATCTGCTCCAGAAGTGTCGAGCATGTGGCGCAGACATCAGTCGGCAGAGTCGGCAATGCCCTCATTGCGGGCAACCACAAGGATCCCGTCTGGCAATCTGGCTCCTGGGCTTCTTTGGGCTCCTGATGCTGGCGCTCTTCGTGGGGTTCTACTGCTACTGCGCATGCCTTTGCCGGTAGACAGGGTACCGGTAAGAGACTGGACGTGCGGTCGCATCATTTATGAAGCGTCGACAGCCTTGATGAAGTTCCACACGCAACCGGAAACCAGGGTGTCGTCGTGGCTGAGGCGACCGCAGATCTTGTCCCGGAGTGAAAAGCCCGAGGCACGGATTTCGCGCATCACCTCTTTCGCGCTCATATCCTTGAAATGATCGGCGGGGCCGTCTTCAGCCACGTGCTTCGGGTAGACCGACAGGACGCCCGAGTCTGTGAGCACGCGCCGCGCTTCCTTATAAAGGGCCTGCCGCGAGATCGCTGGCAGCATGTGGAGGATGTCATAGAAAAGACATACGTCGACCGATTCATCAGGTCTATCCAGCTCCGTTACGCCCGTCGTATGAACCCTGACGATGCGGTCCGCAATCGTTGCCGGACTCTGTTCCTTTAGCTCGGCCAGAGCCGCGGCGTTCTTGTCGAAAGCATAGACTTTCCCTTTGGAACCTACGATGGCCGCAGCCGGAACAGTGTAATGACCTACGCGCGCGCCGAAATCGACAACCGTATCGCCCTCGCGGACGCCGACACGCTTCAGAAACGCGATGCCTTCCTGTCTTTCCCACCTGTCCATTTCGCGCATGACCTCTGCCTTCAAACGCCGCACAACCCGCTGGAACGCCCCTCGCCGCAGGAACTTGTTGCGCCTAGATGTGCACGTTATCTTGGCGTGCCCCACGGCATCATGGCTTCTGGCCATTGTCTCCAATGTCGTTGCCGTTCTTGCCTCCCATCCCGGTTCCCGCGACCGCCGCGCCGCAATCCGGGCAGTGCCCGTCAAGCGGAATCCGGTTCTGTATGACCCGATAGCCGGACCGCCGGATAACCAAAGCACCACACTGAGGGCAGAACGTGTCTTCACCGCTGGCGACATTCCCCAAGTAGACATAGCGAAGGCCGGCTTCCTTGCCGATGTCTCTGGCCTGTTCGAGTTTTGACATCGGGGTTGGCGGCACATCGGTCACCTTATAGGCGGGGAAGAAGCGGCTGATGTGCCAGGGAGTATCAGGGCCCAATTCCTCAGCAACGAAAGCCACCACATCCTTAAGCTCTGCAGGATCATCGTTAATACCGGGAATGACCAGTGTGGTCACTTCCAGCCAGATCCCAAGGCGTTTGACCGTCTTCAAGGTTTGCAGCACGGGACCGAGCCTAGCGCCGACGTACTTTCTGTAGGTATCATCCTTGAACGCCTTCAAGTCCACATTGATCGCGGCGAGATACGGCGACAACTGCTCCAGCATTTCCTCCGTCATGTACCCGTTGGACACATAGAGGTTCGCGAGTCCGGCATCGTGGGCAATCCGCGCCGTATCGTATGCGTATTCGAAAAAGATCGTCGGTTCGGTATAGGTGTAGGCAATACTGCGGCAACCGGCCTGCCGGGCTGCAGCGACGATCTGCTCAGGGCCGGCTTTCTCCCCTGAAATGAAATCCTGTTCGCGTGGCATCTGGGATATTTCCCAGTTCTGACACCAGCGGCATTGAAAGTTGCAGCCCGGCGTTGCCATGGAAAAAGCCGTCGTTCCAGGATAGAAGTGAAAGAGCGGCTTCTTTTCTATCGGGTCTACATGCTGCGTGATCGTTCGGCCGTAGACCAGCGTATACAGAGTCCCGTCGCGGTTCTCCCGAACCCGGCAGATGCCTCTCTTTCCATCGGCAATGACGCACCGGTGCGAACATAAGCTGCAGCGCACCCTCTTGTCCGCCAGTTTCTCATACAGCATCGCCTCTTGGATCTCATGGACATTGGCTTGTGCAGTCATGATCTCCTCTTGAACCTCCGCATGTAATATGTGTGTTCGCCATACTGCGCCTCGACAAGCTGATGGTCGTCAACCAGTTGGCGGATCGCCGTCCAGTTCGCACCCGACTTTTCCAGGAGTACACCGACGGCCTCTTTGCGCATGGGATGAACGGCGGTAATACTGAGAAGGTCTTCCTTCACGTTCCCGGTGGAGGCAAACGCGTCACCTTCGTAGCCGGTAAGATATTCTACGTGATCCACCTTTGCGTTCAGAATATGATATCCGCGATTGGCGACGTCCTCTTCGGGCGAATGCACCCATTCCTCCGCCGGCGGACGGGTGGGAATAGACACGTAGGCAACGGCCGGCCGCAGCCGGGCGAGGAAATCAGCGACCTGCCGCAGGCTCTCTTCGCCATCATTGACACCGGCGGCAAGCATGGTTTCTGTCGCCAGTCTGCCCTCGAACAATCGCGAAAAGGACAGCGCCCCTTGAAGGATGTCCTCCATTTTCAGTTTTCCGTGAGGGCGGTTCACCCGGCGCCAGACAGGTTCATCTACGGCATCGACCTTCAGCGACACCCAGTCCGCTGCGGCCAAATCGTTTCTGACATCCTCCCTCCAGATCAGCGAGCCGTTGCTGATCACTGCAACGGGGATCCCCAGCGGCTTGAGGAGCTCAATCTCATGCTTCAGGTTGACGTCCAGTGTCGGTTCGCCGTCAGGGACAAAGGTCAGATAATCCACCGGGTCCCCGGCTGACCTTGTTTCTTCAACCTTTTGTCGCACCACGTCAGCGATATCCTCCGGCTTATAGAAAGCCTGCCGGTCGGCCTGCATATTCATCGTGCGCCCCACCTGGCAGTACACGCACGAGTACGTGCAGATTTTCGGCGGTATATTGTTTATCCCGAGGCTGTGTCCCAACCTTCTCGACGGAACCGGACCGAATACAATCTCTGTCATGATGATTTTTCTCCTCGTCTTTATGAAAACCCCAGCAACTTCCCCCCGCGGTATGCCACCAAGGTAACCGTCGTGGCTGCGATCAAGGGGATGAAGAGACTGAGCATCGTCCATTTGATGCTGCGTGTTTCTTTCCAAGTGGCCCACACGGTAACCAGGCAGGGAAGATAGAGCATGAAGAAAGCGATGTAGCAAAAGGCGGTCAACGGACTCCACGTGCTTGCTAGATGGTCCAGAATCGATTCTGAATCCACGAGCGTTGTCTGAAGACCATACGTCATGGCCAGCGAAGAGACCACGATCTCTTTGGCGGGAAGGGCAAAGAGCAGGGATGTCACCATCTCGCCATTGAGCCCGATCGGGCGGCCCAATGGGGCAAGCGCGCCCACGAGTCGACCGACGGCTGTCTCTGCAAAGGGGGCACCGGGAGGGAGGTTGCCCAGTGCCCAGATAACCAGCGTAGCCGGAGCGGCAATCATGACGGCACGTCCCATGGTGTGCCCGACTTGATGGACCAGCGTGCGCCAGATAACCCGACCCCACTTGGGCGTGCGGTAAGGCGGAAGCTCCATGACAAATCCGGCGGGTTCCCGGCGGAAAAACACCTTGTTCAGGATCCATGTTGCCAGCAGCATCGTTCCGACACTCATTCCCATGTAGACAAGCGTCACCGGGAGCGCATGCGCGCCGAAAAAGAGAATGATCAGCGCCAGTCCGGCCCCGAAGCGACCGTTGCAGAGGATCAGGGGGCTTGTCACCGCGGCAATGATGCGATCTTTGGGATTCTCGATGATCCGGCACGACAGCACCCCTGTCACATTGCACCCGAAACTCATCATGGCTACCAGCGTGTGCTTGCCTTGTGAGCCTACGGCCCGCATAAGCCGGTCCAGATTGAAGGCCACCCGCGGAATGAAACCGATGTCTTCCAAGAGATTGAAAGCGGTGAAAAAGATAATCATCGGCGGCAGCATTACGGCAACGACCGTGCCGGTGCCGACAACGAGACCATCTGCAATCGAACCTGTTATCCACCATGGCGCATGCAGACCCTCCAGAACACTCCGCGTACTTCGCGCGAGCCAGGCAAACGCGGAAGCCAGCATGTCGGACGGCACATTGGCGCCTTGAATGGTGATCCACAGGACCACGGTGAGCATGGCGAACATGAGCGGCCATGACCAGATTCGGTGCGTCACAACGCGATCGACTTTCTCGGTCAGGCTTCGCGTTGCCGGTTGCGTGCGTCGCGTGGTCTTCCCCACAATGTCGTCGGCGAGTTCATATCGACGACGAACGATTTCCACCTTGGCGTCGGGACGCGTGCCCTCCCGCAATCGAACAGATCTTCTCGCGATCGCCTTCAGCTTCCCGGGAGGGGCGTGCGTCTCTTCTTCAATAAAATGACGCCCTTCCAGGCTACCGCCCGCAAACGCCGCCACGACTTCGGGGTCGTCCTCCAGAAGCCTGAGCGCCACCCAGCGCTTGGGTCCGATACCAAGCCCGGCCAGATCGGCCTCCAGGCTGCGAACGTGTCCTTCCACGGTGACGCCATAATTCACGGCGACCGGGCGCAACCGCCGATTGCCTTCAGCTACATCCACGACTGTCTTGAGCAATTTCGGCAGCCCTTCGTTGTCGACCGCGACGGTGGCCACGACGGGCACGCCCAGCTCTGCCTCCAGCCTCGACACGTCAATCTCCCATCCATTCCGCGTGGCCTCGTCCATCAGGTTCAGAGCGACTACCACATTGTCGGTCAACTCCAGCAATTGCAGAGTGAGATTAAGATTCCGCTCAAGGTTCGTCGCATCCACAACATTGACCACCACATCCGGCTTCCCGGACAGGATGTAGTCCCTGGCCACGATTTCTTCCGGTGACTGAGCCGCCAGGCTATACGTTCCCGGCAGATCGACGAGATGAAATCTACGATCATGACGCACAACAATGCCTTCGGCCCGTTCAATCGTTTTCCCCGGCCAGTTGCCGACGTGCTGGTGCCGGCCGGTGAGCGCGTTAAAGATGGCGCTCTTGCCGACGTTAGGGTTGCCGGCCATGCCTACAGTGATCTGTTTGCTAGTCACTTGGCAATTCCCCTACGAGAATGGTGTCTGCTTCTTCCCGGCGGAGAGCCACATTCGTCCCCTTCACAAGGTATTCCACCGGGTCGTTCAATGGGGCTTTGCGAATGACGGCGACCTCCGCTCCCGGTACGAACCCGATGTCGAGCATTCGGCGCTGGTGGTTTCCTTCGCCTTGAAGTTCCACGACATGCGCCCGGCTCCCGGCCGATAATTCCCCCAGCGGGATAGGCAAGGCTGGCGCGGGCACGACGGAGACGTGCCGGGCAGCCTCGCGGGCCAGGGGGACAGTCAGCTCGTTGACACGTAGGCGGAAAACACTGGAATCTTTTCCCGCCACCTCCAGGTCGACGCCGGGTTTCAGCCCTAATGCCACCAATTGCGCCAGAAGCGGCGCCAGCTCTTCCTTCAAAGAAACGATACGGAAACGGCTTCCGAGTTTCTCGTTTTCCGACAAGGTCCGGCCTGCGGCTTGAGGCTCTCGCCCACCTGGCCCTGGGATGAAGTGTCCGTGCGGGCCCCATGCGGGATGCCCCAGATCGGCGTCCAGCCTGTGCAGTTCCTCCGGCGTAATGTGATGCTCCCGCTGATGGGCCTTGGCGTGTACGGCATGCAGCGACGCGCCTTCTTTTTCGACCAAGTACCGTTCCCAGAGACGGTGAGCACGAATCAACTCTACGGCACGCGCTTTCCCTGTTTCCTTGAGCCGCAAGCCGCCGGTCCGGTCTCTCGCGACCCATCCGGAAGCGACCAGGGTGTCAATAACCCCGTCGGCCATCGCGCTGGGCAGACCGAGGGAACGCGCGAGTTGCTCTGCGGCTAAATTTCCCCCTGTTTCAAGGGTGTAGGCCGCCTTAAGCGCATCCTCCGACTCGACGGACTGCGCGTCCAATCCGAATCTCTCAAATTGTCCGCGGCGGGAGACGCGCCGGGCTCTGAACGACAAATAGGACGCCAAGGCGGCCAAAATGGCGCACACTGCGCGCCAAAACCATAATTCCGCGGTTATCATCGCTATGCCCTGTGAGTTTATCGACCCTCCCGCAGTCGGAAGCCGCACTCGTCGTTCAGGCAGGGATTCGCTCTCACCTTCTAAATCGTAGCCTCAATGTCATATTCAACCCTGTGCCACCTGATGAGGTCGTCGGAAACCGTTAGGTAACATGCTCTTGGTGTGACCGCCGCCGCGAAAGTACCCCGGATCGCCGGTTTGCGGTTACCTCGCTGATTTGTCGTCCTCGCCATGAGTGCGATAGCTCTTTCCTTTGATCGTGATCGTTTCGCAGTGATGTGTGAGACGGTCGAGGATGGCCGATGTGAT
>Ga0180435_10004353_pt1 | contig 13974 bp, 14 predicted proteins | sample SS_ome_3_FD_132467 | JGI IMG/M metagenome (GOLD analysis project Ga0180435, IMG submission 132467) | Hypersaline lake sediment archaeal communities from the Salton Sea, California, USA - SS_3_S_1 metaG | ecosystem: Environmental > Aquatic > Non-marine Saline and Alkaline > Hypersaline >... | reverse complement strand
CATTGCGCTGATATTCGGGTTACTGGCGGAGACGATCGTTTTCTGGCTGGTGCTTTTCGCTTGGGCTGGATTGGGTGCGGCGATCGGCCCCACTTCGTTGCTCGCCCTATTTTGGAAAGGGACAACGCGCGCCGGCGTGATCGCCGGCCTGGTGACCGGCACTGTCGTGACGATTTCTTGGGAGCTGTCAGACTACCTGAGACCGCTCCTCTACGAGTTGATCCCGGGCTTCACGGCGAGCCTCGTGGTTACAGTGGTCGTGAGTATGCTCACCAAGTCACCGGGAGAGGTCGAAAAGATGTTCGAGACGATGCAAAGTGATTAGACAAGCGCCGGCCGTGATTCCTTTTTACCTTAGTAATCGATGAGCGAACGTCGAACCGCCTGGCTGCCCGTCTTCAACGGCTTGCGACCACTGGTCGCTCAGTGGCGGGATTTTTGGCGGACGCCCGATCCGCTCTTGTTGCACGAGGGTGGGAGTGGAGAACTCACGGTCGCGGTCCTCCGACTCTTCATCGTCGTAATCCTGCTGATCTTTCCGTTCTCGGAATATCTACGAGATCCCAACTCAGAGATTCTATCTCTATCTATCTGGTCTGGCGCCTTCGCACTCGCATTGGCCGCCACGGTTCTCGTTCTGACAATTCGATCGTTCTACAGACCGTGGTTCGGGTTCGCAACGAGTATCATGGACGTCACGTTCGTGAGCCTGGCACTCGTCGCGTATCTCGCGATCGACCGTCCTGATGTAGCCGCCAACAGCCGCACGATCTATCCGGCATACTTCATCGCCATCAGCGCGATGGCGCTTCGATACGACGCTAGGATTTGTGTACTCGGGGGGTTGTTGGGCGTACTACAGTATGCTGGCATTGTGGCCTATACGAATTTGAACTGGTCGGCGGATGTACAGCCTTTTCTCTCTCAAGAGTACGGTCAATTCAGTCTCGGGGCTCACTACACGCGACTTGCGATCTTGCTGTTCGCGGTCGTGCTGAGCACAGATGTAGCGTTGCGCAAACAGCGTCTGCGCTGGCTGGCCGCAAAGGACCCGCTAACAGGACTTATCAATCGGGGTTTCTTCGACGAGAGAATGCAGGCCGAGGTTGCTCGGACAGTTCGGTCCGGACGCCTCCTCTCAGTGGCAATGATCGACATCGATCACTTCAAAAAGTTCAACGACGAATTTGGACATCTCGTGGGAGACGAGGTGTTGCGCGTTCTCGCAAAACTGTTCCAAAAGTCTCTGCGAAAGAGCGACCTGGTGGCCAGGTACGGTGGTGAGGAGTTCATCGTCCTGTTCCCGGAGACACCTGCCGAGTTCGCAGTGTTGACCGCGGAACGGCTGAGAGTGTCCGTCGAGGCAACCACGGTAACCGTGAGCGTCGGTGTGGCCGAACTGCCAACCGACGGCAAGGACATGCGAAGCGTGATCGACCGCGCCGACATGCGGTTGTACGAGGCGAAGAATGCAGGTCGAAACAGGGTGGTGGGGCCGCAGGAAGTCGAAGTGCGCGCCAGCGCGGAACGTGACACTCCAGCCCAGGGAGTTGACCTGACGGAATAGCACCTGTCAGGCCAGCTCCTGCCCTATTCGGGAAGTTACATCAACACATATCTGTTCTGAGACGTCACGTACCGCCTGCCCGGCCTTTCATCGAGCGATCCTCCGGAGATCGTGGCCAGCACATCTGCTATGGTCTTTTCGTTTTCCCAGAAATAGCTGTGCTCGACCAACCCGCTCACGACCTCCGATACGTCAACCAGGGTCACATTTCCGGGAACGTTTAGCGGTAGTCTGGGCCCCTCGGATCCGAGGCGGGTTGGATTCGATTTGGTGCGGTCGGAGATCACCAGCGCCGTGTCATGACGGTTGAAATAGACACTGACACCTCTACCCAGCTCCGGCAGCGGTGCAAGCTTGTAGTCGTACTCGAAGGCATCGTGGTCTTCGTCGGCGGCCATCAAGAAGATGTTGTCGAAGATCTTGCCGGCGCCTCCGGACGCATGGCGCCTGACCTCCTGTACTCCGTGGCGAAGCACATAGTTGCCCATGCTGTGAGCCATGAGGTGAATCTGCGCACCGCACTCGTTTCCTCTCCTCACCTCTCTGAGAAAGTCTTGTAGCTTGAGCAGCCCCCGCGCCAAGGCCGGCCCCGAAGCTGCCGCATCAGTGCGGTCCCTCTTGTACGCGAGGAAGGGGGTCATCTTGCCGTCCGACGGCCAGCTGAACACCACCACGTTGATCGGCCGCACCACGCCATAGGCCTTTGCTATGCGACCACCGGTGAGCAGAGCGTTCTCGAAACTGACGTTGTAACCGTGAATGAAGACGAGCGTGTCGATCCCATCGCGCATTTTCTCCTTCAACTCCTCGAAAACGGCACGACTTCCCAGAGTGCTCTTGCGGTGATCTTCCTTGAGTCGCTCAGCTGCCACATGGATTCCTTCGAGCGCCACACCACCCGCGTCGGCACGAATGTCGGCGGTGCCAAACCTGAGGTTGTCGACTGACTCGGGATTGAATTTTCCACCGAACGAGTCGGGGTTCTTGACGCGGTTGGGGTTCCTGTTGGTGACGAAGTAGAGGCGTGGCATGGGCTCACTCCTAGCGCTACGAGATCGGTCTGTTCAATGTCCGGGCGCGATGGATCGGTCTCCCGGACAAAATGCGATCATCCAGGCAAAAAGGTGTCTACCGCCGTATCTATCACAATGTCCAGTAGCCCATTCTTGAACCTATCGACCCTGACCTGAGCGAGCCCCTTCTGTTTGAGGAGGGTCAGCTCTGCCAGATCTTTCTTTCCTGCAACGAGCCATTCGAAGTCGTCGCGGGATAGCTTCCCCTCAGCCAACAGTCCGGTCCAGCGCTCGAGATCAGCGCGCGCCTTCTCGAGAAATTCCTTGCCGTCAGCAATGGCTTCATCTCGGTGGTCTTGCAGGTTTCTCTTGACCAGGTTGGTGAGCTTTTTCCTCACGCTCGAAAGGAAATCGTCGAATCCGGGCATGACCGTCGTCTCCTGCTGAGGTTTCTTTGGCGCCGGGAAATGTCGGGCGCAGCGCTACTCCCCAATCAAATTCGCGTCGGCGGGTCTGATCTTGCCGCTCTCGAGGCCGATGATCTGATCGAAGGCGTCGGCAACCAGGCGGGCGGCCTCCGTCACGAATGCCGCGCCAAGAGATCCTTGCTGTCGCCATCGGCTCAAGAAGCCGCCGAGCAGGTTCCGCTCCGGATCGCGCATCACCTCCCACTGGCGTGCAGACAACTCGTTCTTGGGGCGTCCACGCGCGTACTCGAAGGCCGCATCGACCTTGATCTGGAGCGCTTCTACCGCTTCCTCATGGTCGGCAAACGGTTCTGTCGCCTTTTCCATGAGTGCGAGCGCTTCCACCTTGAGCGTGGTGGCCTGATCGTAGGCACGCTCGTTGAAAAGGGCGATGGATGGCGCGCAAGAAACAGCCGCGTACGTGACAAGGGCCAACGAGAGAACTGCGCGGAAACGGTTACGCATCATGACCAGAACTCCTTTCGGATGCCGCTCACTGTTGCATATACCGAATTGGCCGGCCGTGTCCAAAGCCGGCATCCGAAGGTAAATATGCCGCTAGCGACCGCTTCCGCTAGGTCGCTCTTGGGGCACCAGGGTGCGGAATTGGGACATTTGGGGCGGGGGCATAAGGGGGATCAGCGGCATAAGGGGCATGAGGGGCATAGGCGGCATAGGCGGCATAGGCGGCATTATGACAATCGGCGCCGAGCCATGCCGCAAATGCCGCAGCCCCCACTCACCCATTCGGCTCGATTATCGCTTTCGTCACGTTCAGCGCTTCTACATCCTTGAGCGCCTGATCCGCTCCATCCAGCCCATACCTCCCCCCAATGATCTTTTCGAACGGTAGCCGCTCGTGATGTCTTGCGAGTACTCTGAGCGCTCGCACCACATGCGAGAATTCGGTCCCCCACTGGCCACGGATGTCGATGTGCTTGCGGTTGATGTCGATGTGAGGGTTGACCTCAATCGCTCCGGCATCGGTGTAGTGCCCGACGATGACGTAGTTGCCGCCGTCTCTCACCAGCCGCAGGCCCTCAGGTACCGCATCCGGGTTGCCGCAGGCCTCGATCACTACGTCCGCACCGCGGCCCACAGTAACGTCCATCACCGCTTGAGCCCTTTGCTCGGCGTCGTCGTCTTCCAGCGACAACACCTGGTCTGCACAGAGAAGCTTGGCGAGGTCGAGGCGAGGTTGTGGTGCGCCGATGACGATTACCGTCGTCGCTCCTTTGTGAGCGGCAAAGGCGGCCGCGGACAAACCAACTGCGCCGGAGCCCTGGACAACCACGGTGTCTCCCAGAGTGACGGTGCTCCGCTCCACCGCGCCGAACCCGGTGAACATGCCGCAACCTCCGCCAATCACGGCATCAGCACTGAGCGTGTCCGGGAGCTTCACGGCTCTCACGTCAGGCTTCAGATAAATCCGTTCCGCCCAGCCGCCGAGCGGACCATCGTGCACCGAATCGGTGATGCCGTACACGCGACGGCTGGGGCAGCGGTTGGATTGCTTCGTTACGGTGCAGAAGAAACATTGGCCGCAGATGTCGTGCACGTCGTAAAAGGTCACCATCTCGCCCGGCGCGAGAGGTGTGCCCAGCGCGTCCGTATCGACGTCACGCATCTCGAGAACGCGGCCCACGCTCACGTGGCCCGGCACTATGGGATACGGCACCCCGGCCAGCCGGCCGTGGAACAGGTGCACGTCTGTACCGCACACCTCGCTCGCCACTGTCTCAAGGAGTATTCCACCGGGTTCTACTACTGGATCGTCCAGATCCCAGAGTTCAATAGGTTCCCTCGGAGCCTTCATTACTGCTGCTTTGATCGACATCTGTGTTTCCTATGATCAAGTTATGGTGGTCACATAACATACGAGGTGAGAGGAGAGGGCGGAGAAGGGGGGCTGGTGGTAGGTCCACCTTGGTGGCGGTTGAACGTCCAACATCGAACATTGAACATCCAACGTCGAACGACCCATCCCTACCCACCGTTCGATGTTGAATGTTGGACGTTGGATGTTCGACGTTCCCCCCATCTCCCCCTGCTCCCTCAATTCCGTTACTCAAAACAACGATCCCAGATAAACCACCCCCACCCCACCCAACAACACCAGGCCCGCCCACGAGAGCATGAGCATCGCCTTTCCCGGCCGATGTTCGAGCGGCACCTTCGGCCCTGTCACCGCCTTCAGGTTCAGGTAGCCGAGCGCGGGGGCTGTCAGGAACGACACGATCGTGGCGAAGTCTACCATGGTGGTGAGGTTTCCGATGAAGAGCGCCAAGACAATCACCGTGGAGGCGCCGAGCACCGCAATGCTGACCCAGTAGGGCCGGCCCGCTGCAGGGGCATTCAAAGGACCGGGCTGGCTGAGCCGCAGGTTCCGCACTGCCCTTTCGATCGCCCGCGGGAATCCGTCTACTACCGTGAGCGTCGTAGAGAACATCGTGGTCACGACCGCCACCAAAATGATCGGTCTCGTCCAGCCCCCCAGAGTCTGGCTGTAGAGATCGATCAGCTGTGTCGAGAAGACGGTCCCCGCCGCACTGAACGACTCGCCCGATCCAAACATCACTCCCGCACCGAGTATGACGAACGCGAACGCCAGGCACGCCGTGCCAACGTAGCCGATCCGAAAGTCGAGCAGCGCGTTTCCAACCGAACATTTCACGCCCGAGGATTCGTCTTTCGCGAGCGTCCAGAGCGAGCTCCAGACCGAGATGTCGAACGCAGACGGCATCCATCCGGCCAGAGCGAGCAGGAACGCGAACGGGATCACGGTCCCGATTCCGCTGGGCCACAGTGCCACGGTGGAGAAGTCAGCGCGTGGCAGTGACACCAACGCGGCGGCGAGCGTAGAAATCGCGAGCAGCGCCATTACGAGCTTCACGGCCCAGTCGAGACCCTTGAACCGACCCAGCCAGAGAATCGCCGCACAGACGGCGATGAGCACTGCCGCAATCACCGGCAGAGACCAGCTCAGTCCGAACGCGAAACCCAGCAGGTAGGCTGTGAACATCACCACCGCGGTCTGGACGAACAAACAGGTTGAGACAGTGATCAGCAGATAGAGCCACAGCGCCCAGCGGCCGATTCGGAAATAACCCTCCACCAGGCTTTCACCGGTGGCGGCCGCATAACGAGGCCCGTATTCGAAGAACGGATATTTCAGAATCAGCGCGAGCAGTATGACGCCGCAGAGCGCAAAGCCACCCACGGCCCCTGCTCGGGTGGACTGAACCAGATGGGAAACACCTATCGCCGCCGCCGCCCAGAGGAGGCCCGGTCCGAAGGAAGACCAGAAGCGGGTGGCCAAGACTAGTGTCCTCTTATCTCAACCAACTTCTTCTGAATCAACTCCCAGGCATCCCTGACATGTTCCTCGGTGGTGCGCAGGTGCGAAACCACGAACCTCAGCACGAGTCGGTCACCCAGCATCGTGTGAGTGATGTACGCTTCGCCCGATCTGTTCACCGCTTCCATCAACTTCCGGTTGATCATGTTCAGGCTTTCGGCGTTCACGAAACCGGTCGGGGTGGCGCAGAAGCACACTGTGCTCAGCGGCGTGGGCGCCATGCGTGTGAAGTCTATGTGATTGTCTATCCACTCGGCGAAGAACTGGCCGAGCCTTATGTGATCCCTGATTCTCGCGATCAGACCCTCGGCGCCGAAATACCGCAGCACGAACCACAGTTTGAGCGCTCGAAACCTGCGGCCGAGTGCTACACCGTAATCCATGTAGTTCTGCACAGCCTCGTCGTGCGAAGTGCGCAAGTACTCTGGAATCAGACTGAACGCGTCTCTGAGAATCTCGGGTCTCTTGGTGTAAAACGCGCACAAATCCATCGGCACGAACATCCACTTGTGCGGGTTCAAGAGCACTGAGTCTGCGCGCTCGCAACCGTCGAGAATGAAACGCATCTCGGGCACGATCGCTGCGGAGCCTCCATGAGCGGCATCCACGTGGAACCAGAGGCCTTCCCGCTCGCAAAGTTCCGCGATCGAACGATTGGGATCTATCGATGTCGTCGACGTGGTTCCCACCGTTCCAACGACGCAGAACGGCAGGCATCCCTCATTGCGATCCTCTTCGATGGCCTGCGCCAGGAGATCCATCCTCATCTGAAACGCGCCGTCTGTCGGGATCTTCCGCACGCCGGCACGCCCGAGGCCAAGCGTGAGGGCCGCTTTGTCGACAGAAGAATGAACGTGTCGGGACGTGTACAAGCGGAGTCTCGGAACATCCGACCGTCCGGAGAGCCCTTGTTCGCGGATATCCAATCCAATATTCGCGCGCGCTGCCGCGATTGCGTGAAGGTTGCCTGTGGATGCGCCATCGTAGATGATGCCCCAGAAATCGTCCGGCAAACCCACCAGCTTCCGGAGCCAGCCGAGTGTCACTTCTTCGAGTTCGGTGGCGGCGGGGCACGATTCCCACAACATGCCGTTGATATTGAAGGCCGACCCAAGCAGCTCGCCCAAGATCCCCGGCCCCGACCCGCTGGAGTTGAAATAGGCATGAAACGAGGGATGATTCCAATGAGTCATGCCGGGCATAATCACGCGTCCCACGTCAGCGAGGATCGCGTCCATATCCTCTCCCTCTTCGGGTGCTGCGTCGGGTAGCGCCTGCTTCAAGAAACCGGGTTCCACCGCTGCCGTCACTCTGGTCTCGTCGATCCCGTCGAGAAAGTCCCCGATCCAGTCGATCAACTGATGGCCGTATTTGCGGAACTCCTCGGTAGGCATATCGCCGATTCTGTTCTCGTTGGCGTCGCCCGTTTCGTTTGACATGGTCCCTCGAGAGATAGCGTTCCAGTTTGCGAGCGAGATGTCGGGGAAGCTCCAAAAGGAAAGCCCCGCGTCCTCAAATCTAATGCGGGGCCTCACTGTACCGCTCGGAGATACGGCTCTCAATTCATGGAGCCGTGCTCTGACGCTGTCAGCGCCTTCGCCATCCTCCGCGATGACGGAGTTCGATGTCGCCGTCGAACGCTTCGATCCTGAGATCGGCACCACCGCTGCCCAAATCGAACTCTATCCTGCGATCCATTGGCAAGCGACGCACAGTCAATGGAAAGTCATCAGAGATGAACTCACCATCGTGGGTTGCCATGGTAACGTGAGCGTCGGTGTCCTCGGGGATCTGGACCGTGATGTCTCCGTCGTGCGTCCCGAGCGTGTAGCTGCCTCGAGGCACTAGTATCCCGTCGAACCAGATGTCTCCGTCGACGGTGTTGGCGTATACGTTCGGTGCGTCGATGTTCAGGAGCGTGATTTTTCCGTCTGTCGCTTCGGCCTCGATGTCTCCAACCGCGCCATCCACGAATATGTCGCCGTCCATATTGAAGATCCGAATCCTCCCCTCGAGATCCTCGGCTTCGATATCGCCATCGTGGCTGCGAATGGTCACCCTGCCGGTCCCTCCTCTAAGCCATACGTCTCCGTCGTGAACATCTATGTTGACCTCCCCCCGTGTTCCATCCACGCGCACATCCGTGTCAGAGCCTCGAAGGTCGAGAGACATGGTCGCAGGCACCGTTAGCCTGTAGTCGACATCGTCATCATCGTCCCAATAGCCTCCGGCCACGTCGATGTGCACTGTGCCCGAACTCCTTCGCACCTCTACCGAGCCTCGATACGAACGGTTCGTTCGCACGCTGACCTCATCGCGATCCCAGGTTCTCACCACGATCGTCCCCTCCCGGTTGGTCAGCTCGAGACGAGCATTGGGATCGACGGCGAACGTAGTGTCCGAATTCTGCGGCACCGCAGCCAAAAGCATCGCGCCGGTCAAAATTTCTGTCAGCATTTTCCTGCCCTCCAGACTCGCGATTGCGAGTCAACTACGGTGTTGCGATTGAAACAGTAGGGCACTTTCTCTGAGCCTCCGCGACCTCAGGTTTCCGCCTGCACTCTGCGGGCGACCGATCTCAATACTGTGAGTTTCTTTCTCATCATGCCGGTGTAGTGATCGATCAAATACCCACTCGCGGGATCCTGGGCCAACGCCTCGCGCGCCTCTGCCATCGCTTCGTCTATTATTGCCAACTTCTCGCGAAGGACTCGAACCGTTGCCGTGTCCAACGCGTTTTGCTCGCTGAGCAGCAGCCGTTCCAGGTCTTCGATTGCAGGCCCGAACGTCTGCGCGGCATTGATCGCCGCGGCCACACTGAAGCCCTCGGGCGGAGCGGAAACGTCGATCACGGCGGCAATCCGATCTTGCGGCGCCGTGGCCCGGGCTATCCACCAGGAGCCCGAGCCGACTACCAACAGCCCGATAGCCGCCGCCAACGCCTGTGGACGGGCATACCAGCGCCGTCGCGTTCGCGCTTCGCGTGCGGTACCCAAATCGACGACCCCGCGAGGCGAGTTCCGGATTTGGCCCGCGATCGCCGGCCACACATCCCTCTCGGGCTGCTTTCCGTCGAATTCCCGAGCCCAGCTCTTCACACCCTTCAACTGTTCCAGATCTGCACGACATTCGGCGCATTCATTCAAATGCGCCTCGAGCATCCCGCGGTCGACGGAGTCGAGTTCCTCGTCGAGGTACGCAGAGAGTTTGGTAGTCCAGTTATCAGTCACGTCTAGTTACCTCTACGCCACGAAATGGGTACGCAGGGCCATGCGCGCATGGTGCAGCTGCGATCGTGATGTGCCCACCGAGATTTCCAGCATGCTTGCGATCTCCTCATGCTTGTATCCCTCCATTTCATGGAGCACAAACACCTGCCTTGCCCTGGGCGGCAATCCATCTACCGCCGTTTCGATGTCAATCTTTAGCCCGGAGTCGGTTCCGCGCGCCGGCTTGGTCTGCATGTCGAAATCCGAACCCGAATGCCTCGTCTCATCGGTACCCAGCTTCTCCCGCCACCTGAGAATCACGTTTGTCGCGAGGCGGTGGAGCCAGGTGCTGAACGCAGAATTGCCGCGAAAGGTGTCGAGCTTGTGCCAAACCCGGATGAACACGTCCTGCAACACGTCGTCCACATCTTCCCTACCCAACAACCAGCGGGCCAAGCTGTGTACCTTGGCCACATGGCGGCGGTACAGCCTCTCGAACGCGAGTGTGTCGCCATTTACGGCGAACTCAACGTCGATCGCGTCCGCTTCAGCCGGGTTTAGCTCGAGTTCTTTTGACAGTCTCGACTCCACATCATGTCTCGGTTCCTGCTCATGGAGTTAGATACCGTGACAGGATGAAACGCTTAAATGGGGGAGCTGGGAGCGGTTGAAGTCTGAATATCCAACACGGAATATCCAATATTGAAGTACTTGGACATTCTGCTCACCGCTCCTCCACCCTCCAAACAGTTGCGACAAACGCGCCGCGACACCACCTTCCCGCCAGACCATACCGCCATGGAGAAAACCACATGTACGCTCTCTTGACCGCTGCTCTAATGACCATAACCGCTGCCCAGGCCGACACCAGCTATCTATACCGTACGCATTTCATCCGTGCCGCACCTGGCGAGATACTGGAGTTGATCGACGTCCTTCAAGACCGGATGGGCTTCTACGACGCTGCCGGCGAGACCGCTCCGTTTATGATGAGACACGCTCAGGGCGACCATTGGGACCTGCAAATCATGTACCCGATGGGAAGCTTTGTCGACTACTACGGCCCTGAACGGGTAGCTCGACGACAGCACGCCGCCGAGGCATCCGGAACCAGCGAAGAGGAGTTTCGGAGGCAGGTGCGCGGGCTCACCTCCTGGCAGGAGGAGCTCTACGTACTGGGCCCACCGCTCGAGGTCATGACCGAGACCATGAACAGCGGCGGGTACTTTCACACAGAGATCATGATCGCCCTACCCGGGAAGCAGGACGAGCTGTTCCACGAGCGCGAGATGGAGAACGTGTATCAGAGGCTCACCGGCAGGCCGGAACGGATGATCTTCACGCGAGTGAGCGGGGCACCCTGGGACAATTCCACGCTCGGCATATTCCGGGATCTGCAGCACTTCGCCGCACCTTCGGGGATGACGGCCCAGGAAACCGAAGCGGCAGCAAGGGAAGCCGGCTTCGAAAGCGCGAACAGGGTGGGTGTCTATATGCGGAGTCTGATATTGAGGCATCAGGATACGCATGGGAGCATTGTGCGGAGGAACTGAGGGAGGGAGAAGTGGGAGATGCGGGAGCGGGGAGCCGAAATTTGGGGGCGGGGTCCGCTCCCTGCTCCCCGATATCATCGGCTAGATTTTCGAGTTCGACCACGATTTCAGACTTCCTATGAATAAACCCGACGAAACCACCGGCGTCCGCCTCGATCAATGGCTCTGGGCCGCGAGGTTTTACAAAACCCGGACTTTGGCGTCCGAAGCAATCAACGGAGGCAAGGTCCAGCTCAACGGTCACCGCGCCAAGCGCGCCAAGCTGGTGCGCATCGGCGATGAGGTGAGAATCCGGAAGGACCCGTTCGAGCAGCGTGTTATCGTGCGCGGGCTAGCGGCCAAGCGGGGCCCCGCGAAGGTGGCCCAGACTCTCTATGAGGAAACCGCCGAGTCTTTGCACAAGCGAGAGATGACGGCTCTGCACATCAAGTCAACGCCCGAAACCTCATTCCGCACGAAGGGCCGCCCAACGAAACGGGAGCGACGGGAGATAGACAGGCTCAAGAGACGGCGCTAGAGGCAGGAGAATACTCATGAAGGCCATGGTACTCGAGGCTGTTGGAAATCCTCTGGTTCTACGGGACCTGCCGGACCCGGTTCCCGGACCGGGGCAACTCCTGCTCCGTGTTGGCGCCTGCGCGGTTTGCCGCACCGATCTGCATGTGTTCGACGGCGACCTCACCGAACCGAACCTGCCGTTGATTTTGGGTCACGAGATAGTAGGCACCGTCATCGGGGTTGGAGAGGGTGTCGAACGCTATGCACCCGGCGACCGCGTCGGCGTTCCCTGGCTGGGGTGGACCTGCGGAGAGTGTTCGTACTGCAAGACAGGACGCGAGAACCTTTGCGCGGAAGCAAGATTCACCGGCTACCAGTTGAACGGAGGGTACGCCGAGCTGGCCGTGGCAGATGAACGTTTCTCGTTTCCTATCGCCGATTCTTTCTCAGATTCAGAAGCCGCTCCGTTGCTGTGCGCCGGGCTGATCGGGCACCGCTCGCTCGTGGCCGCTGGCAATGCTCGAACACTCGGCCTTTACGGCTTTGGAGCTGCCGCTCACATCGTGGCCCAGGTGGCACTCTACGAAGGCCGGCGCCTCTTCGCATTCACCCGCCCGGGCGACTCTCAGGCGCAAGATTTCGCCCGGACATTGGGCGCCGAATGGGCCGGGTCTTCCGAAGAGGCACCTCCGGAGCCGCTGGACGCCGCGATCATCTTCGCTCCCGTGGGTTCGCTGGTGCCGGCAGCCTTGAAGGCTGTTGCCCCTGGCGGGATGGTGGTCTGCGCCGGGATACACATGAGCGAGATCCCGGCATTTCCATACGACATCCTCTGGATGGAGCGCAGTATCTGCTCGGTCGCAAACCTCACTCGGCGCGACGGAGAGCAGTTCATGGCGCTCGCGCCCAAAGTCCCGGTAAAGACGCACGCGATCGAATATCGTCTGGATCAAGCAAATGAAGCGCTGGAGGACCTGAGAAATGGTAGGTTTTCGGGGGCGGCGGTTCTGAGAACATCGAACAATGAACATCGAACATCGAACCTCCAACGGGAAGTCTGAATATCCAACACGGAATATCGAACGTCCAAGTACTTCAATATTGGATATTCCGTTTTGGATATCGGACATTCAACCCTGCTCCCCGCTCCTCACCCAGATCGTCCCCCCAAGAGGACACTAAACTCAAGCAACCTAACTCTCCCCCACCCGTAACCACTTACCGCACATCGTCTTAGGGCACGCTCCCTGTGCCGGGCACGGTTCTGGCTTTCCGCATTCGAACATACATTTGCGGTAACAACTGGCTGGAGCGAACTTGGGGAGCGGAGGTAGGAAGATGAAATCCAGGATAGTGGTGTCTGCGCTGGTTCTAGCGGTGGTAGCCGGCGGTGGCTGTGCCAGCCGAGTCTTGGTCCCGCCGAGGTTCGATCTCTCGACCTATTACCGGGTCGGGCTGATCGAATTCACCATGGAGAACGCGAGAGGCGATCTCAACCAGCTAGCTACCGAATACTTCGCCCGCGAGCTGTTTGCCTCACAGAGCGGCTTCGAGGTACAGGAGCTGGGCGACATGGACGACGTCTTGGCCGAGACTGGGAGCGAGCGTTTCGACCGGCGCACCGCCCAGGCATTGGGCGAGGAATACGAAATGCCTGCCGTTTTCGTGGGGGAGTTGGAGGCTACTCCCGTGCGTCCAAGGGCCCAGATATCCCGATTCCCCAGCCTGGAAGCCACGGTGAGCGTGGAGTTGACCGTGCGCCTGATATCTACCGAATCAGGAGCTACCATATGGAGCAACACTGCCGACGCGACGCAGAGCGTCGGCGGGTTGGGGCTGGTCGGCCGTGAGATCGTCTTTTCAGCTGAGGATCCCGAGGAGACCTACGGCGATCTGGTGGAGTTCCTGATCGACGAGTTGATGGCGGACTTCCGTCCCAGTTACCGTTGAAGACCAACTCCAACGGAGTGTAGCTGAGAATGGACTTTGATCTAGAGCACGCCAAGAAGATTCTGGAGAGAACGCCCGCTACGCTCCGGGCCATGCTTTCCGGTATGCCCGCAGAGTGGACCAACAACAACGAAGGGCCGGATACGTGGAGTCCGTTCGAGATTGTCGCACACCTCATTCATGGTGAACACGCGGACTGGATACCTCGCGCTCACATCATCCTCGAGCACGGTGAGAGCTTGGTTTTTGAGCCGTTCGAACGATTCGGTTTCGGTAAGTACGCTGAGGGAAAGTCGCTGGTCGACCTATTGGACGATTTCGCAACACTCAGGGCCCGCAACCTCGACGCGTTGACCGAT
>Ga0180435_10004352_pt1 | contig 13975 bp, 15 predicted proteins | sample SS_ome_3_FD_132467 | JGI IMG/M metagenome (GOLD analysis project Ga0180435, IMG submission 132467) | Hypersaline lake sediment archaeal communities from the Salton Sea, California, USA - SS_3_S_1 metaG | ecosystem: Environmental > Aquatic > Non-marine Saline and Alkaline > Hypersaline >... | reverse complement strand
GGATCCGATGGGTCGTGCGCTGCTTCAAGTGCGCAATGGTTGCCCGCAGGTGTTTTAGGTCGATACGATTGTCGTGATCCACATCTATGGCGATGATATTGTCGCTGCCGATTCCAAGGACTCCGCCGGCCTTCTTTAGCGAGTAATGCCCCAGTCGTGAGACCAGCACCACGCAGCGTTCGATGCCATGGGCTTTGTAAGCAGCCGAAACACCTTCTGCCCCGACCCCGGCAAAACCGCCTTTGGGGGCTAGCAGCCGGTTGCGGGCAACCCATAAGGCGGTGATGTTGGCCAGGGTGCCGTCCTCCACAAAGCCCCCCAGGGTTGTATCCACACTTTGCACATGGTTTTCGTAAAAGCGTTGGGGCAAGCCATAAATCAAGCGGTGGATTTTGGCCAGGACCTGTTTTTCAACGATGGATACGACTTTGGAGGTTTCCAGTTTGACCACATTCTGATTCAACGCGGCCACGATGCTTTTGAGGTGGACCATAAAGAACGGAATCGCTGAGGTCATATGGCCGACGAAATAAGGCGAAGCCACGTTGACGGCGTGAGGCGCGATATCTTGAATCAGGTCGGTAATAACCTCGGCCAGTTTTTTTTCGGGATCTTGGGCGATCAAGGTGTCGGTATAAAGGGCGGCAAGCTTTTTCAGACTGACTTCTTCGGTGATGCCCACATGCTGTTTTAAAAAGCCGTGCAGACCGAAGAGGATCTGTTCCATATATTTGACCAGTGTGTCCCGGGACGTGTCCTGCTCCGGAAGAATAAAGGTGCGCATCAAGGCCTGCCAATCGGCGACGAGTTTTTTTTGTTGCGCTACTGATTTGTCAGATTTCATTTTTGTGATAAAGGCTCAGGTCAGGTTTCAAAAGCGTCGTAAAAGGGATCGCAAATCCCGAGACAGCTATCGTGATTGTCAAAACAAGCTTCCGGTTGGGAAGAGAATGCCCCTCAGACCGTGGTCCGGGTGGAACATTCTGACAATCTATCCAAGCGTTTCAAAAAAATGATGTTGATTCAAGCCCAAAATTCAATAATGAGGTGTCGGTTGAAAAATGGCGTGTTTCGTGCCATAAGAAGAAAATATGCAAAACTAGGCCTGGGACGCGAGTCTTTTAGCAGGGACCGAGGCATTAACAGATTCATTTAAAAGGACGGGCAAATGAAAATTTTGGTAAGCGACAATCTGGGCGAGATCGGGATTCAGATGTTTCAGGAAGCGGATGGGTTGAATGTTGATGTCAAGACGGGCTTGCCGCCGGAAGAGTTGCAAGGGATCATCGGAGCGTATGATGCCCTGGTCATTCGCAGTGCCACCAAGGTGAACGAGGATTTGCTGGCGGCGGCCGGTAAGTTGAAAGTGGTCGGCCGGGCAGGCATCGGCCTTGACAATGTCGATATCCCGGCTGCAACCAAACGCGGCGTCGTGGTCATGAATACGCCGGGCGGCAATGTGGTCACAACGGCTGAACATGCCATAGCCATGATGCTGGCGTTGACGCGCAACATTCCTCAGGGGACCGCGTCTTTGAAACAGGGTCGCTGGGACAAAAAGAAACTCCAGGGGCGCGAAATCTACAACAAGACCCTGGGTGTAATCGGCTTCGGCAAAATCGGTACCATCGTCGCCAATCGTGCGCTTGGTCTGAAAATGCGCGTCATTGTGCACGATCCCTTTGTCACACCCGAACAGATTGAGAAAGAGGGCTTCGAAAGCGTGACCATCGAAGAACTCTACAAGCGGTCCGACTACATTACGGTGCATGTCCCTAAATTGAAAAGCACCATCGGTTTGATCGGCGCGGCGGCTTTTGACCAAATGAAGGCAGGGGTCATGCTGGTCAATTGCGCCCGTGGCGGTATTGTTGACGAAGCGGCGCTCTATGAGGCGATCGAGGCCGGCAAGGTCGGCGGGGCGGCCCTGGATGTGTTCGAAACCGAACCCCCGGGTGCAAACAAACTTTTCGAACTGGACCGCTTGATCTGTACGCCGCATCTCGGGGCTTCCACCCGTGAAGCCCAGACCAATGTGGCCGTGGCCGTGGCCCAACAGATCATCGACTATCTTAAAAACGGTACCATCGTCAATGCCGTCAATGTGCCGTCCGTTACAGGTGAACTGCTGAAACAGATCGGTCCCTATTTAACCTTGGCAGATCAGATGGGATGCCTGCAGGCGCAGCTATGCGGGGGGGCTTTCAAAGAGGTCACCATCGAATACACAGGTGATTTTGGGAAACTGGACTTGTCACCCGTTTCAACGGCCGTTCTGAAAGGCTTGCTGACGCCGGTTATCAAGGACGACGTCAATTTCGTCAACGCCCATGCCATCGCCAAAGAAAGGGGCATCAAGGTTATCGAGACGACCAGCGCTGAATCGGAAGACTATATCAACCTGATTACCGTACGCGTTGTAACCACGGAATCCACTTCAACCGTTTCAGGGACGATTTTTGGTAAAAAAGATCCCCGGGTGGTCCAGATTGATAAATTCCGGTTGGAATTGATTCCCCACGGCCACATGGCCTTGATTCATAACCTGGACAAGCCGGGGGCCATCGGCAGTATCGGCTCGACGCTGGGCAAGCACAAGGTCAATATCGGCCGGATGCAAGTGGGTCAGGAACAGGAGGGTGACCGCAACATTATTTTCATGCAAACGGATACCAGAATACCCGATGCGGTGGTCGAGGAATTGCGTCAGCTGCCGCTGGTCAAAACCGTTACGCCGCTCGAGTTTTAAGCGTGACGACCTTGCGCACATTTGGATAGGAGGCCGAAAAATGCCAGAAGAAACCGAAAAAAGCAAAGCATCCGCCGCCCAAGATGATCAAGATCGGCAGACGCCCGGCAACGATTCTTCCGCCCAGCGCCAGGCAGCCGAAGCGGCTGAAGATGCCAGCCAGGATTTGCCCCTTCCCAAGATTGACTTCGCGACCTTTATCTTTTCCTTGAATTCCTCCGGTTTGGTCCATCTGGGCATGCTCGAGGACCCTGCTGCCGGCAAAAAAAGCAAAAATTTAACCATGGCCAAGCAGACCATCGATATTTTGGGAATGCTGGAGGAAAAGACCCGCGGCAACTTGAGCAAAGATGAAGAGAGCATGTTGAAAAACATCCTGTACGATCTTAGAATACTCTATGTAAAAGAAAAAAAATAGGCTGGAGAACGATGGGGCGTTGTGTGGACATCAAGCGCCGCCCCCAACGCCGTCAGCATATGCACAGGGCCGGCCTGTTGGCCGGCCTTTTCTGTATTTTTGGGGATCGTTTTTTATGGGTACAAAGGCAATGATAACCCCCCTCGACGCACGCCGCATTCAGGTTCGGGCGCCGGCCAAGATAAATCTGTTTTTAGAAGTCAAGGGGAAGCGGGCGGACGGTTATCATGAGCTTTACAGCCTGATGGTTGGGGTCAGCCTGTTTGACACCCTGTCGCTAGCGATCGGTACAGGTTCAATACACGTTGCGTGTGACGATCCCCTGGTGCCTGACGATGAAACCAATCTGGCCTGGCGTGCGGCCGCCCTTTTTCAAGACCGGATGGGTCGTTTCGAAGGGGTGCATATCGAAATCGACAAAAAAATTCCGGTCGCCGCCGGCTTGGGGGGCGGCAGCAGTGATGCCGCAGCCGTGCTGCAGGGATTGAACCATCTTTACGGCCGCCCTTTTGACCAACCGGCCCTAATGGCGATGGGGCTGGCCATCGGGGCCGATGTTCCCTTTTTCCTGTTCGGGCAACCGGCCCTTGCCGCCGGGATCGGCGAACAACTGACACCCTGCAGGAATCTGGCACCTTATCACGCTTTACTGGTTTATCCTGGCGTCGGCATTGCAACGGCCGAGGTATTCAAAAATTTGAATTTAAGATTGACAAAATGCAAAAAAGCACTTAAAGATTTTCCTTTTAGGAAGCAAAACTTTGATATAAACCGCCACTTGTGTAATGATCTGGAGACGGTCGCAGCGGCTAAATATCCGGTAATTACGGACGTCAAGCAACGACTTGCAGCGTTGGGGGCTGCAGGCGCCTTGATGTCCGGCAGCGGAACGGCGGTCTTCGGCCTTTTTACGGAGGCAGCAAGCGCCCAGCGGGCGTATCATTTGCTTGCAGGCACGCGATCCTGGCGAGTGTTTATAGCCGACCTGTTGATTTGACATCCACACGCAGATCGGAACGGCAAAAGAATCACGTGCTGCCCGCAAGCATGGCTGCACGGCAAACCTGGGTGGTGAACGGCTTTTCATGGGGCGTCGACAAGCGGTAAGTCACAGGATTTTGGTTCCTGCATTCGGAGGTTCGAATCCTCCCGCCCCAGCCAGAAAATGACTGGACTTGCACCAAGCAGACCACGTTGGGGTCGGACCGCATAACGGGCGGCCTCAATTTTTGGAATAGGGTATTAAATGGAAGATTTTTTTGTTTTTTCAGGCAATTCCAATCCCGTCCTGGCAAAAAAGATATGTGACTATTTGAACATGCCGTTGGGCGGGGCCAAAGTCACCACTTTCAGCGACGGAGAGGCGCAGATCGAAATCGATGAAAACGTGCGTGGTCGTAAAGTCTACGTCATTCAATCGACTTGTGCCCCGGTAAATGACAACCTGGTCGAATTGCTGCTCATGATCGATGCCTTCAAACGGGCATCCGCCAGCCGGATTACGGCGGTCATCCCCTATTACGGGTATGCGCGGCAGGATAAGAAAGTGGCGCCGCGGGTCCCCATCAGTGCCAAACTGGTTGCCGACCTGCTGGCCACCGCCGGCGCAACGCGTGTCATCACCATGGATCTGCATGCCGGTCAGATTCAAGGGTTTTTCAATATTCCGGTCGACAACCTTTTTGCCGCGCCGGTGCTGATAAACTATATCAAGGAAAGATTTGCAAAGGATATCATTATCGTATCCCCGGATGCGGGTGGTGTTGAGCGGGCCCGGGCCTTTGCCAAACGGTTGTCTGCGGGCCTGGCAATCGTCGACAAACGCCGCAGCGCACCCAACGAGGCCAAGGCCATGGCCGTTATCGGTGATGTCACGGACAAAGTCGTCGTCATTCTGGACGACATGGTCGATACCGCCGGCACGTTAACCGAAGCCGCCAAGGCCCTCATGAAAAACGGCGCCAAGGAAGTTCACGCCTGCTGTGCGCATCCGGTGCTGTCCGGTCCCGCCGTTGACCGGATCATCGCTTCGGATCTGGCCAGTTTGGTGGCTACCGACACCATCCCTTTGAGCGGTAAAGCCGCTGTGTGTGATAAGATTAAAGTGCTTTCAATCGCTGAACTGGTCGGTGAAGCGATCGTCCGCAGCTACCGTGGCGATTCGGTTTCCGACCTTTTCATATAAAAATAGATTATCAAGGAGGAAAATCCTTTGGACCAAATTGATCTCAATGCAACTATCCGCAAAACAACCGGTAACGGTCCGGCCCGTCGGCTTCGCGCCGAAGGCAAAATGCCCGCGATCCTATACGGACCGGAAATGGAACCGATCATGCTGGCCGTGAGCGTCAGCGAGTTTGAGAAAGCGATCAAGACCGCCAATATCGGCCAGGCCATTTTTAACCTCAAAATCGGAAATGGCCAGGCGCTTACCAAGATGGCCATGATTAAGGAACTGCAGCGACAACCGGTTTCCGGCACTTTTTTGCATATCGATTTTTATGAAATCGCCATGGACCGTAAAATCCGGGTGAGTGTGCCGATCCTTCCGACCGGTAAATCCGTAGGCGTTGAAATGGGCGGTGTTCTGCAGGTCATACGGCGTGAACTGGAGGTGTTGTGTCTGCCCAATGAAATTCCCGAAACCATCGAAGTCGATGTCAGCGCCCTTGAAATCGGGGACTCGGTACATGTCGACGAAATCCCCCTCGACGGAAATGTGGAAATACCGTCGGACGTTAATTTTACCGTGATAACGGTCCTCAGCCCGAAGAAGGAAGAGGAAGAGGTTGTTGAGGAAGGCGAAGAGGAAGAGGGTGAAGCGCTCGAGGCGGAGGGTGAAGAAGGCGAAACAGAGCCAGCCGACGAAGAATAAGGGCTGTGGAACCGATTACTTGATGGCCTATGCCGGATAAGAATTTGCGCCTGGTCGTCGGGCTTGGAAATCCGGGCGACACCTACACCGCGACCCGCCATAATATCGGCTTTATGGTTCTGGAAGCCGTGGCCGACCGTTTCGGGATCGCTTTAAATCGACGCAAGTTCAACGCGATCTTGGGGCGCGGGGCGATCGATGGATTTGCGGTGGTTCTGGCTGAACCGCAGGCCTTTATGAACCGTAGCGGACCTCCGGTCCAGCAACTGGCCAACTACTACAGGATATTATGTGAGGATGTGTTGGTCATTCATGACGACATAGATCTCACCTTCGGCAGATTAAAAATCAAAGAGAAAGGAGGGCATGGCGGGCACAATGGTGTAAGGTCGTTGATCGATGCCCTGGGCGGGGGTGACTTTGTGCGCCTTCGGATTGGCGTCGGGCGTTCCGAGAATGGCGATGGTGTTGTTGATCATGTTCTGGGCCGGTTCAATGCCCAGGAACAGAGCGTCTTACCGGACGTGATCCTCCGGGCCCGGGATGCTGTTGAAACGATCTTATGTAAGGGTACGAAGGAAGGAATGAACCGGTTTAACAACACAAGTGTCATAAATTCAAGCTAAGCATCAGATGGAGGAAAGAATGGAAGTTGTAATGAACAATATACCGTTGATTTGTACGCTGGTCGGTGTTGTCGGTGTCCTGTATGCGATTATTATTGCGGGCGTTGTCAAAGGTGCCCCAGCGGGAAATGAAAAAATGCAGGAAATTGCCGGAGCGATTGCCGAAGGCGCGATCGCCTATCTGAATCGTCAGCTCAAGAGCATGTCGATCGCTGGCGCTGTTATCTTTATTATTATTTTTGCTACCTTGGGCGCTAAAACCGCCATCGGTTTTTTAATCGGTGCGGCGGCTTCTTATGCGGCTGGCTACATCGGCATGCGGGTTTCCGTTCTGGCCAATGTACGGACGGCCGAGGCCGCTAAAAAAGGTATGGCCGCCGGCTTGGCCATGGCGTTCAAGGGCGGCTCGGTAACCGGTATGATCGTTGCCGGCCTGGCCCTGACGGCCGTGGCTGGGTTTTATACGGCCACCCACGATGTCGTGGCGCTGGTAGCGCTCGGCTTCGGTGGCAGCCTGATTTCGATCTTTGCCCGGCTGGGCGGCGGGATCTTCACCAAGGGGGCCGATGTCGGCGCTGACCTGGTCGGCAAAGTCGAAGCCGGGATTCCTGAAGACGATCCGCGTAACCCGGCAGTTATCGCCGACAACGTCGGCGACAACGTCGGCGACTGTGCCGGTATGGCCGCTGACCTTTTTGAAACGTATGCCGTCACGGCGGTTGCCGCCATGCTGATCGGCCACCTCATGTATCCCAAAGTCCCCATGGCCACAGAGTTTCCGCTGGTTCTTGGCGCGGTTTCGATCCTGTCCTCGATCATCGCGGCTTTCTTTGTGCGTCTGGGTTCCAGTCAATACGTTATGGGCGCTCTGTACAAAGGCATGTTCGGCGCCGCAATTCTGGCAGCCGGCGGTTTTTACTATGTCACCATGAAGTTCATGGTCGGTGTGGGCGACCTGGTCCCCATGAACATCTTCTACGCTACCCTGGTGGGACTCATCTTGACGGTTTTGATCGTTATCATCACCGAATATTACACCGGCATTTATGGCCCCGTAAAAGCGATCGCACAAGCATCCACCACGGGCCACGGCACCAACATCATTGCCGGTCTGGGCGTTAGCATGCAAGCCACGGCCGGTCCGGTTCTGGCCATCTGTTTGGGCATTTATGTTGCATTTTCCGTGGCGGGTCTTTACGGGATTGCCATGGCGGCCATGGCCATGCTTTCCATGACCGGTATGGTCATCGCCATTGACGCGTATGGACCGATCACCGACAATGCCGGCGGGATTGCCGAAATGGCCGAAATGGACGAAAGTGTCCGCGCGGTCACCGACCCGCTGGATGCGGTTGGTAACACCACCAAAGCCGTCACCAAGGGCTATGCCATCGGTTCCGCCGGTCTGGCCGCCCTGGTCCTGTTCGCTTGCTATGTGTTCGAGTTCACCCTGCACGGCGGCAAAGAAGGCATCCGCTTTGATCTGGGTGATGTGAACGTCGTCATCGGCCTGTTCATCGGTGGCCTGCTGCCGTACCTGTTTGCATCCATCGCCATGAACGCTGTGGGCAAAGCCGGTGGCGCGGTTGTTGACGAAGTGCGTCGCCAGTTCCGCGAAATTCCCGGAATTATGGAAGGCACCGCCAAGCCGGACTACGGCACATGTGTCGACATCGTGACCAAGTTCGCCTTGAAGGAAATGGTTGTTCCGGCGCTCTTGCCGGTTGTGGCACCTATCATCGTTGGCCTGGTCCTGGGTAAAATCGCTCTGGGCGGGTTGTTGATCGGCAGTATTGTTACCGGTCTGTTCGTCGCCATCTCCATGACCACCGGTGGCGCGGCCTGGGACAATGCCAAGAAATATATCGAAGACGGTCATTTGGGCGGCAAAGGCAGCGATGCTCATAAAGCTGCTGTTACCGGCGACACCGTCGGTGACCCGTACAAGGATACCGCCGGACCGGCCGTTAACCCGATGATCAAGATCCTGAACGTTGTCGCACTGCTGATGGTCCCGTTCTTGATGTAAGCTGAGCCTTGTGACACACACAGCGCCTTTAAGCAGGCGTATTAAAGTACAATCCAAAGGGATTGGCACCACGGTGCCGATCCCTTTTTTTTGTTGCTTGTTGAAATCAAAAATGATATAAGTAACTTTGCTTCAATTGCTGTAAAAATTCGTTGTTCGGAAACCCTATGACAGACAAGATTAGCCCAGAAAAATCAGAAAGCCCGAAAACCGCCATCCGGGTATTCAGTGTGGGGGATTTGGCTGTGTATCCGGCTCACGGGGTCGGTCGCATCGAAGCGATCGAGAGCCGCGTTGTCAACGGTGAAACACACGATTTTTATATCATGAAGATCATTGAAAACAACATGGTTATCATGATTCCGACCTGGAATGTCGACTCGGTCGGCCTAAGAGACGTGATCAGCGAAAAAGAAATACCCAAAGTCTTTGAGGTCATGCGTTCCAAGCGTGAAAGCAATATCGACAACCAGACCTGGAACCGCCGCTACCGTGAGTACATGGACAAGATCAAGACCGGTTCTTTGTATGAAGTCGCCGAAGTGTTCCGCGATCTTTCCCTGCTCAAACTGACCAAAGATCTGTCCTTTGGCGAGCGCAAACTGTATGACACGGCCCAAAGCCTGCTGGTCAAAGAGCTGTCAACCGCTAAAAAGACCGAAGAAGCACAAATCGTGTCGGAAATCGAGTCCCTGTTTACCGCCGCCGCTGAAGCCGCTGCCGCTGAAGCCGCTGCTGCCGCCGCTGCTGAAGAATAACCCTCCCCAACAACAACCGAAACATCCTGAAGTACATGCCTGCTAAAGGTGCTTTCTCTTTTTTGACGACGACCAAAGATGACGGTCAGCGCTTGGACACAGTCGTGTCCCGGCACCTGGTGGACTGTTCCCGTTCAATGGCAGCGACCTTGATCCGCAAAGGCGCCATCCGGGTGCAGGCGCTTCAAAGAAAACCAGGTTACAAGGTCAGCGTTGGGGAGAGGATTGCCGGGCAGATCCCGCCACCCGCAACGGTCGCCCTGCAGCCGGAACCGATTCCCCTGCGTATTCTGTACGAAGATGAGTCTTTGATTGTGGTGAACAAGCAAGCGGGCCTGGTGGTTCATCCGGCCCCGGGGCATTACAGCGGCACGCTGGTCAATGGGTTGCTTTACCATTGCCCGAACTTGGACGGCATCGGGTTGGAACGGCGACCGGGTATCGTTCACCGGCTTGACAAAGACACTTCCGGCGCGCTGGTGGTCGCCAAAAACCAGGCTGCCATGAACCATTTGGCGGATCAATTCAAGGGCCGCCAGGTGAAGAAAACATATTTGGCACTGGTTTATGGGGAGATGCCGTCAGCAAGCGGGATAATCAACCTGCCGGTCGGCCGCCATCCGGTAAACCGCAAAAAAATGTCGGTGCATTCCCGCCGGGGGCGCAAGGCGGAAACAAGGTGGCAGGTCAGGCAACACCTGGACGGCTTGACGCTGTTAGAGCTTGAATTGAAAACCGGGCGAACCCACCAGATTCGCGTTCACTGTGCCGCCATGCAGCGCCCGATTGTCGGTGACCCGACCTATTGCACAAAGAAAACCGCCCGCCAACACCTCGCCCACACCCACTTGGACGATGCGCTGAAACTCAAATTGGAGCAGGCTGAACGGCAGATGCTGCATGCCTGGCGGATTGGATTTGCCCATCCGCAAACCGGCGCGCCATTGTCTTTTGAGGCCCCGCTGCCTGAGGATATGGACCTCTTGTTAGCGGCGCTAGAGCAATCGCTATAAGGGGAAGTCGGCGAACTAGCCTTCTTTAGACCATTCCTTTAAAGGCAAAGAAGGTTAGCGATAGGACGCCCGCGGTGACAAGGGCGATGGAGGTGTCTTGCAAGGGGCGGGGGACCCGGGCCAGAAGGATCCGTTCCCGTACCCCGGCAAAAAGAATCAGGGCCAGGCCGAAGCCGACGGCATAGGAAAAAGACGCGACCAGGGCTTGCATAAAAGTGTATTCTTCTTTGATGTTGATGAGGCAAACCCCCATCACGGCACAGTTGGTGGTAATCAGGGGCAGAAATATTCCCAGGCCGGCATACAGGGCCGGGATGCTTTTTTTAAGAAACATTTCCACAAACTGTACCAGAGAAGCGATAACCAGAATAAAGGCGATGGTGCGCAAATATTCGAGGCCTAGTTTTTGGAGTACATAGTTGTTGACGATCCAGGTGATCACACCGGCCATGACAAGCACGAATACGACCGCCATGGCCATGCCCACGGCGGTTTCCATTTTCTTGGAAGTGCCCAGAAAAGGGCAGTTGCCGAGGTATTGGATCAGAAGAATATTATTGATCAGGATGCAGCTTATGGCCAGGACTATGTAGTCGCCCATTGGTTATCTCCTATTTCTTTCCTACAAGATTCATCAGGCAGAGCATCAGGCCGAGGCAGACAAAGGCGCCGGGCGCTTCCACCATAAAGGTAAATGGCTCAAAAGAGGGGCCAAAAAGCGTGATCGGTTTTTCCCAGATCGTCAGGGTGCCGCTGCCAAAGGCCTCCCGCACGGCGCCGAGCGAGGCCAGCGAAAGGGTAAAGCCGATGCCGATGCCCAGCCCGTCAGCCAATGATGCGAAGATACCCCTTTTGGAGGCAAAGGCTTCCGATCGTCCTAAAACGATACAGTTGACCACGATCAGGGGGATGAAAATACCCAGTTTCAGAAATAGTGGGTAGGTGAAGGCCTGCATCAGCAGTTCGACCACCGTGACAAAGGTGGCGATGATGATAATGAAGCAGGCGATGCGGACTTTGGCCGGAATGACCTTGCGCAGCATCGATACCAAAATATTGGAACACACCAGCACGAAGGTCGTCGCCAGACCCATGCCGATGCCGTTTTCTACTGTCTTGGTTACCGCCAGCACCGGACACAGCCCCAGCACCAAGCGGAAAGGCGGGATCTCTTCCCACAGCCCTTTGGTAAATTCCTGAACGATCGTTTTCGCCATCGTGTTCTCCCTACTTGGTAAAGCCTTGCAGCTGTTCGGCAATTTGGGGTTTGAGCGCTTCGTAAACTTTAGCGGCTTCGGTTACGGCCACACAGACACCCTGGGAGGTAATGGTCGCACCGGAAATGGCATCGATCTGGCCGCCGGACGTTTTGACCGCAAAGGTCCCTGATAACGGTAGCCCGTTGAATTGATTTACAAAAGTTGGATCTGTTTTGGCCTTTGAACCGACGCCTGGGGTTTCGCTGTGGGTCGTCACACCGACCCCGATGATTTTGCCCTCCTGGACGTTGACACCGACCATGATGCCCACGTCACCCCCAAAACCGCCGCCTGCGCTTTCAAGGGCCACGGTGTTGGCTTCACCATTGAAGACGCCCACAAAAAAGCTACTTTCCGTGTCACCATGCGCAATTTTAAAACGATCGACAATGGGGTCATTGGAACAGCCTTCCAAAATGGCACGAATGGCGGGTCCCTTGACAAAGGTCAACTGCTGATATTCGATGCGTTCCATGGTGTTATTGCGAATAGCGGCTAACAGGCCGCCGGAAAAGGAGGCTAAAACCGTGAGTACAACCACCATTTTAATCAGTTCGCGCATTTAAACAACCTTTCCTATTGCTTGGGGCCGGATTTTATCCAGCAAGGGATTGAGCAGGTTGGCAAGCAGAATGGCAAAGATGACCCCGTCGACATAGACACCGATGTTTCTTATCAAAACGGTCATAATGCCGGCGGTTGCCCCATAAAGTAACATGGGGATAAAATTGACGGGTGAAGATGAATCATCGGTTGCCAGAAAAATGGCACCGATCAGGGTGTAGCCCGTTAGCAGGTGAATCACCGGGGCACCGAAACGGGACGGATCGGAGAGATTGAACAGCAGGGCCGTGACAAAGACGCCGCCCACAAAGGAGACCACGATTTCCCAGCGGATAAACCCGCGGATGATCAGGTAAAGCCCGCCAGCAATCAGGCCCAGGCCAAAGGTGGCGCCGATACCACCGACTTGCTGACCCAATAGCAAGCCACCGATGTTATAGCCGTTGACCGCCTCGGGGCCGAAATATTTCAGTGCGGTGAGTGGGTAGGCCGCCAGAAAACCAAAATCATAATGCACCAGGCTGGCATCAAAGTCAAAGTAATCGGGCCACGAAACCATCAGAATGGCGACGGCGAGCGCGATGGGGTTGAACGGGTTGCTGCCGATGCCGCCGAAAATCTGCTTGCCGATGACAACGGCCACAAAGGTGCCGACCAGGACGAGCCACCAAGGGGCCGTAGCCGGCAGCACCATGGCAAACAAAAGCCCCGTTAGAGCAGCATGGCCATCGGCAATCGTCACCGGGCACTTGGTGATCTTGTTCATCAAAAGTTCCCAAAGCATGGCCGTGGAGACAGCCAGGCACGCAACTGCGAAAGCGTTCACGCCATACTGGATGATCCCGAACAGGAGGGCCGGCAAGGCGGCCAAAAGGATATTATGATTGCGCTCGACGATACTGCTGCCGTTGTGCCAGAATGGCGCGTGAGAAACGATAAATTGCTTTTGGTTATTCATTCGCTGCCTCTGCTGTGTCGGCGGTTTCAGCCATTGTCAGGCTAAGTTCGTATTTTGCCAACTTGATATATTGAAAAATCGGAATTTTAGCGATGCAAACAAAACTGCACAGGCCGCAGTCGATACACGCGTAAAGATCATAAAGGTCGGCGGCTTCGGCATATTGCCCGGCCTCTAAAAAGCGGACCAGCATGTTCACGGGAACGCGGGTCGGGCAGGTACGGATGCACTCGCCGCAATTGATACAGGGATAGTCGGAGATCGAGGGAATATCGTAACGATCCTGAATCATGATCGCATCCGTATCCGGGCTCACCGGAAAATCTTCCGAGAAAACCGCCGATCCGGTCATGGGGCCGCCGATTATGAGGCGGTCGCGATCATTGATAATGGCCCGGTATTGATTGAGAATGTCGCGGCAAGGTGTCCCCATAGGGGCCGCAACGATTTTACGGCGCCCGTCTTTTGAAATGAAGGTCAGGGTTTTGATCGTCGGAATGCGGCGATCTTCAATCGCTTGGCCAAGGGCGGCCACCGCCTCCGCTGCAATGAAACCAAGACCGACATCTTCGGGTTTCTGTCCGGCAGGGATGACCCGGCCGAGGGACTGCGAAGCGATCGCATGGGCCATTCCGGCCGGATAATCAGGACCCACAGCAATCACCTCGGCCCCGATATGGCCATACCCCTGTATCAGATCGTTGGGCACGGCGATGAGGATTTTTT
>Ga0180435_10004350_pt1 | contig 13977 bp, 9 predicted proteins | sample SS_ome_3_FD_132467 | JGI IMG/M metagenome (GOLD analysis project Ga0180435, IMG submission 132467) | Hypersaline lake sediment archaeal communities from the Salton Sea, California, USA - SS_3_S_1 metaG | ecosystem: Environmental > Aquatic > Non-marine Saline and Alkaline > Hypersaline > Sediment... | reverse complement strand
GTTGCGTGACTCCAGGGAAGTCTCGGCAAAGATGGGGCATCCCAGGCGACAGAAGCCGCACTGGATGCAGGCCATCAACTCGTTGTCAATAGGTGTGCCATAGCTTCTGACCTCATCCGGCCTCTCAAGGAAATCAGTGAAAGCAAAGTAGTCATAGATGTCTTTGACCGTGTCGTCCAGGCCCATCTTGCCAGGGTTGAGGATGTTATTGGGGTCCAGGGCCTTCTTAACGGCGCGCATGACTTCGATGCCCACTTCTCCCATCTCGCGGCCGATAAAGGGCGACTTGGCCATGCCGGTGCCGTGCTCGGCGGTGAGGGTACCATCCAGCTTCAAGGTCACGTCAATAAAGTCCTTGGCTATCTCCCTGGCCTTCTCCCAATGCTCCTTCTTCCTCTCATCCAAGAGAAGCACAGCATGGATGTTACCATCCCCCACGTGACCGAAGCTGGCGATGCGGAAGCCGTGCTTCTCGCCAATCCTTTGAACCTCCTTGATGATATCAGGAATTCTCGTGACAGGCACACCAAAATCCTCGACCAACGGTATCAGCCGTTCGCCTCTGACCACCTTCGAGAGGGCAGCCACCAGGCCTCCGCGAGCCTCCCAGATCTTTGTCATTTCCTGGGGATCATCGGTCCACTGCAGGCCGAGGGTGTTATGCTTCTCGGCTATCTCGTCAATCTGCTTCATCTGGTCTTGAACAGCAGCCTTATGGCCATCCACCTGAATGAAGAGCATACAGCCAACCTCTTCCGGGATGTCCAGCCCCATGATCTCCTTGACCACACCCAGGGAAACCGAGTCCAGGACTTCACACTTTGAAAGGGGGATGCCGCTGGTCAAGATTTCGGTCACCGTATCTCCCGCATCTTCCAGATTTCTGAACCGAGCGGCGGTAAAAGCCACGTACTCAGGCGTAGGCAGGATCCTTGCCATCACCTCAGTGACCACCCCCAGCGTCCCTTCCGAGCCGATAAAGAGGTGGGTCAAATCAAAGCCCGAGGAACTCTTGGGGGTTACCGTTCCGGTCCTCAGCACCCGACCATCGGCCAACACCACCTCCAGACCCCTGATCCAGTCTTTGGTGCCGCCGTACTTGACGGCACGCTCGCCGCTGGCGTTGGTACTCACCGTGCCCCCGATGGAAGCCAGAGGCCCGCTGCTGGGGTCGGGAGGGTAGAAATGGGTGGGAGCCAGGGCAGCGTTCAGGTTGTTCAGGATCACCCCAGGCTCCACCACCGCGTACCCATCTTCCCGATTGATCTCCTTGATGCCAGTCATCCTGGACACATCTAGGACGATGCCCCCTGTAGGGGCCAGGACAGCTCCCGTCACGCTGCTTCCCGAACCCCTGGGGATGACCGGTATCTTCTGCTCATTGGCCAAGGCCATGACCTTGGATACCTGTTCCGTCGAATGGGCGAACACGATCACATCAGGGACACCCACGTGAACCGACATATCCCGCGAATAAGCCTGGCGCTCGACCAGGTCGTCCCTGACATTCTCCGCGCCGACGATCTCCTTAAGCCTTTCAATATAATCCATGAGCATTTGCCTCCTAAGTAGAATATAATTGAAACATAGAGCCTGCCTTAGCCCCAATACGGTTCAGTTAAGTGCCGTCGGTTGAGTAGCAACTTGGGCTGAGTAGCAAAAGGCATATCGAAGCCAGCATATCGAAACCGCAGCGCAGCCCATGCAGTGCGAAATCCCTGTTATCTGTCGTGAGGACCGTCACGCTAGGGGAAACAACAGCCGTTACTCGAGTCTGGAAATTGGAGGGGTCAAACTCGAGGTTTGATTCAGTATTGTGCTTGTCAATGACCAGACAACGAGCTTTGAACCATCTGGCTTCACCTTTTCACGCACCCTGCCATTGAATATAAAGGGTCTCCTGCAATCGCGGTGAAGATTCGCGGCAGCGGCGAAATACCAACTCGTAAAGCCCTTATCAGCCGCCAACAACATGGCCTTCGTACCGTGATCTACGTACTAGCCTTTTCGTCTGGTTACCAGCACTTTGTATAGATTATACCAGAGTAAAACACTCCTGTCAATTTCAATTGTAAGCTAATTGACAAAGGATAGGGTATAACAATATTTCGCAGCCCGCCTGCCCTTTCCCCATATCTGAAGAGCGCAATGCCCTTTTTGCAAACGACTAGAGGTGCTTCCCAAAAGTTCTTAGGGTAATTCTTGCTCTAGCCGGGTCCGTGACCCGGCGGGTTTGCCCGCTCAAGACGCGGGTCACGGACCCACTGCGAGCAAAATAGCCCATTCAGGCTTTACCCCAAGAACTTATGAAATGGGCCACTAGCTCAATCGAGCTATCGCTGATCCTACGTCGCCGGCAGCTCAGAGGTGCAATGCGCGCAACGGGTGGCCTTGATCGGGATGGTGGACAGGCAATACGGGCACTCTTTCGTCGTTGGTTCGGGGGGAGGTGCTTCCTCTTCCCGCTTCAGCCGGTTGATGTTGCGGATGAGCAGGAACACCACAAAGGCGACGATGAGGAAGCTGATGACGGCATTGATGAACATGCCGTAGTTGATAGTCACCGCGCCTGCCGCCTGCGCGTCGGCCAGTGATGCGTAAGGCGCAGCCGGCGAGCCTGCCTTCAGCAAGACGAAGAGGTTGGCAAAATCCACACCACCTAGCAACAAGCCAATGGGTGGCATGATGACGTCATTAACCAGCGATGTGACGATGGTACCGAAGGCAGCACCGATGATGATGCCCACGGCCATATCAACCACATTTCCACGCAGGATGAACTCCTTAAACTCTTTTAACATGTTTACCCTCCCTTTGTGATTTGGATGCATCGGAAGCCAAAAAGAGGACCGCCCCCACAATCTCCTCAGGCTCAGCCATACGGCCCTTGGGAATGGCGCTGACGATCCTCTCAGCCAGGTCAGAATTGCCCCAGAGGGGCCGACTAAAGGAGTAGGTCTGAGGCACCCCCAGCCCTACGGCGCAGTGTCCTGAGCCTTGTCCTGAGCCCCGCCGAAGGGCTGACGAAGAGTTGACGTTGATGTTATTCACTACTTCTCCTCATAGCGCGACCGTAACTCGGTGTGCACGATCTTGCCCGAGGCCGTGCGGGGCATCTCCTCCGGCTTGATGAAATCCACGCTCTTGGGCCGCTTGTAGCCAGCTATCTTGCCCCGGCAATGCTCGATGATCTCTTCTTCCGTGGGCGGATGATCGGGGTCCTTGGGGATCACCACGGCCTTGACCGCCTCCCCCCATTTCGGGTCAGGGACGCCGATGACGGCCACGTCCAGGACGCCAGGATGAGAAGCCACCACGCTCTCCACCTCGGAGGGGTAGGCCTTCTCGCCGCCGGTGATGATCATGTTGTCCTTGCGGTCCACAATGTAGAGGTAGCCGTCCTCATCCCGCCGGGCCAGGTCGCCAGCACTAAAATACTCGCCCCGGAAAGAAGCGGCTGTCTTTTCCGGCATCTTCCAGTACTCGTCGAACATCATGGGACCACGGGAGTAGAGCTCTCCTACCTCACCCACAGGGACCTCGTTGCCGTCCTCGTCCAGAACCTTGACCAGGTCGGTCCCAGCGCAGGCCTTGCCGATGGAGCCCAGCTTGGTCAACTGCTCGTGAGGCTTGAGCAGGGTGACCAGGCCAGCCTCAGTGGAGCCGTAGGCTTCGAAAAGGGCCGCGTTGGGAAACATCTCCATGATGCCCAGCTTGGTGTCCTTCCGCGCCGGGGCCGACGAGATCAAGAGCTGCCGCATGGAGCTCAGATCGTACTTGGACTTGACCTCGTCGGGCAGGTTCAGCATCATAATGTAGTGAGTCGGCACCAGAGAAGTAAAAGTCACCTTCTCCCGATCTATGATCTGCAAGAGCTCCTCGGGGTCGTAGCCTCTGGCCCGATGGACGTAAACCCCAGCGCCGATGTAGGTGAACACGAAAGAATAGAAAGTAGAGTTCACGTGACACAGGGGCATCACGATCAGCCCAATGTCATCGAACCGATAGCCGAAATCCACCTCGTTGATGAGGTAGAAAGCCGTATAGGACTCGTGAGAGCGGATGACCCCCTTAGGCTTCCCTGTGGTGCCCGAAGTATAAAGGTGGATCCAGGTCTCTGGGGGTTCGACCTTGATGCCGGGCTCCTCCGGCGAAGCAGCCGCGATGATTTCCTCGTAGTTAACATAGCCCTCGGGCGTCTTGTCAGAAGAGCCGATGAACATGAACCGGCCCGCCGCCACCCCCTCCAAGTTTCCTCTGACGGATTCGACCTCTTCCAGGAACTCTTCGCTGCAAATAAAGGCTTTGGCCTCAGAATTGTTGACCACGTACTCGATCTCGGGGCCTACCCATCGAAAGTTGATGGGCACGATGACCAGGCCCGCCTTGGCCGCAGCGACATAGATATCCATGTACTCGACAACGTTGTAGAGCAGGACGGCGATCCGATCCCCTTTCTTCAGGCCCATGTCCAGCCAGGCGTTGGCCAGCCGGCAGGCTTTCTCATTATACTCTGCGAAGGATAGCTCATTGAATCCATCCTTCACCGCGATCCCTTTCACTGCCATCTTGTCGGGGAACTTGGTGGCATTGACCCTCAACATTTCCCCCATATTCAACCAGACTGCCATAATCCTGTCCTCCCTCTAGTGATAAATCATCTAGTACAGCCCGATGGATCAGCGATGGATGGTCGAAAGACTTGTGCGCCTTTTGCCTTCATGCCTTACAAGGCTTAATACCAACAACAAGCAGCAAGTTCACATCTGGAGATCCCTCGCTGCTTGCTGCCTCATGCTTAGCGCACCTTTCAGCTAGAACCCAACTTCGCGCTTATCAATGATGCGACGGGCCTTGCCCATGCTGCGCTCGATGCTCTTGGGTTCCACCACTTTGATCTTGGCCCCGACCACCAGGGTTTCTTGCATGCTTTTGGCGATCTTTTTCTCGACCTCCTGGATCTGCTCGGCCCCTTGAGCGAAAAGCTCATCAGAGGCCTCCACGTGGACTTCCAGGGTGTCCAGCTTGTCCTTCGCCCGGTCAACGTAGATCATGTACTGGGGCTCGACCGCATCAAAGCTCAGCAGGACGTGCTCGATCTGGGAGGGAAAGACGTTCACCCCACGCACCACCAGCATGTCATCGGTCCTTCCCCTGACCTTCTCCATGCGCACCATGGTGCGCCCGCACTCGCACTTTTCAGCGTGCAGCATCGTCCGGCCCCTGGTCCGGTAGCGGATCAGAGGCAAACCCTCTTTGGTCAACGTGGTAAAGACCAACTCCCCAGGCGTGTCGTAGCCCAGCGGCTCCCCGGTATGGGGGTCAATGATCTCTGCAATGAAATGGTCCTCGGGAATGTGCATACCACAGTGATAGGGACACTCCACCGAGACGCCCGGGCCAATGATCTCCGCCAGGCCGTAGATGTCGTAGGCCTCTATGCCCAGTTTCTCCTCAATCTCCTCCCGCATTTCGGGAGTCCAGGGCTCGGCTCCCAAGATACCAATCCGCAGCTTGAGGTCCTTAACATCAACCCCCATCTCCTCGGCCGCCTCTGCCAGCACCAAGGTATAAGAAGGGGTAGCGACGAGGACCGTGGTTCCAAAGTCCTGCATGATAGTGATCTGCCGTTTGGTCAGGCCACCGGAGACGGGCACTACTGCGGCCCCGATCGTGCGGGCTCCCAGGTGAAAGCCCAGGCCGCCAGTGAAAAGGCCATAACCATAGGCGTTGTGGACCATATCATTGGACGTCGTTCCGGCGGAGGTATAGACTCGGGCCATGGTCTCTGCCCAGACCCCCATGTCGTTTTCGGTGTAGCAGGTCACCGTCATCTTGCCGGTGGTGCCGCTGGTGGCGTGGATCTGCTTGATCTCACTCATGGGCACGGCGTACATGCCAAAGGGGTAGTGATCGCGCAGGTTCTGCTTGACGGTGAAGGGCAGCTTGGTGATGTCCTCCAACGACTTGATGTCGTCGGCCGATACGCCAGCATCGGCGTAGAGCTTCTTGTAGAAGGGTACCCTCTCGCTCACATAGGCCACCTGCTTCTTGAGCCGCTCGAGTTGCAACTTTTCGAGTTCGGGCCGTGGCATGGTCTCGAACTCTTCATTCCAGATCAATGCTTCCTTCTTGGCCATCTTTCTCCCTCCTTATATGGATGATAAAGTTTTAGAGCAGCTTTGGTAGTCGGTCCCACGGCGACGGCTGAATCACATCGCTGAAGTTCTGAACTTTGGCAACCGGGTCATGGCGGCCGGCCCCGCTGCAACCTTTGAACTACCACTATCTGATTTGCCCCGGCTGGATTACCAATCCAGCCACCAGCTCGCCGGATTGCAAATCCGGCTGGAGCGGGAGTTATTCTCTTACGAACCCTTAGAAGATCTGGCCTCCCTTCCCGCATAGAAAGCCCGCTCATTCAACTCAACGAACCTCTTGGGTACCCGCTCCCCAATGGACTGCAGCCATACCTCTGACGGGACGTCGTCAATGAAAGTGGAGAGGGTTCCCAGCAAAACGACATTGTGCGCTCGAGCGTTGCCCAGGTCCTCGGCCAGGCGAACGCTAGGTATGAAGTGGTAGTCACCGGTCACCTGGCTCAGGACTCGGCGCACCTGCTCGTCGTTTGGGTAGACGTCATCACCAGAGCTGACGGAGAGAGGAGGGATGCCCATATCGCCTACAACGGCTGTCCCGCCGGGGCGCAGCATGCCCACATAGCGCAGGGCCTCTAGCTTCTCCAGGGCCAGCAAATAATCCGCCTCCCCCTGACCAATGAGGGGTGAGTAGACCACCTTCCCCCAGCGCACGGTACTGGTGACACTTCCACCACGCTGGGCCATACCGTGCACCTCTGACTTTTTCACGTCGTAGCCAGCCCTGACTCCCACATCGGCCAGGATGCCGCTGGCCAGAAGCGCCCCCTGGCCACCAACGCCAGTCACCAGGAAATTCATTGTTTTCATGCGCTTTCTCCTTCCTTGAGCATCTCCTCCCTAAAGAGGATCGCCTTCCTGGCACATACCTGGGCGCAGATTTCACATCCTGTGCACAGCAGCGGGTCTATCCAGGCCTTGGCCCGCCCGGTCTTGGCGTCCAACTGATCGCTCTTGAAAATGGCCGGGCAGCCCACCTCGAAGCAGAGGCCGCAACCGTTGCAGCGATCCTCGTTGACCCTGAGGGTCATCCACAGTTTCCTGGCTTGGGGCAGGAGGGCACACTCGCGGCGGGAGACGATCACCGCCGGCCCCTCGGCCTCCAGGCAATCGCGCAGAGCTCCCTCCACCTCCTCGAGATTGTAGGGGTCAACGGTGTGCACCCGTTCGATGCCAAAGGCATGGGCCACGTCCTCGAACTCGACGGCCTTGGTCGGCTCTCCTTTCAAGGTCATCCCCGTGCCAGGGTGTTGCTGATGACCGGTCATGGCTGTGGTGCGGTTATCCAGGATGAGGGTCACCGTGTCGCTCTTGTTATAGGCCACGTTCAACAGGGCCGGCAGTCCGGTGTGGAAGAAGGTGGAATCGCCAATGACGGCCGCGTGCTTCTGGGCGATGCCAGCCTTGCTCACCCCGTGGGCCTGGCCGATGCTGGCTCCCATGCAGCCACAAGTATGCAAGGCCGAAAGGGGCGGCAGGAAGGCCAGGGTGTAGCAGCCAATGTCACCGCTGACCACCATCTTGAGCTTTTTGGTCATCAAAAAGACACCCCGGTGCGGACAGCCTGGGCAGAGGATAGGTGGACGTAGAGGCAAAGGAGTCTCCAATTCAGGTTGTTTGACCTCCACGGCCGCCGAGCGAGGCAAAAGCCCAGCCTCAATGGCGCTCTCGCGCACCACTTGGGGGTTGAACTCACCGACCATAGGGAAGATGCTCTTGCCCTCCACGGCGAGGCCCATCAGGCGAATCTCCTCCTCGATGAAGGGGTCCAGTTCCTCGATGACAATGAGCCGGTCTACCTTAGAAGCAAAATCATGGATCATTTTCGGCGGCAGGGGGTAGGTCATGCCCAACTTGAGGAAAGAGGCTTCGGGGAAGATTTCCCTGGCATATTGGTAGGCCACGCCGTCGGTCACGATGCCCAACGAGGTATCGCCCATCTCTAACTTGTTGTAAGGGAAGGTCTCGGCAAACTCTTTCACCTTTTCGATGCGCTCCTCAATGACCGGATGCCGCCGCCGGGCGTTGCCGGGCACCATGACGTACTTGATGCGGTCAATCCGGTATTCAGGCACTTCCGCGCGCTCCTCAGCCTGACGCTCTCCCAGCTCGACCAGGGTATCGGAGTGGGAAATGCGCGTGGTGAGACGCAGCATCACCGGGCCGTCGAACTGCTCGCTGACCTCCAGGGCCACGCCCACCAACTCCTTAGCCTCCTGGCCGTCGCTGGGCTCCAGGCAAGGGACGCGAGCGAACTTGGCATAGCGGCGGTTGTCCTGCTCATTTTGAGATGAATGCATAAAAGGATCATCGGCTGAAACCAGTACCAACCCCGCCTCCAAGCCGGTCATCGAAGCGTAGAAAAAGGCGTCAGCGGCCACGTTGAGTCCCACGTGCTTCATCACAGCCATGGACCGGCTGCCCGCATAAGCCGCACCGATGGCCACGTCCAGGGCCACCTTCTCGTTGGGGGCCCATTCGGAATAGACCTCGTCGTACTGGGCCAACGTCTCCAGAATCTCTGTACTGGGAGTGCCCGGATAGGCCGCGGCCACCTGCACCCCGCTCTCGTAAGCTCCCCGGGCAACAGCTTCGTTGCCCGATAAAAGTACCTTCATTTGTAGATTACCTCCTTCAGATAAGCGAGCTGTCATCCCTAACCCCATACCTGCTGCTGGCGAGCTTATTTGCATTCAAATGTGCAAGAAAAACATCCAGCTATGCTTGCACCATCTACACATTCTCTGTCAAAATCTTGATAAGAATCTATTCTTTTTGAATCACTTAATTGACAATTTAGATTAGGTTTAGAATCTTGAATCTCTTTAGCTAATGAATTACACGCTTCGACCGGCAAACGAGGGTCATAAATTTCATCACCCTGAAGAACTGACCTTTTTATAATTTGGGGTGAAGTATTTGCAGAACTAAGAAGTATAATAATTGCTATAGAGATAATTGCTAAAGTCATTACTAGCGATATTATTAACTTCCTGTTCATTACCGGTTCGTCACTCCCTGGTCCTATACCCCTTCCCCAGATAAGCGCTTTGCACCCGTTCGTCAGCCAGCAACTCTTCAGCCGTGCCTTCCAGAGCCACCTTGCCTGTTTCCAGCACATAAGCCCGGTCGGCTATCCTTAGAGCCGCCCTGGCGTTCTGCTCCACCAGCAAGATGGTGGTGCCATATTCTCGCAGATCGGTCATCACCCGGAAGATCTCCCGCACCAATAGAGGAGCCAACCCCAGGGAGGGTTCATCCAGCAAGAGGAGCTGGGGCTTGGCCATCAGGCCCCGTCCGATGGCCAACATCTGCTGCTCACCGCCGCTCAAAGTGCCAGCCATCTGCTTCTGTCTATCCTTCAGGATAGGAAAGAGATTGAAGACATATTCCATGTCGGCTTCGATGTCCTCTTTCTTCTCCTTGCCGTAGCGGTGATAGGCCCCCAAGATCAGGTTGTCCAAGGTGCTCATGGTGCCAAAGACCTGCCTGCGCTCCGGCACGTGGCTGATACCCAGACGGACGATCCGCTCCGCGGGCAGGCGAGTGACGTCCTGATCGCAGAAAATGACCTTGCCCTCTCGGGCGGGATGCACCCCACAGAGGGTGTTCAAAAGGGTGGTCTTACCCGCCCCGTTGGCCCCGATGATGGCTACGATTTCCCCTTCGCCTACCTGCATATAAACGTTATCTAGGGCTTGAATCTGGCCGTAAAAAGTGCTCACATTGTGGGCTTCTAACAACATGCTTTTCCTCCACCACTGAGGGGTAAGATCGGCAAGATCTCCTGACCGCCGCCGCGCCTCTTACGGGCGTAAGAAACCGACGTCCTCCTCACCTAGATAGGCGGCGATGACACGGGGGTTGTTTTGCACCTCGGCCGGGGTGCCCTCGGCGATCTTTTCCCCGTAATCCAGGACGATGATGCGATCGGCGATGCCCATCACGAACTCCATGTCGTGCTCCACCAACAACACAGTGACACCTCCCTGACGGATCCGCTCTATCAGCCGGGCCAATTCCTCCTTTTCCGGCCTGTTCAAACCCGCCCCAGGCTCGTCCAACAAAATGATCTCAGGCTCCGTAGCCATGGCCCGCGCGATCTCTAGCATCCGTTGTTGGCCGAAGGGCAGGCTCAGAGCGTTCAGGTCCGCCCGCTCGGCCAGGCCGACCATGTTCAAATATTCCTGGGCTTTGGCGAGTATCTCTCGCTCTTCAAGCCGGGCACGGGGCAGCCGGAGGGCAGCAGCCAGAAGGCCATAGCTGGAGCGATGATGACGGCCCACCATCACGTTCTCCAAAACGGTCATGTTGCCAAAGAGTTGCACGTTCTGGAAAGTGCGGGCGATACCCAGGGAGGAGATGGCGTGAGGCTCGAGACCATTGAGCCTCTTCCCCTTGAAGTAAATTTCACCACCGGTCAGGGAATGGACGCCGGAGATGAGGTTGAAGAGGGTAGTCTTGCCTGCACCGTTAGGGCCGATGATGGACAGGATCTCCTCTTTCTCCGCCTCAAAGCTGACGTCCATCACAGCCACCACACCCCCAAATTCTTTTCTCAAGTCGACAGTTTTCAGGATGGCTTCATTCAACGCTTTTCCTCCATGTGCAAAATGGTCTCACAACCAAGTTTGGAACGCGCTCAAAAGTGCTGGGGGAGGCCCAGACACTTCATGGCTGCTTCGGCCTGAAGGTTGTCTTCCAAATGATTTGTATCTATCTATGGACGATCCGTCTGGAAACTCCAGCAGAGGCGGCTCCCACGCCTGCCCTGAGCCCTTCGACTTTGCTCAGGATAAACTCCGCCGAAGGGCCGCCGGATGCCGGGCGTGAGAGCCCGGCCCGCTGGTTTCCAGTCAAGAACTAGTTAGCTGAGGCCCCGCCGGAATCTGAGGTAGCCGCCCCAACCCTGGACGGCTTCTGTACAGCGCGCTGACGAGCTCGCCGCAGGGCCTTCGGCAAGCCGGCCGACAACCCCTCGGGCATAAAGATCATGATGACCACCACGATGATGCCATAGACAATCATCTCGTGCTCGCCACCGGCACCGTGTAGAACAGCGTGCAACCTGGCCCGCAGTATCTCGCGAACGACATAGATGAGCGCCACCCCAAAGGGAGCCCCCCAGATGCTGGCTATCCCTCCCACTACCGACATCACCACCAACTCCACAGAAGCCACAAAACCAAAAGGGGTGGGGGCGATGAGGGCCTGGAAGTGGGCATAGAGGCTTCCAGCCAAGCTGGCAAAGACCGCACTGACGACCAGAACCTGACTCTTGTATTTGGCGGTATCCACCCCCATGGTGTTGGCTGCTACCTCGCTGCCGTGGATAGAACGCAAAGCCCGGCCCACCCGTGAATTGACAATGTTGAGAGCGATGATAATAACCACCAGGGCTGCGGCCCAGACCAGAAAGTAGTATCTTTGAATGGGCCAGATCTTAAAACTGCCGATAGCCAAGCGCGGTATACCCGCTATGCCGTCGTTGCCACCGGTAAAACTCTCGCCTTCCCTGAAGAGAATGTACAGTATGATGCCCAGGCCCAGGGTAGCCATAGCCAGATAGTTGCCGCGCAACCTAAGGATGGGTTTGCCAATGAGATAGGCAAAGCCCCCCGTGATAACCATTCCAACGGCTATGGCCAGCCAGGGCCACCACCAACTCCGCGACACTCCAGGCAACACGTCGTGTCTGGAAGCCAGAGTGGTCAGGATCGCCGAGACGTAGGCCCCTATGCCATAGAAAGCAGCCTGTCCCAGGGAAATCTGACCGGCGTAGCCCATCAACAGGTTGAGCCCCACTAAAACGATGGTCAGGATGCCAATACGAATCAGGGTGTCAAAGGTCACCATGCCGCCAGTAAAGTCCCTGAATCTGATGCCAAAGGGCTGTGCCGACTCGACCCAACCGATGGCCCCGATCAAGACCATGAGAACGACCACCCCTAAAACGTTCAGCCTCCGGCTCGAATCCCTTTCCATCACATTTTGCTCCATCAGTCCTCCTCCACAGCTCTCTCCCCGCCACCGATGAGACCCTGGGGCCTGAAGAGAAGGATCAGTATCAAGATAACAAAGGCGATGATATCCTTGTAGCCAGCCGAGGTGACGCCCGCTCCGATGTTTTCCGCTGCACCCAGGATGAGTCCTCCCAACACAGCCCCGGGAGAGCTCACCAAGCCGCCCATAATGGCTGCTACAAACCCTTTCAGCCCCAGGATCAGGCCCATGTCATAGGTGGGCCTGGTAGCCGGAGCCAGGACTATGCCACCGATGGCCCCCAGGGCAGCCGCCAGGGCGAAGGAGAGAAGTGACATACGACTGGGGCTGATGCCCATCAACTGCGCCGCCCTCCGATTGACGGCACAGGCCCGCAGAGCCTTGCCCATCACGGTGCGCTCGAAAAAATAGAACAAAACAGCCAAAACCACCGCCACCGTTCCCCAGATCCAGAAGCTCTGGGCCTTCACGATCAATCCCCCAAAACGGAGGGTGAAATCCTCCATCTCCAGGGTGGTGAAAGCAGGTACCCACTTTGCACGGGTACTCCAGGCTAGCAGCGCCAGGGCCCTGATAGTGATCGTGGATCCGATGGTGATGATGATCAAGGCTACGACAGGAGAACCCCGGGCTGGATAGATCGTCACCCTCTCCAGAATGGCTCCGACCAGGGTGGTGGCTGCCACCGCGAGGACGATGGCTGAGATCAGTTTCAAGGCCGGGGGTAAAGGAAGGTTGGAATGATAAATCGTGGCGCAAAACATAGCCCCTAACATGACGAACTCGCCCTGGGCAAAATTGATAATGCCGGTCACGCTATGGATGACAACGAACCCCAAGGCAATAAGAGCGTAGATGCTCCCTCCTCGGATACCATCTATAGCTAACTGCAAGTAATGCTGAACCCCAAAATGCTTCTTGCTGCCGAGGAACAGAACAAGGGCTATGAGCACAAGGATGACAACCACTGTCACCCCTCTGACCGCTGATTCGCGGGTCTCCTTCCGCTTCAATTCAGGTTTCGCAATGCTGGCGCTTTGTTTCATTCAGTGACCTTTCATTTGAGCTTGTAGAGCGAAGCCAGAACCTCATCCAAAGGGGCAGGGGCCAGGGGTTACCCCCTGAGCCCCTGACCTCCTTAGACACCTATTACCACTGCGACTCGGGGAAGGGCACCCACTTGCCACCCTCCACCTTGAACCAGGTGAAGGATTCGGCGGTCAAACCGTAGTGATCTGTAGGGCTGAGGGTGAACACACCCGCCGTGCCAGGCCAATCCTTGATATTGTTCTCCAGATAGTCCCGCACTGCCACCCGCTGCTCCTCCAGCGTCAGTCCGTCCGGCAGACTCTTCAGGGCATCCAGCGCCCACATCAGCCCGTCCCACCCATGGCCACCAAAGGTGCTGACCGGCTCACCGGTGTAGTCGGTGTAGAGTGTCTTGTAATGCATAAAGACCGACTTCTGCGGGTGATCACCGGGTAGATCCTCGGCAATGATCACCGCGCTGCACGGCAACTCTACCCCCTCCACCGCAGCCCCACCCGTGGTGATAAACTCATCGGTGCACACCCCATGGCCGTGGACGATGGGGATATCCGGCAGCGCGTCCCGCACGGCAATGGTCGCCATCGAAGCACCAGGCGGAATGGCACCCACGACCACCACATCGCAGCCAGCGGCCTGCACGCCAGCCACCTGCGGGAACTCGGTGTCGGTGCGTTCGAAGGAGTCCGAGTACGCCGTGGTAAAGCCCGCTGCCTCCAGGGCCTTCATGGAACTGTTGAAGCAGTCTTTGCCATAGCCGGTGTTCTCG
>Ga0180435_10004348_pt1 | contig 13977 bp, 18 predicted proteins | sample SS_ome_3_FD_132467 | JGI IMG/M metagenome (GOLD analysis project Ga0180435, IMG submission 132467) | Hypersaline lake sediment archaeal communities from the Salton Sea, California, USA - SS_3_S_1 metaG | ecosystem: Environmental > Aquatic > Non-marine Saline and Alkaline > Hypersaline >... | reverse complement strand
CTGCAGATGTTCGTGCGGTCAGCGGGGGAATACCCAGTCGAGTCAGTGCGTTGGCAACACCGTGGTGGCAGTGAACCTTATCCCCTCGAGTGCCATTGTTTCGAAGAAGCGGGGGATGCATGGCAGGCGATTCGGGAAATGCACCAACGGATGCAAGCGTACAACCTTTTGTACCGGCCGGGGCGTCTATATCTGCTGGCGCGGCGCTTCCAGGGCAGCTACCAGCACAGTACCTGGACCAGTGGTTTTGCCTGGTCCGAGGTGTGTGGGGGGATGACTACCTTCAACGCGGAAGACTTCGATGCCTTGGACGGTGCGGCGATCTGCGCCGAAATAGCCCGACTGCGCGCTTAAGCGGCGTTACGCAGGGCCTCGATGCGCTTCTCCAGCGGCGGGTGGCTGGCGAAGAGTTCTTTCAGTCCACCGCCGCTGATGCCGAAGGCTGCCATCTCGTCCGGCAGGGGCTCCGGGTCATGTGCCTGCTGCAAGCGTTGCAGTGCCGAGATCATTTTGTCGCGACTGGCCAGGTTTGCCCCACCGGCGTCGGCACGGAATTCACGCCAGCGTGAGAACCACATCACGATGGCGGAGGCGAGGAAGCTCAACACCACTTGGGCAATCATCGAGGTGATGAAAAAGCCGATGCCGTGGCCGCGTTCGTTCTTCAGGATCACCCGGTCGACGACGTGACCGATCACGCGGGAAAGGAACACCACGAAGGTGTTGACCACGCCCTGAATCAGGGTCAGGGTGACCATGTCGCCGTTGGCCACGTGGCTGATCTCGTGCGCGAGCACGGCCTCGACCTCGTCCTCGTTCATGCTGCGCAACAGTCCGGTGCTGACAGCCACCAGGGCGTCGTTACGGTTCCAGCCGGTGGCAAAGGCGTTTGGCGCGCCTTCGAAGATACCAACCTCGGGCATGCCGATCCCCGCCTGCTGGGCCTGGCGCGTGACCGTATCGACCAGCCAGCGCTCCGCCTGGTTCTGCGGTTGTTCGATCAGGTGCACGCCCATGCTGCGCTTGGCCATGAACTTGGACATGAACAGCGAAATCAGGGAGCCGGAGAAGCCAATGATGGCCGAGTAGATCAACAGGGCTTGCAGGTCCAGGTCCACGCCGTTCTGGGCCAGTATCCCGTCCAGGCCGAGCAGGCGGAATACGATGCTGATTACCACCAGGATGGCGGCGTTGGTGGCGAGAAAAAGCAGGATGCGCACGGGCGTCTCCAGAAATTAATCAGATAGGCCTTATTTTGGGACGATAGCGGCTTTATTCAAGTACCGGAGCGGCCTGCTTCTTATTTTCCAGCACGGGGATGTGGGCAATGTAGATGGCTACAGCGGCGATGCAGACGCCACCGATGATGGCGCCCAGAGAGAAGGGTCCGAGCACGGTGGCGGTAAACAGGTAGGAGACGGCCAGGGTGGCCCAGGCGACCCGCTTGGCGCGACGTGGCATGGCGTGGTGTTCTTCCCAGCCACGGATCAGGTGACCAAAGCGCGGGTGCTCGCGCAGCCACTGGTGCCAGCGGGGAGAGGACTTGGCGAACGCCCAGGCGGCAACGATCAGGAAGATGGTGGTCGGGAGCAAAGGCAGAAATGCGCCGATGATGCCCAGTCCCACGCAGGTCCAGCCCAGTGCGAAGTAACCGTGTTTCTTGGAAATCATGCCCTTTGTGCGTCTAAATCCGGTCAAGTCTCAGATAAGCTTAGCGTCTCAAATAAAAATAACCTGAGCGTCAGTCATGCGTTATAGCGAAGAACAAGCGGCCGATCCCCTGCAGGGAATGCAGATTTATTCCCAATCGGACGGCCTGCACTTGATGCTGAATTTTACCGTTTTCCTGGCTCTCGTGATCGGCCTGATCCTGTTCTGGTTGGGGCGTCGCGGGCGCGTGTTGTGGCTGATCGTCTGGAGTGCAGGGCTGGTGATCTTCAGCATCGCGTACCTGGTGGCAGCCATGTTCGGCTTGATCGTCTGATCAATCTTCGGCCTGGTACTCGATTTCCACGATGTCGAATTCAACCCGTCCGTCCGGCAGGTCGATGTCGACGCGGTCGTCCAGGGAGCGTTTCAGCAGGGCCCGGGCCATGGGGGAATCCACGCTGATCCAGCTTTTCTTCGGATCGAACTCATCGGCACCGACGATGCGATAGCGCTTTTCCTCCCCATCGTCATCCGCAAGGGTGACCCAGGCCCCGAAGAAAACCTGGTCTTCCTTGTCCGGCGTCAGATCCACCACCTTGAGTTTCGGCAGGCGCGTCTGCAGGTAGCGGATACGCCGGTCCATCTCCCGCAGCTGTTTCTTGCGGTAGATATACTCTGCATTTTCAGAACGGTCGCCCTCGGCCGCTGCAGCCGCCACGTGTTTCACGACCTCGCGGCGCTTCAACCACAGCTGTTGCTGCTCGGCCAGCAGCACCTGGTAGCCATCACGCGTGATGTAGGGCGATTTCGGGGGGGCAGGTGTACGGTAGCGTCCCATCTGACGTGAGGCGTAAGAATCAGAACTGGTCGGTGCGCAACATCACCAGGGTGCAGGCCTCGAACCACTTGATGCCGGCCTCGTCCAAGGCCTGCTGAAGTACGGTGGATTCGGTACCCGGGTTGAAGATTACCCGTTGCGGTTTCATGGCCACGATATCGTCAATCTGCGGTTCCAGCCGCTCCGCGCCCACATACAGGGTCAGGGTGTCCACCGGTTGCGTCACGCTCTGGTAGTCGTTGGCGACTTTGAGACCCTCGATTTCGGTGAATTTCGGGTGCATAGGGGTGACCTGAAAGCCTTTTGCCAGCAACAGGCGCAGTGCCTGGTTGGCGTAGCGGGCGGGTTTTGGGCTGGCGCCCAAGACAGCGACATGGTGATCAGCATTTGACATGCGCGCATGATAGCACCGGCGCGTTAAACTCCAGCTTTGGAAATGTACGTTAAACAGAGGGTAAATCGATGGGAGTAGCGGTGCTGCTGCACGTGATGGGCGTGGTGATCTGGGTTGGCGGTATGTTCTTTGCCTACATGGCGCTGAGGCCGGTTGCCGCGGAGCAACTGGAACCACCGCTGCGACTGAGGTTGTGGGTAGGGGTTTTCGGCAAGTTTTTCCCGTGGGTCTGGGTGAGCGTCGCCACGATCCTTGTGACCGGCCTGTGGATAATCTTTTCCATCTTCGGCGGGTTTGGAAATGTCGGTATGTACGTGCACCTTATGCTGGGCCTGGGGATCGTCATGATGCTGATCTTCATGCACGTGTTTTTTGCACCCTACAAGCGGCTCAAGGCCGCGGTTGTCGCGGAAGACTGGCCGGTCGGTGGCAAGGCTCTGTCGCAGATCCGCACCCTGGTGGGTATCAACACCATCATTGGCCTGTTGACCATCGCGGTGGCCTCCGGCGGACGTTACCTGTTTGCCTGAGCCGGAAGGGTGGATTTTCGCAGCGTTCTGGACTTCTGGTTCGAAGCGGCCAACCGTCGCTGCTGGTTTCGTTCCACGCCAGCGTTCGACCGGCTGATCCGCGAGCGTTTTGAAGCGGTTTGGAAGGTGGCCCGCGACGGGCAACTGGATACCTGGGAGGACTCGCCAGAGGGGGCGCTGGCTCTGGTGGTCGTGTTGGACCAGTTCCCCTTGAACATGTATCGCGGGACGGCGCTTTCATACTCCACCGAGGCGCAATCGCGGGAGGTTGCCAGACGGGCGTTAGCAGCAGGCTTCGACGTCCGGCTGAACGACGAGCAAAGGGCCTTTCTCTACCTGCCTTTCATGCACAGTGAAAATCTGTCCGATCAGGACAGGGCCGTTGAACTTTTCGAGAGGGCGGGGCTAGAAGATAACCTGCGCTGGGCCCGGCACCACCGCGATATCGTGCGTCGATTTGGCCGTTTCCCGCATCGCAACGCGCTTTTGCAAAGGGAAAATACGCCCGAAGAGTCCCGCTGGCTGCAGTCCGACCAGGCTTTCAGTGGCTGAAGGACGCTTGGCGCATTGGTCAAGGTTCTTCGGTTCCGGCCGATCTTTTCTGTGAATGGGGCTGAGTTGTTGGCCCGGTGGCAGGGACAGATGAAAGCAAACGGTTCAGAGCATGAGAGCGAATACCAGGTCAACATGCTGGTCAGCCTGATTGGCCTGGTGTTTTTGACCGGTGCCCTGCTGAATGCGGCGCTGGAGCAACGCTTTGCGCTGGCGTCGGCCATACTGCTGGTATCTATCATCACCGTGGTTTCCATGGTGGCTATGCGTGTGACCGGCAGGCATGCGCTGGGTACCGCCGGGTTGTCCGTGGGGGTGGTGTTCGCTTTTACGTACCTGATCGTCAGCGGTGGGGTGGACAATACCGGGCCCCTTTGGTGTTTTCCGATCGTGGCGATATGGACCTTCATCCACGGTTTCCGCCAGGGTGTGATCGCAGTGACGCTCCTGCTGGGAATCACACTACTGGTTTTCTATTCGACCTGGCTGCCCTTCGAAGTGGCGGACTATGCGCCGGCTTTCAAGGTGCGCTTCCTTGCCGCGCTGACCGCTCTGGCGCTTCTGTCGCTGGTTTACGAATACCTGCGCCAACGCAGCCGGGAAAGCTTCCTGGCGCTCAGCCGAGTGCTGCACAAAGCGTCGCGTACCGATGAGTTGACCGGCCTGGCAAACCGTCGCGATATGCTGGAGTGTCTTAAGAACACTTTTGAGATGCACCAGCAAAGTGGTGATGTGTTCTCGCTCGTCATGGTGGACCTGGATCATTTCAAGCAGGTCAATGACGTTACGGCCATGCGACTGGCGATGCCTTGCTGATGGAGGTTGGGCAGAAACTGGAAGGCGGCGTAAGGCGGCAGGACGTTGTCGCACGCTGGGGAGGCGAGGAGTTCCTCATACTCCTGCCGGGTACCGATGCGTGCGATGCGGCACGGGTGGCGGAAAAACTGCGTTCAGCCATTGCATCGATCGAACCGGCCGCTTACGGGGTCGAGCGCCAGATCAGTGCCAGTTTTGGCGTCCAGAGGATCAGCCCGGGGGTAAGTATCGACGAACTGCTCTCCCAGGCGGATGAACTACTCTACCGGGCAAAGCGCATGGGACGTAACCGGGTCGAGGTGGGAGAAGATTGTGCGGCTGAAAGGGTTGCCCTGGAAGCCGCAAATATGAATCAACTGTAATTTGCGTCAAAATGTCAATGTGATTTGTCGTATTTGATGGAGATTTTTCTCAACTAATTGCGTTTTATTGTCCTTAGATCAAGCTTTTCTCCGCCCATCGGGATTTGTCCTGCTAGGTTTAAAACAGAAGAACAAGAACTTATTACCATCAGGGAAGTTGTGGAGGTTTACCATGAGAACGGAAAACGTACCGGTGGGGGACAGGTTTGTGCCCCCAACCGAAGTAGCCACACTGGAAATCGCGGGTCGTTATATCCAGACGGATGTCGAGGGGTATTTGCTGGATCTCTCGGATTGGGATCGTGAGGTAACCGCTGAGATGGCGGCTGCTGACGGTCTCGAGCTTACCGACGATCACTGGATCCTTATCGATTTCCTGCACAGGTTCTATCGGGAGTTTCAGGTTGCCCCGGAAATGCCGATTCTCTCGCGCTGCCTGTGCAAGGATCAGCACGATTGCCGTTGGAATCGCAAATACATCAAGCGGTTGTTCCCCATGGGGGCGAAGACGGCGTGCCGTTATGCCGGGCTTCCAGCACCGGTAGGGCGTAGTTGCGGTTGAGATCGACACCAGAGCAGTGTCTCTGGTGCGGCCTGTCCGAGATTCGAGTGGTTGAAAGTTTTTTTACCCCTGTGTTTTCTGCATGGGGGGCCTTGGCGTGTGCCTGTTTGATGGCAAATGAACGCTGTATCCCTTGCTTGAATTGTTGCCTGACAGCCCTTGGGAGGGGCACAAAAAAAACCCGCCGGGGACGGCGGGCAAGGTCAGTCATAAGAGTGAGATAAGCATCGAAGTATCGGCGGAGAGAGAGTTGCCGGTGTTCGATTTCGAGTTTTTAGTTTGGGCGATAAGCGCCCGAAACGAATTGATCTGGCGCAATTTTCGCGCTGAGGCTATTTGATCTGGCGCAAATTTGCGCAGTCTTGGGTCACTTTTTGCGGTACACAATGTGCCCGTTGAACAGCGTATAGGTCACGCTGCCGTTGAACTCCCACCCGTCGAACGGGGTGTTATGGCCTTCACTGAGCAATCGCTCGGCGTCCAGCCGCCAGTGTGCCTGCGGGTCGAAGACGCAGATATCTGCAGGTAGCCCCACGTTCAGGCGACCGTACGGCAGGCCCAGCAGATCGGCCGGCCCACTGGTGACCCGGGCAATCGCATCGGCAATCGGGAGCACGCCTTCATCGATCAGGCGCAGGGTAAGCGCCAGCAGGGTTTCCAGGCCGGAAATTCCGGGTTCGCTCCCGGGGAAGGGAGCATCCTTGGCGTCCGGTTCGTGCGGCTGGTGATCGGAGCATATTGCGGCGATGCTGCCGTCGGCCACGGCCTTGCGGAGGGCGTCGCGGTCGGCCAGGGTACGCAGTGGTGGCGAGACGTGGCAGCGGGCGTCGAAACCCTCCACGTCCATCTCTGTCAGGTGTAGCTGGTGCGCCGCCACGTCGGCGCTGACCGGCAGCTTGGCGCCCTGTGCTTCGCGCAGCATGCGTGCTGAACCCGCAGCGGATAGGGCGCGGAAATGCACCCGGGCGCCGGTGTGTTCGGCCAGCGCCAGGTCACGCGCTACGGCAACGGTCTCGGCGGCGCTGGGAATGCCGGGCAGGCCAAGTCGGGTGGCAATCGCACCTTCGTGCGCACAACCGCCGGCATGCAGGTGCCGGTCCTCCGGTCGCAGGAACACGGTCATGTCGAAGGTCGCTGCGTACTCCAGTGCACGGCGTTCGACCAGGGTGTTGGCCAGCGGCCGGCGAGCATTGCTCAGGGCCACGCAGCCGGCGGCCTTGAGCGCAGCGACCGAAGACAATTGCCTGCCTTCCAGGTTCTGCGTGAGCGCGGCTGCGGTCAGCACGCGCGCCTGTTGCAGCTTGCGCGCCATGCGGTGGATGAACTCAATATCCGCAGGGGTATCGATGACCGGATCGGTATCCGGGGTACATACCAGGGTTGTGATGCCGCCCTTGGCCGCGGCCCGGGTCTCGGACTCGAGCGTGCCCTTGGCGGTGTAGCCAGGTTCGCGCAGACTCGCGGCGATATCCACCAAGCCAGGGATCACGATCTGCCCGCTGGCATCGATAGTCTGCTCGGCGACGAAGCCCGCCGGTGCCGATCCGAAGGCAACAATATTCTCGCCTTCGATGTGTACGTCGAGCTGTTCGTCCACCTGGTTGGCTGGGTCGATCAGGCGTCCGCCGAGGATGGAGATGCTCATGCCTCACCCCCGTTTGGATCGTGGGTCTGCATGCACATCGACATCACCGCCATGCGCACGGCGATGCCGTAGCTGACCTGTTGCAGGATCACCGAGCGCGGCCCGTCGGCCACTTCGGTGTCCATCTCCACGCCCCGGTTCATGGGCCCGGGGTGCATCACGATGGCATCGGGCTTGGCCACTTCGAGGCGTTCATTGGTCAGGCCGTAAAGCTGGAAGTATTCATCCTCGCTGGGCAGCAGGGCTCCGTCCATGCGTTCCTTCTGCAGGCGCAACATGATCACCACGTCGACATCACGCAGGCCGTCTTCGAGGTCGTGGTAGACGTGTACGCCAAGGGCGCGTGCGTCGGTCGGGATCAGGGTGCGCGGGCCAACCACGCGGACCTCGGTCACGCCGAGCGTGTTCAGCGCCAGGATTTGCGAACGGGCCACGCGCGAGTGCAGGATGTCGCCGACGATTGCTACTCTCAATGGCGTGAAATCGCCCTTGTGCTTGCGGATGGTGAAAACGTCGAGCATTGCCTGGGTCGGGTGCGCGTGGCGACCATCGCCGGCATTTATCACGCTGACGCCGGGGGCGGCATGTTCGGCGATGAAATGGGCGGCGCCCGATTGCTGGTGACGCACCACGAACATCTCGCTGTGCATCGCCTCGATATTGCGCAGGGTGTCGAGCAGGGTTTCGCCCTTGCTGGTCGCCGAGGTGCTGACGTTGAAGTTGAGCACATCGGCAGAGAGTCGCTTGGCTGCCAGTTCGAAGGTGGTGCGGGTACGGGTGCTGTTCTCGAAGAACAGGTTGGTGATCACGCGTCCGCGCAATGCCGGCACCTTCTTGACCGGGCGGCCGGGCAGGGCGGCAAAAGACTCGGCGGTATCGAGGATCTGGGTGAGCAGGTCCTTGCTCAGACCTTCAATGGTCAGGAAATGGCGCAGACGCCCATTTTCGTTGAGCTGAATATTGTTGTCGTGTCGGCTCGCCATCGGCGCCGATTGTAGCAGCTAGTGCCCGGTCCGGTTAATAAACTGATTATTCGCCGCGAGGTTGTTTCGAGCGGCTGATCTCCAGGCTGAGTGCGTCCGGGCCATTGAGGCGGATGTGCTCGTGGGTCTGTAGCGGAGGTTGCAGGCCCACGACGTCCGGCTGAATGGGTAATTGCCGGCCGCTGCGTTCGATCAGGCATACCAGGGTGATCGAACGGGGACGGCCAAAGTCGAAGATCTCGTTCATGGCGGCGCGGATGGTGCGGCCGCTCTGGATCACGTCGTCTACCAGTACGATGTCGCGGTCGTCCACTGCGAATTCGATGCTGGAGGGGCGCACCTGTGGATTGACACCACTCTGCGTGAAATCGTCTCGATAGAAGTTGATGTCGAGTAACCCCAGTGGCTCGTCGAGCTGAAGGTTGCGGTACAGGTGTTGAGCGACCCAGGCACCACCCGTGTGGATGCCGATCATGGCGGGCTTGTCGATGCCATGGTCGGATAGGCGCGTTTGCAGCACGCTGGCCATGCCGTCGATCAGGTCGACGATGGCGTCGTGGGTCATGAAAGTATGCAGGTCGGACATGGTCTCTATTCGGCTATTGGCTGCGCAGCCAGGTCTCAAGGATCAACTTTGCGGCATAGGAGTCTACCTTAGTTGCGTCCTTTGCGGCCTCCACGCCCAGTTCGGCCCAGGCCTCGCGGGTGGTCAGGCGTTCATCCATCAGGTGCACCGGCAGGTGATAGCGTCCGTGCAGTTGGCGCGAGAACTTCTTGGCGCCCTCTGCATTGTTGGCTTCGCGGTCGGTCATTTCGAAGGGGTGTCCGACCACCAGGGCGTCAGGTTGCCATTCCCGGATCAGTTTTTCGATCTGCGCCCAGTCCGGCTTGCCTTTGGGGTTGCCCAGGGTTGTGAGAGGGGTAGCGCTTTGGGTGAGGGTCTGGCCGACGGCGATGCCGATCTTGTGGGTACCGTAGTCGAACCCCAGCAGGGTGTGCCCTGCCTGGTGGGTTTCATGCATCTCAGCGTCTCGCATTTTGACAAAGACAAGGCGCAGCCCGGAGGGAATGGTAGGTCCTTGCCAAGGGCTGTAACGCAGAATTTGGCGAAACGCGAGACGCCCTCTGAGCGTAGCTGAGGTGTGTGAAATCCATCGGGGCAGGGCGCCTATGCGTGCCCGGATTCCCCGCTCAACAGGCTCAGGTCGACGCCCAGTAGTTTGGCCGCGGCCTCCCATCGCTGTGCTGGCGGCAGGTCGAACAAGATGGCCTTGTCGGCGGAAACCGTCAGCCAGGCGTTGTCTAGCATTTCCTGTTCAAGTTGCCCTGCGCCCCAGCCGGCATAGCCGAGCGCGATCAGCGATTGTTCCGGACCCTTTCCCTTCGCCATGGCCTCCAGGATGTCGCGCGAGGTGGTGACGCTGACATCGTCGGTGACGTTGAGCGTGGAGTCCCAGCGATGTTTGCCGGTGTGTAATACGAAACCGCGCTGCTCCTCCACCGGGCCGCCCAGAAAAACCGGGGCCTGCGTGGCTTCTTGAGCACTGACATCGATTTCCATCTGTTCGTAGACTTCACCTGCCTTGATGTCGATCGGGCGATTCACAACGATCCCCATTGCCCCTGTGTCTCCATGGTCACAGATGTAGGTGACCGTATGGAAAAAGTTCGGGTCGGCCAGATTGGGCATGGCGATCAGCAACTGGTTTTTCAGGCTTTCGGTATTCATACGTTCGAGTATCGTGTGCCGAGGCCGAGTCGGCAAGCTCGCGGCAGGCTGCTAGTTGGCAAACAGGCGGTTGCCGCTACGGAACTGCCAGGTGCGGGTGATGTCCAGCACATCGACTTCTTCACGGATGTTCGGTGGGAACGGGGCGAATGGGGCGGACAGGCGCACAATCCGTTTTGCTGCGTCGTCGAGGATTTTGTGCCCGGAAGGGTTAAGTACCCGGATCTGCTCGATGCTGCCATCTGCGCGTACTGCAACGTGCAAGACCAATGCGCCATAGAGCTTGTTGCGCTTGGCCTCGTCCGGGTAGTTGAGGTTGCCGATGCGCTCGACTTTTTTGCGCCAGGCTTCCAGGTAGGCAGCGTATTTGTATTCCTGGGTGCTTGCGTTGATCACCTTGCGGCGTTCGTGCTTGGAAGCCGCCTGGCTGCGGCGATCAATCTCCGCTGTCAGGCGGTCGATCTCCAGCTGGGTGCTGGCCAGGAGCTGTGCCAACTGAGGTTTTGGCGTGGCCTGTACTTTGGGAACCGGTTTGCGTACGTTCTGTTTTACCGGGGCCTTTTGCTGGGTGATGACTTGCGGGCGTTTGGCCTCGGGCCTGTTGGCGCCAGCGCGTTTCATCTCGGGTGCGGGTTTTTTCTTTTTACTGACCTGCGGGTTGCCGAGCGGGTTGCTGGGGCGCTTTTTGACCACCCGGTCCCCGCCTCCTTGTTGCGATGTCTGTGCCAGAAAGTCGGGCTTGTCGACCGGCTCAGGTTTTTTCTTTGGCGTGACCAGCGTGATGTCGAGCGTGCGTTCCGGGGCAGGAGGGTTTTCGCGCTGAACGTCGAAGCTCAGTCCAAGGATCAACAGGGCATGCACGGCGATCGCCCCCAGCGTGGCCAGGCCAAGCGGGTCGTGGGTGATCTTGATGGGCAGTTTGCCGGTGATATCCAACGTTTACAGGGGCTCGCTGATAACCAGTTTCCTTGGGGATTTCTGCAACTCTACACGCTTTTGCATAGCGGGGTTCATGTGCACAGCTCCCTCGCTGTCGATCAGCAACACGTACTTGATACCCATCTGCCTGGCGATCCGGTGCCAGTTGTCTGGGCCGGCGATGAACAGCGCGGTGGCGGCTGCGTCGGCGGTAGTGGCGTCCGGGTGCAACACGGTTACCGAGGAGGTGCCTTCCGCCGGGTAACCAGTGCGTGGGTCGAGAATATGGTGGTAAAACTTTCCCTCCCAGGCGAAGTTGCGCTGGTAGTCGCCGGAGGTGAATACGGCTTCGTTGCCGGTCACCGGAATGAGGGCAAATACACCACCGCCATCCGGGTTGCGTACGGCGATACGCCAGGGGTTCCCGGCACGCGAGCCGATGGCGCGCAGATCACCGCCGGCGTTTACGATGGCGTTAGGGATTCCCATTTCCTTGAGGCGATCGATGGCCTTGTCGACCCCATAGCCTTTGCCGATAGCCCCGAAGTCGAGCTTGACCGCACTGTTGCTCGAGGAAAGGTGGAAACCATCGACCTTGATGTCGCCTACGCTGGGGCTTTGCTCCACCCAGAAATCGATGGTCTCTTTGTCCGGGGGGGCATGCGGGCGCAGGTCGCTGGTGTGAAAACCCCAGAGTTTGATCAACTGGCCGATACCCGGGTCAAACAGGTAATCACTTTTTTGAGCCAGGTCTTGTGAAACCTGGAGCAGCGGCAGCACCGATGGGGGGGCGGCCATGGGTTTGCTCTCATTGATGAAGCGATTGATTCGTGCGACCGGACCCGGGTCCCAGGCGTGCCAGGTTTTGTGCATCAGGTCGAAATCCTGCTGTAGTTGGTCGCGCGCGGCTTCCGCGGTCTGGCGATCGACGCCGATCAGTTCCAGGTCCATGTAGGTGCCGAAAGTCAGCAGACGGAAGTGCTGCGAAGGTAGGTCTTTGGCGCAGCCTCCAAGGCCCGCCAAGGTGGTCAACAGGATCGCCATTAAGGCGAGGTGGCGCCGGACGCCGGTTGCGAGAATGCTCATACTGCGAGTTTCCGCTCGACGCAATCCATCAGGGTTGCAGCGATGTTCAGGTTGAAAATGCTGTCCAGTTCGCGAATGCAGGTCGGACTGGTGATGTTGATCTCGGTGAGATAGTCGCCGATCACGTCCAGTCCTGCAAACAGAATTCCCTGCTCGCGCAGGTAGGGAGCCACTGTCTCCACGATGAGTCGGTCCCTGTCACTCAGTTCCACGCCCTCGCCGCTGCCTCCGACAGCTAGGTTGCCCCGGGTCTCGCCAGCGGCAGGTATGCGCGCCAGGGCAAAGGGAACCGGTTCACCATCTATCACCAGGATGCGCTTGTCGCCTTCGCTGATCTCGGGAATGAATCGCTGCGCCATGATGAAACGGCTGGCATGTTTGGTCAGGGTCTCGATGATGACGTTCCGGTTGGGATCGTGGTGGCGGACGCGGAAGATCGAGGCTCCGCCCATGCCGTCCAATGGCTTGAGGATCACGTCCCCCTGCTCGACGATAAAGTTGTTCAGTTCTTCGGCGGAGCGTGTCACCAGGACGGGGGCGCATACCTCTGGGAACAAGGTGGCCGCGAGTTTTTCGTTGGCGTTGCGCAGGGCTGCGGGATGGTTAACCACAAGCGAGCCTGCCGCAGCAGGCTGGTCGAGCAGGAAGGTCGTATAGATGTATTCCATATCGAAGGGCGGGTCCTTGCGCATCAGGATGACATCGCAGCTGTCGAGCGGCATCGTTGTGGCGGCGCCGAGTTCGAACCAGCTTGTCGGATTGTCTTCAACCCGCAGGGGCGCAAGTTGTGCGTAACTGCGGCCATCGCGCGCATGCAGGTGGTTCTGCTCGGCGTAAAGAATTTTCCATTCTCGCCGTTGAGCTTCCAGAAGCATCGCAAAGGTACTGTCTTTGTGAGTCTTGACAGTGGCGATCGGATCCATGATGACGGCAATAGAAATCGACATACGAATTTCCCAAATACAGCTTTTCAGGCCGTTAGTTAATCAGGTTTGTGCAAAAGGGTGAACCAGGTTTGATTGTGTTGGTTGCAGACGAGTGTAGCGGCTGCTATTTTCAGCAGAGCCTGTGCTCAGGCTGCGACAAGTCGTGGGACAACGATAATCGCTTTTTAAGCAAGAAGACCTTTGGAGGAAGTATGCGGCTTAACGCCGGAATGCAGCGATCATGCGCTACGCGCAGCGAGCGCTTTTTGGTGTCGGCAGCTTTTCGGTGGGCAATATTGCTCGGAACTTCTCTTTCCCTGTTGCTGGTGAGTCTGCCGGCAGTTTCCGCTGACGATTACCTGTCTGAGCTCGATGCCGAAGTGAAAAAGGTGGAGTCGCGCAAAATCGATGGTGAGACCGGGGAGAGCTCGGTTCAAGTACCGGCGGAAACGACCGTTAATAGTCAGGATGCTGGTGGCGTGAAGGCTTCGCGTGAATCTTTCGAGGTGCTGTTGAAAAAAAATTATCTCGGTACGTTTGGCTTTTACAAAAAGTTGCCGGAACGTAGCCGCCAAGAAATTTATGCGGAATATCGCGATGGCGCGCCGATTTCCGAAGTCAGAAAGAAAATAATTGATAGGTTGCTGCAGCGGTGATTGTAGAGCCTTTGGCTTCTTGTGTGCCGACAAGGAAGCTGGATTTAAAACATAGAGGTGAGCAATGCTGAAAAGCATCAAACGCGTACTGCTGGCGGCATGTGTTGTCGGGGCGGCGGTGACGTCACAGGCGGTTGCAGATGAGGTGGCTGTTGGCGGTGGCGACTTCATTCCACTGGTCAAGGATAAGCCCTATCTGCACGTGATACACCAGGGGCGATCCATTAAAGTGCAGCGCGTGCAGGATCCGGACTACGAGCTGAAGGGTTACTTCGCCAAGACTGCCCGCAAATGCCCGCCCTTCTGCATTCAGCCGATTGTGCCATCGGT
>Ga0180435_10004346_pt1 | contig 13982 bp, 10 predicted proteins | sample SS_ome_3_FD_132467 | JGI IMG/M metagenome (GOLD analysis project Ga0180435, IMG submission 132467) | Hypersaline lake sediment archaeal communities from the Salton Sea, California, USA - SS_3_S_1 metaG | ecosystem: Environmental > Aquatic > Non-marine Saline and Alkaline > Hypersaline >... | reverse complement strand
GGCGGCCGAACCGTTGGGGCCGGTGTGGTCAGCGAGATAATCGAGTAGACGTGAAGGAGTTTACTGGTGAGAATAATTGTAACGCTTGCATGTAAGGAATGCAAAAGAAGAAACTATACAACCACAAAGAATAAGAGGACAACGCCGGATAAACTTGAATTCAACAAGTATTGCCGATTCTGTCAAAAACATACAGTGCACAAAGAAACCAAGTAACGCAGGATATACGATCCCGCGATGCAGGTGATGATGACCCACCCATGCAGGCCAGTAGCTCTAACGGTAGAGCGTCGGACTCCAAATCCGGGTGTTGGGGGTTCGAATCCCTCCTGGCCTGCCACTTTCTTGGGGCACATGACAACTTATTCAATCGAGAATCAACAGCGAAAAAATCGATGCGGCCATAAACCGGTTGCCGTATCGTGATGTCGCTTTTTCAGGAGACCAATGGGACGGTTAAAACGAAAGAAAACTACCGCAAAAAAGAAAGTAAAAGCAACGGCTTCAGAAAAAGTGCCGGCGGCGCAATCGCAGCCGGTGGAAAAAGCCCCTGCTTCCCAGCCCAAGGCAAAAGCGGACAAGGCCCGCGGCGTTAAAAAGGTTTTGCCACTGAAGCGATCGCCAAAATCGGTTAAGGCGTCTTCTGGCAAGCAGAGCATCGTTGACAAGAGCCTCCAGTTTTTGCGGGAGGTTCGGGTAGAGCTCAAAAAGGTAACCTGGCCTTCCCGTAAGCAAGCTATCGGGTCTACCGTGGTCGTATTGATTCTTACCATGATCATATCCCTTTTCCTGGGTGTTGTCGATGTGGGCTTGTCTAGTCTGATTCGGGTTATCCTCAACTAAATTAAAATTTCCAGCTGTTCCAGCCGGAAATTTTAAATATTAGGAGAAAATCGAGATGGCACTTAAATGGTATATCGTCCACGTTTACTCTGGCTTTGAGAGTAAGGTGAAGTTGGCCTTGGAAGAACGGATCGCTTCATCTGCGCATGCCGATAAATTTGGGGAAGTGCTCGTCCCGACCGAAGAAATTGTGGAATTGGTTAAAGGCAAGCGCAAGACCTCATCCCGCAAGTTTTATCCGGGATATATTCTGGTGCGCATGGAGTTGGATGACGAGACCTGGCATATTGTCAACAACACAGCCAAGGTGAGTGGATTTTTGGGCGGTCGCGAGCGGCCCACGCCCATTTCTGACGAGGAAGCCGAACAAATTTTAAATCGGATGCAGGCCGGCAAAGAGAAACCCCAGCCCAAATATTACTTTGAGTCCGGTGATGAGATTCGGGTTATTGACGGCCCCTTTTCAAACTTCAATGGTACGGTGGAAGACGTCAATCCGGAAAAGGGCAAGATCAAGGTGCTTGTCAGCATTTTTGGCCGATCAACACCCGTTGAGCTGGAGTTTGTGCAGGTCCAAAAAATATAGCCCCAGGCTCGTATCCGGATCAATACGTGGGTTAAAAGCAGCGTACGCTGCGTAGAGAACGTTGGTTAAATCTAGGAATCAGGAGTAAACAATAAAATGGCAAAAAAGGTTATGGCTCAGATAAAACTTCAGGTTGAGGCTGGTAAAGCCAATCCGTCTCCACCCATCGGGCCCGCATTGGGACAGCATGGTGTCAATATCATGGATTTCTGCAAGGCCTTCAACGCCCGTACGGCCAATGAGGAAGGCATGATTATACCTGTGGTTATAACGGTTTTTCAGGATAGATCCTTTCAATTTATCACCAAAACACCACCGGCAGCGGTGCTGCTTAAAAAGGCGGCCGGGATTGCCAAGGGTGCCGGCGATCCCAAACAGGAACGGGTTGGCGCGGTCACGCGTGCCCAGGTGGAAGAGATTGCCAAGCTTAAAATGGTCGACCTAAACGCCAATGATCTGGATGCGGCTTGCAACATTATCGCCGGCACAGCCAGAAGCATGGGTATTGAGGTGAATTAATCGCTTTTGATAAGCAAAACTGCAACCGGCATGACCGGTGAAAAGCTATCATAAAGGCTCAAGGGAGTGAGTGAGTAAAATGCCAAAACGGGGTAAAAAGTATTTAGATGCTTCGAAGATTCTGAGCAATGAAAGGCAGAGTGTGGTGGATGCGTTAACTGCGGCCCTGAATGCCTCATATGCCAAATTTGATGAAACCGTGGACCTCGCCGTGCGCCTGGGCGTTGATCCCAGACATGCGGATCAGATGGTCAGGGGCTCTGTCATTCTGCCCAATGGACTCGGTAAGAAAGTCACCGTACTGGTTTTTGCCAAGGGTGAAAAGGAATCCGAGGCGCAGGAGGCCGGTGCCGACTTTGTTGGCAATGATGACCTGATCGAAAAGATCAAGGGCGGCTGGTTTGGGTTTGATAAAGCCGTGGCAACTCCGGACATTATGGGATCCGTCGGGAAAATCGGCAAATTGTTGGGACCGCGGGGCTTGATGCCCAATGCCAAGACCGGCACCGTTACCTTTGATGTGGCCAGGGCCATTCAGGAACTCAAAGCCGGAAAAATTGATTTTCGCGTCGAAAAGGCGGGTATCGTTCATGCGCCCATGGGAAAAGTTTCTTTTGGGGTAGATAGATTCTTCAAAATGTAACCGCATTTTTGGAAACCATCGTCCGGCTTCGGCCGACTTCCAGCAAAGGTACCTATCTAAAGGGAATTGCTGTTTCCACGACGATGGGTCCCGGGATTAAAATCGACACGTCCTCAATAAAAGATCTGATCAAGTAAACAGTTTCTAAAAGGATATCACTGGTGTGAGCTGCGAAGACGACCCGTGTCACCGCATAAACCAAGCTTGTCTTGTTATGGCTGAAAATGGGTGCGCTTTGCCTGGTCAATATCAATGAAAAAAGCCTGTCAGAGACCGTAGGTGCACGGTTACGTGCCTAAGTGGCCCGGCCATCCTACCGAGGCGGCTAATGAATGCAGGATCTGCAAATATCTGTCTCCTCCGGTTTTTTTCAACAAACGGAAAGGAGGTGTGAGTTAACCTTGAAAAAAGAAGACAAAAAACTGATCGCCAAGAATCTCAAGGAACGTTTTGAGAAATCCAAGGTTGTCATTGCAACGGACTACAAAGGTCTGAATGTGATGGCCATGAACGATCTGCGGCGCAAACTCAGGGAAGCGGAAATCGACTATCAGGTGGTAAAAAACACATTGCTCATCCGCGCATCCAAAGATACCGATGTGGCCCAGTTGAAGGAACACTTTGTGGGTCCCAGCGCTATCGCTATCAGCTACGATGATCCTGTGGCGCCAGCCAAGGTGCTGATAGATTTTGCCAAAGAGAATAAAAAACTTGAGATCAAGGCCGGTGTTATGGGCGATAAGATGCTGGACGTTGCTGCCATCAAATCGCTCGCATCGCTACCGTCACGCGAAGTTCTTCTGGGGCAGGTGCTTTCCGCCATGAACGGCGTACCGACCGCCTTTGTAAGGGCACTCAATGGTGTTTTGGGCAATTTCATGAATGTCCTGACTGCCATTAAGGATCAAAAAGAAGCTTAATAGAATAACTGGAGGAAGCATTAAAATGGCTGATATTACAAAAGATGATGTTGTTGAATTTATTGCAAATATGTCTGTTTTGGAGCTGTCTGAGCTCGTCAAAGAAATGGAAGAGAAATTCGGTGTTTCAGCTGCCGCGCCCGTGGCCATGATGGCCGCAGGCCCCGGTGATGCCGGAGCCGGTGCCGCCGCCGAGGAAAAAACTGAATTTGACGTCATTCTCACCGCTGCCGGTGATAAAAAGATTGCCGTCATCAAGGAAGTCCGTGCCATTACCGGTTTGGGCCTTAAAGATGCCAAGGCGCTGGTGGACGATGCCCCCAAGCCTGTGAAGGAAGGTATCGCCAAAGAAGATGCCGAGAAAATTGTTGCCCAGCTTGAAGAAGCCGGCGCTCAGGTGGAAATGAAATAGATTCTACCCGTTAAATCCGTTCAGGTTGTTTGGCCGGTTCGGGCTGGACGCTAGGCCAATCGAACCGGCTACCCAACCTGCGGAATTATAGGAACTGTAAGATAAACCACACAGCACCTGAAAAGGGAGACCCTTGAAAAACACTCTCTATCGCCCAATTTCGGCGTCAGGCTCATATTTTAATCCTCAAAATACTTTATATGTATTCCTGTGGTTAAAATATTCGCCTTTCTTGAACTAAAACGAAATTGAGCATTTTTCAAAGGTCTCAATTGGAGATGCCATGTCGAATAGAACTTCGGCCACAAAGCGCATTCGTAAGAATTTTGGTAAAATAAGAAAAATCGTCGATATACCGGATCTGATCGGTATGCAACGCGAGTCTTTCCGACGTTTTCTACAGATGGATGTTCCGCCCGATCAACGCGAGGAAATCGGATTGCAGGCAGTCTTTAAGTCCGTTTTTCCCATTAAGGATTTTACGGGCAGCGCATCCCTCGAATTTGTGTCCTATCGTTTTGCGGAAATCAAACACAGCGAAGAAGAGTGCGTCCAACGCGGCATGACTTATGAACTGCCGGTACGCATTACCGTGCGCCTGGTTGTGTATGAGATCGATAAAGAATCGGGTGTATCCAATATCCGCGATATCAAGGAGCAAGAGATTTATTTTGGCACCATTCCCCTGATGACCGAAAAGGGGACCTTTATCATCAATGGAACCGAGCGTGTGGTTGTGAGCCAGCTACATCGCTCTTCGGGTGTGTTTTTCGATCATGACAAAGGGAAAAGCCATTCCAGCGGCAAGATAATTTACAGCTCACGGATAATCCCGGTGCGGGGTTCTTGGATCGATATGGAAATTGATCCCAAAGACATCCTGCACATCCGCATCGACCGCCGGCGAAAATTTCCGATCACGATCCTTTTCAAAGCCTTTGGATATTCTACCGAAGACATCCTCAGCTATTTTTACAACTTTGATCGCATTTTTGTTAAAGGCAAAAAGGTATTCAAAGCGTTCAATCCCGATCTTTTAAAGGGTCTGCGGGCCAGCGAAAATGTCAAGCATCCCGAGAGCGGTGATGTCGTCGTTAAAAAAGGGCGCTTGTTTACCCGTCGGGCTATCAAACAGCTGACCGAAAGCCAGTTGGATAAGATACCCATCGATATCAGCGAACTGCAAAATCGGATTGCCGCTTACGACCTCAAACATCCCAAAACAGGCGAAGTCCTGGTTGCCGGCAACAGTGTTATCGATGAGGAAATGCTGGAAAATTTAGGCTCAGCCGGCGTGACTGAGTTTGATGTCTTGCATATCGACGGTGTCACCAGCAGTGAATCGATTCATAAAACCCTCAATTTAGACAAGGTTGAATCCAAAGAAGACGCCCTGATTGAGATCTACAGGCGCCTGCGGCCGGGTAATCCTGCTACTCCCGAGGTGGCCCAGGATTTTATGGATCATCTGTTTTTCAAATCTTCCTACTACGATCTATCCAGTGTGGGCCGCTTGAAGCTGAATCTGCGTCTGGGTATCGATACCCCCATCCAACTGCGAACGCTGCGTAAGGAAGATATCTTCTTAACGGCCAAAACGCTCTTGACTCTCAAGGACACCCAGGGGGTCGTGGATGATATCGATCATCTCGGCAACCGGCGTGTTCGTGCGGTGGGTGAGCTGTTGGAAAACCAGTACCGTATCGGTCTGGTTCGGATGGAACGGGCCATCAAGGAGCGCATGAGCCTGCAAGAAGTGGATGCGCTCATGCCGCATGATCTGGTCAATCCCAAACCGGTATCGGCCGTGGTCAAAGAATTCTTTGGCACCAGTCAGCTGAGTCAATTCATGGATCAAACCAATCCCTTATCGGAAACCACCCATAAAAGGCGTCTCAGCGCGCTGGGGCCCGGCGGACTCACCCGTGAACGGGCCGGTTTTGAAGTCCGTGATGTCCATCCCTCGCACTATGGCCGGATCTGTCCCATTGAAACCCCGGAAGGTCCCAATATCGGTCTGATTGTGTCTTTGAGCACCTATGCCCGGGTGAATGATTTCGGTTTTATCGAAACCCCGTATCAAGTTGTCAAGGATGCGCAAGTGACCGAAGATGTAAAATTTTTGAGTGCTTTCGAAGAGAAGACGCATCCCATCGCCCAGGCGAATGCCCCCCTGAGTGAGGACCGCGCCCTGGTCAATCAGCTGGTTACCTCCCGGGTGGAAGGTGAATTCATGATGGTGAACCGTGAAGACATTGAGCTCATGGACATTTCACCCAACCAACTGGTGAGTGTTTCGGCTTCACTGATCCCTTTTCTGGAGAATGATGACGCCAACCGGGCCTTGATGGGATCCAACATGCAACGCCAGGCCGTACCGCTGATCATGAACGAAGCGCCCCTGGTGGGCACCGGTATCGAAGGTGTTGTGGCCAAGGACTCCGGAGTCACCATCGTCGCCGCACGAGATGGTGTGGTGGAGGATGTGGAAGCTTCGCGGATTGTCCTATCGCATCCGAGTGAAGGCGATGGATTTGAACAACCGGTGACGGTTTATAATTTATCCAAATTTGTACGTTCGAACCAGAACACCTGTTTTAACCATCGGCCCATAGTAAAAAAAGGACACCGGGTCAACGCCGGCGATATCATTGCTGACGGTCCTGCCACGGACAAGGGCGAGCTGGCCCTGGGCAAAAACGTAACCGTGGCTTTTATGCCCTGGGGCGGCTACAATTTTGAAGACTCCATCCTGGTCAGCGAAGGCCTGGTGCGGGATGGGATCTACACCTCGGTGCACATCGAGGAATTCGAGGTGGTGGCCCGGGATACCAAGCTGGGTAAAGAAGAAATTACCCGGGACATTCCCAATGTGGGTGAAGAAGCCCTCAAGAACCTGGATGAAAGCGGTATCATTCGATTGGGCGCTGAAGTGGTTCAGGGCGACATCCTGGTGGGTAAAATTACGCCCAAGGGCGATACGCAACTCTCTCCCGAAGAGAAACTGCTGCGCGCAATTTTCGGTGAAAAGGCCGGTGATGTCAAAGATACCTCCTTGCGGGTGCCGCCGGGTGTTGAAGGAATCGTCATTGATGCCAAGGTATTTTCACGACGCGGTACCGAGAAAGATGAACGCACGCAGTACATCGAAGATACGGAAATTTCGGCACTTGAGCGCGACCGCGATGATAAATTGGCGGTCATGCGCGATTTGATGCATGCGCGTATCGCCGAGATCCTGGTGGGCAAGAAATGTGCCGCAGCACTTAAAAAGGACAAAAAGACACTGATTCCAAAGGATAAGGTCATCGATGCCCAGATGCTTCAAGACATATCTGTGGCCCATTTTGAGGGCATTGTCCTTAGCGACGCTGATAATACCGAAGCGGTTCATGATTTGCTGGAACGCTATCGATCTGAGCAGGATCGTGTGCGCGATGAGTTTGAGCGTTCGCTGCTACGTTATGAACGCGGCGATGAAATGCCGCCGGGGGTCATTAAAATGGTCAAGGTGTATGTGGCCATGAAACGCAAACTTTCGGTGGGCGATAAGATGGCCGGACGGCACGGCAATAAAGGTGTGGTGTCCCGCATCCTACCCGTGGAGGACATGCCCTATTTTGAAAACGGTGAACCGGTAGACATGGTCCTGAATCCCCTGGGGGTTCCGTCGCGAATGAATGTGGGCCAGATACTGGAAATCCATCTGGGATGCGCGGCCAAAGGGCTGGGCGACCAACTCAACCAACTTATCCGTGACAATGAACTCAAGGAAATCCGGGCAAAAATGAAACGGATATTCGACGACAGTTCCGTCGCGGAAGTGATCGATGATATGAGCGATGACGACCTGCAGGAATTTGCCCAGGAATACCGCCGGGGCGTCCACATGGCCACACCGGTTTTCGATGGTGCCAAAGAAGATGAAGTCAAGGCGCTCTTGGCGGAGGCGGGTCTGTCCAAAACCGCCCAGACAACCTTGTATGACGGCCACACGGGTGAGCCATTTAACGAGAAAATTACGGTGGGCACCATGTACATGCTCAAACTGCATCACCTCGTTGACGATAAAATCCATGCCCGGTCCATCGGACCTTATTCACTGGTGACCCAGCAGCCTTTGGGCGGTAAAGCCCAGTTCGGGGGTCAACGACTGGGTGAAATGGAGGTTTGGGCCATGGAAGCCTACGGGGCTGCCCATGCGCTACAGGAATTTCTGACGGTCAAGTCCGATGACATGGCCGGCCGGACTCGCATGTACGAAAAGATCGTAAAAGGTCAGAATGTGTTGGAACCCGGTATCCCCGAATCCTTTAAAGTTCTGACCAAAGAGCTGCAGAGTCTGGGGCTGGATGTAAACCTCCTGGAAGATGATGCGAACAATTAAAGGCATGCAAAGGTAATAATTTATGGAGACACTATACGACTTTTTCGCCAAGCCTAAAGATCCGAAATCCTATAATGGCGTCCGTATTTCACTGGCGTCCTCGGAACAGATTCGACAGTGGTCCAGCGGTGAGATCAAGAAGCCGGAGACGATTAACTATCGAACCTTCAAACCGGAGCGCGACGGTCTTTTTTGTGCCAAGATATTCGGCCCCACCAAGGATTATGAGTGTAACTGCGGGAAGTATAAACGCATGAAACACCGGGGCGTTATTTGTGAAAAATGCGGGGTGGAGGTCATTCAGTCCAAAGTGCGGCGTGAACGCATGGCCCATATTGAATTGGCTACACCGGTTTCGCATATCTGGTTTCTAAAGAGCCTGCCGAGCAAAATAGGGAACCTGTTGGATTTGACGCTCAAAAACATGGAAAAAGTTCTCTATTTTGACAGCTATATCGTGACTGATCCCAAGGATACGGGCCTTACCAAGTGTCAACTCCTGACCGATGAAAAATACCGTGAAGCCCAGGAGCTGTATGGTAACAAATTCGACGCCGGTATCGGGGCAGAAGCCGTCAAACGCTTGCTGGAAGAAATCGACCTGGATGCCCTCTACGGCCAGTTGCGTGAGGAAATCCGAGCGACCAATTCTGTGGCCAAACGCCAGAAACTATCCAAACGGCTAAAAATAGTGGATGCCTTCCGGCGTTCCGGTGTTGATCCGGTTTGGATGATCATGGATGTTATACCGGTACTGCCGCCGGATTTGCGCCCCCTGGTCCCCTTGGAGGGCGGCCGATTTGCTACCTCGGATCTGAATGATCTGTATCGCCGGGTCATCAATCGCAACAATCGCCTCAAACGATTGGTGGATCTCAAAGCTCCCGATATTATCGTGCGTAATGAAAAGCGCATGCTGCAGGAATCGGTGGATGTTCTTTTCGACAATGGTCGACATGGCCGGGTGATTACCGGTACCAACAAGCGCCCGTTGAAATCGTTAAGCGATACGCTCAAGGGAAAACAAGGACGTTTTAGACAAAATTTACTGGGGAAACGCGTGGACTACTCGGGACGAACCGTCATCTCGGTGGGTCCCGAATTGCGACTGCATCAATGTGGACTGCCCAAAAAAATGGCATTGGAACTATTTAAACCCTTTGTCTATTATCGCTTGGAACAAAAAGGGCTGGTAAGCACGGTAAAAAGCGCCAAGAAAATGGTCGAGAAGGAAATCCCGGAGGTTTGGGATACGCTGGATGAGGTCGTCAAGGAATATCCGGTGCTCCTCAACCGGGCCCCCACGCTGCATCGTCTGGGTATACAGGCCTTTGAGCCTACTCTGATAGAAGGCAAGGCCATTCAACTCCATCCCCTGGTTTGTACGGCTTTCAATGCCGACTTTGACGGTGATCAAATGGCGGTACATGTGCCCCTTTCGGTGGAATCCCAGATCGAGGCGCGGGCGCTGATGCTGTCCAGTAACAATATCCTATCACCGGCCAACGGCAGTCCCATTATTGTACCCAGTCAGGACATTGTTCTGGGAATTTACTACATGACGCGGGCCATCGACGGTGCCAAGGGTGAAGGCAAGCTGTTCGCCAATCCCGAAGAGGTTCGCTCCGCCTATGATGCCCGCTCGGTGGACCTGCATGCCCGTGTTACGGTTCGAATCGCAGGGGAACGGGTGGAAACGACGGTGGGCCGGATTCTGCTTTGGGAAATCATGCCGCGCGAATACATCATGCGTTTGCGCCACATGATGGTCTCGGGCGAGGATTCAGCACGTGATATCGTGGAAAAACTCAACGCCGGCGACAGCTTCATCAGTCTGGTCGAGACGAATTCCGAGAGCGCCGACAAACGTTTTGATGGCGATATCGGGCTCGTCAACCAAAGTGAATTGATCGAATACTTCAAAATGGATGCCGCCGATGCCGCCGCCATCTTCGGGCTCCGGCCGGGTGAAATCAGCAATATTATCATGTCCAACGATCTTTCCTTTCACCTGTTTGAAGCCATTGAAAAGCGTCCGGAAATCCCATTTCGGGTGGTCAACAAAGTCATGGATAAAGGCGAACTCCGCAAGCTGGTGGATTATGCCTATCGGAATCTGGGACCCAAGGCGACGGTCATTCTGGCCGACCGTTTAAAGAATATCGGCTACAAGTATTCGACCAAGGGCGGGCTATCCATTTCCATCGATGCCATGATTATTCCGGATGCGAAATGGGATATTCTCAAAGCCGCAGAAAAACGGGTGACCGAGATCGGTCGGCAATATACCGAGGGCTTGATTACCCAGGGTGAGAAATATAACAAGGTCGTGGATATCTGGGCCAAGGCAACCGATGATGTGGCCAACGAAATGATGGATTCCATGAAGACCACACCGGGTCGGCAAGAAGCCAGGAACAGGACTTCGGATGAGGCCGCCCAAGAGGGGTCCATGGAAAGTCTCAATCCCATTTTTATGATGGCCGATTCCGGCGCCCGGGGTAGTAAAGATCAGATGCGCCAGTTGGCCGGTATGCGTGGCTTGATGGCCAAACCTTCGGGTGAGATCATTGAAACGCCGATTACGGCCAATTTCCGTGAGGGCCTGTCGGTATTGCAATATTTTATTTCGACCCATGGCGCCCGTAAAGGTTTGGCGGATACAGCTTTAAAAACAGCCAACTCGGGTTATTTGACCCGGCGTCTGGCCGATGTCGCCCAGGATTGTATCATTACCGAACAGAATTGCGGTACCATGCTGGGCGTAGAGGTGGAACCGCTGATGGAGGGCGGTGAAGTGATCCAACGCCTATCCGAACGCGTATTGGGTCGGACGGCGCTGGAAGATATCCTGGACCCATTCACCGATAAGGTTCTGGTGAAGGCCGGTGAGGAAATCGATGAAGCCGCCGTGGATTTGATTGAGAATGCGGGTATTACCCGGGCCAAAATTCGATCCGTTTTGACGTGTAAATGCGGTCATGGGGTCTGCGCCAGTTGCTATGGCCGCGACCTGGCCTACGGCAAGAAAGTGGAAATCGGCCAGGCCATCGGTATCTTGGCGGCGCAATCAATCGGTGAGCCCGGTACCCAGCTGACCATGCGGACCTTTCATATTGGTGGAACCGCCAGTCGTCGGGTGGAACAGGCGGATATTCGCGCCCGAGTGGAGGGCAGTGTCAAATTCATCGATCTGGATGTGGTCAAAAATGCCGAGGGCAATAGCGTGGTCATGAACCGGCGCGGCGGTGAATTCGCAATCGTCAGTGATGCCGGACGGGAGCGTGAACGTTTTCCGGTTATTTACGGCGCTCATCTGGAAGTCAAAGATGGCGACGATGTCAAACCTGGCGATCTGCTGGCTGTTTGGGATCCGTTTACCACGCCCATCATTTCGGAAGTGGGGGGCACCGTTAAATTTGGCGATCTGGCCCTGGGTAAAACCATGCAGGAAAAGGTGGATGCGGTTACGGGAAAGTCGAGTCGCACCGTCATCGAGTCCAAAACCGCCGAGGAAAGACCGCGGATTTCCATTAAGGACAAGGATGGCAAAACCGCTGCGCTGCCGACCAAATCCGGTAATGCCCGGTACATGCTACCGGTGGATGCCATCTTGCTGGTGGAAGAAGGCGATGCTATTCAGGCCGGTGACATCCTGGCCAAACTGCCCCGGGCCACGACCAAAACCAAGGACATTACCGGTGGTCTGCCCCGCGTGGCGGAGCTGTTTGAGGTTCGTAAGCCCAAAGAAATTTCGGTCCTCAGTGAAATTGACGGGTATGTCAGTATCGCCAAGGGCACCAAGAAAGGAAAGCAGCGCATCACGATTTCACCCGTGGATGTGGGCGAGAAAAAAGACTACCTCATCCCGCGTGGCAAACACATCAATGTCTATGAGGGTGATTATGTGCGGGCCGGCGAACCCTTGATCGGTGGATCAGCCGTACCCCAGGATATTCTCAATATCAAGGGAGAGGTGGCCTTGGCCCGTTATCTGGTGGATGAAGTCCAAGAGGTCTACCGCCTGCAAGGTGTCCGCATCAATGACAAGCATATTGAGGTCATCGTTCGCCAGATGATGCGGCGGGTCAAGGTGCGTGAGATCGGCGACACCGATTTCATTGTGGAAGAACAGGTGGATAAAAATATTTTTGAAAATGCCAATCGGGCCATCATTGAAAAGGGCGGCAAACCGGCCGTGGCCGAACCGTTGATTCTGGGAATCACCAAGGCTTCGTTGAGTACCGAAAGCTTTATTTCAGCGGCTTCATTCCAGGAGACAACCAAGGTGCTGACCGAGGCTAGTATCGCCGGCGCCGTGGACCGACTCCGGGGTCTCAAGGAGAATGTGATAATGGGCCGTATCATCCCGGCCGGAACCGGAATAAAGGACTATCGCAACGTGGAGATCGAACAGTCCGAATGATCGGTGGCCCAACGGTTGTGAGGCCTTGTTGGCTGGGGCTTTTTTTCAATAAAAAAGATGGATAAAATGCTTGACAGTGGTAGTTTAAATGTATACATATTCGCTTTTGTGCGATGCCGCATGTATTATCGATGTAACTACCGAATTAAACACCGAATGAGGAACGTATGCCAACGATAAATCAATTAGTTCGTAAGGGCCGCAAGCGCATTACCAAGAAAACCAATACACCGGCCCTCAGGAAAGCGCCCCAAAAAAGAGGGGTATGTACGCGCGTATATACCTCGACACCCAAAAAGCCTAACTCGGCTTTACGCAAAGTCGCCCGGGTGCGCTTAACCACAGGAATCGAAGTCACTGCCTACATTCCGGGTATCGGCCATAATTTGCAGGAGCACTCGGTGGTTTTGGTGCGGGGCGGCCGGGTCAAAGACCTACCGGGTGTGCGCTACCATATCGTGCGGGGAACCCTGGATACGCTGGGCGTTTCAGATAGGCGGCAGGGCCGGTCCAAATACGGCGCCAAAAAGCCAAAATAGCTTACCATAGCGGTTTATATCGGGAATTAAAAGGAACTAAAGGATGCCGAGAAGAAGAGAAGTACCGGAACGGGTTATTATTCCAGATGCCAGATACAACAGCCAACTGGTATCAAAATTCATTGCCTGCATCATGCGGGACGGCAAAAAAAGCGTGGCCGAATCGATTCTTTATGGTGCCTTTGGCATCATTGAAGACAAAACCGGTAAGCCGCCGCTGCAACTATTTGAGCAGGCCGTGGACAATACCCGCCCGATGATCGAGGTTAAATCACGACGTGTGGGTGGATCAACCTATCAGGTGCCAACTGAAGTCCGACCTTCACGACGGACTGCGCTGGCGATTCGCTGGCTTATCAATTATTCACGCAGTCGATCAGAAAAGGGGATGGCCCAGAAGTTGGCCGGAGAATTACTGGATGCCGCCAACAACCGGGGCTCATCCGTTAAGAAAAAAGAAGATACGCATAAAATGGCCGAAGCCAATAAGGCGTTTGCGCATTATCGGTGGTAGGATTGCAATCACAATCAAACAGTTTTAAGCCTCACGGATCTGGTGCGTTAAACCGATCATTAATTTAAAGGGGAGGGTGAGAAGATGGCCAAGGAAAAGTTTGAGCGAACCAAGCCGCATGTAAACGTAGGAACAATCGGTCACATTGATCATGGAAAGACGACCCTGACAGCGGCGATAACCAAGCATGCCG
>Ga0180435_10004345_pt1 | contig 13985 bp, 9 predicted proteins | sample SS_ome_3_FD_132467 | JGI IMG/M metagenome (GOLD analysis project Ga0180435, IMG submission 132467) | Hypersaline lake sediment archaeal communities from the Salton Sea, California, USA - SS_3_S_1 metaG | ecosystem: Environmental > Aquatic > Non-marine Saline and Alkaline > Hypersaline > Sediment... | reverse complement strand
AGACGCGCTGGCCAAAGCCAAAATCGCCCTCGCCGAGTGCAGGAAGGCCTCCGCCGTCGCCGAGAAGTGGTTGGCGCTGCTCGATGAAGGCAAGTACGCCGAAAGCTGGGACGAATCGGCCGAATTATTCCGCAAGAGTGTCGCAAAGAAAAAATGGTCCGCGACGATCGAACGTCTCCGCGCCCCGCTGGGGAAGGTCGAATCGCGAGTGAAACAGGACTCCGACTACAGGACCTCACTACCAGGCGCCCCGGACGGCGAGTATGTGGTTATCCCCTACAAGACGACCTTCGCGAACAAGAAAAACGCAATCGAGACGGTTACGCCGATGAAAGGCAAGGATGGAAAGTGGCGCGTTTCGGGATACTATATCAAGTAACCCCGGGCGATTTGCAGGAGTCCGTGACATGAACCAACAGAACTTGGCGATACGGGGGCCTGGCCGGGGCGGTTTTGCGCTGGCGGGGATGTCGACCGGTATCGCCGCCATGACGTGGTTCCTTTTCATCCTGGCCGTGGGGCTGCCGATAGGGATATTCATTGCAGCCCCGGACGTGTGGATGTCGCTGCTGCTGGCGGCCATCATATGGAGCACGTACGCGTTCGTGTGGGTTTTCTATCGTCCAAGCCGCTTCGAGATCTGCGACGACGGTCTTCGGATTGTCTGGCCGGTGCGGTCGCTGTCGATTCGGGGCGACGAGATAACCGAGATAACTCTGCTGTCGAAATCCGATCTGGGCCTGGTCATACGGACGTGTGGCGCCGGCGGTCTGTGGGGCGGGTTCGGAAGATTCTTCTCGCGCAAAATGGGGCGCATGCTCATCTACGCGTCCCGGGGTTCCGGGCTTGTCTGCATCAGGCGAGGCGGGAAACGAACGCTCGTGATCTCACCGGAAAGACCGGAAGAGTTTATCGACGAACTGCGGAAAGTTTGCCCCGAGAGCGAGGGGAGTTGAATGGGACGCGTCGCGACAACAACCGACCCGGGAGGCGGTCCGGGAGCAGGGACGATGGTGGTCATGGTGCTGCTGGCGGTCCTCGTACCGGCGGGCTGCGTCCTGTGGTTTCTCAATGCGGCAATGGAGAACCAGCAATTGGCCGTTCGACAACGCCTCTCGGAAGTTTACCGCGGTCAGTTCGACGCTCGCAGGGACGGTCTCCGGTCATTCTGGAACCGGGTCGGGCAAAAACTCGAGCAGGCTCGCAAGCTCAACGACGCCGGGCGGATATACAAGCTGCTGGTAGTCGGCGGGACGTGCGATGCCGTGGTTGTCTACGACGAGTCCGGACAGGTGCTCTATCCTCGTCCGCTCAGACCGATGCACGTGGATAACCGCACCGACGCCGACCTGTGGGACAAGGCGCGACAACTCGAATACGATCGCCAGGACGCCGCCGCCGCGGAAGTATACGAGAGTATCGCGGCGCGGGCCGATAACGTCCACCTTGGCGCCCGCGCGATGCGGGGACAGATTCGCTGCCTCGTCCGATCCGGGCGCACCGGCGACGCGATTGACGTGATTACCGGCGCGTTGAGCGAACCGAAGTACCGCGACGCGCTCGACGCCGACGGGCGGTCGATCGTGCCCGCAGCACAACTGCTGGCCTTGCAGGTCGCAAGAGACAACCTGACGCCGCAAGTTTCCGATCGCATGGTCCGCCAACTGGTCGAACGCCTGTGGGATGACGATGACGCGATAATGCCTTCGGCGCAGCGGTTGTTCCTGATTGATGAACTGCGAAAAATCAAGCCCGACGCGGGGTCCATGAAATCCGACAGCGATGCGGCAATGCGGGCGTACCTTCTCTATTGGGCCCAGGTTCACGCCGCCGGTTTCCTCGATGCCGACGGCGCCATAGCCTCGAAAGAGCTTTTCCCCACCGGTATAGGCGACCTTTGGGCCGCCGCCTCTTCCGACCGGCGGATCGTGGCGCTGTTCACCGATTCGAAGATGGAAAGCATCATCCAGGATGTGTGCGACGCCCTGCCTCCGATTCGAGGCGCGGGAGTCGCTATTCGCTACAATCCATCCCCCGACGTGAATGCCGGAGCGTTCCTCTCCGAACCTGTCGGGACGCCCATGCCCGGATGGCGCATATCACTGTTCCTCAGAAAACCCGACCCGTTCCAGGCCGCCGCCGACAGGCAGCGTATTGTCTATCTCATCATCGCCGCAGTTTCGATCGGCCTGATCGCGGTCCTGGCCGGCGCGATAGCGCGATACATCGGGCGACAGATGAAACTCACACGCCTCAAAAACGATTTCGTCGCGACTGTCTCGCACGAACTGAAGACGCCGCTGGCCTCGATGCGAGTCCTGATCGACACCCTTGTCGCCGGACGACTGGACGACCAGGCCCAGGCGGGCGAATACCTGCAACTCATCGCTCGCGAGAATCTCCGCCTGTCGCGCCTCATCGACAACTTCCTGACCTTCTCGCGCATGGAACGCAACAGGTGCGCATTCGAATTCGACGAAGTTCAGGTTTCCGATATACTGGACGAAGCGATTGCTTCATGCGGCGACCGGTTCACCGGCGAATCCGCCTGCCTCGAGGTCAACGTCGATGACGATCTTCCGCCGGTCCTCGGAGACCGCGACGCCCTGGTCACCGTGATCCTGAACCTGCTGGACAACGCGTGGAAGTATTCAGGGGAAAATCGCGAAATACGCCTGAAAGCTACCGCACGCGGAAAATGGGTCCGCATCAAGGTCATCGATAACGGTATCGGCATGTCGGCGAGGACCGCCAGGAAGATATTCTCCAGGTTCTACCAGGCGGATCGAACGTTGAGGCGATCGGCGGGCGGATGCGGACTTGGCCTGAGCATCGTCAAATTCATTCTCGACGCGCACGGCGCGTCGATCGAAGTCGTCAGCCGCAGCGGCGCAGGCAGCACGTTTATCGTTGAACTTCCCGCAAAACTTACCAGAGAGGCCGACAAGTGAACGCGGAAACCGTCTTGATCGTCGAAGACGATCCCGCCCTGCTGAGGGGCCTGAGCGACAACTTTCGGTTCGAGGGATATACCGTCCGAACCGCCGATGACGGCGCCAGGGGCCTCAGCGCCGCGCTCGATTCGGGAATCGACCTGATAATCCTGGACGTAATGCTCCCGAAGGTCAACGGATACGAAATCTGCCGCCGCATCCGCGCAGAAGGCCTCGATACGCCGATTATCATGCTGACGGCAAAGGGTCAGGAGTCCGATATCCTGCTGGGATTGAATCTCGGCGCCGACGACTACGTCACCAAACCGTTCAGCATCAGGGAACTGCTGGCCCGGGCAAACGCCTTCCTGCGCCGCCGGCGCACCGCGGCGCCGGAGGTCTACCGTTTCGGCGATTGCGCCCTCGATATGTCAGCCGACAGGCTCACCCGCGCCGGGGCGGAAGTCCCGCTGACGCCCAAGGAGTCAGGACTGCTGAAGTTCTTCACCGTCAACGCCGGCCGAGCCCTCACGCGCGACGAGATACTCCGGAGAGTCTGGGGATACGACGTGTTCGTAACGACCAGGAGCATCGACCGCTGCGTAAACACCCTGCGCAAAAAGATCGAACCGGACCCGGCCCGCCCGGCGTTCATCAAAACCATCCGGGAAATCGGATACCGATTCGAAATACCGGAAGATTCGCAATAGCCCGCAAAACGGGGCTGACAGACATCTTGTCTGACGGTACACTCTGGGGGATGGTGAGTTGCTCTCATCCAACGAACACGAGGTTTGAACGATGGCTGACAAGACAATTCGAGTTGATGAGTTGATGGAGTCCAGTGGTGTGAAGTTCGGGACCAGCGGTGCTCGCGGGCTGGCGGTGGCGATGACTGATGAGGTCTGCTACGTTTATACGGCTGCTTTTCTGCAGCATCTGGCCGCGGAGTCCATGATCTCGCCGGGGGCGTCGGTGGCGATCGCGGGGGATTTGCGCCCCAGCACTGATCGGATCATGGCCGCGGCGGGGCGGGCGGTCAGCGATATGGGTTACAGCGTGATTAATACCGGAAAGCTGCCCTCTCCGGCGGTGGCGTATTACGGCCTGGTAAAGGGCATTGCGACGGTGATGGTCACCGGCAGCCACATCCCCGACGATCGCAACGGGATTAAGTACAACCGCAGCGACGGCGAGATAATGAAAACCGACGAGGCGGGCATCAAGGCCCAGGAGATCACGTTCGACGCCGACCTGTTCGACGCCGGTGGGTCTCTGGTGGAACCTTTCGATCTGGGCGAGGTTTCGTCCGAGGCGGGGGAGCTGTATGTCAGTCGGTACGCGGACTTCTTCCCGGAGGCGTGTCTGGCCGGCAGGTCGATCGGGCTTTACGAGCATTCGAGCGTGGGGCGGGAGTTGATCTACGAGATACTCACCGCCCTGGGCGCCGATGTTACGAAGTTGGGCTTTTCCGATACGTTCATCCCGGTGGACACCGAGGCTATCCGTCGGGAGGATGTTGAACTGGCCGGTCGGTGGGCGAGCGAAAACGACTTCCACGCGATCGTGTCGGCCGATGGTGATACCGATCGCCCGCTGATCGGCGACGAAGGGGGCGTATGGCTTCGCGGCGACGTGGCGGGGATTTTGTGCGCGTCGTATCTCGGCGCCGACGCGGTTGTCACGCCGGTGAGTTGCAACACAGGCGTCGAGAAGTGCGGTCTGTTCGGGCGGGTGATTCGCACGCGGATCGGTTCGCCGTATGTTATCGCCGGGATGGTCGAGGCTTCCGCCTCCGGGGGTGAGTGCGTGGTCGGATACGAGGCCAACGGGGGATTCCTGACGAATTCGGACATCGTTCGGGACGGGAAGACTCTGCGAGCGCTGCCCACTCGCGACGCGGTCCTGCCGGTGATCTGCATCATCCTGCTGTCGATCCGCGAGGGCAAAACGATATCTGAACTGCTGGGTAATCTGCCGCAGCGGTTCACCGCGTCCAACCGCCTCAAGGAATTCCCGACCGGCGCTTCGCGGGCCAGGATCGCCGAGTTTACTTCCGGAGGGACCGGGGCGATCGAAGCGGCCTTCGGGCATTTGTGCGGTGCGGTCGCGGGCGTCGATGATACCGACGGGCTTCGCGTGACGTTCGATAACGGCGAGGTGATCCACCTGCGACCGTCGGGCAACGCCCCTGAATTCCGCTGCTACAACGAAGCCGACTCGCCCGAACGTGCGGTAGAACTCAACGACGCCTGCCTGGCCGTAATGGAAGCCTGGCGACAATAACACTGGAGCTGTAGTCCTAACATTGGAGAGCATTATGAAACTGACGTCACTAGCCGCACGAACCGCCGCTATCGTAATACTTGGCATGTCCCTGGGATGCGCCCAGGCGCCGGACATCACCGCCCTGACTCCCGGACAGGAGGTCGAACTCTTCAACGGCCGGGACCTTACCGGATGGAAAGTCCTGACCGAGGAGTACTTTGACATGCCCGGTAAAGTCAGCGTCAAAGACGGCGCGATGATACTGGGCGCAGGAAGCGACCTGACAGGCGTGCGGTGGGGCGGTGAAGTGTTGAAGACTGATTTCACCTTGTCGCTGGAGGCCAGGAGAGTCGAGGGTTCGGACTTCTTCTGCGGGCTGACCTTTCCGGTCTGCGAAGGCTATGTAAGCCTGATCCTCGGCGGATGGGGCGGGACGGCCGTGGGCCTGTCGAACGTGGACGACATGTCCGCCATCGAAAATGCGACGAGCCAGGCGATCGAGTTTGTCAAGGGCAAGTGGTATTCCATAGAAGTCACCGTGGCTGACGGATATGTTCGCGTGTGGCTTGACGACAAGAAGATCATCGAGCAGGTCATCGCCGGAAAGAGGTTTAATGTCTGGCCTCAGAAGGAGATCGTCCGCCCGCTGGGTGTTGCGACATATTGTACGGTCGGCGCCATACGGCGCTTCGCCGTCAAGCGCCTTGCCCCGTCCCGCATGCCCTTGAAAACCGACGAGTGAATCTCTCGCAAAAAAACGCCGGCGGCAACCATGTGGTCGCCGCCGGCTGAAACATTAGTAAGCCTGAGGGATCAGCGCCTGTAGTGTGGACCGGCCTGCGGCCCGCGCCGGCATCCGCCGCGTCCGAAGCCGGCCTGGGGTCCGCGCCGGAATCCGCCGCGTCCGAAGCCCGCCTGGGGCCCGCGCTGGAATCCGCCGCGTCCGAAGCCGGCCTGGGGTCCGCGCCGGCATCCGCCGCGTCCGAAGCCCGCTTGGGGCCCGCGCTGGAATCCGCCGCGTCCGAAGCCCGCCCGCGGCCCGCGCTGGAATCCGCCGCGTCCGAAGCCCGCCTGGGGCCCGCGCTGGAATCCGCCGCGTCCGAAGCCCGCCTGAGGTCCGCGCTGGTGACCTCGTGGGGAGCGAGCTTTATGGCTGCGGCCACGTTCGCCTCTGGAAGTACCGCGGTGATGACTCCTTCGCCCGCAGAAACCGCGGTGCGGTCCGCGCCGGGACTCACCTTGAGCCTTCGGGGGTCCGAAGCCCTTATGTTGGCTCATTCTCTTGCGCATTTCTTCGTGCATCTTCTTGATGAATTCTTCCCTGGATTTGGGTTTGGTCTTTGATGCTTCGTCGCCCCTTTTGTGCATTTCGGCGAATCGGCGTTTCATTTCTTCACTGGGTCCGCGGCCTGAGAAACCGCGGTGCGGTCCGCGCCCGAAGAAACCGCGCTGCGGCCCACGACCCTGGAAACCGCGCTGCGGTCCGTGTTCCTGGGGCGTCTTTGCTTTAGGCGCATCTTTGTCTCTGTCTCCGGATCGTTCGGGTTTCCTGTCATCGTCCCGTTCGCGGCGCCCGCGATGACGCGATTCCGCAAACGACCATGTCGCCGACAAGGCGACCGCCAACACCACAACCGCGGACATAATGCCATACTGTTTCATAGTTTGTCTCCTTTACAACAAGATAAAGCACGAAGGAAGTAGGATAACGACTCTGTAATGTATGTGAACGTCGGCCCGTATCGGTAACAGAGAAACTGAATTAATCTGCATTGGTTCAGACCATCTACGGTTCAAAGTAGACAAAGAGCGGGAACAGAATTGTAAACTCTCTGTTCCCGCCCTTTGTTTGTCAGCCTGGCGTCACCGCCGAGTGAGTGTTGTGTTTTACAGGCTCCACCCGTCTCGATACTTGATGTGGAGCAGTTCGTTGGCCTTGGGGAAATTGGTGAACTTCATTGTCTTGCTGTCGAATTCTAGTTTCTGTCCGCTGAAACGCATCGCCAGGACGCCCAGGAGCACCATTTCCGTCAGCGCCCCGCCGTATTCGAAGTTCGAGCTGGCGGGCTTTCCGTCCTTGCAGGCGCGAATCCAGTCGCCCATGTGCCCGTTCTTTACGCGACGGATGGTCTTGGGCGGGCGGTGAGGGTCGTATTCCTTCTGCTTGGTTTCGGGGAATATTCGCATTCCGCCGGCCCCGTGTGAACCGTGCTTGATCTGGCCTTTGGATCCGAAGATGAACGCGCCGCTGGCGTCGATCCTCCTGCCCTTTTCGAGATCCTTGGGACGAGGGGTTTTGTATGACCCGTCAGTCCAGACGAGTTTGACCGGTGGCATTTTGCCTCGTGCGGGGAACTGGTATGTCAGCGTCGAAGCGATCGGGAACGCCTGATCGGCCAGTTCGGGCTTGTGGTGCTTGACCTCTGAGATAATGCTGGTCGGATAGCCCAGGTCCAGCGCCCAGAACGCCGGGTCCAGTATGTGGCAGCCCATATCGCCCAGCGCTCCGGTCCCGTACGCCAACCACGCGCGCCACATGAACGGATGGTACGCCGGATGATACGGGCGTTCCTTCGCCGGTCCCTGCCAGAGGTCCCAGTCGAGGTGCTTCGGTATCGGCGGCGTGCCTTTGGGTAATTCGCGTGCGGCGAAGTTGGCGTACCAGGGTCCCTTGTCCGGGCGGTCTGTCCAGGCGTGAATTTCGGTTACGTCACCGATCGCGCCGGCTGCTATCCATTCCTTCATCAGGCGGATGGCTTCGGAGGAGTGACCCTGGTTGCCCATCTGCGTCTGGACCTTGTACTTTTTGGCGGCCTCTTTCATCATCCGGGCTTCGTAGACCGTGTGGGCCAGCGGTTTCTGGCAGAACACGTGTTTGCCCAGTTTCATAGCGGCCATCGCAATTACCGCGTGGGTGTGGTCCGGCGTTGCGATCATGACCGCTTCGATATCCTTTTGCTTTTCGAGCATGACGCGGAAATCTTTGTACGTTTTGGCTTTGGGGAATCGCTTGAACGTTCCGGCGGCTTTCTTGGAGTCCACATCGCACAGGGCGACGACATTTTCGCCCTGACACTGCCTCATGTTGCCCCCGCCCATACCGCCGACGCCGATGCCCGCGATATTCAGCTTGTCGCTGGGGGCCTTGGCGCCTTCTTTGGCGCCCAGAACGCTGTTTGGCACGATTGTCAGCACGCTCGCTCCGGCGGCCGCTGAGGCGCTGGCGGCGAGAAAGTTGCGACGTGTAAACTTCGATAATTGCTTTGAGTTCTTGTCTTTCATCGGTAGTCCTTTCGCACGCGTTAACCTCACGATATTTTCCCTTTCCCTCCGAGGCACAATACACCTTAACAGCTTAACAAGACCCCCCCCGCCCCGCAAGCAGGTAACCTGTAAAAACGCTTTCATCAGTAGCGGTCAGGAGGATACAATCATTGGGGATGCGAGAGGAATTTCCATGGACTTGCGGACGTTGACAACCGCCGGGTGCCTGCTTGCGTTGGCGTGCGTGTGCGGATCGGTCCAGGCGGCCAAGAAGACACTGATCGCCCACGGGGGCGCCTGGACCGTTCGCGATAAGGCGGTATGGACCGATGGCGGCCCCGGTCCGAAGCTGCTGGTCACCGGAACCGACTTTTCCGACGGGCAGGCGGGCGTTGAAGTCTATTTCAACGATGCCCGGGGCGGTAACGCCGGTCTGATTGTTCACGTAAGCCAGGCCGGCGTGGGGGCTGATAGGTTCATCGGATACGAGATAGCGCTGGATCCCGAGAGGCGGATGTTGCGCCTTGGGCGTCACAAACACAATTTCTCGTTGATGAAGGACATCAAGACGCCGGTGGCGCTGAAACGGTGGATTCCGCTGGTGGTCCGGATCAAGGGCGGGCTGATCGAGGTGGACGTCGACGGTAAGAAGGTCGCATCGATGAAGGACCCGCGAGGCTTCCTGCCAGCAGGGGCGGTGGGATTGCGTCCGTGGCAAAAGAAGGCGGGATTCCGCAACCTGTGGGTGATGCAGAAGGGCAAGAAGCGAACGGTCGAGTTCCGCCAGGAGTTGATCGGTGGGCATGTGGCGGCTGCGAAATCCAAGCCAAAATCGCAGGTCTCAACTGCGGAACAGTTGGCGGCCGCCGCCGCGCTCAAGACCAGATTCGTAAAAGCCTCTCCGCGCCTGGTGTTCGTCAAGCGTCATCACTTCAAGAGGCCCTTTGGTATCGGTTCGATCATCGGTTGGAATATCTTCACGCCCGGCGGCGGGATATACACTTGCGACCTGACGAAAACCGGTCCGGGGCGGGAGAAGGAGTTGTTAAGGAACGATGACGGAACCATATACGACATGAGCCTGTCGTTCGACGCGAAAAAGATACTGTTCGCCTGGCGCGACTGCAAGAAGGGCGAGCCGTTCGGTATTTACGAGATCGGCGTCGATGGAAAAAGCTTGCGACAGATCACCAGCGGGCGGTTTCACGATATCCACCCGTTCTACCTGCCCGACGGAAAGATCGGGTTCGTCAGTTCTCGCGTTGAGGCCTTCACGCTGTGTCAGCCTGGCGCCGCCTGCGCGCTGTACATCATGGATTCCGACGGGAAGAATATGCGGAGGATCCATTTCGGCACCCTGGCGGACCACTCGCCATACGTGCTGGACGACGGGTCGATTCTCTTTACACGATGGGAGTACCAGGACAAGAACCTCACCTACGCGCAGGGGCTCTGGACGATCAATCCCGATGGTACCAGGGTGAGAATGTATTACGGAAATACGATCTGCGAACCGGCGGTGACCTGGCAGGCCAAGGGAATCCCGGGCAAATCGACGGTGCTTTGCACGCTGGCGCCGCATCACGGTAACCCGATAGGCGCTATCGGCATCATCGATCGCGGCAAGGGCCTGGAGAACCCGCTGGCGATTCGGAACCTCACGCCGGAAGTGCCATATCGCCCGGACCTTAACCGTGCCGGCGGCGGCGGTGGCGACAGGCAGTACGCCTGGTCGTATCGCGACCCGCATCCGATCTCCGCCGACCTGTACCTGGCGTCTTACGGCGGGGGAAAGGGCGGTCCGAGGCGCTTCAGTATATTCGCACTTGACGACAAGGGCGCCAGGGCGCTTCTCCACCAGGACGATAAGCTCTCGTGTTTCAATCCGCTTCCGCTTGCGCCGAGGACCCTTCCACTTCGCAAACCCATGCTCGAAGCGTCCGACGAGAAGTATGGCGCATTCATCATAACCAACGTTTACGAGGGTCTGACCGGCGTGAAGCCCGGGCAGGTCAGGGCGGTCCGCGTAATGCGAGTCTACCCCAAACCGTGCAACATGCGCGGGCGGCGGGCTTACGATATGGACCCGCTGCAATCTCGAGGAACCTACTACTCCAAACAGTGCGTCGGAACCGTGCCCATCGACGCGGATGGGACGGCGAGTTTCAAGGCGCCGGCGAAGGTGGAATTGTACTTCCAGGCGCTCGACGCTTCGGGCAAGGAGCTCCAGCGAATGGGCACCGTCACCCAAATCATGCCCGGTGAAACCCAGAGTTGCATCGGATGTCACGAAAGCGCTTTCCTGGCGCCTCCGAGCGGGGCGGCGTACGTCAAGCTGCTGAGGCGCAAGCCGGACGATCTTACTCCTCCGCCCTGGGGCGCCGCTCCGATGGACTTCGTCCGCCACATCCAGCCCGTGTTCGACAAGTATTGCGTGAAGTGTCACAGCGGCGCCGATCCCAAAAAGGGCCTGGACCTCTCGGGCGACAAGACGCGGTATTTCAACATGGCCTACGATTCCCTGCTGGACCGAGGGATGGTCTACTACAGGTGGTTGAATCGCGGACCGGTGAGGAACTGGGAGCCGCTGACCACCGGTTCGCGCGTCAGCAAGCTCATGAAGTATATCGAGGGCAAGCACGGAAAGGTCGTGGTCGACGATGAGTCCCGCCGGCGCATCTACACCTGGATCGACGCCAACGTTCCGTATTACGGGACCTACGACCACACGCGCCCGGGTACGGCTGGATCGAGAGATCTCTGGACCGGTCCCTGGGTCGGACAGTTGAGAAACGCCCTGAAGGCCGCACGAGTCAAATCCGGTTTCGGCCACACCGACGTTAACCTGACGCGCCCCGAATTCAGCCGCGTGCTGATGGCGCACCTTGCCAAATCCGCCGGTGGGCGGGCCGACGACAAGACCGCTCCATTCAAGAGCAAGTCGGATCCCGGATACACGGCGATTCTCAAAGCGATCCAGGCCGGTAAGCAGGCCCTCGACGCCAATCCCCGCGTCGACATGGCGGGCGCCAAACCAAAACCGTATCCCAAAGACTATGGAAAACTCTACTCCGGATTCTCCGGCCCGTAAGCGCGCCGGAGTTTAACTTTTACAGGGAGATCTGAAAATGACCATGAACAGGCGCAGATTCATGAAGGGTATCACCGCCGCCGCGGCGGTCGCAATCATTCCGCGAACGACGCGAGCAAAAACCGCTGGGGGCGAATGGCCTGGTAAGCCCAACGTCGTGATCGTGATCACCGACGACCAGGGATATGGCGAGCTGGCGTGCCATGGTAACAAGATCATCAAGACGCCTAACCTCGACGCCCTCCACGCCGCCGCCGTGCGATTAACCGCCTTTCACGTGAGCCCCACATGCGCTCCGACGCGGACGAGCCTGATGACCGGGCGGCACGAGTTCAGATCGGGCGTTACGCATACCATTCACGAGCGAGAGCGAATGGCGCTTACCTCGACCACCGTGGCGCAGATGCTCAAAGGCGCCGGTTACACCACCGGCGTATTCGGAAAATGGCACCTCGGCGACGAAGAGCCCTACCAACCGCAAAACCGCGGCTTCGACGAGGTCTTCGTTCACGGCGCGGGCGGGATCGGGCAGAGCTACCCGGGCACATGCGGCGACGCGCCGGGAAACAGGTACTTCGATCCGGCCATCCGCCACAACGGTTCGTTCGTCAAGACCAAGGGTTTCTGCACGGACGTCTTCTTCACCCAGGCGCTGCGGTGGATCAAGGGCGCCAAGGACGGCGACAAACCGTTCTTCGCCTACATCACCACCAACGCACCGCACGGTCCGCTGATCTGTCCGGACAAGTACAAGAAGCCTTACATCGACGCGGGACTGTCGGCCGGGCACGCCGCTTTCTACGGAATGATCACGAACATCGACGAGAACGTGGGCATCCTGCTAAAAAAACTCGACGACTGGAAGATCGCCGAAAACACGCTGGTGATCTTCATGACCGACAACGGTTCGGCCCAGGCCGGCGGCGGAAGGCGCAGGAGACGGAAGGGCAAAAAACCCCAGCCCGCCGCGCCGTCCAAGGGGCTCTTTAACGCCGGGATGAAGGGCAAGAAAGGCACGCCCCACGAAGGCGGAACGCGCGTTCCGTGCTTCGTCCGCCTCAAGGGCAAGACGCCCGCGGGCGTTGACGTTGGCGCGCTGACCGCGCACATAGACATATTCCCGACGCTCGCCGAGATCTGCGGCGGCAAGATGCCCGACGTCAAGCTCGACGGGCGGAGCTTTGCGCCGCTGCTGAAGAATCCCAAGGCCAAGTGGGACGACCGGTTCATATTCGTCCATGTCGGGCGCTGGGGCAAGGGTAAGGCCGCCAACTCGAAATACGGCCCGTGCGCCGTTCGCACCCAGCGGTTCCGCCTGGTCGGTAACAAGGCGCTGTACGACATAGACGCCGATCCGGGCGAGACCACCAACGTTATCGACAAGCACCCCGACCAGGTCGCCTCGATGCGCAAGGCTTACGACCAGTGGTGGTCCGAAGTGCTGCCCGCCATGGTCAACGAGAACGTCCCCGTACCGAAAGAAAATCCCTACAAGGTGCTCTTCCGCAAACAGTCCGCCTCGGATAAGGGCATACCGCCCTGGCCCGTCGAACCGGCCGCCAAAGACGTCTAGCCCGGTCCATGCGTTCGAGTTATTCGATCAGGCCCTTGCCCGGTTTTGGGAAGGGGTTCTTCCCTTCGGGATTGGTGAAGTCGAAGTCCTTCGAAAACGTTCGGGCTTTCAGTTCGAGTTCCGCCTCGTCGAGATACTTCATCATTGCGTGATAGTCTTCGTTGCTGTAAGCGTTAACGGCGTGTGTGCCCGTGGGTATCTTGCCCGAATATGTACTCTTTAGGTGCTCGAAAATGCCCTCGCTCGAGTAATAGTTATCTCGCGGCGTGGAGCCTTTGAGCGACTGTTTGGTCTTGATCCTGTTCTTTGTCAGAATAGCGGTCAGCTTCTTCCATCTGCCCGGTGTTGTCTTGTCCAGGCGGAACATCAGTGCGTTGCGGATCGGCGCCATGATCGCAAAGACCCTCGCATAGGCCCGCCTGTTGTGGTCCTCGATTTTGCGTGCGACCCGGATCAGTCGATATCCTTCCTGGAAAGGCCTCCCTTGCGGGGCGACTTCTATACCGATCGAGTCCACCACAAGGTTGTATCCGTCCTTGACGGTTTTGGGATTGGCGGCGCATGGTTTTGTAAATTTCCGTCTCTTGCGATCCGGTTTGCGTCCGGTGGGCTTGGGGGCTTTGATGATTCTCGCCAGGCGAGCGGCGATTCCGGCTTCCTGTGCCTTGTAGTTTGGACGGGCCCACTTGCCCCACACGCGGAGATACTCGGGGATCGTTGTCACGCCGTTGCGGTTGGAGTCCAGGGCGTCGAAGACGGCTGCGGCCAGGGCCTTATCCTTCAGCGGTGATCCGCTGACGAATTCGGACTTGGCGATCTTACCGTTCCTGTCGGCGTCGGTGCGCTGGACGATTTT
>Ga0180435_10004344_pt1 | contig 13985 bp, 14 predicted proteins | sample SS_ome_3_FD_132467 | JGI IMG/M metagenome (GOLD analysis project Ga0180435, IMG submission 132467) | Hypersaline lake sediment archaeal communities from the Salton Sea, California, USA - SS_3_S_1 metaG | ecosystem: Environmental > Aquatic > Non-marine Saline and Alkaline > Hypersaline >... | reverse complement strand
GCATGCCAGCGCATCGCCGGCCCGTCGGCAGCGGCCGGGTGGGTGACGACGCCGACGCCTTCCGGCGCAGCCACCACGCGCGTCACCGCGACGCCGAGGCGGACGTCGAGCCCATCCGCCAGCGCCCGCGGCAGCGCGTCCTGACCGTCCGGGAGCCGGAAGTCGCCCTCCCCGGCGTCGTCGCCCGCCAGACCCTCGACGATCGCCTCGGACGAGAGCCGCTGCGGGTCGTCGCCGGCGGCGTTGGCGAAGGCGCGGCGGACGTGGCGGCGCTGATCGGTCGTCCAGCCGACGCGCCGCAAGTAGGCGTCGAGGTCCTCGGTGCGTCCCGGTGTGACGGCGGGCAGCGCCATCGTGCGGGTGGCGTCGAACCCGGGGTCGGCCGCGCGGGCCGCGCGCATCGTCACGACGCGGCCGTCCTCCAGCTGGACCAGGCTCTCGTCCTGCTTGGACCAGGGACGCGTGCGCAGGCCGAGGCGGCGGACGAGGCCCCAGGTGTCGACGCGGTCGCCGTGGATGAACTCCGCCCCCAGCTCCACCGGGTGCGGCGCCAGGCTGCGATCGGTCCACACCCGGCCGCCGACGCGGTCGCGCGCCTCCAGCACCACCACGTGCAGCCCGGCGTGGCGCAGGACGCGGCCGGCCTCGAGGCCGGCGACGCCGGCGCCGAGGACGAGCACGTCGGCGCTCGGCGTGGCGGCGGCGCGAACCTCGAGGGCGCGGTCGGCCGCCATGCCCGCGTCAGTTCCTGGCGTCGCCGGGGCGCGTCACCGGAACCACGCCCGGCCGGCCGGCGCCGGTCGCCGCGGTCACCGCGGCCACCTGCCCGCGGCCCGGCGCGGCGGTGGCGCGCCGCAGGCGCGCGCCGTTGCCCGCCTGCGCGGCTCCCTTGGAGGGGGCGGTCACCGGCGGCTGCCACACGAGCAGCACCGCGCAGTTGCCGGCCTTCGGCTCCGGGTAGTAGTCCTCGATGATGCCGCGCGCCTGCAGACCGCGGTGCAGCTGCATGCTGACGGTCGGATCGACGAGCTCGCCCGCGATGACGCGCTCGGCGTAGGCGCGCGGCGTGAGGACGTCGGCGTAGCGGTGGTAGCCCATGAGCATGCCACCGGCGTACCAGCCCTCGAGCCCGAGCTCCGGCACCAGGGCCAGGCGCGCCCGGTAGAGGGCGGTGGCGATGCCGCGTCGCTGGTAATCGGGGTGCACGGCGATCTCGACGCCGTAGAGCCAATCGCCCTCGGGGTCGTGGTGTGGCAACCCGTAGTCGCCGATCACCTCGTTCCAGCCGAGTGGCGGCGCGGTGGGTGGCCGCCTCGTGCGCATGGTGGTGGCCGTGCCGACGACGATCTCCGCCCCACGCTCACGTAGGACGGCGACGAACTGGCCCTCCGGGAAGCGCTCGAGTTGCTCCTCGATGCGCCGCGCGTGCAGACGCCGGCGTTCGTCGTCCAGCGGGTAGCCGTTGGCGAGGTGGATGACGTCGAAGGATCCCGGCCCGTGGCGGGCCTCGGTCGGGACGACCTCGACGTCGTGCCGGCGGTCGGTGGTGCGGTACCGATCGGTGTCCCGGGCGGGACGCCGATCGGCACGCGGACTTCGATCCAGACCCGGTAGTTCGTCGGACGAGGACCTGCGGTATGAGCCTCTCATAACGTCGTTGCGAGCAACGCCTGTTGAGGTGTGCAAGTTCGGAAAGGGGGAAACAGACAACGAGGTCAGGTGTCGCGCGGACCCAAGCCCGTGTGCTTATCTCCACAACCTTCACGCGAGAGTCTTTCCTCCCGAGACCCAGATGGGGCACGATCGGTCTGAACTCACACTGTAGGGTTGTCTCGAAAGCTTCTCACGCTCCTCTTCACCCGTTTGGTTCCTCCAAGCTAGCACGACCCCCCCGGGGTTCGGCAAGCGAGGGCGCCACATTCACGAGTACACAAGCGCGGTACACAGCGCGCCTCGCACGTCCAGCACGCTACCGAACGCGGTTGCGCGGGCCGCCGACCGCGCGGCCGTGCGGTCGCGGGGGCGCGGCGCGGACGCGCCCGCGGGCGCCTGGGTAGACTGGCGCGTGCCGTCGGAAACGCCCACGACCGAGACAGCCGGTGCGCCGCTCGGGCACCCGCGCAGCGCGGCCGGAAGGCGCCGGACCCGTGCGTTCTGGCTGGCGTCGCCGGCGATGGCCTGGCTGGTGCTCTTTTTCCTGCTGCCGCTGCTCTTCGTCGGGATCGCGAGCTTCATGACGCGCGGCGCGGGCGGCCAGCCGATCCAGCCGTGGACGCTCGAGCACTACCAGCGCACCTTCGACGTGTTCGGCCCGGTCATCTGGCGGACCCTGGGCTTCGCGGCGCTGACGACCGCGCTGTGCCTGCTGGTGGGCTACCCGACCGCCATGTACATCGCCTCGCGCCAACGTCCGGCCGTGCGGTTGGTCCTGCTCTTCCTGGTGCTGCTCCCCTTCTGGACGAACTTCCTCGTTCGGACGTATGCGCTCATCACCATCGTCCAGCGCGAGGGCCTGCTCAACGAATGGCTCGTGCGCCTCGGGATCGTGCAGGACCCGGTCCAGATGCTGTTCACGCCCACCGCGGTGATCCTGGGGCTGGTGTATGGCTACCTGCCGTTCATGGTGCTGCCGATCTACGCGGCGGTCGAGCGCCTCGACCGGCGCTACGTGGAGGCCGCGTACGACCTCGGCGCGAACGATTGGCGCGCCTTCTGGCAGGTGATCTGGCCTCTGACCCTGCCGGGCGTGGTGGCGGGATCGATGTTGGTCTTCATCCCCGCGATCGGCGCCTTCGTCACCCCCGACCTCATGGGCGGCACGGGTGGCCTGATGATCGGCAACTTGGTGCAGTCGCAGTTCCGCGGCCGCGGCAACGTCCCGCTCGGGTCGGCGATCTCGATGGTGCTGCTGGTGATCGTGTTCGTCGGGGTGCTCGTGTACGCCCGCTGGGGCGAGCGGAGCGATCCATGACGCGCGCGGCCCTCGGTCACGAACCCGCCCGGGAAGGCGTCCCGGAGGACCGCCGCGCGGCGCTGCGGCGCGACCTCGCCGGCCGCCGGCTCGGGCGCGTGCTCGGGTGGGCGGTCCCGCTCGTCGCGCTCGCCTTCCTGTGGCTGCCGATCGCGGTGCTGGTCGGCTTCTCCTTCAACGACGCCGCCTCGGTGTCGACCTGGCGCGGCTTCAGCCTGCGCTGGTACGAGAACGTGTTCTCGAGCCTCGCCGGGGACGGCTCGCGCTTCCAGACCGACTTGCTCCTGCGTTCGGTGGTGAACTCGCTGTGGGTGGCGGGCGTGTCGACCGTGGTCGCCACGACGCTCGGGACGATGTTTGCGCTCGCCGTGACGCGCGGGCGCTTCCCGGGCCGCAGGCTCTTCGACGCGCTGTTCTACCTGCCGGTCGTCATCCCCGACATCACGATGGGCGTCTCGCTGGCGGTGTTCTTCCGCATCGTGTTCGAGGCGTGGCAGCAGTGGACGGGCGTGCGGCTGGTGTCGGGCTTCGGCACGATCATCATCGCGCACGTGGCGTTCAACGTGGCCTACGTGGCCATCGTGGTGCGGGCACGTCTGGCGACCATGGACCCGTCACTGGAGGAGGCCGCGCGCGACCTGGGCGCCAACGACTGGCAGGCGTTCTGGCGCATCACGTTCCCGATCCTCTTCCCCGGGGTGTTGGCCGGCGCGCTGCTGGCGTTCACGCTGTCGCTCGACGACTTCGTCATCACCTTCTTCACTTCGGGCGTCGGCACGACCACCCTGCCGCTGTTCGTGTACGGCCTGCTCAAGCAGCGCGTGCCGCCGGAGATCAACGCCGTGAGCACCCTGATGATCCTCGCGTCCATCGTGCTGGTCGGCCTCTCGCTCGTCCTGCAACGCCGCGGCGCGCGCAGGGACGAAGCCTGAGCGCCCGCTCCGGGGCGCGCCCGTTCGGAGGCCCAAGGGGCTCACCACGTCCATACGCTGGCGTCGCGACTCCGCCCACGAGCGGCAGTTCGGGGGCCCACCGGGCGCCCGAACGGCCATACTGCGGGTCTTGAACTCCGCTGCGCCCACGAGCGGCCGTTCGGGGGCCCACCGGGCGCCCGAACGGCCATACTGCGGGTCTTGAACTCCGCTGCGCCTACGAGCGGCAGTTTGGGGGCGCCCCAGCGGGGCGCCCCCAAACTGCAATGCTTCGGTTCCTGAGCGGAGCTCAGGAACCGAAGCGCATGATCTTCATGTACTTCTCGATCGCCTTCTGCGTGCGCACGACGTCCTTGTCGGTGAGCTTGTAGCGGCCGTCGGCAAGGCCGCGTTCGATGACCTCGCGGCTGCGCGCGAGGGTCTCGGCGCCGGCAGCGGTCAGGGTGAGGCGGCGCTTGCGGCCGTCGTCGTCGGCGCGCGAGCGCTCGATGAGGCCACGGGAGACGAGCCGGCTGATCACGTGCGACACCGTCGGCGAGGCCTGGTTGAGGCGCACGGCGATGTCGGTGGGGAAGGCGACGCCGACGTCGATCGCGTGGAGGACGGAGAGGTCCTGGACCGTCAAGCGAGCCTCCGTCTCGAGCCACTCGTTGAGCAGCCGATCGGTGTCGCGGGCGGACTGGAGGACCAGGCGGAAGAGCTCGAGGAGGTCTGAGGTAGCAGCCATCAGGAGTACACCTTAAACGTGACGAGCAAACGAAAGAGTGTTATACGACCTCGTCATCGTGAGTTCAGATTACATCCTGGAGCGGTTCCATCGGTTGTGTACTCGACGAAGGGCCCATTCTTGGGCAACGGAATGGCTCACGGGCGACCACCGCTCGGCGACGGCGGCCCGCGGCCCCTACCTACGGTTCGGTCGTGACCGTATCGATCCCCGGCGGCTGCGGGCCAGTTGGCTTCGTGCGGTCGGCAAGCGCGGCGATCCCTCACGCGGCGAACGCCGGGTCGCGCCACACGATCAGCGTGGCGCAGTCGCCGGTGGCGTGGTCCTCGAGGTAGCCATGGAGCAGGCCCTCGACGACGAAGCCGTTGCGCAGCTGCACCGTGAGCGTGGGATCGAAGAGCTCGCCCGCGACGACCCTGGCGACGTAGTCCTCGATGGCAAGCGCGTCGCGGTACCGCGGGTAGCCGGGGAGGGCGCCGCCGGCGACGATGCCGCGCTTCCCGTGGCGCCGAACGAGGGCTTTGCGGGCGTCGTAGAGGCGGCGGGCGAGGCCCAGGCCGCGGACGTCGGGGTGCAGCGAGACGTCGGCGCCGTAGTACCAGGCGCCGTCGGGGTCGTGGCGCCCGAACCAGCCGTCGTCGATCATGTCGCGGAAGGTGTGGTCGGGGTGGTCGAAGTCGAAGTCGGTGAAGAAGCCGGAGCCGAGGCCGACCACGCGGGGGACGGAGAGCCTTTCGCCCGAGAGCGCGACGTGGGCCTCGGCCACCAGGTCGGCCTCGGCGAAGACCTCGCGGTGCCGCAGGAAGTGCTCGGCGCGCATGAGCTCCTGCGGGCCCAGGTTCGGGAAGCAGGTCACCTGCAGCGCCTCCAGGTGGGGCGCGTGCCAGGCCTCCGAGGGAACGATGCGGACGCCCGCGGCGACGGTGGCGCGGCGATCGCCGGACGGTGGTGGGCCGTGGGGCACGCCGCTCATGCGGGGAGGGCAACGCGGACGTACGGCGACTGGCTGGGGAGCCCGCGGACGGCCCAGAAGTCGCGGGTGGCGGGCCGCATGACCACCGCCCCGCAGGTCGCGACGTGGCGTGGCGGCACCCCGCGGTAGCAGATCGCCTCGCCGTCGCGGGTCACGGCCTGCAGGTCCTCCGGCGTGAGACCGTGACGGTCGAGCAGCGCGACGCCACGGTCGAGCCGCCTGGCGCTGCTGGCGACTGCGGTGGCGTCGCGCGGCCGCTCCAGAGCGATCGTGTCGCCGATGAGGCAGTGGTTGGTGTGCACCAGCGCCTCGCCCGCGAGCGGCGTCACCACCGTGCGGGTCGTCGTTGCCTCGACGTTGGCGCCGCGCCCGTGGCGGTCGAGCAACAGGTAGTTGTGGGCACCCGCGAGGCGCGCCTCGGTCAGGCAGCGCAGCGCGCCGTCGAGGTCGCGTTGCTGGAGCGCCTTGCGTACGACGAAGGGCCAGGTGACCCCGACGTCGCCGTCGCCGGCCGAGAGGTTGTTGATCCCGACGCAGACGCCGTGCTCGTTCATGCCGATCATGCCGACGCAGCCGACGGTGGTGAACGCGACGAAGGCGGGCGCGTGCGCGGGCGCGCCGCGCAGGACGATCACGTGCTCGGTCGCCGTCTCGTGCATGTCCCAGGTCTGGCCGAGCATCGCGTGGGTGTCGGCGCTTCGCTCTCCGGGCACCAGGAACGCGGTGCAGTCCATCGCCTCCTCGGGCGTCGGGGCCGCGGCCGGCGGCGGTGCCCCGGGCGGCGACCCGCCGCCGACGGCGTACACGGTGTCGACGAAGTCGGTGAAACCGTTGGCGATCAGCGCCTCGGCGGGCGTGAGGCCGGCGGCGTCGGCCATCGCGGTGATCTCGGTCGCCAGATCGGGGGCGTAGGCGCGGTGGGCGTCGAGGCAGCGTTCGCCCAGGGCGAGCACCTGTGCGCGGTCGAGCTCGCGGCCGGTCCACGCGGTCGTGCCGGCGAGGCGCACGCGCTCCTCGGCGAACGCGCGCAGTTGCGCTCGGGCGACGCGCCCGTGTTCGGCGCCCATGGCCTCAGGGCTGCCGGCGACGTCGAGGACGGGGAGGGCCATCGCCGGCTCCGCGGGCGCCGCCACGGCGTCCTCCTCGGACGGCCTCACGCCAGCACCGACGCGTGGTCGATGCGCCAGCGGGCCACGACCTCGGTTCCGTGAGGCAGCATCCCCTCGTAGCCAGTGAGCTGGTTCTGCACCCGCACGACGAGCCGGATGCCGTCGCCGCCGGCGATCCGGTAGCGGGTGTCGGTGCCGATGTAGTGGGCCTCGACGACGCGGCCCCGCAGTTCGCTCATGCGGAGGCCCGCCTCGAGGTCGCGGTGGTCTGCCGCGCCATCGCGGCTGGCCTCCGCGGCGGGTCCGGACGTCGGGGTCAGGTCGATCTTCTCGGGACGGACGGCGACGGCGACGGCGCCCGCGACCTCGGCGTCCGGGTCGCGCAGCGGGGCGCGCAGCGTCCGACCGTCCGGCAGGCGCACGATCCCCAGCGATCCGTCCCGTGCGTCGAGCACGCCGTCGATGAAGTTGGTCTCGCCGATGAAGTCGGCGACGAAGCGGCTGGAGGGACGCTCGTACACCTCGTCCGGCGGACCGACCTGGAGGGCCTTGCCCGCCGACATCACGGCGATTCGGTCGGCCATCGTCAGCGCTTCCTCCTGGTCGTGCGTGACGTAGACGAAGGTGATGCCGACCTGCTGCTGCAGCTGCTTGAGCTCGTACTGCATCGCCTTGCGCAGCTTGAGGTCGAGGGCGCCGAGCGGCTCGTCGAGCAGCAGCACCGCGGGACGGTTGACGAGTGCGCGCGCCAACGCCACCCGCTGCCGCTGTCCGCCGGACAGCTGGCCAGGACGGCGCTCGCCGACACCGGGCAGGTGCACGAGCTCGAGCGCCTGGTCGGCCCTGCGGCGGGCCTCCTCCGCGGCGACGCGCGCCATGCGCAGGCCGAACATGACGTTCTGCCGCACGGTCATGTGCGGAAACAGGGCGTAGTCCTGGAAGACGGTGTTGACCGGCCGATGGAAGGGCGGCACGCCCTGCACGGGCCGACCGCGCAGGAGGATGTCGCCGGAGGTGGGGTCCTCGAAGCCGGCGATCGAGCGCAGGGTGGTGGTCTTGCCGCAGCCCGAGGGGCCCAGCAGGGCGAAGAACTCCCCCTCGCGCACGGCGAGCGAAACGTCGTCGACCGCGCGCACCACCTGGCCTCGGCGGTCCACGAACTCCTTGATCAGCCGACGTACCTCGACGGCGGGGGTCGCCATGCTGGGCACGAGTCTACCGCCCGGCCGCGTGTGCGCTCGCGGGCTACGCGCGCGAGCACGTGCGTGCGCGAGCTCGAACGCTCGCGCACGCCACTCACCGCCCAATGAAGATCTTCAGCTCGTCCCAGGCGTCGTTGTAGCGCTGCTCGAGCGCGCTGTCCTGGACCACGCGGAACAGCCGCTCCTCGGTCTCCGCGTCGGGGTAGATGCCGGGGTTGGCCAGCAGCTCCTCGTCGATCAGGCCCGCCTCCACGGCCGCCTGGTTGGGGCTGCCGTAGGCGGTGTAGTTGGCGATGTCGGCGGCCACCACCGGATCGAGCAGGTAGTCGAGGAAGACGTGGGCCAGGGGGACGTTGCTGGCACCGACCGGGATGACCAGGTTGTCGACCCAGAAGTTGGCGCCCTCCGAGGGGATGACGAAGGCGAAGTCGTCGCACGCGCATTCGTCGATGATCTGGAAGATGTCGCCGGAGTACTCGACCACGATGTCGACCTCGCCGCGCAACAGCAGCTCCTGGCCGTCGTCCTGGTTGATGTAGACCACGTTGCCGCCGTTGTCGATCATGAAGCGCTGGATGGCGTCGATCTCCTCGGGGTCGCCAGTGTTGGGGTCGAGGCCCATCGCGACGGCGGCGGAGCCCATCATCGCGCGGATGTCCTCGATCCAGCTGACGGGCCCGTCGTAGGTGAACATGTCCATCCAGCTGGTCACCTCGAAGCCGACCCGGCCGACGTGGTAGCCGATGCCGAGGGTGCCCCACTGGTAGGGCACGGAGTAGCGGTTGCCGGGATCGAAGTCGAGGTCGAGGAAGGTCGGGTCGAGGTTGCCCCAGTTGGAGACCAGGTCGAGGTCCACCGGGACGAGGAGGTCCTCCTCGACCATGATGGCGACGACCCGGTCGGAGGGCACCGCGATGTCGTAGCCGGGGTTTCCCTGCCGCATGCGGGCGAGCATGTCGTCCTCGCTGGGGTAGGTGTCGTAGATGACGCGAGCGTCGCAGGCGGCCTCGAAGTTGGCCACGGTGTCGTCGGCGATGTAGGTGGTCCAGTTGTAGACGGACAGCGTCTGGCCGGCGAAGCCGGCGGGGCAGACCCACTCGGACTCGGCGTGGGCGGCGGCGCCGAGCATGAGGGTTGCGGCGACGGCGGCGTTCAGCAGGGCACGTGGCGGCATGGCGCTCCTCTCGACCGGGGGCGTCCCGCGTCGGGTGACCCGGCTGGGTCCGGTGGACCCCGTGACCGGTTCCTCACGAGTTGAGCATGATAGCAGCCCCGCCGGCGGACGCGAGGTCCGAGGCGGGGCCGCGTTCGAGACCGGGCTCAGCGCTTCGTCGGGACCGGGCAGGTCGAGATGCCGAACACCCGGTAGAGCGGGCAGAAGCCGACGATTGCCGTGGCCATCAGCACGAGCCCGACGATGCCGAGGACGACGGCCAGGGCGCCGCTGAGCCAGCCGGCGATCCAGGCGATGAGGAGCGCGGCGCCGACGATCGCGCGCAGGATTCGGTCGGTGTTGCTCTCGTTGCGGACCATGTGTGCCTCCGAACACCAGCGTAGCGCCCAGTTATCACCATGTCGATGGTAAGAATGGTGTCAACCATGGAGACCCGAGACCGCGTGCTCCGCCACCTGAAACGCAACGGTCCGACGACGGTGGCCGAGCTCGCCGCCGACCTCGACCTCAGCGCCAACGCCGCCCGCCACCACCTGCGGCGCCTGGCCCGCGCGGGTGCGCTGACCGGCGCGCCCGACGGACGCCACCGCGGTCCGGGACGGCCGGCGATCCGCTACGCCTTGACGCTGGCGGCCGAGGGGGCCTTCCCCAAGCGCTACCCGCAGCTGCTGGCGGCCCTGCTCGACCAGGCCGAGCGACACGCGGTGCTCGACCGCCTCCTCGACGGCGTGGTCGAGGCATGGGCGGCACCGCAGCGGGCGGCGTTGGGTCGGCTGCCGCCACGCGAGAGGCTGCGTGCCCTCCTCGAGGGGCTCGACTACGGCGACATGCTGCCCGTGTTGACCCAGGAGGCCGCCGGTTGGCGGCTGGTCGCGCACAACTGCGTCTACCGCGACGCGGGCTGCCAGGCGGCCGGGGTGTGCGACCTCCTGCCGCGGGTGATCGAGTCGGCGACGGGCCTGCCGGCCGAGCGGCTCGAATGCCAGCGCGACGGGCGCCCCGGATGCATCTTCACAGGCGGTTGGCGCACATGCCCGTAGGATGCGCGGATGGATCCGCCACAGGCTGCGGCGCGTGCCCGCGCGACCCGCGCCCGCACCCCCCGACCCGGCGTCATCGCGCTGGTCTTCCTGCTGGCGTCGGTGCCCTACATCCTGTTGTCGGACCGGCTGCTGCTGGGGATCGTCGATGACGCTGCGTCCCTCACGACCTGGCAGACGGCCAAGGGCTGGGGCTACGTCCTCGTGGCGGCGGGCGTGGTCTACCTGCTCGAGCGCCGCATCGCCCGCCGGCACCACCGAGCGCTGGCCCAGCAACGGGTGGCCTACGACGCCGCGATCGAGGGGTGGGCACGGGCCCTCGACCTGCGGGAGCACGAGACCGGCGGGCACGCGCGACGGGTGACCGAGCTCGCGCAGCGGCTGGGTCGTCGGCTCGGCCTCGGCCCCGACGAGCTGGAGGACCTGCGGCACGGCGCGTTGCTGCACGACGTCGGCAAGATCGGCGTGCGGGACGCGGTGCTGGGCAAGCCGGGGCCCCTCGACGCGGACGAGTGGACCGAGATGCGGCACCACACGCTGCTGGGGCACGAGTTGCTGCTCGGGTTGCCGGAGCTGCGCGAGGCGACGACCGTCGTGCGCTCGCACCACGAGCGCTGGGACGGCGGCGGCTACCCGGACGCCCTGGCCGGCGAGGCGATCCCCCGGCTGGCGCGCATTTTCGCCGTCGTCGACGTGTACGACGCGCTGCGGAGCGACCGGCCGTACCGCCGCGCCTGGACCGAAGACGCGGTGGCCACCCACCTGCGCGCGGAGCGGGGCCGCCAGTTCGACCCCGAGGCGGTCGACGCCTTCCTCGCCATGCTGGGCGAGGGAGACGCCTGACCAGGGTCGCGGTGCCCGCCGCCCCACCGAGCGGGGGTCGTCACGCCAGGTTCGGTACGACCTCGGTGGCCACGCCCCAGGCGGCGATGCCCAGCAGGAGCACGCCCGAGATGCGGGTGAGCAGGCGGTGGCGGCGGTTCAGCCAGCTCGTCCAGCGCCGCTGGCGCGCGCCCGTCAACCACGGCAGCAGAACCAGCGGCCAGCCGAAGCCGAGCCCGAAGGCCAGCACGTAGCCGAGCTCGACGCCCAGGGCGCGAGGATCGCCGGCCCCCAGGACGAAGGCGGCCACGACGACGGGACCGGTGCACGGCAGCGTCATCGGGGCGAGCATGAGGCCGTAGGCGAACGCCGCCGCCCGCGGGTCGCGCAGGGCCGGGCTGCGCCCCGCGGCCAGCCGGGTGAAGGGGTTGCGGTCCGCCAGCAGCGCGAGCCCCAGGGCGGCCACCACGGCGTAGGTCAGCGGCAGCAACCACGGGAGCCACGCGGCCACCGCGGCTCGGGTCGCCATGAGGACCGCGCCGAGCAGCAGCATGAGCACGAGCACGCCCGCCAGGACGAAGAGGCCCAGCCAGCGCGCGTCCGTGGCGCGGGCGTCCGGCGCCGGCGCCCGCTGGGCGGCGAGGAACGCGATGAGGCCCGGATAGAGCGGCAACAGGCAGACGTTCGTCAGGATGGCGCCGTTGCCGAGCACGAATCCCTGCAGCAGGAGTTCCACCGCCTCAGGCCCCGCGCGCTCGGTCGACGGCCGCGCTCAGGGCGCCGCCGCGGCCGTCAGGCGCGCGACGAGCTCGGCCGGCGACGAGAAGCCGGTCGTCAGCGGGCCGACGGCGCCCGTCGGCGACACGATCACGTGGGGGGTCGACGGCGGGTTGAGCACCGCCCGCCCGAAGCGCTCCGCGAGCAGGCGCAGGAGCGTGTCGTCGGCGACGGCGAAGCGGAAGGGCAGGCCGTGCCGCTCCGCGTAGGCGGCGAGGGCGGCGGGGTCGAGCCCGCGCTCGACGCTGACGACGAGGTAGGCGATCGGGACGCCGGGGGCCGCCTCGCCGCCGAGCGTGGCCGCCGCCTCGGCGAGGTGACCGAGCTGGCGCCGGCAGTTGCCGCACCAGGTGGCCATCGTCTCGACCAGCACGACCGAACCCTCGAGGCCACGAACGGTGAACGTCTCGCCGGTGGCGGCGTCGATCAGCGGATGGTCGAGCCAGGCGTCGGCGCCGGCCTGCGACGCGGTGTCCGACTGGCCGACGGCGGTGCCGAGCCAGGCGGCGAGCATGAGGGCGGCGAGGAGTGGGGGGATCCGGTTTCGGGTTCGGCGCATCGCCCCATCGTGCCGAGCCAGGGACCCAACGTCGGTCTTCCATCGAACGTGGGCCGGGCCGTCCATGCCACGCGGACGGGGTTACGGTGGCGCGATGCCCGACCCCACCCTCCGGTCCCGCACGATCGAACGGTCGCCCGTCCACTACGGCTGGGTGATCCTCGTCGTCGGGACGCTGGGCCTCATGATGACGACCCCGGGCCAGACGGTCGGGGTGTCCGTCTTCCTCGATCCGATCATCGACGAGCTCGGCACGACGCGGCAGACGGTCTCGCTGATGTACACGCTGGGCACGCTGGCCGGGGCGCTGGCGCTGCCCTTCGTGGGCCGCTCGATCGACCGCCGCGGCCCGCGCCTGGCGGTCGGCTGGATCGCCGCCGGCCTCGCGGCCGCCTGTGTGTTCATGGCGACGGTGAGCACGCTCCCGGCGCTGGCGCTGGGGTTCGTGCTGCTGCGCGGCCTCGGCCAGGGGGCGCTGGGCCTCGTCAGCCTGCACGTCATCAACGTCTGGTTCGTCCGTCGGCGCGGCCTGGCCGTGGGCGTGACCGGCGTGGGCATGGCGCTGGCCACCGCCGGCTTCCCGTGGCTGATCGAGACCTGGATCGGGGCGTTCGGCTGGCGGGCCGCGTACGCCGGGCTGGGCGCGCTGGTGGCCGCCACGATCCTGCCGCTCGGCATCGCCTTCTACCGCGGCCACCCGGAGCGCTTCGGCGCGCTGCCCGACGGCCGCGCGCCCTCCTCCGCCACGGTGCGGACGCTGCCCGCCGAGCCGCGCTTCAGCGCAGCCGAGGCGCGCGGCACGCTGACCTTCTGGCTGCTCGCGGGCGCGGTCGCCTGCATCAGCGCGCTGGGCACCGGCCTGATCTTCCACCACTACGACCTCATGGGCGCGCGCGGGATCGATCGGGCGACCGCCACCACGGCCTTCGCCTGGCTCGCGTGGGTGATCGCAATGACCCACCTCGGCATCGGGGCGCTCTCGGACCGGCTCGATCCGCGCGTGCCCGTCGTCGCGGGCCTGGTCCTGCAGGCCGCCGCGCTGCTGTTCGCCGGCCACGTGACGGCCGCCACGCTGCCGCTGTACGGGGTCGTCATCGGCGTGACGCAGGGGGTCATGGGGAACGTCTCCGGGACGGCGTTCGCGCGCTACTTCGGCCGCGCCGCGATCGGGGGCATCAAGGGCACCGCGCAGACGTTGTCGGTGGTCGGTGCGGCGGCCGGACCGGTGCTGCTGGCTTGGGGGCCCGATCTCCTCGGCGGCTACCTGCCCACGCTGTGGGCCCTGATCCCGGTGCCGCTGGCGCTCGCCCTGATCTGCGCGATCGCGCTGCGGCCGCCCGTGCCGCGACGCGCGAACGGGTCGCCGGCGGCCGGCTGAGCGAGGATCCCGGGTCCGGGTTCCTCGCCGCCACGCGAACGTCCGGACCCCGCGACCGTACGCGTCGCGGGGTCCGGTTGCACGGGATGCGTCGTGCTTCGTGCATCCCGTCGAACGATCTCGCCGTCGGGGCGTCACCCCGCGCCGGGCCCATCCCAGCGCTGCCTTGCGGGTCTCTCGCGTCCTTTGGCCCGAGGAGCCTTGCGCTCCACGCCCCTCGGGGTCAGGGTGACGCCGCTCGACGACGGCACGTCGGGTGGGGCTCCTTCTTGACCCTCCGGTCCACCGGAGCGATCTAATCGGCGCGCGAACCACCTTCGG
>Ga0180435_10004343_pt1 | contig 13987 bp, 15 predicted proteins | sample SS_ome_3_FD_132467 | JGI IMG/M metagenome (GOLD analysis project Ga0180435, IMG submission 132467) | Hypersaline lake sediment archaeal communities from the Salton Sea, California, USA - SS_3_S_1 metaG | ecosystem: Environmental > Aquatic > Non-marine Saline and Alkaline > Hypersaline >... | reverse complement strand
TTTGACGCCCTGATGGAGGCGGCGGTCGATGCCATTGTCCTGATCGACCGCAACGGTACCATCGAGCGTTTCAGCGCCGCCGCAGAAGCGATGTTCGGCTACGAAGAGGGCGAAGTCCTGGGTAAAAACGTAAAGATGCTGATGCCGCAGCCGCACCGGGGGCGGCACGATGACTACATTCGAACGTACCGGGAAACCGGGCGCGCCGGGATCATCGGGCACGGCCGTGAAGAGACCGCGCTGCGCAAAAACGGCGAGACATTTCCGATCCTGCTCACGGTCGGTGTATTCCGCCAGCCCGATGGCCGCAAATTCGTTGGCTTCATTCGTGACCTCAGCGCGGCGCGCGCGGCCGAGTCCCGGGTCAGGCAGCTCGAGGCGCGCCTGGCCAATTCCGACCGCATGGTCGCGTTGGGTGAGTTGACCGCGGGCATTGCACACGAGATCAACCAGCCATTGACCGCGATCTCGGCGTATGCCGACGCGGCACGCGCGATGATGGAGCGTGACAGGAAACCCTCGGTCGATGAAATGCATTTCATCTGCCAGCGTATCGCGGAACAATCCATGCGGGCTGCTGAGGTAGTCCGGCGCATGCGCAAGCTGGCCCGCGGCGGTTCGCTGGTCAAGGGGCGTCATGATATCAACGAAATAGCTAAGAATGTTCTATTACTTTTTGAACATGAAGTAAAAAACACTAACTTCACCCTCGAATTCAAGCCAGCGACAGGCCTTCCGCAGGTCTACGTTGACGATATCCAGATCCAGCAGGTTCTCGTCAATCTCGTGCGCAACAGCCTGGATGCACTGAACGAGGCAGACTGCAGCGAAGGCCAAATCGTCATCAGCGCTCGAAAAGAAGACAGCTGCCTCAAGATTTCGGTTGCCGACAATGGCCCGGGTATAAGCGAGGAAAACCGCGAACACCTGTTCGACGCCTTTTTCACGACCCGACCACAAGGCGTCGGTCTCGGCCTGTCCATCTGCCGCCGAATCGCGACGGCGCATGGCGGCGGGCTCAAGTACGAACCCCGGCCGGGCGGAGGCAGCCGTTTTACCCTCGGTTTGCCGCTCGAATCGATCGGCTAGCGTTGACGGGTCCTGGTCATGCCTACGGAACCGCTGGTCTGCATCATCGACGACGACGAGGCGATTCGCGAATCGCTGCGACTGCTGCTTTACGCAGGCGACCTGACGAGCTGCTATTTTGAATCCGCAGATGCCTTTCTCGAAGCGGGGGAAATTCCACCCATCGACTGCATGCTGCTGGACATTCGAATGCCGGGCACCGACGGCCTGGAGCTGTTTCGCATTCTGCAGGCTCGCCAGCTGGGTTTCCCGGTCATTTTTATCACCGGTCACGGCGACATTCCCCTGGCCGTCGAGGCCATCAAGCAGGGGGCCTACGATTTCCTGACCAAGCCATTCGGCGAGGGTGAAATTATCGGCAAGGTGCGCGCTGCAATCGAGGACTACCGTGCCGGTCAGCAGGAATTGGCTGAACTTCAGGAACTGCGCGAACGGGTGGCCTCCTGTACGCCCCGCGAACGGGAAGTCATGGATTTGCTGGCGCGCGGCCTGCCCAACAAGGGGGTTGCCGATGCGCTGGGAATCAGCCCGCGCACGGTAGAAATCCACCGTGCCAACCTGATGCAGAAAATGGCGGCGGATTCCCTTCCGTCGCTGGTTCGCATGGTCACGTTGCTCGAGTCCAGGTCCGCCACGCAAGGCCCTTTTGGCCATTCTGGCTGATTCCCGACGGTTGCAGGTAAATTTGCAAAAACCGGGATTCCAGGGTGTGTAAAGAGGTCCTAAGTATTTTCCCTGATGGAAGGGCCTTTTTGAGCCGTTAGCATCGCTCGAATGTCGGGGAGATGTTCCAATGCCAACGGCCGCGCGTGCGGTGTCGTTCTGCTCAATGAGCCGGACGAGAGTGTCCGCGATGCGCTGACGGTGCTTCTGCAGGGTGAGAACTGGACCGTAAAACAGGCAGGAAAACGCGACGAACTGGCGGCGGAGATCGCCGCCGGCGGCGTGACCGCCGTGGTCAGCGAATCCAGCCTGCCCGAGGGCAGCCCGGCCGAGATCCTGGACCTGTGCAAGCGGTCCGGCGTTCCGGTCGTGTTCACCGGGCATGACATACCTCTTCAGGGCGCTGTCGACCTGATCCGTCAGGGCGCCGTGGATTTTCTCGACAAGCCTTTTCCGCAATCCCGCCTTCTCGATCTGCTCGAAGGCCTGAGGGCGGACCCGAACGAATAACGACTGGCAAACTGCAATACCGGAGGCAACAGTGAAAAGCAATCGAACCATCAATCGCCGCAAGTTTCTGAAGCTCGGCATGGCCGCGGGCGGCAGCGCCATTGCGCTGACTTCCATTCCGATCAACCTGGTCGCAGCCGATGAGGTTAGCGAAGACGAACCACTGGCCCAGGCCATGGGTTACGTCGTCGACGCAACGACGGTCGACACCAGCAAATTCCCGAAACGGGCAGGAGAGGCCGGCGCGCAGCAGTTCTGCAACAACTGCGCCCTGTATGCCGGTGAAGCGGACGCGGAAACCGCGCCTTGCAGCATTTTCCAGAACCGGCTCGTGCGCGGGGCCGGCTGGTGCAACGCCTGGGTCGCCAAATCCTGACCTGATGGCAACATGCAGCCGGTGACGGGTTCGCCGGCTGCATCAAGCAAACGTCACGGCACTATCGTGTTTTACCTTTTGTAAACCGACAACCGGAAAAGACTTATGACCTACAACGATAAAGTGGTGCGGCAATTTGTCGTCATGACTGTCATCTGGGGAATCGTGGGCATGCTGGTCGGTGTTTTGATCGCCGCCCAATTGTGGCTTCCAGCGCTCAATTTCGATCTTCCCTGGCTCACGTACAGCCGGCTTCGCCCACTGCACACGAACGCGGTGATTTTTGCGTTTGGCGGCAGTGCGCTGATCGGAACCTCGTTCTATGTCGTGCAGAGAACCTGCCACGTGCGGCTGTTCTCCGACAAGCTGGCTTCTTTCGTATTCTGGGGCTGGCAGCTGATCATCCTGCTGGCCGCGATTTCGTTGCCGATGGGCTGGACCCAGAGCAAGGAATACGCCGAGCTCGAATGGCCGATCGATATCCTGATCGCCATCGTTTGGGTGTCCTACGCCGTCGTGTTTTTTGGCACGATCGCAAAGCGGCGGGTCAGCCACATCTACGTGGCCAACTGGTTCTACGCGGCGTTCATCATCACCATTGCCTTGCTGCACATCGTCAATAACCTGTCGATGCCGGTAACGCTGACCAAATCCTATCCGATCTACACCGGCGCCGTGGACGCGATGGTGCAGTGGTGGTACGGCCATAACGCGGTCGGTTTTTTCCTGACAGCGGGCTTCCTGGGCATGATGTACTACTTCGTTCCCAAGCAGGCTGAAGGGCCGGTTTACTCCTACCGCCTGTCGATCGTGCACTTCTGGGCACTGATCGCGATTTACATGTGGGCAGGTCCGCACCACCTGCATTACACGGCGCTGCCCAACTGGGTGCAGTCGCTGGGCATGGTGTTCTCGCTGATCCTGTTGGCGCCGAGCTGGGGCGGCATGATCAACGGCATCATGACCCTGTCGGGACACTGGCATAAGCTGCGCACCGATCCGGTGCTCAAGTTCATGATCGTCGCCTTGAGTTTTTACGGCATGTCGACATTCGAAGGTCCGATGATGTCCATCAAGACGGTCAATGCGCTGAGCCACTACACCGACTGGACAGTCGGGCACGTGCACTCCGGCGCATTGGGCTGGGTGGCCATGATGACCATGGGCTCCCTGTACTCGCTGGTGCCGCGACTGATGGGTAACAAAGTAATGTACAGCGTCAAGGCCGTCGATATCCACTTCTGGATCGCGACCATCGGTATCGTGCTGTACATCGCCGCCATGTGGATTGCGGGCGTGATGCAGGGCCTGATGTGGCGGTCGTTCAACGACGACGGCACGCTGACCTATACCTTCATTGAGACCATCGCAGCCACCAAACCCTATTACGCGATCCGCCTGCTGGGCGGCATCCTGTTCCTGGTCGGCATCTGCATCATGACCTGGAATGTCTTCAAGACGTTGGCGCAGGGCAAAATGCTGGAGCACGAGGCGGCTGAACCGGCTTACTGGGGAGATCACTAATGAGTAAAGGACACAAAAAACTCGAAAAAAACATCACGATGATGTCCATCTTCATCGTGATCGTTGTGAGTCTCGGGGGCATGGTGGAAATCTTGCCCCTCGTTTTCCAGAACCAGGTAAACCAGCCGTTTGAAGGCCCGAACGGCACCGTGGAGCCTTACGACGCTGTGAGCCTTGCCGGGCGTGACGTGTACGTGCGGGAGGGCTGCTACAACTGCCACTCCCAGATGGTGCGACCGTTCCGCAGCGAAACCGAGCGTTACGGGCCGTTTTCAGTGGCTGGAGAGTCGGTTTACGACCGGCCCTTCCAGTGGGGCTCAAAGCGCACGGGGCCCGATCTCGCGCGCGTTGGAGGCCGTTACAGCGACGACTGGCACTTCATCCACCTGATGAACCCGCGGGATGTCGTTCCCGAGTCCAACATGCCGGCTTACCCGTGGCTGGTCGAAGCGACCGTGGACGGCGAGCTCGTGGCGGAGAAGATGAGGCGGCTCAGGATGTTGGGTGATCCCTACACCGACGAGCAGATTGCCGGTGCGGCGGCGGCCGTTGACGGTATGACCGAAATGGAAGCGTTGATCGCCTACCTGCAGGGACTGGGAACGGTCCGCACCGGGCGATAGGGCCGATTCGATGGAAATCGATATCAACCTGATCCGCGGGCTCGTTCTGATCGCGCTCATCCTCGGCTTTATCGGGATCGTGGCATGGGCCTGGAGCCGCAAACGCAAGCCGGATTTTGACCGCATGAGCCGCCTTCCGCTGGAGGAAGACACGGGTCAGGTGCCTGACAACGACGAACGAAATACCGAGACCAAGGAGTAATATCCATGGAGCAATTGAACACATTCTGGAACTGGTTCGTGATCGTGATCTCCCTGGGCAGCATTTTCGGCTGCTGGTGGTTGCTGCACTGGACCAAAGGGGTCGGTGAAGACACCGAGGTCGGCGAAGGAGATGACACGGGGCATGTCTGGGACGAAAACATCAAAGAACTGAATACGCCGCTGCCGCGCTGGTGGCTGCACATGTTCAACATCACCATTGTTTTCGCGCTGGTTTACCTGGCGTTCTTCCCGGGGCTGGGCAATTTTGCCGGTCAGCTGGGCTGGACACAGGAAGGCCAATGGGAGGATGAAATGGCGCAGGCCGACGCGGCGCAGGAAGTGATTTACGCTCGCTTTCGCGACATGAGCCCCGAAGCGCTGATGGCCGATACCGAGGCCATGGATATCGCGGGCCGCCTGTTCGGCCAGAACTGCGCGATGTGCCACGGTTCGGACGGCGGCGGCGCCAGGGGCTTCCCGGCGCTTAACGACAGCGACTGGCAGTGGGGCGGTGAATTCGACCAGGTCATTTACACGATCGCGAACGGCCGCCAGGCCATGATGACCCCGTTCGGTGAAGTGCTCGGCGAAGCCGGCGTCAAGGAAGTGACGGCCTACGTTCAGACCCTGTCCGGCCAGAAAGCGGACGCCGAACTGGCCGCGGCGGGTGAGAAGCACTTCAAGACCATCTGCATGGCCTGTCACGGCATGGACGGCAAGGGCATGACGGCCCTGGGCGCTCCGAACCTGACCGATGATATCTGGCTGTACGGAAGCGATCCCGCGGACATCGAGTACGCGGTGATCAACGGCCTCCAGGGCTACATGCCGGCGCAGGCGGGTGTTCTCAGCAACGACGAGACCCGCAGCAATGACAAGGTCCGCTTGTTGGCGGCTTATGTCATCAAGATGGCTGAAGAGTAGGCTGTACGCGGTTCGGACGGAGCAAAGCGAATGAGCGCTGACAAACAGGAACTGCCCGGGCGCTGGAACCGGTCCAAACGGGACCTCGGCGTGGCGCTGTGGATTTCGTTCCTGGCTGCCTGTGCCGGTACGTTCGTGATCTTCGCTTTGCTCGATCCGGCCGCCCTGACCCAGGCATGGGCCCGGCCGTGGGAAATCAGTTCCCGCCTGGCCTACAGCCTGGGATTCTTCTTTCTCTGGGTGGTCAGTCTGCTTGCCAGCGGGCTGACCATTTTCATGCTGCGCAGCGGTCCTCAAAGCGGCCATTCAAAGGGCGAGGACGGACGGCCCTTGCCGGAAATCCGTTCGCCCGAAGAAGAAAACCCGGATCTCGACCTGGACGATATCAAGTAATTTTCCAGTTTTTTCGCGGCTACCTGGCGCCGCCGAACCCTGCTTAATTCAGTGAAATCTAATCTAAGCTGAGGTATAGTCATCAACCGCTGTTCAAGGACGGTGAGGAAACTCAAGTGGCCGGTAAAATAGACGAATCCAAGACCCTCTACCGCAAGTCGCCGAAGATCTACCCGCGCCATGTGAAAGGCCGATTTGCCCGCCTGAGGGCGCTCGCCGTATGGGTTTTGCTGGGCCTGTTTTACGTGCTGCCCTGGATCGAAGTAGGGGGCCGGCAGTCGGTGCTGTTCGATTTGCCGGCGCGCAAGTTCTACATCTTCGGAATGACCCTGTGGCCGCAGGATTTCGTTTACCTCGCCTTGCTGCTGATTACAGCGGGCCTGTCGCTTTTTTTCTTCACCGCGCTCGCCGGTCGCCTGTGGTGCGGTTACGCCTGCCCGCAGACGGTCTGGACGGAAGTTTTCATCTGGATCGAACGCCTGGTCGAAGGCGACCGTCCCAAGCAGATGAAGCTCGACAAGTCGCCCTGGGGCCTGGAAAAATTCACGCGAAAAGTCAGCAAGCACTTCCTGTGGATTGTTTTCGCGGCCTGGACCGGTTTTACCTTTGTCGGCTTCTTCAGCCCGATCCGGGAAGTTGCACAGGGCGTCATGACCTTCTCGCTGGGTCCCTGGGAAACGTTCTGGTCGATTTTTTACAGCGCTGCAACCTACGGGAACGCGGGTTTCCTGCGTGAACAGATCTGTAAGTACATGTGTCCGTACGCCCGATTCCAGAGCGCGATGTTCGACAAGGATACCCTGGTCATTTCCTACGACGAGCAACGCGGCGAACCGCGCGGCGGCCGGCGCAAGAAAGACGACGTTGCATCGAAAGGGCTGGGTGACTGCATCAACTGTACCCTGTGCGTGCAGGTCTGCCCGACCGGGATCGACATTCGCGACGGCCTGCAGTACGAATGCATCGCCTGCGCAGCGTGCATCGATGTCTGCGACCAGGTCATGGACAAGATGGGCTACGACCGCGGCCTGGTGCGCTACACAACCGAAAACGCGGTAACCAGGGGTGAGAAGCACGTCGTTCGTCCACGCATCGTGGTTTACGGCGCCTTGCTGCTGGCGATCCTCAGCGGAACCGTCTGGTCGATGACCAACCGGGTGCCGCTGCGCGCCGACCTGATTCGCGACCGGAATGCGCTTTACCGGGAATTGCCGGGCGGCATGGTCGAGAACGTTTACACGCTCAAGATCACCAACATGGTGAACGCGGCGCAGACCTATGAACTGGTGGCCCTGGATAACGACCAGGTCGAAATCGACCTGGGTGAGCCGCTCGAGCTTAACGCAGAGGAAGTTGACGCGATCACCATCAGGCTGCGTCTGCCGAAAAGCGCCGGCAAGGGCGTACAAGACATCGACCTGGAACTCAGGTCCGTTGACAACGAAGAAATCCGAACGGACGTCGAGGCGAAATTCATGATGCCCCTCGGAATCGGGAATCGATGAATATGAAGAGAACCAGAACCGACACCAAGCCCTGGTACCGTGAGCCCTGGCCCTGGGTCGCGATCGCGATACCGGGCGCCGCTGTCATCATGGGTATCGTGACCCTGTATATCGCGATCACGAACCCGGATCCGCTGATCGTCGATGAACCCACCTACCAGCAAATCCGCTCCGAGCTGAAGGCACAGGAAGAACCGGCTGGCCAGGTCACAGCGGGCGAACGCGAAGATGGAGCGGACTGAACGCTGCTGTTTCCACTGCGGTGAACCCATTCCGGACGGAACCGACCTCAGTGTAACGGTCGACGGGGCTGCACGCCCCGTTTGCTGCGCCGGCTGCCAGGCCGTGGCGCAGCTGATTTTCGGCGCCGGCCTGGGGCGTTATTACCAGTTCCGCCAGGAACTCGGGCGCCAAGCGAAAGAGGACGTCGAGGCCGAAATCGAAGCCTGGAAAGGCTGCGATGAACGCGAATCGCTGTGGGGCGCCGAGCTTCCCGATGAACGCCGCGAACTGCTCCTGCAGACCGAGGGAATCCGCTGTGCGGCCTGCGCCTGGCTGATCCGCAGCCACATGGAAAAACGGCCCGGCGTGCATGCCGTGCAGGTCGATACGGCCACCGGCTACACCCGCATCGTGTGGAGCCCTGCCGAAAGCCGCCTGAGCAGCATGGCGGCCGCGCTGATGGAGCTGGGATACAAACCGCACCTGCCGCTGGCCAGCCGGGAGGAGCAGGGCAGGCAGGACGAAAAACGGAACTCCATGAAACGCCTCGGAGTCGCCGGCCTCGGCATGATGCAGGTGATGATGTATGCCGTCGGCCTGTACGCGGGCGATTACTTCGGCATCGCCGAGGCCGAGCGCAGTTTCCTGGAGTGGGTCAGCCTGCTGGTCACCCTTCCCGTGATGTTGTATTCCGGCCGTATCTTTTTCGAGGGCGCCTGGCGCAGTATCCGTGCGCGGAGACCGGGCATGGACGTGCCGGTCGCACTGGCGATCATTCTCGCCTTCAGCGCGAGTTGCTTCAATTTCTTCCGCGGCGCCGGCGAGGTATGGTTTGACTCGGTCGTGATGTTCATCTTTTTCCTGTCACTGGGCCGCCATATCGAGATGGTGCTTCGTCACCGCAACCTGCAGGCCGGCGCGGCACTGGCACGATTGCTGCCGGAATGGGCGGAACGGATCGTGAACGGCGTTCGCGAGACCATCCCGGCGACCGACCTTGCCGAGGGCGACCTGATCCGCGTCAAGATGGGAGAAGCTTTTCCGGCCGACGGCGTAATCCGCACCGGTGCAACGGAAGTCGACGAGGCGCTCCTGACCGGCGAATCGAACGCCATCGCGCGCGGCGCGGGTGACGAGGTGATCGCCGGCACCATCAACCTGTCCCAACCCGTTGAAATCGAGGTCACGGCCGCCGGACAGGAAACCACGGTTTCATCGCTGGGACGCTTGCTGCTGCTGGCACAATCGAAACGCGGTGCAAGCGACGACGGCCTGCCGCAATGGCTGGTTCCGGCATTCATCATGGTCGTTCTGACGATCGCTTCGGGCACCTGGTTTTTCTGGCACGCGGTCGAACCGCTGAAGGCGTTTCCCGCGATGCTTTCCGTGCTGGTCGCCAGCTGTCCCTGCGCGCTATCGCTGGCTCTGCCCGTGGTGCATGCCGCCGCCAGCCGCCGCCTGCTGGACGAAGGCATTCTGCTGACGCGCGGGGAAAGCGTTGCCGAGCTGAACGGAATCGACCAGGCCGTGTTCGACAAGACGGGAACGCTGACCCGGGGCACGCCGGAAATTATCGGCATACAGTTGAACCCGGAACGCGGCGGCATCGAGGCGAGCGAGGCGCTGGCCGCGGCCTGCGCCCTCGAGGCAAGTTCGGCGCACCCCATTGCCGAGGCATTTTTCGCCGCGCATGGCCAGGGCCCCATACCTTCCGCTTCCCATGTCTCGGTCGTTCCCGCCAAGGGTCTGCAGGGCCTTGTCGATGGCCGGGGCTGGCGGATCGGCACGGCCGACTTCGTTTTCGAGGACGACAGCCGCGAAGATCAATACGTATGGCTGGCGGACGATACGGGCTGGGTGGCCCGCTTCGAGTTGCGGGACGCACTGCGGGAAGGCGCCCGGGAAACCATCGAGACGCTGCATCGCGAGGGCATCGGGACCGCCATTCTCTCCGGTGACGGGCACGAGGCTGTGCGCGAAATTGCAGAAAGGCTGGGCATCGATGAGTGGCACGCACGCCAGTCACCGGAAATGAAACTGCGCTGGCTGGAGCGCAGCCGCGAAGAAGGACACCGGACGCTGATGGTCGGTGACGGCGCCAACGACGCCCCGGTATTGGCATCCGCAGATGTCTCGATGACCGTGAAGGGTGGTGCGGAACTCGCAAACAGCACGGCCGACCTGATCCTGACCTCCGATTCGCTGGCCCTGGTGCTGCGATCGCGTTACATTGCTCGGCGAACCCGGCAATTGATCCGGCAGAACCTGAGTTGGGCCGTGATGTACAACGCTTCGGTCATGCCGCTGGCTGTTTCCGGCGCCTTGAAGCCCTGGATGGCAGCGCTGGGAATGTCGCTCAGCTCCCTGCTGGTCGTGGCCAATGCAGCGCGCCTGGTGCGTTCCAGCGGCCCGGCCGAAGGAGATCGCACGCAATGAGCATGTTGTACGTCCTGATCCCTCTCGCGATCATATTGCTGGCATTCGCTGTCTGGGCGCTGGTCTGGGCCATTCGAACGGGCCAGTTCGACGACCTCGAGTCCCATGGCTGGAGCGTGGTGCTGGACGACGACCAGAAACCGCCGGGTGACCCGGACGAAACGTTGCCGCCGAAGGGCGAGGAACCGGACGACAGGAAACAGGAACCATGACCGCTTTTGACCCCGCGGTGCTCGTCACCGCGTTTCTTGCCGGCCTGCTGGGGAGCGGGCACTGTTTTGGCATGTGCGGCGGAATCGCCGGCAGCCTGGGCGCACTATCCGGCGGCGGCACCAGCAAGCGTGCATTGATCAAACCCGCCGTGCAGTTCAACCTGGGCCGTTTGCTGGGCTACGCGATCCTCGGCGCGATTGCGGCCGGTGTGATCGGCGCGGTCGGTGAGATCGTCTCGCTCAAGAACTACGCTCGCTGGTTTCGCATGGTCACCGCGTTGATGGTCCTGATTATCGGCGCCAGTTTCATCATCGACTGGCGCGGCCTGGCGATACTCGAGAAGGGCGGGGCCGGCATCTGGAAACGCATCATGCCGCTGGCGACACGAATCAGCCAGCGCAACGACTGGCTCGGCAGAACCGGGTTGGGCATCTGCTGGGGGTTTTTGCCCTGCGGCCTGGTTTACACCGTGCTGATGACGGCTGCGTCGACCGCCAATGCGCTGACCGGAGCGCTCACGATGTTCGCTTTCGGCGTTGGCACGGCACCGGCCATGATGGGGTTGACCGTGGCCGCGCCGGCGCTGGGTACGTTCCTGAGCGATCGACTGGTGCGTCGAATTGTCGGTTTCAGCCTGATCGTTCTCGCCATCTGGATGGTCATCCCCTTTCTTGGCGGGGGCCACGGGGCAGGGCACGCCCACCACTGAGCCACTTCGGCTACAATGTGAGCACTTGCTAGCCACGGTTCGAAGAGACCAGTGAAGGGTGCCATGACCTCGATGATTTCTCGGTTTTTCCTGCTCGCCACCCTGCTGTTTCTGCCCGTGTCGTTGCTGGCGCAGGAATCGTCTTCCGACCCTCGCCATCCGTTGCTTGAAAACGATTTCTACGCATCACTGGGCGCTTTCCTTCACGAAAAGAACGTCAAGCTCGGACTCGAAGGCAATCGCGAGCTCGGCCTGGATGACATCGATTTCGGCAAAAACTGGAAGCTGGACTCGAGCCAGACAACGGGTTCCGCGTTCCTGCATTGGCGGTTCGGTGAAAAATGGTCCGTGTCCGGCCAGTATTTCGAATCGAATGACTCGGCCCGGGCGACCCTTGACGAGGATATCGAATGGGGCGACTACACGTTCAGGGCCGGTACCAACACGGGCGCCGGCATCGGGCTGACCGTGGCGCGGTTCTTTTTCGGCCGAACCTTGCATGCGGGGCATAACCACGAGTTTGGCGCCGGTATCGGTGCGCACTGGCTGGAAATCGAAGCGTTCATCGACGGTGAGGCATTCGTCAATGACGAGAGCACCGGTTACCTCCGCGAACGCGCCAGCGCCGGTGCGCCGCTGCCGAACATAGGCGCCTGGTACATGCACGCATTTTCACCGGAGTGGCTGTTGTCAGCCCGGCTGGATTGGTTCGATGCCAGTATCGATACCTATTCCGGCCGCTTGATCAATTCATCGCTGGGAATCAACTACCAGCCATTCGATCACTTCGGCTTAAGTCTCGCTTACCAGGTGTTCGACCTGGACGTGAACGTTAAGGAATCCGACTGGAAAGGATCGGTAAACCTGCACTACTCGGGACCTTTTATGTCCGTTACGGCTACCTGGTAAATAACTAAATAACAGCAAGATAGGAAGCATTTATAATGCATATTCACGGTTATACCCGGCTCCTTGTTGTCTGTTTTCTGCTTTTTGGCGGCGGCATTGCGCAGGCGCTGGAAGAAAACGAGTCGCCGGTTGAAACCGTTGCCGCAGCGGTTCCTGTCGGCGTCGAAGACAAGGGACCGGATGATGCGTTGGGGCGCGGCACCCCCAGGGGCAGCATTGTCGGGTTCATAAAAGCAGTGGAATCGCTGGAATTCGATAAAGCGGCGGAATACCTGGATATGCGCAACCTGCCCGAAGAAGTCCAGGAGGTTTCCGGTCCGGAACTGGCACGCATGCTCAACCAGGTGTTTTCAAGGGCCGTGTGGATCGATGACTACACGGCCAGCGACAAACCCGGCGGTGTCAAGGGCGACGGGCTGCCGGATTACCGCGACGAACTCGTTGTCATCCCGACGCCCGAAGGCGATGTCCCGATCTGGCTGCAGCACGTGCCGCGTGGTGACGGGAAGCTGATCTGGAAAATTTCCAATCGTTCGGTGGCTCGGATTCCCGAGTTGTATTCGTATTACAGCTACCCGGACCTGGTTGAAAAGATTCGCGCCCGCACACCCGACGATATTGTCGTTTTTGGCCTGGAAGGATTCAAATGGGTCATACTGCTCGCGCTTCTTGTTGTTTTCTGGCCCATTTTCTACCTTGCTGGCTGGCTGCTCGCACGCGTCGTTTCCTCACCGGACAGCCCCAACTACCTTTTTATCAAACGGCTGTTTTGCGGCCCCCTGACCGCGATCGCACTGTTGTTGCTCATTGGAATGACGATCGAGAACCTGGGTTCGGGAATCGTCGCGCAGAACGTGATGCAGGCGTACACGCTCAGGACGATCGCCATTGCCTGGCTGCTGATCGCTTTGATCGATCTCTACAAGAACGTCAAGCAGCAGAGCCTGATTCGCCAGGAACGCCCCGGCGCCGCCAAGCTGCTGCGCCCGCTCACCACGCTGATCAAGATCATGATCATCCTGTTCGCGCTGCTGTTCTGGTTGAACAACATCGGCGTCAACATCACCACCGTTCTGGCCGGCCTCGGCGTCGGTGGCCTGGCCGTCGCATTGGCCTTGCAAAAACCGCTGGAGGACATGATGGGAGCCCTGTCGATTTTCTCCCAGGCTCCGATCAGGGTAGGGGATCTGTGCCGCTACGGACAGACGGTCGGCATGGTGGAGGATATCGGCCTGCGCTCGACCCGAATCCGCACCCTGACCAACACGGTGGTGTCCATCCCCAATGCCCAGGTTGCCATCCGCGAACTCGAAAACCTGACCTATCGAACCAAGATCCGTTACTGGCCGACGCTGCGGCTGCGCTATGACACCGGGCCCGAACAAATCGAGAAAATCTGTTCAGGCATCGTTGAACTGCTTGAACAGAAGGATTTCGTTCACGATGAGGGTGTCCGCGCCCGATTCACAGATTTTGCGGAAGATGCCATTCTTATAAAGGTGCACTGCTTCCTTAAAACCGTCGAATTTCCGCAGTCACTCGAGTTTCGTGAAAAGCTGAACCTTGAGATCATGAAGATTGTTGCTGCGGAAGGGGCGCGTTTCGCACTACCCGGAAGAGCGATCCAGTTGGAAGGGGATACAGGCTCGACCTGATTAAATTGCGTATAATGTATATTATGTTAAAT
>Ga0180435_10004342_pt1 | contig 13990 bp, 18 predicted proteins | sample SS_ome_3_FD_132467 | JGI IMG/M metagenome (GOLD analysis project Ga0180435, IMG submission 132467) | Hypersaline lake sediment archaeal communities from the Salton Sea, California, USA - SS_3_S_1 metaG | ecosystem: Environmental > Aquatic > Non-marine Saline and Alkaline > Hypersaline >... | reverse complement strand
TCTGGAAAGTTGGCACGAAGTGCACAGCTCACCCGATGACCGCTATGCGCCATGGGTCATGTCAGATCACAGGGTAAAGGTAGTGGCGCTAACAGCTGGGGGCGTACTAGAGAAGCGGAGAATCCGTAAGAGTATACACGCGCACGTATACACTTAACCTAACCGGCGGAGCCGACAATGACACAATGCACGGACGCAACGACGACCACCCCACCCGACGAGCAGGTCGTGGGTGTGGACGAAAAAAATCGGGAAAATGCAGATTTTTTCCCGGAAACCCCGAAAAAAAACGTCTCTTATTGTAATGAGAGGCCCCAGTGGGTGTCTGATATTGACGTGTGGGGGGGAAATCCCTCCGTTATAGACACTGAATATGGTGTCGGTTTCCTTCCTAGACGTGGTTCTAAGTCGCGACTTGCTGTTGAGCGGCACCGTCGCAGGACGGGGGCGGAACGGTACTACTGGCAGGACAAGCCCAAACCAAAAACGGAACCGCTTAACACGGTGCAACGGGACGCACTAGACTTTGTCGCCAGGCAGTATCTGTGGCCACGTTTTCAGTCGATACGAGCAAATGGATACGCGAGCCCTTTTGATAAGCTCCGCACGGACTGGCAGTGCCGACCGCGCCCGGAAGACGCATTCCGCACGGTGGGTCCGGGGGAGGCCGAACTGGCGGCGGTAAGGGCGTTAGAAGACCGCCCTTGTTGGCTGGCATATCGCGCACAAGGTCGGCACGTCTATGGTTCGCCTTGGTTGCAGCCTACAGACTTATCGCAAGAGGTGGCAGCCAAGGTTATACGGCGAACCGTCCGGGACCTTCGCCGGGGGGTATCCCTTTTTAATGACGTGCAACACTGGCCGGTGTTCTTATTGGAGCAGTTGCGGGGGGTTGCCCATGACATTCGAGCTAAAGAGTTAGACAGGGCCACGCGGAGCGGAGATGCCGCCTTGTACTATATCCGCCTGGAACTGGACGCGCTCTTGCGGTTGGGTTTTAAGGAGCGGCCACGGAGACAACCAACGCCCGGCAGGCCGATGTACAACAAAAAGTCAGAGGCTTTAGGGTGGTTCTTATGGTGGCAGGACGGGGACTATTGGCGGCGGCCACGGCCAGAGCCGCAAGAATACAAGGCCGACCTATCGGGACGCGTATTCCGCGATAAGGTTTGGTCACAATCGGCCGCGCACAACAAGCATGAGGCTTACCGTATTGCTTTGCGGAAAGCCCCAGCACCGCCACAGTTGCGAGTCTATCGGCGAGACGGTAGCCGCAAAGATCATTACCGCGCCATGCCCATATGGATTCTTTGGCGAGGTCGATATTATATTGAGAACTCCACAGAATCAGTCTTGAAGATCGTGAACCCATCCCCGCGGCCCAAACGACGGGCGGGGTCTTTTGCGCGGGCCATTATCGCGGGGCGTGAGCCGATGGTGGCGATGCCGTGGGTAAGAAATCTGTGGCAACGGCAACCATACCACAAAACGCTGGGTTGCGCCCCGGCATATGCGCCACGCAGACGACAGGTGCGTATCCTGACCACGAACACCAAGGGGGCATTCACGGAGGAAGCAGTAATGCAAAAGCGAAAGCACGATTTTACACTGGCCGGAAAATCAAAATGGAGTCGCGGGGAAGCGTTTCACCAGGACGTGAACGGGCAGGGACACCCGATCAAGCGGTGTCATTGCGGCGCGGCGCTCTATCTGGGCAAGACGCCGACGTGTCCGCACGGATGCACGATGCGAAACGTCGGTTAATTTTTAGGGCTAGAGTGCAAACCGGTTGGAAGGAGTCGGGCATGAGACTGGCACATTTAGGGGTTGTTGTCGAGGCACAACGCAAGGAATTACTGTCACAGTTGGCGCGGCAAGAGGGCGTGTCGCTAAGCGGCGCGGTCCGCATGCTGCTGCCGTCAACACTGGAGTTGCAGGAGCTGGTGCATTCTGAACGCCGAGCACTGCCAAAAATGTTAAACCGGGGGTAAAACGATGGCTTTAGTCGGTTCTATAAACATTGCCGTCAACGCAAACGTCGGCAAATTTGTCCGCCAGATGACCACCGCCACTGGGGCGATAAAGATGGTCCGCAAATCCGCCGTGCGCACAGCGGGCATTCTCGCCAAGATGGCGGCCATGCCCATGCGCATGGGCTGGAATATGCTCTCCAGCATCATCGGCGGCATTGTCCGCAAGCTCAAGCAGATGGTCAAGTACGCCGGGATGGCGGCGGTGGCGATGCCGGTGATCGGCGTCAAGCTGGCGGCGGGCTTCGAGAAGCAGATGGCGATGGTAAGCACGATGTTGACCGGCGACAACATGCAATTCTTGCCGGGCTTTGCGAAGGGGATACGCCAACTATCAAAGGAGATGGGCCAGTCTACGGGCACGCTGACGGGCGGGATGTACAAGGTGCTATCAGCCACCGTACCAGCCGCACAGGCGCTCGATGTGCTTGCCGCGTCCTCTAGGGCGGCGATTGGCGGCATGACCGATACAGCCACGTCGGCGCATGCTATTGTATCCATTATGAATTCGTTTCGTGGATTTACTAAAACAGGCGCGGACGCTGAGCGCATAGCCGACAAGTTGTTTGCGACAGTGCTGCGAGGCCAAATCACCTACGAAGACCTGGCCAAAAACCTTGGTTCTATAGCCAGTATGACGGATATTGTGGGCGTTTCTTTTGATGAAATGCTGGCGATGGTGGCGACGGCAAGCCGGGGGCTTGATGTTGAGAAGGTGTTTACGGGTATCCGTGCGACATTGTCGACATTTTTGTCGCCAGCCGAGGGGGCGGCGAAAGCAGCCAAGAAGTTTGGGCTGGAACTGTCTGCGTCCAACCTAAGCGCTATCGGCCTCATCGGTGCCGTTCGCAAGCTAAGCAAGCTGACTGCCGACCAGCAAGGCCAGATCATCGGAAACGTTCGAGCTTTTACGGCCCTAGCGAAAGTGTTAACCGATGTCGGCGGCTTCCAGGAAGATATCGCGCTGATCTCACAGAACAGCGCCGGGGCGGCTCAAGAGGCGTTCAGCAAGATGGCCGACACCACGGCGTTCAAGTGGTCGCAAATGAAACAGACCGCGGGTGATGCGTTACGGAGCCTTGGTATCGCGTTATTGCCCATTGTTACGATGATAGCGGAGGAATTGACTCCAGCAGTTGAGAAGTTGGGCGAATGGTTCGAGAAGAATCAAGAAACAATCCAGTATTGGGCACGCGTCGTGTGGGGGCACGTAAAAGCAGTGGCTAAGGCGTTCGGCCGGTTCGTAAAAAACCTTCATACTGACTTTAGCGGCACGATGAGCGGGCTGCTGGATTCCGCCAACGCGGTATTCAAAGCACTGGCCCGGCTGGCGGTGGTATGGGGCGTCGAAATCGGCAAGCAGCTAGTGGGTGCCCTACACAAAGAGTTTTCTGCCGGTCTCAAGAAGATCGTTGTACGGTCGGCCCTTCTCGCTAACCCAGTGGGCGCGGCGGCGCATTTGGCGTCTGGCGGCAAGTCAACCGAGGCGATGACCTCAGGCTACAACCGCCAGGTTGACTGGGACCGGAGGCAGTGGCGGCGCAACGAGATGGGCGACTTCGGCAACGCGCCTAACGAGACAAAACAAATCCTAAAGCAGGTTGTTGCTAGGCTGGATAAAATCGCCACCAACACGCAAGGCTCGCCGGTGGGTGACGTTGGAGGCGGCTATCAATGATCGAGAAACGCGACATCCTGCGAAAACAGGCGTGTTTTGATCGCCTTGTAATGGACGCGCGGCGGGTGCGTTGGCTTTTCGAGCGACTCGCCGCCAATGACAGCTACATTGATTTTAACGACCCAAACAATCGGCAAGCGGCGTGCGTTGGGGCTCAATTAATGATCGCGTTTCTGGATTTACACGAAGACAGCTTGGGCGTCGGAGATGTTTTGGGGACCACCTGAGAACCGAAGGGAGTTGTATGTGGAGTGTAGACGGCCAAATACGGGGCAAGGTAAAAACGGCGTTCGATTTAATGTTGACGGCCAGCGAAAGCACCGTTGAGGCCATAACCAACCTGCGGGATGCCCACGTGCTGGCTCACGATGGCGACGCCGGCGAGCTGAAGGGCCTTCATTTGCTAGATGAGGCCGAACACCTGGAGCGGGCTGTGCGGCAAATCACGCGGGCGGCGCAATCGCTGGCATCGAAGGACTAACCATGCCGCAATGGGCGGCGATAATCTGTAGAGGTCGCACAGGCGACATAGACAGGAGATTTCTTATGACACAGGTAAAAAGTTACGAAATGGAACTAGCAAAACTGGAGGGGCTGCGCACAGAACTGCGAGGCGTTGAATCGCAGATCGCGGACGCGGCGAAACGCCGAGGCGATCCCCAGCAGGCGGCGAAGGCGTTGCTTGATGGGGCCAGTGTGGCGGACGCGGCGGCGCAGATGCGAAACGCGAAGCTGGACGGCCTACACGACCAAAAACGCGTCCTAGAGCGGGCGATTGCCTTGCAGGGGCAAGAACTCCGTAAGCTGGAACAAGAGCAGGGGCGTCATGTTTGCGAGGAACACGCCGACGAAATACGGCAACAAAAAACCGAGGTGATTCGTGCGGCGGTAGCTTTGGCTGGTGCCATTAACGAACTCGAATTGGTGTATACTGAATTGAGTGAGGCAGGGGTCCGACCGGACCTGAGACCGGCACACTGGACGCGCCACGGTTTCGAGCAGGTGGTGGCTAATGGTTTGGCGGATTACCTGGAGCACGCTGAGACCCATTGGCACTTGAACACTAAAAAGATAGTGGGGGGCAAACATGGCTAACACGCTACCATTCTTGGCGGGCTGGGCGGCCAGGTACAATGCGTACTCTGTTGACCTGGGCGGCTTTATTGAACGCATCGAGCGGGGGGCGTTCGCGCCGGCGATTGCGAACGGCAAGGACGTCCCGCTGTGCGTGCAACACGACCGGCGGCATTTGACGCTTGCCCGTCGCGACGACGACACACTCAAGCTATTTGACACCACGTCCGGTTTGTTCTTTATCGCGGACATCCCAGATACGGAATTAGGCCGGTGGGTGTTGGAGCGTGTTCGTGATGGCCGTTTTCGCGGCATGAGTTTTGGCTTTTCGGGGCTGGAGGCGACGACGCGAGACGTTACAGAAGGGGGCCGCCACGTGCAAATAGTGCAGCGGATTCCGGCTCTGCGGGATATTTCGCTGGGCGTTAAACCGGCCTACAAGACAACGAAAATCTGGTTACAACAAACCAATAGGGGGCAAACATGAGTCGAGACTACCTAGAGAACGTCGAGTGTGCAACGGTTGGCAGCAGCGGCAAACGCGCCGTACTGAACAGGTTTTTGCAAGAAAGGAAGCGGCGGATGGCGAGAATTGACGCGAAGGCCGCGCTCGCCGATGCAGAGCAAAACGAGGCGGCTGGGCGACGACTGGCCGTGTTCAAAAACAAACTTCGAGGCGAGGGGGTGGTTTGCTGATGTCGCGACAACCTGAGGTGGTGGATAAGTCGATTCACGTGGGCGATAATCACGACCAAGAAGACGACGCCGCACGCCGACGGCGAGATCAGACGTTGGCGGCGATGGTACGGTTTTGGGCTACGAAATCGGCGAACGTTCGCGCGTTCAAGGACGATCAGCGCCGGGGCCGGAAACGGCGGCGGCGGAGGTAACTTTGTGGGTAACCGGCCGGGTGGGTTTGGCTCCACCCTGAGCAACCCACCCGTGCCGGGCTTTTGTAGACAACCAGTAACCGTGTTTAGGGGTGGAGTGCGATGACGGAAAAACACACATCGACGAAGGGGGCTGGCGGTGAGGCCGACCAGCAAGATCGATTCTTGAAGGTGCCACGGGACCTACTGTCCCGGCAAGACCTGGGAGCGGGCGAGAAGCTGCTATTGGCACAAATCGCCGACCAGCTAAGTCGGGGGCGGGGGCAATACCTGGGGGTGAGGACGCTGGCGGACGATTTAGGCATGGGGACCAGAAATGCTGTACGCATTTTGGCTAGATTAGAAGGGGTGGGGGTGCTCGAAATCGACAGGCCGGGCAACGGAAGGCGGAACATTTACACAGTTAAAACCGTTGCCAAAATGTCACCGGTGGCAAAAAGACACCGGTGCCAAAATGTCACCAAGACCGTTGCCAAAATGTCACCGGAAGCGCTGCCAAAATGTCAACACACCAAGACGAGACATACCAAGACTAAGCGCGCGCGCTCAAAACCACCTGGGCCACCGCCAGGGTTTGACCGGTTCTGGGCGGCCTACCCCCGCAAGGTAGCCAAGGCACAGGCGGCCAAGGCATGGGCCAAACTTAAACCCGACGACGAACTAGTCGTCACCATCATCGGGGCGGTTGAGAGACAAGCCCAGTCCGATCAGTGGCAACGCGACGGTGGCAAATTCATACCGTACCCCGCAACATGGCTGAACGGGCGGCGATGGGAAGACGAGGCGAGCAACCCACAGGAGAGCGACTGGCCCGAAGGGGCCGACCCCAAGAAGACGCCTGAGGAATTACGCCAACTCGCGCACGAGCTCTACCCCAGCTGCAGAGAATACTTCCCGGAGGCCACAGCATGAACAACACCCAACGGATCACTTCAACCGAGGCGGAGCTTGTTGCGGCGCTCGAGGCGGCCGGGGCTCAAAAGGTGGGCCGGGCGTGGCGCTGCCCGTTTCACGACGACAAACACCCGTCGGGCGAGATACGCGGCGATGAGGCCGGGCACTGGCGGTTCTACTGTCACGCGGGAGGCTGTGGGTTCAAAGGCGATGCGTTGGACGTTCAGGCCAGGGCGAGGCATGGCACCGTAGGAGACGTGTTGCGAGACAAGCGACAAGGGGGAGCTAAAACGGCAGTAAAAACCTACACCAAGCCGGAAGATATTTGGTGTGGCGACGACAAAGTCGAACGCGTGTATTATTACGCCACCCCCGACGGCGAGAATCAGATGGCGTCGATCCGTATACGTAAGACGGGTGGCGGCAAGATGTTTCGGTTGATGCGCCCGGAAGGTGACGGATGGGCCGACGGCGCGCCTGCCAAACCGTGGCCGTTATACCGCCTGCCCGAAATCGTAGAAGCCGACACCGTCGTCATAGCCGAGGGCGAGAAGTGCGTTGAAGCGTTGCGGTCTGTCGGTGTTGTCGCAACCACCAGCGCGGGCGGGGCGATGAACCACCATTGTACCGACTGGGGGCCTTTGGCTGGAAAGGATGTTTGCCTTTGGCCTGACAATGACGGCGCGGGCGTTCGGTATATGGAGGACGTAGCCTCCGCGATACAAGACGCGGGTTGTCGGGTAACGATGGTGGACCCAACACGATTGGGGTTGCCCGACAAAGGCGACGTGGCCGACCTTGTGGCCAACATGATCCGGAGCGGCGTAAGCCAAGAGAATCAAAAGAGTGTTGTTGCGGGTATTGTCGAGGGGGCCAGGCCGACGGCGGGACCGGCGGGCGAGGTTGAGGCTTTACTATCAGCAACCATCAGCGGGGAACGGTCTGCAATACCATGGCCATGGACGAATCTTACACATATGTCGAAATCGTTGTTGCCGGGAACGATGACTGTATTGTGTGGTGAACCTGGAGCGGGCAAGTCGTTTTTCGTTCTACAAGCAGCGGCCTACTGGCACAGTATAGGGATTCCGGTTGCGGTGACGATGTTGGAGGAAAGCCGGGCATGGCACTTGACGCGGGCACTTGCACAACGGGCAGAGTCGAGCGCCCTGCTGGACGATGCCTGGATTCACGCGAACGCGGACGAAAGCCGCCAGGCATTCGAGGAACACCGGGACTTCTTGGATTCTTTTGGGCGGGTGATTCACGCGGAGTCAAGCCAGCAATTAGACCTTAAATCCCTGGGGGAATGGGTGCAGGCTAAAGCGGAGCGAGGGTGTCGGGTTATCGTGGTGGACCCGGTGACAATGGCGGACACAGGGCCGGGCAATTCATGGGATGCTGATAAAGGATTTGTCAAGGCATGTAAACACGCGGCGGAGAGCTGCGGGGCAAGCGTCCTATTGGTGACGCACCCCAAAAAACGCGGGCCGAAAGATCGCGGCATTGGGCTTGACGCACTGGCGGGAGGAACGGCGTATGTCCGGTTTTCGCAATGCGTCCTTTGGTTGCAGAAACATAAACCGCCACAAGCGACACGCATTGTGGGTAGTTGTGGAACGTTTGGTGCTGAACTCAACCGGACGCTGCATATATGCAAGGCGAGGAACGGTACGGGTGGTGGCATGGGTATAGGGTTTGAGTTTTCGGGCGAAACGCTACTATTTGCCGAGCAAGGGCTTATTGTGGACACTGAATAGTTATATTAACATCGAACTTGGGGGACGCCATGGAAGGAACCCGATGGGACTTCAGAGAAATAGCCGACGCACAGCAAGACGTGATACGCCAGCAGCGGTCGGAGCTGGACGCGGCGGCCGTGGAGGCTGGCCAACTACGCGACATCATAGCCGCCATGGAGGACGAGTTGGCGGACGGCGAGGCGAAGCGTCGCAACCTGCGGAGGCAGTTGGTGAGGGCCCTGGACGACGGGGCCAGAGCCAAGGCCGACGCGCTGAGATTGCGGCGAGAGATGGACACGGCGGCGGGGATGGTGGGTGTGGGGTAGGTGGCAGAGAAAGAGGGTATGGTGGGGGTGAAATAGGTCGCAGAAGGGGATAGGGGGGGTAGATTTCTGGCCCTCTGAAACCTAGACCGCTGCCCCAAGCATGTGCAGAGTTTCGCGTACTTCGTTTTTGGGAGACCGGTTGAAAAATGGACAGTCGAGCAAAAAACACACCCAAAGGGGAGCCACCCGCCCACCTATCGCCCCCCACGAGGGCGTGGTGGGCCACGGTTATGGCTGATTTTGTCCTGGAGTCGCACCACGAACGCCTACTGACGGCGGCGGCGGAGCTTTGGGATCGGGCCACACACGCGCGGCAGGTAATCGACGCCGAGGGCACCACCTACGCCGACCGCTTCGGCCAGCCACGGGAGCGGCCCGAGGTGGCGATTGAACGGCAGAGCAAGATTGCGTTTGCCCGACTGTTGCGGGAATTGGCCTTGGATGTTGACGAACCGGCAGAGCGGGCCACGCCCCCCACGATTCAGGGCAACGCCAACGCCAGGCGGAAAGGGTGACAAGATGGAGCAGGACGTTATGGATTTTCTCGCCGAGGACACCCGGCAGGAGAAGATGGAAAGCCAACGGCTACCAACCGCCAGGGCGATACGCCGGGAACTGAAGTTGAAGACCCAAAACCGGCTGAAGGTCAAGGCAGTAAAAGATGTTTTGCCCACGTTACCGGCAGTGGGCGAGAGTCTTCACGTCGTGGCCGACGGCAAATTCGACTTCTGGACTTTCACGCCGCACATCATCGAACTCATGGGAGGCAGGGCCGACGAATTCTACGCATCGACCTGGACCATGAACCGCACCAACGCACTCGAAATCCTCGAGCTTTACGACACAGGCAAGGTGGGCGAGATAAACTTATTGAGCGGCTTGTACTTCAAGCGGCGAGAGACGGCAGTATACGCCACAATCGCCGAGGGTATCCAACAGCGGGGCCAGCGGTACATTGCGTTTGCGAACCATGCCAAGGTCCTACTTCTGGGCAACGACCAACACCGCGTCACCGTCGAGGGGTCCGCCAACTTCACCGGCAACCCCAGGCTGGAGCAGTACGTTGTCACCAACGACCCAAAAGTCTTTGACTTTCACAAGCAGTGGATGGGGGAAATGTTAAATGCCACGCACACCAAAAAGCACGAATAGGAGCACCAACGGCGAGATTGAGCTACGCGTTGCCAAGGTGGTCGAACTACTGGCGGCAGGCGTCAACCGGGCCAGCGTGATTCGATTTGCAGCCGAAAAGACAGACTGGCGGGTATCCGACCGCACCATCGACAAATACCTACAGCGAGCCCACGAAGCCATTGCGAAACAGGCAGGCGTGGAGCGTGAATTTGTGATCGGAAAGGCCTTGACCCGCCTTGACGACCTCTACCGCAAGGCGTTTGCGATTCAGGATTATAAAACGTGCCTAGCTGTCATGAAGGAACACAATCGGCTAATGGGGCTGGGTAATATCCCGTTACTGCCCCCGGCAGAAAGGAAGTGAGACTATGCCACGAGTGAGACGACGGGCGAAACAGCGGCGAGGCTATGCGCACAGCCACGTTTTTCAACTGACCCAGGGCCACGATTATTTTCACGACGGCTTCGGTCGAGACCGGCAGGCAATGGCTGAGGCGTGGCCGGTGTTGCGGGAGCAGGTGATCGACATGCACCGCCAGCGACTACATCGTCGCGGCGAAGGTGACCTATTCCGCCGCCCGTGGGCGTGGTGGCAATTCGAGGCCCCAGGCCAGCGACACGAAGGCGAGACCGAACGCGACGCACTCAAAAGGCTGGACTGCCTGACCGACACGGAGCGGCAGGCGTTGACGATGGATACCCCGGCGGATTGACGGCCCCGCCGTGGGATGACGTGGCGGGTCGGGCCTTGCGTATCATGGGCCCGGCCGTGCCCGCGTCGGCTAGATTGTGACCTGTCGCACAAACTGTGGCGAATACCGGTTTTTGCCAGAATCGCAAAAACCGGCTTGCATGTCGGCAAAGGTGGTGTATGCTTTAGATGGCAAAACTGACTTAGGAATTATCATGGCGACAGAACAAATAATGCTCTACAATGCGCGTGCCCGGCGGCGCGGGGTACCTCCCTTCCTAGGTTGGTTTTGCCCCCCGTGTCGTCGGGCATTTTGCATTTCTGGAGGCACGTCATGTTGGAGGCCACGCTTACCGCACAAGAATCGATGGAGAAGTTACTGGAGTCGTGGGACGTCGAATGCCTTAGTTTTGTGAGCGTCGGGTGTCGGTGCGTCTACGCCGGGCGAGTCAGTCGGTTCGTTGACTGGGCGGAGATCACCGACCCGAGACAGATCACGCGGCGTATGGTTCAACGCTACTTTGGCACGCTGTTGGGGGAGGGGAAGTCGCCTGGCACAATCAAAGGCACCAAGAGTGCAATATCTTCTTTTTGCCGGTGGTTGGTGTTGGAGAAGCTGCTGGACGAAGACCCCACCGTCGGCACCCGGCGGCCGTCAATCCAACAGCTCCCCCCCCGCTACTTGAGCGACGCCGAGATCGAAACCTGCCTGGCCGTCGCCTCTGAGCATGGATTCCGGTTGATGGTGTTGGCAGCTTTGAAAACCGGGATGAGGCTGAACGAGATGCGGCTGTTGCAATGGCAGGATGTCGATTTAGGGCGAGACCTGATTTGCGTGCGCGTGTCGAAGACTGGCAAGGCACGATTTATCCCCATCCACCCCGAGCTCAAGGTTGCACTACTCGAAGCCCAGCGCGAAAGCGGCTACGTCTTCCCGAAACCCGCACCCCCGGCCCACCATCGAAAAAAAGACGCCCGACCCGATTACACGCAACCGGCGAGCAAGCGGTATTATCACGACCTGATTCAACCGTTGCGTGACGCTGTGCCAGCGTTCACGTCGGCGGTGGGGCATAAGAGCGTCGGCAGAGGTTGGCACTTATTCCGGCACACGTTCGCAAGCCGTTTGGTGATGGCGGGTGTGTCCATTTTCAAGGTGAGTAAATGGTTGGGGCATAGCCAGGTCCAAATGACTACGGTGTATGCCCACCTGGCCCCCGACTTCGACGAAGGTATTTTGTCGGCCTGAGGCGTGCTGCCCCCCGTTGGCAGGGAGGCCAGCGCGGGGGCGGTTTGAAAAACACCCCAGAATCGCCCAGAATCAAAAAAAACTTGGCGGAGGGTACTTGGGTATCCATGAATCGACGTGGGCGATTCTGAGGGTAATAGAAAAAAATATGAAAAATCACCCATAGCCCCTTGACGTTCTGTATTTCTGTGCTATACTTGTAACAGTTACAGTATATTATAAGGAGTTTTAGTGTGGTACAGAAAGTAACGGCGAGCGTATCGGACGAACTGTATGAGCGGCTGCAGGCCGTCAAGGGACTATTCAACATTTCAAGGGTGTGCCAAGAGGCACTAGAAAGGCAGATTACCATGGAAGAGTTGCGGGCAAAAGAGACGGCGGGTGATGAGCAGGCAAGCATCGAGCGGCTTCGGCAACAGCGAGAAGAAATAAATGCCAAATATGAGCAGCAAGGCCACGAGGACGGGTTGGCGCACGCTAGTAGGCTGGATTACGAGAGCTTGGTTGCAATCGCGCATGGTGAAGGCGATTTTTGGAATCAGTATAGCGATTGGTATGACACGTTTGAATTGAGCGCACGAGAGTACAGTGATGACAACCTCTTCGACCGTGCGCGTTACGGTGAAGGTTGGCTCGAGGGCGTCCGGGAATGGTGGGAGGCCAACAAAGAACAGATCGAGAGTTAGAACGAGTCTCCTTGTAGGCCGTTGGGATTTTGGTTTCTCCTACCCAACGGCCTTTTATTTGACCCATAAGGCCCGGGACGCCCCAGAATCGCCCACGCTCAAAAACGTGGGCCAGAGCGGTAGCTTTTACCGTCCCGGACGCTAAAATTGATTGTGGGCGAATCTGAGGGGTTTGGTGGTGTTTTGGGGGTGCAGGAGAGTGTGGACATGGGAAGGGTGTTTAAGCGAAAGAGGTATAGATCATGGTATATCCGGTATACCCCCCACACTGGGCGTAGCACAACGGTCAAGGGCCTGCCTGACTACGACGATACCGTCGCGATGATGGAGCGGCTAGAGCACGAGACCAAGTTGATTCAAGAAGGCTACATCGACGCGCAAGACGTGAAGGCGGCCAACTCTAAGCACACACTATTAGCAGAATACGCCAAGCAGTACGAAAAGTGGCTCACGGGCAAAGGCAGGACCGCCAACCACGCCAAGCGCACACGGGGGTATATCGAAACCGTCTGCGATGAGGCCGAATGGGAAACCCTACCCGACATAGACGCCATGAACCTGGGGGAGCTAAAGGCGACATGGCGAAAGGCTAAAATGGGGGCTCGCGCCATTAACGCTCGGCTGGTAGCCGTCAAGGCCTTCACCCGGTGGCTGTGGCGACATGACCGGGTCAAGACCGACCCTCTTGCCACGGTTGAGCGTTTGGGCACAGATAAAGACCCACGCCACCCACGCCGCGCGATGACAGAGGAAGAGGTGCGGGGGCTCTTGTCGGCCACTCATAACGCCCGCAAACGGTACGGGATGACGGGGCCGGTTCGCGCTATGCTGTACAGGCTGGCCGTCGAGACGGGGGCCAGGGCCAACGAATTACGGACCCTAACGCGGGGGATGGTCGACCTGGAGCATAGGACGATGACCGTCTTAGCCGCCTACGCCAAGAACGGAAAAGAAGCTGCCCTCCCGTTGCGGCGGGGCACGACAGAGGCGTTGGCGCTGATACTGAAGGGGCTGAAAGTCACAGACCGGGTGTTCGATATGCCTATACCGTCCTTGGTGTCCAAGATGCTACGGGCAGACCTGAAGGCGGCAGGAATCACCTATCGGGACGACCTGGGCCGGGTGGTGGACTTTCACGCCCTGCGGCATACGTGCGGGTCGATGTTGGCCGCCAAAGGCGTCCACCCCCGCACGGTACAAACCCTGATGCGACACTCCGACATCAACGTCACCATGAAGTATTACACGCATACGTATCGCGACCAAGAGACGGAGGCGGTGGAGGCTTTGCCCGATTTTGGGTTGTCGACAGATGAGGTCTATAGCACGAAAATAGCACGGATTTCATGCTAAAACGTGCAAAAAGCTACAATAATGTGCGCTTTTGGGCCTTCCAAAGTCTTGTGATTTGTGGGTTTTTTGTGGGGCTAAAGCCTTGTGATTTAAGGCCTTAGGTAAGACTTGGGGAACTAGGATTCGAACCTAGACTAAGTGATTCAGAGTCACTTGTGCTGCCATTACACTATTCCCCAATGAGTCCAGCCTCTTGGTCTGGCTCGGCTGTGCCATCGCTTGAGCGTTTAGCCCATGCCAGTG
>Ga0180435_10004341_pt1 | contig 13991 bp, 9 predicted proteins | sample SS_ome_3_FD_132467 | JGI IMG/M metagenome (GOLD analysis project Ga0180435, IMG submission 132467) | Hypersaline lake sediment archaeal communities from the Salton Sea, California, USA - SS_3_S_1 metaG | ecosystem: Environmental > Aquatic > Non-marine Saline and Alkaline > Hypersaline > Sediment... | reverse complement strand
GTCCTTGATACCAACCGGCGCCAGGATGTACCGCTTTTCTCCGTCTTCATACTGCACCAGGGCAATATTGCAGCTCCTGTTGGGATCGTATTCTATTCCGATCACTTCAGCGGGCATGTCGTCCTTGTTCCGCTTGAAGTCGATCACCCGGTACATCCGCTTGTGACCGCCCCCGCGGTGCCTGGCGGTGATCTTTCCGCTGTGGTTGCGTCCGCCTGTTTTCTTCAGGGGTTTCAGGAGCGACTTCTCCGGTTTGGACTTCGTAACCTCGGAGTGTTCGTTGACCGAACTGTTTCGTCTTCCCGCGGAAGTCGGTTTGTATTTTTTGATCGCCATGATGCTTCTTGCCTTGATCCGTATTCCGCTAGAACAGGTCGATGCGGTATTCCTCATCCAGGTGTACTATCGCCTTTTTCCACCTGTTGGTCGTGCCCATGCTGCGGCCTTGCCGACGGGGCTTTCCCTTGCGGTTGGCCGTCCTTACGGACTTGACCTTGACCTTGTATATTTTCTCGATCGCCTGCTTGATCTGTGCCTTGTTGGCGCCCCACGCCACGACGAAAGCATAGTCGTTTCGCTTCTCGCTGAGGTGGGTGCTCTTCTCTGTCACCAGCGGGCGAATGATGATGGAATATATATCGTTCTTCATCGCTCAGCCTTCCTGTCCCATAAGCATTTCCATCGCTTCGCGGGTAATCAGCATTTTCTGTCGCGATGCGATATCGAAAGCGTTGAGTTCTTCAGCGGTGCGAACTGTCAGGTCCTGCAGGTTTCGGCTGGACAGGTATATGTTCGTGTCTCGCTGGTGCAGCGCCAGCAGGCAACTTCGATTGATACTGAGGTTGCTCAGCAGCCTGGCCATTTGGTTTGTTTTCGGCGTCTCGCACGCCAATCCGTCCACTACGGTAAGATCATTACCAAGGATTTTGGCGAGAATTGCGGTTTTTCGAGCGGCGAGCCTCATCTTCCGGGGGAGTTTCTTGCGGAAGTCTCGACGGCGTTTTGCAAAAGCCACGCCGCCTCCTCGCAGTATGTTCGTCCTTATCGAACCGCGGCGGGCGTTGCCCGTTCCCTTCTGGCGGAAAAGCTTCCTCGTCGAACCTTCAACCATACCTCGGGATTTGGTGGCGGCCGTGCCCTGGCGTTTATTGGCATGATAGGCCACAACCGCCTGCTTCAACAGCGCGGTGTTCACCCTCGTGCCGAAAGCCTCGTCGCTGACCGACAGCGTCTCAATCTGCTTGCCTTCCGTATTGTATACTGGAACTTCCAACATTACCGATGTATCCCGTTGGTCTGGTTATTTTGCGGTCTTGACCTTGGCTGTTCTGGAAACTCTGACCTGCACCAGCGCACCGTTGGGCCCGGGCACCGAACCCTTGATAAGCAGGAGATTGTTCTCTTTATCGACCGCGATTAGGCGGTGATTGCGGCTTGTGGTTCTGTCCGTTCCCATGTGCCCGCACATTCGTTTACCTTTTTTCAGTTTTGGTCCCGTACCGGCATTGGTGCCGTGGCTGGCGATCGATCCAATGCTGCGGTGCTTTCGCTCGACACCATGGGACGCCCCCATCCCGCCGAAGTTATATCGTTTCATGACACCGGCAAAGCCTTTGCCCTTGCTGGTGGCAATGACATCAACATGTTGAATGTCATCGAATATCTCGACGGTGACGCTCTGCCCGGGGACAATGTTTTCGTCAGGGGCTTCCAGTCGAACTTCGCGAATGAACTTCTGCGGTTTGACGCCGGCCTTCTTGGCGTGTCCGATTAAGGGTTTGGTCGCCCGGTGAACCTTGACGTCTCCAAAACCAAGTTGCACGGCGTCGTATCCGTCAGTTTCAACGGTCTTGACCTGCAGCACCGGGCACGGTCCGGCCTGAACGACGGTAACCGGGTGGAGCACCCCGGTATCGTCGTAAACCTGGGTCATTCCAATTTTTTTTCCTAGCAGTGCTGTCAACATCGTCTTTTTCCAAATCGGCAGTTGGTAGCGGGTCGCAAACTTCGGTTGTTTCGTTCCGATACTATGCCTTGATCTTGATGAAAACCCCTGCCGGTACAACCAGGCGATTGAGCGCTTCGATTGTCCGGACGGTCGGCTCGTAGATATCTATGATCCGCTTGTGGGTTCTCATCTCGAACTGCTCGCGGGACTTCTTGTCCACGTGAGGGCTCCGCAGTACGGTGTACCGTTCGATCCTGGTCGGTAGCGGAATCGGTCCTCGAACCCTGGCGCCGGTTCTCTCGGCGTGATCGACTATTTCTTTAGCCGAACTATCCAGCGCACGATGGTCATAGGCTTCCATTCTGATTCTTATTTTATCTTGCACCATGCAATCCGTCTCCGAAACTCCCTGCAATGACTCACGCCAAGGCGGGTCAAGGTGGAGAGTCCTCCTAGGATACGCAACGAAAAGTTCCTGTCAATACTGAACTTTCCTTTTTTTCTCAATTTCTCTCAAAATCCCATTTTACGCAGTATTTCTTGCGTGGTCTGACTCGGTGTCGGTCTGTATGTCAGCGGTTCCATCGTGCTACCGGCCCGCCCCTGCGTCAGCGAGCGGAGCTGCGTTGCATAACCAAACATTTCAGCCAGCGGAATTTCCGCAGTCAACACCCGATACTGACCTCGCTGAACCATATCACGGATATCTGAACGCCTTGCGTTAAGGTCGCCGGTGACGGACCCGAGGAATGTCTCGGGCACGGTAATCTGAACCTTCATTATGGGTTCCAGGAATACCGGTGACGCCTTTACGACAGCGGCTTCGAACGCCATCGCACCGGCCTGGCGGAACGCCACGTCGCTACTGTCCACCGGATGATGCTTCCCGTCGAGCAGGGTAACCTTGATGTCTCGCATGGGATAACCCGCCAGGACACCACAGGTCGCCGCGTCTCTCAGGCCCTCAGCGACCGACGGGATGAACTCCTTCGCAATGACCCCTCCCTTGGTGGCGTCGACAAAAGCAATGGGCTGATCGTCATCTTCGTCCTTCCATGGCTCGACACTGAGTTCAACCACGCCATACTGCCCCCGTCCCCCGGTCTGCCGGATGAATCTGCCCTCGGCGGTGGCCCGGGCCTGAATGGTCTCTTTGTAGGCGACATTAGGCCGCCCCACATGCACGTCCAGTCCGATGTCTCGAGTGAGCTTGTTCTTGACGATTTCGAGATGCAATTCGCCCATTCCGGAAATCGTGCTCTGCCCGGTCTCCTTGTTGTAGCTGTATCGAAAGGACGGGTCTTCGCGTCGCAGTGTATTGAGCGCATTTGCCAGTGCCTGCTTGTCGGCGTTGGTTCGCGGTTCGATGGCCATAGTGACCACCGGTTCGGGAAAGTCCAGGCGTTCCAGGACGACCGGCGCCTTGGTATCGCAGAGGGTGTCTCCCGTAACCGAGTCGTTCATGCCCACCAAGGCCACTATGTCGCCGGCGACGGCCTGGTCGCGGCGAATCCGCTGTTTTGCATGCATTTCCCAGATGCGGGTAACGTTTTGCTTCTTGTTCTGCGTGCTGTTGAGAACGCGCGTGTTGCTCTTCAGCGTTCCGCTATAAACTCGAACGTAATTCAGGTATCCATGTTGATCTGAAGCCAGTTTGAACACCAAAGCCGAGAACGGTTCGTCGGGATCGCTCTTGCGGACGACCTGGCGACTGGACTTCTCGAGGCTTTCGTGCCCTTCAACGTCGGGTATGTCCGAGGGGCTCGGAAGGTAGTCCACAATCGCGTCCAGCAGTGGTCGAACGCCCATATGCTTCAACGCGGATCCGCACAATACCGGTTGGATCTTTCCGGAAATCGTGCCCTTTCGCAGCGCCGTGACGATCTGGTCTTCGGAGACCTCTTCGTCAGCAATGTACCTGGTCATCAGATCGTCATCGCACTCGGCGGCGGTCTCGATCAGTTCGCCACGGAGATATTCCATTTCGTCAACCATGTCGTCCGGTACGTTTTCGACGCGAAGGATGGTGGCGACATCGTCCGGATCGTAGAAGTACGCCTTCCTCTTTATAAGGTCGACCTGTCCCTTGAAATCCTCGCCCGCGCCGATGGGAATCTGAACGACTACCGGGTTGGCGTCGAGGCGTGTGCGAATTTCCTTGACGACGGTCTCGAAGTCGGCGCCGATGCGATCAAGTTTGTTTATGAAGCACAGGCGCGGTACTCCGTAGCGGTCTCCCTGGCGCCAGACGGTTTCAGACTGTGCCTCGACCCCGCCGACGGCACAGAAAACGGCAACGGCGCCGTCCAGGACCCTCAGCGATCTCTCGACCTCGACAGTGAAATCCACATGGCCCGGGGTGTCGATGAGATTTACAGTAGTCTCCCCCCAGAGAAAAGTAGTGGCCGCGGAGGTAATGGTGATGCCCCTCTGCTGTTCCTCGATGAGATAGTCCATGACGGCCGTCCCGTTATGGACCTCACCTATCTTGTAGGTCCTCCCGGCGAAATAGAGTATTCGCTCGGTAACGGTTGTCTTGCCGGCATCGATGTGGGCCATCACACCGATGTTGCGAAGTTTTCTGGGCTTCTTTGCCATAAGTACTCGCCACTGACCGTTCATGTAAGCCGGAAACAAACCACTGTCCCAACGGCTGCACAGATACAGTCCTTGCGCGCGGTAAAACCGCGCCGTCATGCTCAACATCGGCCCGTCGGGAGACGACGGGCACCGGTCTTCGACTCGGATCTGCAACTGCGATCCGGCAGGCCGGTCCGGTTGTCCTATCTCATCTCTGAGCCCCGGCCCGTATCGAACCGGGGTCGCCAAGGGTCAGGTTTTTTCGATCGATACATACGACCGATGTGAAACCTGAACTCTGCGATTCAGCCAACACCGCTTTCCCGGTCTGGAGAGACCGGGAGGCGAATGGTTGGAGTGTTTCAGCCCGAATTTCCTATCGGGCAAAGTGCGCGAAGGCCTTGTTCGCTTCGGCCATTCGGTGTACGTTTTCCCGAGTGGTCATTGCGGCGCCTTCGCCATTGTAAGCGTCCATAAGTTCTTTGGCCATTCGTTCGCATATCGGGCGCCCCTTGCCCTTGCGAATCGAATCGCGGATCCACCTGAAAGCCAACGTCGTCTGGCGTTTGCGGTTAACGGGCCTGGGAACCTGGTAGTTCGAACCACCGACCCGCTTGGAGCGGACTTCTATCATGGGCTTGACATTCTCGATAGCTTTCTCAAACACTTCGATGGGCGTGGCGTCTGAGATTTTCTTCTCGATGATGTCCATCGCATCATAAAAAAACCGCTGCACGGTGGACTTCTTGCCATTAGTCATGAAGCTGTTGATGAATTTGGCGACCAGCGTACTGGCGTACCGCGGGTCCGGCGCCAACTGCTTAGACGATGCTGTAAACCTTTTGCGTCCCATAGTATCTTTTCCAGGCCCGCGTTATCGGGCGCTTTTCCCCGGTGCTTCCGGGGACGGGCAGGCAACTACTTGGGCCTCTTGGCCCCGTACTTGCTGCGACTTTGCTTTCTACCGTCAACACCTAGACAGTCCAGCGTGCCCCGAACAATATGGTACCGCACACCGGGAAGGTCTCTGACTCGACCGCCCCGCACGAGCACGATGCTGTGCTCCTGGAGATTGTGGTCGATCCCCGGGATATAGGCGGTAACCTCTTTACCGTTGGACAGCCTGACCCTGGCAACCTTCCGCAATGCGGAGTTGGGCTTCTTGGGCGTAACGGTTTTGACCAGGAGACATACACCACGTTTCTGCGGGCATGAATCCATTGCCATATTTTTTTTCTTGGCCTTTTGCGTCTTTCTGGGCCTTCGCACTAACTGATTGGTCGTCGGCATTATTATCCTCTAAACAATTATTCTACTGTGCTTAAGTTCTATATTTGTCCTGTAAGGGCCTTCTGGACCTCGTCGGCAATCTGGGCCTCAGTGGCCTCGTCACGCCCGGGCGCTTCCTCATGGCCCTCGGGTATAACCCGAGTAATTTTCATATCGAGGTACGGTTTGAAGCTCGTACCGGCCGGTATCAGGTGCCCGAGAATCACGTTTTCCTTCAGACCGCACAACTCGTCAACCTTCCCGCCGAGCGAAGCTTCGGTGAAGACCTTCGTGGACTCCTGGAAGCTGGCGGCCGACAGGAAACTGTCAGACTGCAACGATGCTTTTGTAATTCCCAACAGCAGCGTTTTCGCCGTTGCGGGGCGAGGGCGTTTGGTCTTGGCAGGTTCCTCACCGTCGGTCTCGGCGTCCATATTCGCCTGCTCGATCAGTTCCCTGACAACGACCTGCCCTTCGCTCAGGCTTGTCCCACCGGGCTCCACAACCTTCAGCGATCCGGCGAGTCGTTCATTTTCACGCAGGAACACGAATTTGTCAATAACATCTCCGGGCAAAAGTTCGGTGTCGCCTACAGAATCGACCTGGACCTTTCGAAGCATCTGGCTGAGTATCACCTCAATGTGCTTGTCATTGATGCTCTGCCCCGCAGCACGATAGACGGTCTGGACCTCGCCAAGCAGGTAATTCTGCAGGGCCTCTTCACCACGGATATCCAGAATATCCTGCAGGACAAGTGGTCCTTCGGTCAGGGGGTCACCGGCCTCCACGTAGTCGCCGGTATGAACCAACAGATGCCTGTCGTGTGGTACGTGGTGGTCTCGCTCCATACCGGACTCACTGCGTATGATAACCGTCATCTTTCCGCGTCGCTTGTCGGTACGCAGTTCGACCATCCCGGAGATTTCGGCCATTGCGGCCGGTTCCTTGGGTTTGCGCGCCTCGAAAACTTCGGTGACGCGCGGAAGGCCCGCGGTGATATCCTGTGTGCCTATGATTTCTCGCGGTTGGCGTGCGAGCAGCGTACCGGCGCGGACGCCCTGGCCTTCATCGACCTCGATGCGCGCCTTGGCGGGCAGATAGTGGAAGTCGAGAATTTTTCCGCCCTTGTCCTCGATGACAATTCGCGGATGCATCTCGCCCTTGTGCTCGATAACAACGTATCGCCTTCCGGTAGTAGTGGAAGCGGATTTGACCTTGCCTTTCTCGTCTTCGACACGAACGGTCTCGCCTTCCTCGATGTCCTGGAAGCGAACAACTCCGTCGGCTTCGGCGAGAATCGGCATGCTGTGGGCGTCCCACCAGACAAGTCTCTGACCGGCCTTGACCTTCTGGCCTTCCTCAACGTCAATTCGCGCCCCGTACGGTATTTTGTACTTGTCGAGTTCCCTGCCCTTTTCGTCGTGTATGGATATTTCGCCGTTTCGCTTCAGGACAACAACGCTGGCTTCTTTTCCCGATCCGATGGTCACTGCGTTCAATTCGTTGTACTTGATGGTTCCGCTGACGGTCGCGGCGATTTCGGTTTCCATGACCGCGCGGGTGGCGACTCCACCGGTGTGGAACGTACGCATGGTCAACTGCGTGCCTGGTTCGCCGATGGACTGGGCGGCAATTATACCCACCGCATTGCCTTCCTCGACCAGTTCGTTGGTGGCGAGGTCTACACCGTAGCATCTGGCACAGATACCCAGGGGTGAGTCGCAAGTCAGCGGGCTGCGGACCTGAATCGTTTCCAGACCGAGGTCTTCAATCTTCAGGGCCATCTGGTGAGTGATGATCTGGTTTTCCCGCACGATCAACTCGTCGGTAATCGGGTTGATGATATTCTCTCGCGCGACGCGCCCTATGATAACGTCGCGCAGAGGCACGTCGACCTGCTCGCCCTTGTAAGTGGCAGATTTCTTGATGCCCTTGAGCGTACCACAATCGATACTGTTGACTATCACGTTCTGGGCGACGTCGGCCAGTTTGCGCGTGAGGTATCCGGAGTCCGCGGTCTTCAGGGCGGTATCGGCCAGTCCCTTTCGGGCGCCGTGAGTCGACGAGAAATACTCCAGAACGGTCAGGCCTTCACGGAAATTGGCGCGAATGGGCGTTTCGATGATCTCTCCGGAAGGCTTGCTCATCAGGCCTCGCATACCGGCCAACTGCCTGATCTGGTCGACGTTGCCTCGTGCAGCCGACGCCAGCATCATATATACCGGGTTGATATAGTTGGGTTCATTGGGGCGTCGATCGTTTTTGAGATCGAGCATCATGCTCTTTGTGACTTCCTCGCGAGCATGAATCCAGACGTCAACGACCTGGTTGTATCGTTCTCCGTCGGTAATCGCGTCGTTGTGGAAATCGTCCTCGATCCGGTCGACGCGTTTCTGGGCGGCTTTTATGATTCCGACCTTATCTCCGGGAATCTTCGCGTCGGTGATTCCGAATGACGTTCCAGCCACCGTCGAGTACTTGAAACCAAGGGCTTTCATGAGGTCCAGCAGCCTGAGAGTGTCACTGCGCCCGAGCCTCACGTAAGCGTCGCGGATAACGCGGGCGGCGCCCTTCTGCCCGAGCGGATAGTTGTAGAAACCCATGCCTTCCGGAAGGACGTCATTGAATATGCATCGTCCGGGAGTCGTTACTATTTTACCGTCCGATGCAATTCGAATCTGGTCCTCTTCGACGACCTCGGTGTCCCTGGATACTCTCAGGAGGATCTGGGCGTGCATGCCCACCCGCCCCAGTGTATACGCGGTAATCGCCGCGTCAGGCGTGGCGTAGATCGGGCGGTTCTGTCCGTCACTGCAGGTGACGGTCCGCACATCGTCGCCGACGAACTCGGCGCCGTAGTCGGTGGTAAGGTAGTAGACGCCCAGTACGATATCCTGCATCGGCGAGACGATCGGCGCACCGCTGGCCGGTGAGAAAATGTTGTTTGTCGCGAGCATCAACACGTGCGCTTCGGCCTGCGATTCGACGGATAGCGGTAGATGGACCGCCATCTGGTCGCCGTCGAAGTCAGCGTTGAAACCCTTGCAGACCAGCGGGTGGATCTTGATGGCGTTACCCTCGACGAGAATCGGCTCGAATGCCTGAATGCCCATCCGGTGCAGGGTCGGAGCCCGGTTCAGCAACACCGGGTGCTGGTAAATCACCTCTTCAAGGACGTCCCAGATTTCCCGATCCCGGCGCTCGAGCATGCGTTTGGCGCTTTTGATAGTGTCTGCCAATCCGCGGTCCTTGAGGCACCGGATGATAAACGGCTGGTACAGTTCGAGAGCGATCTTCTTCGGCAGGCCGCACTGGTGAAGCCTGAGTTCGGGCCCGACGACGATAACCGATCTCGCCGAGTAGTCGACTCGCTTGCCCAGCAGGTTCTCTCGGAATCGCCCCTGCTTGCCCTTGATCATGTCGGTGAGGCTTTTGAGCGGTCTGTTGGCGGTTCCCTGGACCGGGCGCCGGCATCGGGAATTGTCGAACAGTCCGTCGACCGCCTGCTGCAGCATGCGCTTCTCATTGCGGATGATGACACCCGGAGCATTGAGGTCCATCAGTTTTTTCAGGCGGTTGTTACGGTTGATAATTCGCCTGTAGAGATCGTTGAGATCGCTGGTGGCGAAGTTCCCGCTCTCCAGAAGGACAAGCGGTCTGAGGTCCGGTGGTATAACCGGAATGACGTCCATGACCATCCATTCAGGATCGTTTCCGGAGGTCCGGATGCTTTCGACGAGTTTGAGACGTTTGGTGATATCCTTGATCTTCTGCTTCGAGCTGGTTTTCGTCAGGGCGTTTCGAAGTTCGTCGGCGAGAGCAGGCAACTCCAGATTCTCCAGCAATACCTTGATTGCCTCGGCGCCCATAGATGCCTGAAAATCGCCGCCATAACTCTCGAGGGCCTGGCGGTAGTCATCCTCTGTGAGGACCTGCTGGTATTTCAGAGGTGTCTGGCCCGGGTCGATCACAACGTAATCCTGGAAGAGGATAACCTTTTCCAGATCCGAAGTTTTCATCCCCAGCAGCGTGCCCAGGCGGCTGGGCAGGGCCTTGAAGTACCATATATGCACGATGGGCGCAGCCAGCGCGATATGGCCCATCCGCTTGCGCCGCACGCGGGAATGGGTGACTTTGACGCCGCAGCGATCGCAGATAATGCCCTTGTGCTTCGTGCCCTTGTACTTTCCGCACGAACATTCCCAGTCGCGTTCGGGCCCGAATATCCGCTCGCAGAACAACCCTTCCTTTTCAGGACGGTACGTTCGGTAGTTAATCGTTTCGGGCCTTCTGACCTCTCCGAACGACCAACTGCGAATATCGTTGGGCGAAGCCAGCATGACCTTCACCGACCCGTAGTCATTAATTTTATCGTAAACGCTTTCAACCATGCCTGGTGGCTCCCTGTGGGGGTTCGATCAGATAAGCCTTCGTTTTTCCAACTGGATATTGAGTCCCAAACCTCTCAGTTCGTTGCACAGCACATCGAAGCTGACCGGTGTACCGGCCTCGAGGGTGTTGGTGCCCTTGACCATCGACTCGTAGATCTTGGTTCGCCCTTCGACGTCGTCGCTCTTTACGGTAAGGAGTTCCTGAAGGGTAAAGCTCGCGCCGTACGCCTCAAGACCCCAGACTTCCATCTCTCCGAATCTCTGTCCGCCCGTGCGCGCCTTCCCGCCCAGAGGCTGCTGGGTGATCAGCGAGTACGGTCCGGTCGCACGAGCGTGGATTTTCTCATCAACCAGATGGTGCAGCTTATTCATGTATATGTACCCGACGGTGACCTTCTGTTCGAATGGTTCACCTGTTCGTCCGTCAAACAGCACGATCTTTCCGTCTTCCGGCATCTCGACGAGCAGTTCGGCGGAGTTTCCGGCATTTTGGATGACACCTAAATCGTTGCGTCTCTGTGCGACGTTGGCGTTTGCCTCTTTGATGCAGTCGAATATTTCAGCTTCGGAAGCGCCGTCGAAAACGGGCGTAACGGCCTGGAATCCCAGAACCGCCGCCGCCCAACCCAAATGCGTCTCGAGTATCTGCCCGAGGTTCATTCGCCCCGGAACGCCAAGCGGGTTGAGTACGATTTCAACCGGCGTACCGTCTTCGAGGAACGGCATGTCTTCTTCGGGCACGATTCTGGCGATGACGCCCTTGTTACCGTGGCGTCCGGCCATCTTGTCGCCGACACCAAGTTTGCGCTTGGTCGCGACGCGAACCTTGACCATCTCCAGCACACCGGAAGGAAGCTCGTCGCCGCGCTTCATGTGATCGAGCTTGCGCTCCATTTCCTTCCGGATGTCCTGAATCCTGGGCCAGTATCGCCCGTAGATCCGTTCGGCCTGCTGCTTGGACGCCGCGGACTTGGATTTGGCCCATCGGATGTTGAAATCCCCGATCTGTTCGAGGATGACCTCGTCGTTATCGCTCATTCCCACCTTCTGCCTGGTGCTCGGGTCGACCATTTCAGCGCCGAGAACTTCATTCATGGCCGCGGACATCTCGCGGAAGACACGGATCATTCGCCCGAACATCATCTGCGTGTACTGTTTGACTTTCCGCCTGTGCTGGGCCTTCATCTCGTCGGACATGTGCATGCGCCGGCTGAAACGTTTGGTGTCCACCACGACACCTTCTTCACCGGCGGGAAGTTCGAGGCTGTCGTTTTTGACGTCCTCGCCGGCGCGTCCGAATATCGCGTGCAGTAGTTTTTCTTCCGGGGTCAGTTCGCTTTTTGACTTCGGCGAGACCTTTCCGACAAGGATATCTCCGGAACCGACGCGGGTTCCGACCCGGACGATGCCTTCTGCGTCGAGATTCGCCAGCGCCCTCTCGGAGACGTTTGGGATGTCCCGCGTGAATTCTTCGCGTCCCAGCTTGGTTTCCCGGACTTCCACCTCGTACTCTTCCAGATGCACCGAGGAGAATGTGTCGCGTTTGCACAGGCGTTCGGAGATGACGATGGCGTCTTCGAAGTTGTATCCGTCGAACGGCATGAACGCGACCAGGACGTTTCGCCCGAGTGCGAGCTGCCCGTTTGACGTCGACGAACCGTCAGCGATGACCTGCCCTTTCTTGACTCTCTGGCCCGGCGTCACTATGGGCTTCTGATTGAGGCAGGCCCGTTCGTTGAGCTTGTTGAACTTGCGCAGTTCGTACTCGTCAGCGCTGTCTATGATGATACGCTCGGCATCGACATACGTAACCGTGCCTCCTTTTCCGGCATTGACGACGAGCCCGGAATTACCCGCCACGCTCACTTCCATACCAGTCGCCACGACGGGCGCCTCGCATCGCAGCAGGGGCACGGCCTGACGCTGCATATTCGAGCCCATCAAGGCCCGGTTGGCGTCATCGTGTTCGAGGAACGGTATCAGCGCCGCCGAGACGCCAACGGTCTGCTTCGGAGAAACGTCAACATACGCCACATCCTTGCCGTCGACCATCTTCAGGTCGCCCTTTACGCGTGCCAGGACGTGCTGTTCGGGCAATACGTAAGCGCCCGATTTGTCCACTTCCAGCGAATCCGGTGGCGCGAGGACACCTTCGGCCTCTTCGTCGGCCCGCAGGAATTCCGTCTTGTCGGTTACTTTTCCGTTGACGACCTTGCGGTAGGGAGTAACGATAAATCCGTATTCGTCGACGGTGGCGTAGATGCCCAGCGAGGTAATCAGACCGATGTTCTGCCCTTCAGGCGTTTCGATGGGGCAGACCCTTCCGTAGTGGGAGATATGGACGTCTCGCGTCTCGAAACCGGCCCGTTTCCGATTGAGTCCGCCCGGTCCCAGCGCCGACAACCTGCGTTCGTGCGTCAGCATGCTGAGGGGATTCTGCTGATCGACGACCTGTGACAGTTCGCCTCGCCCGAAGAAGTAGTCCATACTCGAAGAGATGCTCTTGGAGTTGACCAGTTCGGATATCTTGGCGATTTCGTCGAGGTCCTTGATGGTCATGCGTTCCTGGACCGTTCGCCGGAGCTTGAGGAAGCCCTTACGCATTTCCTCGATCGCCAGTTCGGCGATGGTGCGGAGGCGCCGGTTACCGAGGTGATCGATATCGTCGATCGTCCCCTCGTTGGCGCGAAGGGTCATAATATACTTCAGGATACTCAGGAAGTCATCGGTGCATAGGGTCATCGCCGTTTCGGGAGTGTCCTGGTTGAACTTCCGATTGATTCTGAAGCGTCCAACTTTGCCCAGGCGGTACCGGTTCGTGTCGAAGAACTTCTCCTGGAACAGCGCCCTGACCTTCTCGGGCTGGGGAGGATTCCCGGGCCTCAGGCGCATATACAGGCGGGACAACGCCGTTTCGTGGGAATCGGAAGCGTCTTCTCCGAGCGTGTTGATCACCAGCGGGTCGGTCATGTTCGTGATGACTTCGATCTTCTTGATACTTCCGGCGACGATCTTCGTCAGGGCCTCACCGACCTGTCCACCGGCGGGCACCAGTTCTTCACCGCTTTCGCCGTCAACGACGGCTTCGGCAACGTAGGTCTGGGGACGCAGGCGGTTGGTCGAGACCATCTTGGTCTTGTAGAAAGCGCGGATGATCTCCGTGTCGGTCCCGAACGCCTCGTCCATGGCGCGGAGGAACGTGGTGGCGGGTATCTTGGTCGACTGGTCGATCCGCATCGCCAGAGAGTCTTTCTTGGTGACGGCGATTTCGATCCAACTGCCTCTCTGCGGGATGATCCTCGCCCCGTGCAGCGGGCGGTCCGACTCCTGCATTTCGACGCTGAAATCCACGCCCGGACTGCGGTGCAACTGCGAAACTATCACGCGTTCGGCACCGTTGATGATAAACTCCCCCCCGCCGATCATGATCGGGATCTCACCGAGGTATATGCTCTCTTCGGGCACCTCCTTGTGATCCTTGCGAATCATGCGAACGCAGATGCGGAACGGGCGCCCGTAAGTCAGACGCAGATCGCGGCATTCCTGGACTGTGTAGCGCGGTTCGTCCAGTTCATAGTACTGATACTCCAGGGTCGTCTGCTCGTCGTAGCTGACGATCGGAAACACCTCCTGAAGAAGCGCTTCCAGACCCTCGCACTTCCTCTTGGCCGGTTCGACATCGACCTGGAGAAACTCATCATAACACCTGGTCTGAATCTCGTTCAGATTCGGGATGTCCACAGCATCGCCGATCTTGGCGAAGCTCCTTATCTTGTCCATTTGCAGCATAGAACGTCCTCAAG
>Ga0180435_10004337_pt1 | contig 13995 bp, 16 predicted proteins | sample SS_ome_3_FD_132467 | JGI IMG/M metagenome (GOLD analysis project Ga0180435, IMG submission 132467) | Hypersaline lake sediment archaeal communities from the Salton Sea, California, USA - SS_3_S_1 metaG | ecosystem: Environmental > Aquatic > Non-marine Saline and Alkaline > Hypersaline >... | reverse complement strand
CTTTGCCATCTTTCTTTTGGGCAAGCAAAGACTAAATTCGCCTGGAGCGAATTTGAACGACCACGAAGTGGTCGGCCCGAAGGGCGAAGCACAGGAATGTGATTTGTAAAGATGGGTGCAGCGGCGCACCCGCCGCTTTTAAAATAGATCTGAGCACCGATGCACGACCCGTCGGGTTCTCTCGCGTAAGTCGCAATTGGCGTACTAACCGGATTTTGCTGTAGGAGCCCACCCTGTGGGCGATTCTTCGCCGAGAGGGCTCGGCTCCCACAAATGTTGCATCATCGGGATCGGAGTCAAATTGAATCCGACTCCTGAAAGACGCTCAGGGAAACCGCCGTAACGTTTCCCAGCCGTCATCATCCCGGATAAAACAGACCCTGTCATGCAGGCGGTTGGCACGCCCCTGCCAGAACTCGAAGTAGTCAGGCCTCAGGCGGTAACCGCCCCAGAATTCAGGTAACGGCACCTCTTCTCCCTCGAAGCGCTCGGCGATCTCCTTTTCCCGCCGCTCCAGCTCGTGACGTCCGCTCAGCGACTGGCTTTGCCTTGACGCCCATGCGCCAATCTGACTTCCACGCATGCGTGTTCTGAAATAGTCGAGTGACTCTTCCCTGGTCACGCGCTCGACACGCCCCTCGATGCGCACCTGTCTCTGCAGCTGGGTCCAGTGGAACAGCAGTGCGGCCTGCGGGTTGATATGGAGTTCGCCTGCCTTGCGGCTGCCATAATTCGTGAAGAAGACGAAACCCTCTTTGTCGAAGCTCTTCATGAGCACCATGCGGGAGGAAGGTTTGCCGCTGCTGTCCGCGGTGGAGAGCGCCATCGCTTCCGGCATGAGCAAACCAGCATCATCGGCGGCCCTGAACCACTCTCCGAAGAAGTCGAAAGGATCCCTCTCCTCTGCGTCATGCGGCATGCCCAGCACGACCCCCTTGCCGAAGGAGAAGGTTCTTTTAAGAAAGCCGATCAGTTGCATTATTGCCGCCATGGTGCCGGGCCGGTTATACATCGGGCCCGGGGAAGAATATAATTAGCAACTGATATTTTAACGCCAGAATCCCTGCATGGCCCATACTCACACGACAAAATCCTTCCAGCCGTTGAACATTGCCATCATGACTGTCTCTGACACGCGCACCGAGGCAGACGACAAGTCAGGCAAACTGCTGGTCGAGAGACTGACAGGCGCCGGCCACCGGCTGGCTGAGAAGGCGATCGTTCCTGACGACATCTACAAACTGCGCGCTGTCGCCTCGCGCTGGATCGCCGACGAGACGATACAGGCGATCATCACCACCGGTGGCACAGGGCTGACAGGCCGCGACAGCACACCCGAGGCGATGCTGGCACTGTTCGACAAGACCATCGAGGGATTCGGGGAACTCTTCCGCTGGCTCTCGTGGGAAGAAATCGGCACCTCGACGATCCAGTCACGCGCGATCGCAGGGCTTGCCAACGGAACACCGGTCTTTTGCCTGCCGGGCTCAAGCGGTGCCTGCGCCACCGGGTGGGACCGGATCATCAGCCATCAGCTCGATGCAGGTTATCGCCCCTGCAACCTTGTCGAACTCATGCCGCGCTTTCGGGAGTAACAATGTCCGACAGCTGCGTAACACCGGAAACGCCACTTGTCGTCTACGACGAGGCAATCCGACTCCTGCTTCAACAGGCACGCCCTGCCCCGGAGACAGAGAGCGTGCCGCTTGCAGATGCACTGGGGCGCGTGCTTGCCATGGAGGTCGTAGCAGCTGTTAACGTGCCCCCACTCGATAACAGTGCGATGGACGGCTATGCCGTACGGGCCAATGACATCGAACCCGGCAAGCGCATACCGGTCTCCCAGCGGATCCCGGCCGGCAGTGTCGGAAAAACCCTTGAAACCGGGACCTGCGCACGTATTTTCACTGGCGCACCCATACCGCCAGGCGCCGATGCCGTCATCATGCAGGAAAATGCCAGGGACCAGGTAAATAACGCGGTGTCGTTCGAATCCGTACCGCGGGCCGGCGACAACATCCGCAGCGCCGGCGAAGACATCAGAACGGGCGACGTGATTCTTGAACCCGGCCAAAGAATTGAACCGCAGCACCTTGGACTTGCCGCCTCGGTTGGTCTCGCTGAACTCAGTGTATTCCGCAGGCTGAAAGTCGCGACCTTCTTCACTGGCGACGAGATCGTGGAACCCGGCCAGCCGCTCGGCGACGGAGAGATCTACAATTCCAACCAGTACCACCTGAATGCGCTGATACAGACATTCGGATGCGATGTCGTCAATCTCGGCATCGTCGAGGACAGGCTCGACGCGACACGCGCCACCATTCTCGAAGCAGCACGCTCGGCCGACCTGATCGTCACGAGTGGCGGTGTCTCGGTCGGCGAAGAGGATCATGTCCGCATCGCTATCGAGGAACTCGGCTCCATCAGCATGTGGCGGTTGAAGATCAAGCCCGGCAAACCGCTCGTGCTGGGTCATGTCGAGGAGACGCCGATTATCGGCCTGCCGGGTAACCCGGTGTCAGCCTTCGTCACCTGCCTGCTCTTCGTGCGGCCTTTCCTGCTGAAGATGCAGGGGCTTAAAGAGGTATTGCCCTCGAGTTACCCTGTCACGGCTCACTTCGACTGGACACGCCCCGGTATTCGCCGCGAGTTTCTGCGCGCCCGGGTCCACAATGAAGAGGAAGAAGCTGTAGCAGAGATCCACCCCCGCCAGGGATCAGGCGTACTCTCATCGACCTGCTGGGCGAACGGGCTGGTCGTGATCCCGGAAGAGACGACCGTCAAAAAGGGAGACAGGGTTCAGTTCATCCCGTTCAGGGAGTTAATGTGACCATTCGGGTTTTCTACTTTGCCGCACTCGCAGAGCAGGTGGATTGCCGCAGCGAGGAGCTGGAGACGGATGCAACCAGCGCAAGCAAGCTGATCGAGATACTCAGGGCCCGGGGAGAACCCTGGCGATCCGCTTTCGACAGCAGGATACAGATCGCCATCAACCAGCATCTCGCCGGACCGGCTGACAGCATCAGCGATGGTGACGAGGTCGCCTTTTTTCCTCCGGTGACAGGCGGGTGAAACTGATCCGCATTCAACAGGAAGATTTCGATGCAAGCACCCTGCTGACGGAGCTGCGTAGCGATCGTAGCGACATCGGTGCGAGTGTCACATTCATCGGATATGTGCGCGACCTGAACCTCGACGATGACGTCAAGGCGATGAGACTCGAACATTACCCGGGCATGACCGAGAAGGCGCTGGAAGAGATCATCGATGAGGCAGGTTCCCGCTGGAAGCTCTCCGGAACGTCTGTCATCCATCGCGTGGGTGAACTGCAACCGGCGGACCAGATTGTACTCGTCGCAGTGACCAGCGCTCACCGCGGCGACGCCTTCGCAGCATGCGAATTCATCATGGACTTCCTCAAGACACGCGCGCCCTTCTGGAAGAAAGAACTGCTGCAGGATGGTTCATCGCGCTGGGTCGAGGCGCGCGCATCGGACGACGAAGCAGCAGGGCGTTGGAAGGAATAGTTAGTCACCACGGAGAACACGAAGGCAGGGAAAACGCCATACCGGCTGGAGTAGTTAGAAAAAGAACTCCACAAGTCTCTTCATATTCGCAAACATCATCATGCCGGGCCTCGCCCGGGACCCGTTAAAAGAGCTGCCAGCTTCCTCGCCAGTCGTCATTATCATGATGTCTTGCCTTTTGTGTATTGGATACCTCGCGAGGCTGATATAGAAACCCTGATTCCGGAATGTTGGAACAAGATCGATTCCCTGTAATGTAGCCGTCAGGCACACAGCGAACCCGGACATGGGTCTCTCATAGGCATTTCCAGTATTACAGCTTCGTGTTCCTGGTGTCCTTCGTGGTTAATGCAATCAAAGAGGCCAGACCTGGAGGATCAGCGGCACCGACACCAGCACGATCAGAATCTCAAGCGGCAGTCCCATGCGCCAGTAGTCGCCGAACCTGTAGCCACCCGGTCCCATGACAAGCGTATTGGACTGGTGACCGATCGGCGTCAGAAAAGCACAGGACGCGCCGACTGCAACAGCCATGAGGAATGGATCGGTATTGACTCCCAGCGCCGCCGACAGGCTCACGCCAATCGGCGCCATCACGAGCACAGTTGCAGCGTTATTGATGATGTCCGAAAGGAACATGGTCACCACCAGCAAAAGAGCCAGCACCCAGACGATCTGCCACCCTGTCGTCCACTCGACAATATTATGCGCCAGCAGTGTCGTCGTACCCGTCGTCTCCAGCGCCTGACCGACCGGAATCATGGCCCCGAGGAGCACGATCACAGGCCAGTCCACCTCGTCATAGAGCCTGCGGACAGGCAGGATCCCGAGCAACAGATAAAAGAAGATCGCGATCAGGAAAGCGAGGTAAAGAGGCATGAAATTCAGTAGCCCGAGTGAAATGGCGCCCGCAAAAATCAGCAGTGCGGTTAACGCACGCTGTTGCTGGCCCAGCGAGAGGCTGCGCGGCGCCAGTGGCAGGAGTCCAAAGCGACCGATATGCGAATTGACTTCTTCCTCGATTCCCTGCAACAGCAGAATATCGCCGATACGGAATTGCACGCGCCGTAACCGGCTTCTCAATACCTGGCCATTCCGGGAAAGACCAAAGAGTGCCACACGTCCAGCACTCTCTTGTCGCAGGTAGGCTGATGTGCGACCGACAAGCGGCGAGTCCGCAGAAACGATGCCTTCGAAGAGCGACAAATCGGAAGGCGCAACCTCTTGCAGCTCCGCACCCGGGGCGCTGAGCATTTCCAGCTTGTACCGGTCTATGAGGGGCTGAAGCTCCTCGGCCTTGCCATGGACGACAAGGACGTCGTTTTCCTGGAAACGGTAACCGTACGCAGGCGGCTGCGCCATGCTGCTCTCGTGGGCTATACCAACGAGCATCAGGTCCCATTCATCATCAAAAATCAGGGCCGGAACATTGCTTCAGATGAGTTCCGACTCCCCGGTGATACGCAACTCGGCGAGATAATCACCGACCTCGAAAAGCTGGTCACTGACATTCTTTTCCAGCCGCTCCCTGGGCAACAGGCGCCATCCGACAAGTACGACAAACAGAACCCCCGCAATGGCAACAGGCACACCGACCGGCGAAAAATCGAAAAGCCCGAACGGCTCTTCGCCGGGCAAGTCGGCGCGAAAGCTCGCGATAATGATATTCGGCGGTGTGCCAATCATGGTTGTCATACCGCCGAGAATACTGCCGAAGGCCAGGGGCATGAGCAGTAGCGCCGGCGAACGCCCGTGTTCGCTTGCTGTGGCAAGTGCGATCGGCACCAACAGCGCCAGTGCGCCGACATTGTTCATAAAGGCCGAGGCAACCGTGACGAGGAGTGTCAGGATGCCAATATGCAGGAAACGGTTTTTCGTCATGCCCCCGAGGCGTGAAGCCGCAAGCGTCACAACGCCCGAATTCTTCAGGGCATGGCTGATGATGAGGACAGTCGCGACCGTCACCACGGCAGGATGGCCGAAACCCGCAAATGCCTGGCCCACAGGCACCAGACCGAAAAGTGCGCACAGGACGAGTGCTGCCATGGCAACGAGATCGTGCCGCCAGCGCCCCCAGGCAAACATCAGCAGCACGACCAGCAGAATAACGGTGATGGCGAGCTGGTCGTTGGTCATGACCGCAGTTTGCTGGATTGACAGATATCTGTCGATGGGTGGCCGGGGTATTTATCCGGAAGGGATCGAAAAACACACAGGCTGCCCTGATGGCTATTTGATCCGCACATGGGTCGCAAAGGAAGCAAAGATCTTAACCTTGTCATCGCCGGGAGAGCAGAGGCCGACATGGCGATCTTGCCTGAATAACGAACCTTCGGATGGCCCGGTTGTGATCGCTGAACGGGCGATGCCAGGTAGAGACAGTGTAAGCCTTCGTGTTCTTTGTGCTCTTCGTGGTGAAGAGAAAACCCGATGGGCATAGAGAGCTGAAGATCAGCCCCCTGTCTGGGACATAATACGGATCACCTGTTCCGGCCGTTCCCCGAACTCGTGGCGCTCCGGTTTGAGTGCGAGTGCGCGGACAATCGCGTCTCGCAACTCCTCGTGACTCGCGCCATCACGCAGCATTGGCCGGAATTCAACCTTGTCTTCCTGCCCGAGACAGAGATAGAGGGTACCGTCGACCGCAAGACGGACACGGTTACAGGTTTCACAGAAATGTTGCGAGATCGGTGTGATGAAACCGATACGCAGTTCCGTGCCGCCAACACGCACATAGCGTGCGGGACCGCCGCCGGGCATCACGTCCGGAATCAGCTCATAACGTTTTGCCAGGCGCGCGCGCACGTGCTGCAGATCGATGTAGCGGTCAACCGCGTCTCGGCCAGTATCACCAACCGGCATGGTTTCTATGAGCCGCAAGGTGAAGCCGTTCTCGAGGCAGAAGTCGACCATCGACTCGAATTCGCCATCATTCACACCCTTCATGGCAACCATGTTGATCTTGACTGGCGAGAGCCCGACGCGCCGTGCTTCCATGAGACCCTCCAGCACGCGCTCGAGATCACCCCTGGTGATCTGCCTGAAGCGTTCCGGGTCCAGTGAATCAAGGCTGACATTGATACGCGAAACCCCAGCGTCCCTCAATGCCACTGCATGCTGTCGGAGCAGTGCGGCATTGGTGCTCAGCGAGAGATCCTCGATGCCATCGATCGCCGACAGCCGCGCAGCAAGTTCAGACAGGTTCCTGCGCACCAGGGGCTCGCCTCCCGTAAGACGGACACGTCGCACCCCAAGCGAGGCAAAGGCAGCAATCAGACGCTCGATCTCGTCAAACCTGAGCCAGTTTTCCGGTTCCTCGAAGCTGGTGAAGCCCTGCGGTATGCAGTAGAAGCAGCGCATATTGCACTTGTCCGTCACCGACAGGCGAACGTACTCCACCTTGCGGCCAAAAGGGTCGATCAGTGCAGATGAGTGGCTGGAGGAGGACATCTTTTCATTCTAGCTTGCCGGCAGGGGCAAAGCCATTGAATCCTCAAGAAAAACCGGTGGCAGGATACTGACAACCCTCTTGCCGGCACCTGGCTTTCAGCCGCTCTTCTGGCAGGTGCAGTGGATATCGCTCTGTTCAATGAGTCTGCGCACGAGCTGTTTCACGGCATCGGCGTCGCCATGGAAGAGACGCACGCGCTCGTCACCGCGCTGCACCCACTCGTCCGCGACTCGATCCGCATCGGAAAGCCTGTCAGCGCGACCCATGTCGGTAATTTCGCGACAGACCGGACACTCTGCAAGCACCCCGGCCTCGATACCAACAAGTGCAGCGGCACGCCGTCGCTTGCCTGCCAGAAAAAAGCGCTCGAAAATCACCGGCTCAACAGTTGTTGCCAGTGATCACGGTCATCCAGCACAGCCGCGGCTTCGAGGCGCTGATCACCGCGCCATCCGCGAATGATCACTTCGCTTCCAGGAGGCCTGGTCCCGATCGCATTGACGACATCGAAAGCCGAGGTGATCTTGTGGTCATCGATCATGGTGATGACATCACCGGGACGCAGCCCTGCCCTGTCCGCCGCTGCACCACGAAAAACATTGGAGATCAGCACACCCTGCACATCCTTGAGACCGAAGGATTCTGCCAGTGCTGCAGTCACGTCCTGCCCCCCGAGACCGAGCCAGCCACGTGATACCTTGCCGGTCTCGACAAGCTGTTTCATGATACCGCGCACCATGTCGACCGGAATCGCAAAACCGATCCCCTGCGATCCACCGGTCTTTGAAAAAATTGCTGTGTTGATACCAACAAGCCGACCATGCGCATCGATCAATGCACCTCCGGAATTGCCGGGATTGATGGCTGCATCAGTCTGGATGAAGTTTTCAAAATTATTGATACCGAGCTGATTACGCCCGGTTGCCGAAACGATCCCCATGGTCACTGTCTGGCCGACACCAAAAGGATTGCCGATGGCAAGCACCACGTCGCCGACTTGCAGTATCGACGAGTCACCGATCGTGATGGTCGGCAACTTGCGGCTATCAACCTTGAGGACTGCGATATCGGAATCGGGGTCGGTACCCACAACCGTGGCCTCGAGACTCTTGCCGTCATTGAGTACGACATTGATCTGGTCTGCATCTGCGATGACATGGTTGTTGGTGACGATGTAGCCCTTGCTGTCGACGATGACGCCTGACCCGAGGCTGTTCTCGATGCGTTCGCGGGTTTGCCCCCGGAGTGCGTCACCGAAAAGATGGCGAAAGAAGGGATCATTGAAGATGGGGCTGATACTCTGCCGGTGGATCTTGGTGGTATAGACATTGACGACGGCTGGCGCTGCCATATTCACAGCACCGGCATAGGAAACAGGCCCGCTCAATGGCGCCTTCGCTCCGACATCCGTGACAAGATTCAGCACCGGATCCGGTTCACGGTAGAAGGTCAGAATGAGTGCTGCCGCCACGATACCGGCAAAGACCGACACCAGAAAAAAGCGGAACAGGGAAGTGATTCGCATATACTGCTACCCGATGTCCAAAACCCAACAGAATCTATGATATAGGGTCACATCACCATGATCCAAGCAGTCGAACTCGAAGCCTGGTGTGATGCCCGGCTTGCCCCGGAAAACTTCAGCGACTATTGCCCTAACGGACTGCAGGTCGAAGGCAGACGCCCGATCAGGCGCCTTGCTTCAGGCGTGACTGCATCCCGCGCCCTCATCGATGCAGCTGTGGCATGGGATGCCGACGCCATCCTCGTCCACCACGGCTATTTCTGGCGTGGTGAACCCGAGCCACTCAGGGGGATGAAAGGCGCCCGTATCCGCACCCTGATGCAGAACGACATCTCGCTGCTGGCCTATCACCTGCCACTCGATGCACATCCCGAATATGGCAACAACGCCTCTCTCGGCCGCCTGCTTGCAATCAGCGACGCCGAGGCGACAGAGTCGGGGGGCGGGCTGCTTTGGCGTGGCCGGCTGGAGACGCCAATGGACCCCGCACGCTTCGCCAGCCACATCGGGGAAGCACTTGAGCGCGCACCTCTGCATATTGCTTGTGACAGGCCCGGGATCGACACCGTTGGCTGGTGCACAGGCGGTGCGCAAAAATTCATCGACGATGCAGCCGACCTGGGACTCGATGCATACATCAGCGGCGAGGTCTCCGAGTCAACCTACCATGCCGCCATCGAGCGCAACATCCATTACTACGCCGCAGGCCATCACGCCACGGAGCGTTATGGCGTCCAGGCACTCGCAGAAGCCGCTGCCAGTGAACTCGGCCTCGAACATCGCTATTTCGAGATCGATAACCCGGTGTAGGACACCGCGGATGACTCCTGGCTGCTGCAACTCTCCGAGAGCGCCTGCAGGAAAAGTTTCAGCGCTGCGGGCATGAAACTGCGCGTCGGGTAGAGCGCGAACATCTCGAGAGGATCCTTGTCCACATCCTCCTCGAGAATGCTCACGAGCCTGCCATCATGCAGATACCTTTCTGCAATAAACAGTGGCAGGTAGACAACCCCCATGCCATGCACAGCCGCATCGCAGAGTACGTCTCCGTTGTTGGCGCCGAAACTTCCCGCAGTGCGTATCCTGAGCGGTTTGCCGTCCGATTCGAACAGCCAGTCGCGCGGAGATTCGAGGTTGGTGTAATGCAGACACTCGTGATCAGCGAGTTCCTGCGGGATGCGTGGCACCCCATGGCGAGCGAGATATTCCGGAGAGGCGCAGACAAGCTGCCGGAAACTGCCAAGGCGACGCGCGACAAGTGTTGAATCCTGCAGCTTGCCGATGCGGATTGCCGCGTCAAAGCCGCTGCTGACAATGTCGCGCATGGTATCGTCGAGGGTCAGCTCGATCCGGATGGCGGGGTAGCGTGCATGAAAGCCGGCGATCAGCTCTCCGAGGTAGCGCATGCCGAATGAGAGCGGCGCCGTTATTCGCAGGAAGCCCGCGGGGTCGCTGGCAAGCCCCGAGATACGCTCTTCTGTCTGCTGCAGTTCCAGCAAGAGGCGGCTCATATCCTCGTAGTACTGCTGACCGGCATCGGTCAGGCTGAGCCTGCGCGTCGTCCTGTTCAGTAAACGCACGCCAAGACGGTGCTCGAGTGCCTTCACGCGGCGGCTCACGGCTGCCGTCGTCAGTTCCAGTTCCCGGGCCGCAGCAGTAAAGCTGCCATGTCGCACGATAGTGACGAAAACCTGCCTGTCATCCAGCAATGATTGTTGATTTTTCATCAATAATCATTTTATAGAATAAGGCTTTATTGCGCTCTAGTTCATTTCTAGACTGGTCATCACTCTCAGTACATCGATTGGAGACCGACATCATGATGACCATCAGGCGTGCCACGGAACGCGGCCATTTCGAAAACAGCTGGCTCAATGCCAATCACAGCTTTTCATTCGGGGAATACTATGACCCCGGGAACATGGGCTACTCGAACCTTCGCGTGCTCAATGACGATACAATCGCACCGAAGGGTGGCTTTCCGACCCATCCGCATGACAACATGGAGATTGTGACCTATGTCCTGTCCGGTGCGCTGGAACACAAGGATAGCATGGGCAACGGCTCCATCATACGCCCGGGGGATGGACAGCGCATGAGCGCGGGCACAGGCGTCAGGCACAGTGAATTCAATCCTTCCCCGGATGAACCGGCCAGTCTGCTGCAGATCTGGCTGCGGCCCAACAGGCTTGGCGTCGAACCCGAATACTCGCAGCAACACTTCCCGGTCGGGGAGAAGCGAGGACGCCTCCGGCTGATCGTGTCACCGGACGGCAGGGACGGCTCGATTGCAACTTACCAGGACAGCCTGGTCTATGCCTCGATTCTCGAAGGGGGTGACGAGGTCGGGTATGAACCGGAAAACGGACGGCAGCTTTACCTGCACGTTGCCACAGGCGCTGTATCCGTGAATGGCGAACAGCTTCAACGCGGCGACAGCATCGTGACGACCACAAGCATTCGGGTCACGACAGAGACGCAAGGCGAATTCCTGCTGTTCGATATGACTGGCTGACAAACCGGGAGAAAATCGCATGAAAAAACCACTCGACGAAGATGCGCTGAACCAGCTGTTTCGCTCGGCGCGTACCTACCCGACCTGGGACACACGCAAGGTCCCCGAGAGCACCCTCAGGGAACTCTACGACCTCGCGATCATGGGTCCGACCAGCATGAATTGCCTGCCCGGCCGCTTCGTGTTCATCACCACGCCGGAAGGCAAGGCAAGACTCATGCCTGCGATCGCCGAGGGGAATCTCTCCAAGGTCGAAGAGGCGCCTGTGACCATCATCCTCGCGCACGACACCCGCTTTCACGAGCACATGCCCGAACTCTGGCCGCACATGCCCGATGCCGGCAAGATGTTCGAGGAAAACAGCAGGCTCGCCGAGACGACGGCATTCCGCAACGGGACCCTGCAGGGCGCCTACCTGATCATTGCGGCACGTGCGCTGGGTCTGGATGTCGGCCCGATGTCCGGCTTCGACAATGACAAGCTCGACAGCATCTTCTTCCCGGACGGACGCTACAAGTCGAACTTCCTGATGAATGTCGGTTATGGTGATGATCGCGGGCTGTACTCCAGAGGCCCTCGCCTGGCTTTCGAGCAGGCGGTGACACTCGCCTGACAACGAGATCCGGTGTCGCGAGAGACCCGGTGTCGGAGATTATTTTTCCATAGGAAAATGGTCTTCGACACCTGATGAAACGCCAGCATGAAAAAAGGCCCGCATAAGCGGGCCTTTATTCTTCTGCGAAAGAAGAAGCAGGATCAGCCGAAGATATCGCTGGTGATATTGTTGAACCAGCTATAGGCGTACTGCACTTCGCGGGCTCGATCTGACGGCGAGCTGTCCATCGGCGTCAGGCCACCTGACCCGTCGACCTTCGCAACCTTGCCGTCGACGAGGTTGTAGACCATGGCGACAGAGATCGCATCGTCAGGACCAACGATGGAGTAGCAGGTGTTGACCCAGCTCGGATCGCCAGGATCCTTGCCGTTCAGCAGTGCCACGACTGCAGCCGCGGTCACCTTGGCCTCGGAGTTGGCTGCATAGCCAGACTTCGGCAGCGGTGCCTGGATGGCTGCGTCACCAATGACGTGGATACCCTTGTGAATGGTCGACTCGAAAGTCTTGCCATCGATCGGACACCAGCCCGAATCGTCAGTCAGGCCGGCAGTCTTGGCGATCGTGCCGGCATGCTGTGCCGGGATGATGTTGATGACATCGCCCTTGATGGTATCGCCGTTTCCGGTCGTGACAGTCATGGCGGCACCATCGACGCTCTTGACGCCACCGGCAGCCTCGACGGATTGCCATTCGATCATGCCTGCATAGTGCTTCTCGAACGCCTGCATGAAGAGCTTCTGCTTGGAGAATTTTGCCTTGGCGTCGATGATCAGGATCTTCGACTTCGGCTTGTTCGCCTTCAGGTACATGCCGATCTGGCAGGCACGCTCGTAGGGCCCGGGAGGACAACGGAACGGGTTGGGCGGCGGCGCCATCACGACAGTACCACCGTCGGGCATGGCTTCCAGTTGCTTGCGCAGCAGCGCAGTCTGGGCACCGGCCTTCCAGGCATGCGGCATGATCTCCGCGGCTTCTTTACTATAGCCTTCGATGGTGTCGTAGCGCAGCGAAATGCCCGGTGCAACGATGCAGCGGTCATAGTCGAACGTGTCTCCGCCGGCGGTAGTGACTTTTTTCGCAGCGGGATCGATCGCCGTCACCATGTCATGCACGACATTGACGCCATGGCCCTTGAGACCATCGTAGCCGAACCTGATGCTCTCCATCTTGCGGCCACCACCAAGTACCTCGTTGCTGAGATAGCAGGTGTAGTAATCCTTGTTTGGCTCGATGACTGTGACATCGACGGATGAATCGGCACGCTTGATGTATTTGGCTGCGGTAGCACCTGCAGTACCACCACCTACAATGACGACCTTCTTGGAACCGGCTGCAGCCGTGAATGCTGGCAGGCCGATAGCTGTTGCGGCAGCGGTACTGCCTACGATTTTGACGAAATCGCGACGTGAAAATTTACTCATTGGCTTGTCCCCTCACTTCTGTGGCTGGCCTGCGAAGAATTGATTAGCGGCTTCGATCTGCTCATCGCTGAGCTTCTCAATCGCCTTTCTCATCTTCTTCGGCATTTCGCGATGACCTGCCTTGAAGTCCTCGATCGAGTAGTTGAGCCAGGGGAGCCACTGGCTATACAGGATGCCGGCCTCGTCATCGGCCAGTGAACCTTTTTCATCGTGGCATTTGGTGCAGGCGTCTTCGTAGATCTCGGCACCCATGGCAACCTTGTCAGCGTCAACCTGCTGACTGGTCTCGTGGATAGGCCAGGATGCGATGACCTCGGCCATGGCCTCCAGTTCCTCGTCCGTATAACCCTTGGCGATACGGCCCATGATAGTGCTGTGACGATCGCCACTCTGGTATGCCTTCATGGCATCGACGATATAGACTGCAGCATTGCCGGCGATGCTCGGCGTTGCAGGGCCGGTACTGCCACCGTCAGTGCCATGGCAACCTGCGCAGGTGTCTGCGAGCATCTGGCCCGTCGGCGCTGCGGACAGCGCAGTTGCGCCCAGCATCAGGCCCGTGCCCAACAGTGCAGCAACCGTTTTTCTTCTGAACATAGGATTATCTCCTCTCGATTTTTCTGTTACTGGCATGAAAGCCAGCTCCTACCATGTGCGGAGACGGAAAAAAGAGAGTCCATCCCCCCGGTATCGGTACAAAGTCTGCTGCACGAAGATCCGCGCAAACAGAAGACTTCCTCGTGACGGGAAGTCCTTATTATTTTCAGGGTGATCACTATAAAAGCTGACAACAGGAGAGTCAAAATACTTTGCAATATCAGCAATCTCTGATGTTGTTTCGGGACAGAGTACAAATTACGGGTCGACTGGTTTGCGTTCAGATTTCGGCCAAGTTGACTCGCCCGGGGTGCTGCATTTTCTGCACCAGGTTTCAGCCATT
>Ga0180435_10004336_pt1 | contig 13998 bp, 11 predicted proteins | sample SS_ome_3_FD_132467 | JGI IMG/M metagenome (GOLD analysis project Ga0180435, IMG submission 132467) | Hypersaline lake sediment archaeal communities from the Salton Sea, California, USA - SS_3_S_1 metaG | ecosystem: Environmental > Aquatic > Non-marine Saline and Alkaline > Hypersaline >... | reverse complement strand
GCAGGTCCGCCTTGATATCATCGATATCTTCCAGGCCGACAGCGATGCGGATCAGGCCGTCCGAGATACCGGATTGCGCACGCTGCTCGGGTGTCAGGCGGCTGTGTGTCGTCGTCGCCGGATGCGTGATGGTGGTCTTGGCATCGCCGAGGTTGGCCGTGATCGACAGCATGCGCGTGGAATCGATCAGTTTCCAGCTCGCTTGCTTGCCGCCCTTGAGCGCGAATGACAACAGCCCGCCGAATCCCGATTGTTGCTTTTTCGCCAGCTCATGCTGAGGGTGACTCTGCAGGCCCGGGTAGTACACACGTTCCACCTGCGGCTGTGACTCCAGCCATTGCGCCAGTGCGAATGCATTTTCGCTGTGTGCTTTCATGCGTATATTCAGCGTCTCCAGGCCCTTGAGGAACACCCAGGCATTGAACGGGCTCATGCTGGGACCGGCACTGCGCAGGAAGCCGAACACGCCGCCACCGACGACCTCTTCGGTGCCGCATACAGCGCCACCGATGCAGCGGCCCTGGCCATCGATATACTTGGTCGCCGAATGCACGACGATGTCTGCACCCAGTTTTATCGGCTGCTGCAGGGCCGGGGTACAGAAACAGTTATCCACCACCAGCAGGCAACCGTGGCGGTGCGCGATCTCGGCGACGGCAGCGATATCCACCATGTCGGTGAGCGGGTTGGACGGCGTCTCCATGAACAGCAGCTTCGTCTGCGGGGTGATCGCGCGCTGCCAGGCATCGAGATCAGACAGTTCGACGAAGGTGTTGCTGATACCGAATTTGCTGAAGATGTCATCGAACAACACCACGGTGGTACCGAAGATACTGCGCGATGACACCATGTGGTCACCCTGTTGCAGCAGACCGAGCACAGTGGCGGTAATCGCGGCCATGCCGGATGCAGTACCGACGCAGCGCTCGGTGCCTTCCAGTGCAGCGAGGCGTTCCTCGAATATCCTTACTGTCGGATTGGTGAATCGTGAATAGATATTACCCGCCTGTTCACCGGAAAACCGGGCGGCCGCTTCGGCAGCCGAGGCGAACACGTAACTGGATGTCAGGAAGATAGGTTCACCATGTTCGCCCTCAGCGGTCCGGTGGTGGCCTTCACGTATCGCCAGTGTCGCCAGCGCCCATTCATGCGCGTCAGCCTTATTGATCTTGTCTTCGTCTTTCATGTTACTTACTTGAGATATTCCTGCTTTCAAGGTAGCGGGTACGACGGGTCATTCCTCGATCAGTACTTCGCTACCGACCTCGACCAGCCTGAACAGGTCGACAACGTCTGCATTACGCATTCGTATGCATCCGATCGAGGTCGGGGTACCGATGGCGTCTTCATGATTGGTACCGTGGATATAGATATAGCGCTGGTAGGTATCGACATAGCCACCCTGGTTGCGTCCCGGCTCCATGCCTTCGAGCCAGATGATACGGCTCATGATGACATCATCGGGAAGCTCGGCACCGCGTTCGATGCATTCCTCGAGGCTGCCCTGTGGCACCCTGCCGATGAACACCTCGTTGACCGGCATGGCACCTCCCAGCTTATTCGCGATACGGTGTAAGCCCAGTGGGGTCTGCTCGCTACCGATCTTGTTACCAGTACCGTATTTGGAGGTCGACACCGGGTATTCGTGAAGAAGATTGCCTTCCTCATCGTACAGACGCATTTTCTGTTCAGCGATGCTGACCTTGATAGAGTTCACAACAGGTTAATCAGTAGCCAGGGGAAATCATAAACTACCACAAATCAGTGCCCTGATTAACTTATATCGTAAAAGGCGTGGCATAAGAAATGACAGCAAAAACACTCGCCGCGAATAAACGCGAAGATTAATTTGATGTGGTATTGCCAGAGAACGCAAGTGTACTACTTAAGCCGTGTGCCGGGTTATACAGTTAACAACAACCCCTTTTCAATTGCGTTATTTGCGTTCATTAGCGGCAAAGAGGCATTTGTTACTGGCTGGGTGACAGATCACTGCAGTTCGATGGTACCGTTGACGCGCACGGTCAGGGTACTCTTGCCGCCTTCGGTCTGAGGGCTGACACCAGCGAAGTCTGCTTCCGCAGCCATGGCACGCATGGCCATGTAAGGTCGCGGGCTGTCGCTTCCCGAAGTCGAGATGTTCATGTTAACGATCCGGTACCCGCCGCCCTTGATCTTACTGGCGACCTGGGACGCACGTTTGTCATATGCGCTCAGTGCCTCATCGATCAGGCGGTCAGTATGTGCCTGGCGCTGCTCTTTGGACACATCGAAACCGATACTGCTCAGTTTCATCTGGCGTTGCAGGCCGCCGAGTAACTGGCTCAACTGTGTCATGTTCTTCGATTTCAGGCTGATGTTCTGCCTGACACGCCAGCTGACGATCTGTGACTTGTTGTAGACAGGTGATGTGGTATACGACTCGGTCTTGACCTCGATGTCAGGGTGTTTCTTGAGGCCTGCGAGTGCCTGGTTGACGATCTCGTTTACCCTGTCACTGGCATCTTTCGCGTCGACACTCTCCTGCATGGCGTACAGGTTTACGATCATGGTGTCGTTCTCGACCTCGGCAGATGCCGATACATCGATACTGACCTGGTTATAGTAGAGCGTATTATCGTGTGCGGATGCGCCAGCGGCGGTAATCAGTAAAGACAGTGCGAGTAGGAGTCTCGTGCAGCTGAGGCCTGCGTTACTGAGACCTGGGATACTGAGACCCGGGATACTGGCCGGGAAAATCCGGAAATTGCCTGAAGACATGAAAGATCTCCCTGTTTTGAACGGAACGTAACTAAAACTAAGACTATCCGGCTATCGACTGAGTTCAACATGGTCTGCAAATTATGGTCTGCAATTGTGCCGCAGACTGCAGATCAGAGCTTGTTGGCCGATTTCTTGTTTTTCTGTTTCTTGGCCTTGTCGTTGCGCAGCGTCGACAGGCGCGCGAAGTACAGGTCATCGACATCCTTGGTGACGTATTCACCATCGAAACACGAACAGTCGAATTCGGTGATCGATTTGTTGCCACGGTGCACGGCCCATTTCAGGTCTTCCAGGTCCTGGTAGATCAGCCAGTCAGCTCCGATGATATCGGCGATCTCATCGATGCTACGGTTGTGTGCCACGAACTCTTCGTGCGAAGCCATATCGATGCCGTAGACATTCGGATACCTGACCGGTGGTGCCGCCGATGCCATGTATACTTTCCTGGCGCCGGCATCACGGGCCATCTGCACGATCTGCTTGGACGTGGTACCTCGCACGATGGAGTCATCGACCAGCAGTACGTTCTTGCCCTTGAATTCGAGGTCGATCGGATTCAGCTTCTGGCGCACCGATTTCTTGCGCTCCTTCTGGCCAGGCATGATGAAGGTACGACCGATATAGCGGTTCTTGATGAAGCCTTCACGGTATTTCACATTGAGATGGTAAGCCACCTCGAGCGCAGTGCTGCGGCTGGTGTCAGGTATCGGGATGACCACGTCGATATCATGGCCCGGCATCTCGCGCTGTATCTTCTTCACCAGTGTCTGCCCCATCCTCAGCCGTGCCTTGTACACGGAGACACCATCCATGATGGAATCCGGCCTTGCGAAATAAACATACTCGAAGATGCAGGGTGACAGGCTCGGGTTGTCAGCACATTGCTTGCTGTGGAACTCGCCGTCCTGGGTGATGAATACGGCCTCACCCGGCTCCAGGTCACGCACCAGCTCGAATCCCTGCGACTGCAGGGCGACGCTCTCTGAGGCGACCATGTACTCGGTACCCTTATTGCATTCGCGCACGCCGTAGACCAGAGGACGGATACCATTTGGATCACGGATAGCCAATACGCCCCTGTCGACCACCATGGCAACCACGGCATAACCGCCACGACAACGACGATGGATGGCTTTCACAGCAGTGAAGATATCCTCGACGTCGAATTCGGGCTTGGCATTGAGCTGCAGCTCATGCGCGAAGATATTCAGTAATGCCTCGGTATCAGAGTCGGTGTTGAGATGGCGCAGGTCAGCACGAAACAGCTCGGCCTTGAGCTCATCTGCGTTGGTCAGGTTACCGTTATGGGCCAGTGCGATACCGTAGGGCGAATTCACATACAGCGGCTGCGCTTCGGCAGAAGACGAGGTACCTGCGGTCGGATAACGGGCATGGGCGATACCCATGTTTCCGCGCAGGCGTTCCATGTGTTTCTTGAAAAACACGTCACGTACCAGGCCGTTCGCCTTGCGCATGAAGAAACGCCCGTCTTCACAGGTGGTAATACCGGCAGCGTCCTGGCCACGGTGCTGCATCACCGATAGTGATTCGTACAGGTCGAGATTGACAGGGCTTTTGGCTACTATACCTGCTATTCCGCACATAGATATTTACTCTGAGCTGGCTCTACAAGGGGACGGAGGGATTGTCGACGGGATCTGCCACCGGCCTGGATACATCCATATCCTCGGGGATGTACTCCTGCACCGTTGCAGCCACGTCTTCAAACCATTGTAGCAGGACTGAATCCTGCCACCACTGCATCTCTGGTAATGGTGTCATGGCACCCACGAAAACGAACACCAGGACGATCAGAGCGCCGCGTAATGTACCGAAGATGATACCGAAAACCTTGTCCGCGCTACTCAGGCCGGTCTTCTTGACCAGCTGGGAGACGAGTGTATTGACCAGAGCGCCTACCATCAATGAAAGCACGAAGATGATACCGAAAGCAACTGCGAGCCTTGCTGCTTCAGAATCGAGCAGATCAGCGAAAAATGGCGCAAATTTGGGCGCAAAGGTAGCACCCAGCCAGATAGCGATGATCCAGGTCGCCAATGAGATTGCTTCCTTGACGAAACCGCGGATCAGGCTGAACAACGCAGAAAGCAGGATAACGATGATTACGACGACGTCGACGACTGTCATGGAATTCACTATTGCTTGAAAGAGTGCGCATTATACGCTTTTGGCTGCCGCCTGAAAATGCACAAATTCAGGGCCGGCAAATTTCCGGGCCCCGCCAGTAGCCAATCCTTCTGTTCTGCTTGCAGGCCTGGACGCGGGACCTGACCAGCAGGCTGTCACGGATGATTGACGATATATCCGTCGAGCTTGAAGGTCTTCTTCACCTCATCCTTGACGGTCTCCAGCTGGCTTCGCTGCAGGTTTGGCCCGATCCTGACCTTGTAGCTGGTCTTACCGTCATTGCCGCTGGCCTGGATATAGGACATGTAACCGGCTTTCTTGAGCTTGTCTCTCAGTTTTGCCGCGTTACTTTCATTCTCGAAGGTGCCTACCTGGAGAGCGAAAGCCTGTACAGGCTTGTCCGGCTCGGAGCCCCTGGCCGGCTCATCACCACCGTTGCTGGCTGCTTTCTGGCCAGGCTCGCGGCTGACCTGTACAGGTGTCGGCACAGGGTCGACTACCTTCTGTGACAGGGGAGGAAACTCTGGTTTATCACTGATCTCGATGTTCTGGATCTGTCTGGACTGATAACCTGAGCCATCGAGCAGCGCCGGGATGAAGATCACGCCGAGTGTCACCAGCACGATGGCGCCAACGATACGTTGCTGCAGATGCGTGTCCATCGCCATCACCTGATGCCCCCTGGTGTAAGCATGACAGATAGCAGATAGCCGACATCCCGCCTGCAGCCATATGAGCAGCCGGATATATTATAAGGATTGTTACCAGTATTTAACGGAAAGACCATTGCAAATAAAAATCATTGCCCGAAATAGCTTAATGCAGCAGCGACGGTATAGAACGAGCCCGCGATGATGACCCGGTCACACGCTTCGACATGAGACAACACATGATCAAGGGCGTCAGCGATGCTCGTGAACAGATAACTGCCATCGCTCGTCATTGTACACTGATTCGATCCATCTATTGAGCCGTTTTCAGCCGCCTCATGAGTATCTGCCGGCACTTCACCGGCCGCCCTGGAGACCACACCAGCCCGCCTTGCGATACCTGCCAGTTTATCGGCACTTATCGCACGCGGCACATCTTGCAGGTCGCAGAAACACCAGGTGTCTACCTCGGCGGACAGGGCCTGCAACACGCCGGCGATATCCTTGTCCGCCATCATGGCGATCACCGCCCAGGTCTTTTCGCCCCCGTTCTTTCCGGAACCGGTGTTTCCCGATCCGGGGCGGCGAGCATGCAGGACAGAGGCCAGTGACGCTGCTGCCTGGGGGTTATGCGCGACATCGACATAGACCGCCGGCCGGGTATGCACCTGCTGGAACCGGCCGCTCAGACCCGTATCCGACAGTGCCTGGAAGGCTGCCTGCAGCGACAGCTCATCGACCGCCAGATGATGAGGGTCCGCGTCAGCTCCGCTGTCGTCAGCGCTGCGATATAACTGCTGCTGCCTGCCAAGTTCCAGCAGAGCCGTGATCGCCAGGGTGGCATTATTCAACTGGAATTCACCGGCCAGTGAAGGATACGGCAGATCATCGATGACTGAATTTTCATCGAGGTAACGCCATCGGTCTTCCCCGCCCTGGTTCGCCGCAGACGCCTCAGCCCCGAAATCCCTGCCTGCAAGCTTTAACCTGCACGCTATATCGTCTGCATGGCGCCTGACACTATCCGGCAGGTCCCGGTCACCTGCGACTGCCAGTTTGCCGGTGCGAAAGATCCCTGCCTTCTCACGACCGATGTCTTCACGGTTATCACCCAACCAGTCTGTATGGTCGATAGCAACCGTGGTCAGTATCGCCACATCAGCGTCCATCACGTTCACGGCATCCAGCCTCCCGCCCAGACCGACTTCGAGGATGACCAGGTCAGGCTTTAGCCTGAAGAAAATATCGATGGCCGCGAGGGTGCCGAATTCGAAATAGGTCAGCGGCACATCATCGCGAGCATCATCGACACGCTGGAAAGCGTCACACAGACTGTCATCATCGATGCTGACACCATCGATTCGTATGCGCTCGTTGTAACGCAGGATATGCGGAGAGGTATAGCAGGCAACCCGCAAGCCTGCACGCCTGGCGATAGCTTCCAGCATAGCGATCACCGAGCCCTTGCCGTTGGTACCGGCGACGGTGATAAGCGGACACGGGAAACGAGAGCGATGGCCGAGCGAGCGGAGCACCTGGTCAACGCGCTCCAGGCCCAGGTCGATCTCCGCAGGGTTCAGGGTCTCCTGCCAGCGTAGCCAGTCATCCAGGTTGGTAAATCGCATCGGGCTGATATGCAAGGCGACCACGCGGTCAGCCGGTCACCGGAAAAGTGGTTCCCATAAGAGCTGAAACCAGACAGGCTAAACCGCTGGCTTACAGTGAATGCGTTGCCGGTTTATTGCTCAGCATGAGTGCAAGACTGGCGATACGGTCACGCAGGTCACGGCGGTCGACGACCATATCGATAGCACCGTGCTCCAGCAGGAATTCAGAGCGCTGGAAACCTTCCGGTAGCTTCTCACGTACAGTCTGTTCGATGACTCGGGGACCGGCAAAGCCGATCAATGCCCTGGGTTCAGCGATATGGACATCACCGAGCATGGCAAAGCTTGCGGAGACACCACCCATGGTCGGGTCGGTGAGGACAGAGATATAAGGGATACGGTTTTTCGCCAGCCTGGCAAGCACTGCGCTGGTCTTTGCCATCTGCATCAGTGAGAAAAGCGCTTCCTGCATACGTGCACCGCCAGATGCCGAGAAACAGATCAGCGGCACTTTCTCTTCCAGGGCATAGTTCGCGGCACGCAGGAAACGTTCACCGACGACGGACCCCATGGACCCGCCCATGAAACGGAAATCGAAAGCAGCGGCGACGACATGCACGCCTTTCACCTTGCCTCTCATGACGATGAGCGCATCTTTCTCACCGGTGTTCTTCTGGGCCTGGATCAGTCGATCCTTGTATTTCTTGCTGTCCTTGAACTTGAGCTTGTCGAAAGGAACCAGGTTGGCACCGATCTCTTCAGTACTGCCTTCATCGAGGAACATCGCCAGTCGCTTACGACCGAACACGCGCATATGATGATTACATTTCGGGCAGACATCGAGGTTGCGTTCAAGCTCTGCGCGGTAGAGCACCGCATTGCAGGATGTACATTTTGTCCACAATCCTTCGGGAACACCGCGCTTGGTGCTGCTGTCGGTCCTGATGCTCGTCGGCATCAACTTCTCAAACCAGCTCAGACTCATAGGGTTAGTACCTGTATTCTTGTTCAGTTAATGCAGCAATTAATCGGGATCAAGGCTTAAAAAACAAAAGAAACGTAAGCCGAAAATCAGGCGCTGTAAGTAACATAACCGGGGCAACTTCGACTGAAACACCCCGGAGAAAACTCAGGCATCCATCGCTGCGCGCATCTCCGATAGTATATCACTGATTTCCTTAATAATTGTAGCCCTTTCTTGTTCACTTTGCCCGTTATTCAGCGTCATTTTTTTGACGATCGCGCTACCGACCACGACGGCATCCGCACAGGCAGCCACTTTCGCTGCCGATTCTGCATCACTGATACCGAAACCGACACCGACAGGCAGGTCGATATGCTCACGGATCAGCGCCAGTCTCTGCTCGACACTGGAGACATCCAGGGTAGATGCGCCGGTCACGCCCTTGAGCGAGACGTAATACACGAACCCGCTGGCCACTTTCGCCAGCGCCTTGATACGCTGCTCGGTGCTGGTCGGTGCCAGCAGGAATACCGGGTCGATACCGGCTTCATTCAGCTCGACCAGGTAGTCATGGGCTTCGATGGGCGGCATATCGACGGTGATGACCCCGTCTACCCCGCTCTCGGCTGCCTGCTGCGCGAACGCACGGTAACCCATCACCTCGATCGGGTTGAGGTAACCCATGACGATGACCGGCGTTTCGTTATCGGTCTCGCGAAACGCTTTTACCAGGTCTAACACGTCATGCATGCTGGTACCATGCGCCAGTGACCGCTCGGCGGCGGCCTGGATCACCGGGCCATCGGCCATCGGGTCGGAGAATGGCGCACCCAGCTCGATGGCGTCAGCGCCGGCGTCTACCATGGCATGCATGAGCGGCAGCGTGATCTCCGGAGAGGGGTCATGCGCCATCACGTAGGGGATAAGTGCTGTTCTTGATCTGTCTTTAAGTTCTGCGAAACGTGTTGCTAATCGACTCACTGTTTTTCTCTATTGCCTGTTCGTATTCTGAAATTGTCTGTTAGCGTCTTTCCTGAGAAAGAACGTCACCTCGCAACTGCTGCATGCGTTGCTCTAGCATCTGCAGACACGCAGGCATCTGCATCCACACAGGCGCCTGCGTGCTTCTGGCAGGGGCAGGAATCCAGTATTTCTGTTTCCCGAACCCCGGCCCGCGCCGGGGTGACGAGCATATATGCTGAATTACTACAGTTTTATCCCGTCCAGACTGGCGATGGTGTTGATATCCTTGTCGCCTCGTCCGGAAAGATTAACGATGATGCGCTGATCCGGTTTCATGCTGGCGGCCAGCTTCATGGCGTAAGCGACAGCATGGCTGGATTCCAGTGCCGGGATGATGCCTTCGATCCGGGTCAGGGTATGAAAAGCTTCCAGCGCTTCATCGTCGGTGGCAGCGACGTAGTTGACACGACCGATGTCCTTGAGCCAGCTATGTTCTGGGCCGACGCCGGGATAGTCCAGGCCAGCCGAGACCGAGTGTGTCTCGATGATCTGACCATCCTGGTCTTCCATCAGGTAGGTACGGTTACCGTGCAACACGCCGGGCCTGCCGGCGCATAATGGTGCAGCATGCTTACCGGTTTCCACGCCCAGACCACCGCCCTCGACACCGTACATCGCTACCGATTCGTCAGTGAGGAAAGGATGGAACAGACCGATGGCATTGGAACCGCCGCCGACACAGGCGACCAGCGCATCCGGCAGACAGCCGCATTGCTCCTGCATCTGCACTTTTGCCTCACGACCGATCACGGCCTGGAAATCACGTACCATGGCCGGGTAAGGATGCGGCCCGGCCACGGTTCCGATGATATAGAAGGTATCATCGACATTGGTCACCCAGTCTCGCATGGCTTCATTGAGCGCATCTTTCAATGTCTTGGAACCCGACTCGACGGCCACCACCTCGGCACCAAGCAGCTTCATACGATATACGTTCGGCGCCTGGCGGGCGATATCCTCGGCGCCCATGTAGACGATACACTCCATACCGAAACGCGCGGCGACAGTAGCTGATGCGACACCATGTTGCCCGGCACCCGTCTCGGCAATGATACGGTTCTTACCCATCATCTTGGCCAGCAGGCCCTGACCGATGGTGTTGTTGATCTTGTGTGCACCGGTATGGTTCAGGTCCTCACGCTTGAGATATATCTGAGCGCCACCGGCCAGTGCTGTCAGACGCTCAGCGAAATAAAGCGGACTCGGGCGACCGACGTAATGCGCCAGGTCCCTGTCGAACTGTGCCTGGAAATCCGCATCATGCTTCATCTTCTCATAGGCATCGCGCAGTTCGTCCAGCGCCTGCATCAGTGTCTCTGACGCGAAGATACCGCCGTACGGACCGAAATGGCCATACTCGTCAGGCATGGCAGCGTAATCAATGTTTTTCAGATCAGTATTCATATCGTTCATAGTTATTCTTTCTTTATCTCGCTGTCCGCTGTATCTGGCTGTCCGCTGATTTTTGCTACCGGGCAGCGGCGACTTCACGCAAGAATGCATTAATCTTTGCTGCATCCTTGATGCCGGGTGATGCTTCTACACCACTGCTGACATCGACAGCATAAGGTCGTGCCAGTTCAATCGCCCGTCGCACGTTGTCCGGATCCAGGCCGCCTGCCAGTATCAATGGCTTCGCTGCTCGCGCCAGTGAAGACCAGTCCAGTGATTCGCCGCTGCCGCCAGCTTCTCCTGGTGCATGACCATCCAGCAACAGCGCGCGCGCTTCGGTGTAGTCCCGCTCGCCATCGGCGATAGCCGCTGCGATATCGGCGACACCTTTCAACCCCAGCGCCTTGATATAAGGCCTGCCGAATGAACGACAATATGCCTGATCTTCACTGCCATGAAATTGCAGCAGATCGATTTCTACGCAAGCAAGTACGGCCTCAACCTCTTCAGTAGAAGCATCCTTGAACAGGGCAACCCGGCTGACGAAGGGCGGAACCGCCAACGCAATCGTAGAGGCAAGCTCGACACTCACATGTCGCGGGCTACGTGAATAGAACACCAGACCGATGGCATCGGCCCCTGCCGAGCAGGCAGCCGCTGCATCACGCTGTGATGTTATACCGCAGATTTTAACACGTGTGCGCATGTGCGTAGTTTCTAAACTCGTCTTCACCGGCTATTTACCATGTAATAAACCGGGCCAATCAAGCCCGATAATCAGACCATGAGACAGACCATCTATCAGGCCATCAGTCATGTCAGGGTGGGCAGCCAGCCGCTTGCAGGTAGCCCGTATTGTTCCGGGTATTCTACATTAACCAGGTAGAGCCCGGCTGCAGGCGCGGTAATCCCGGCAAGGGTACGGTCTTTTGCCGCCAGCACATCGCCTACCCAGTTCACCGGTCGTTCCCCGCGTCCGACGAACATCAGGGTACCCATGATATTTCGCACCATGTGGTGCAGGAAGGCATTGGCCGTTAAATCCAGTATCACGTATTCACCATGGCGCTGGACACTGATCGACTGCATCTCGCGTATGGCATGTTTTGCCTGGCACTGCGATGAGCGAAACGAGGAGAAATCCTGCTCACCGAGCAACTGCTGCGCGGCTTCATTCATGGCATCAGCATCCAGAGGCTCGAATGCCCAGGAGACATTCTGCTGAAACAGCGCCGGCCGCACCTTGCGGTTTAACAGGATGTAGCGGTAACTGCGGGATGTGGCACTGAAACGAGCACTGAAACTGTCATCGACCTGCCGCACCCAGTTAACCGATATATCGCGCGGCAGATTGGCGTTACCACCCAGTTTCCATGCCTTGTGTTGACGTGCCGCATCGGTATCGAAGTGCACGACCTGGCCGGTGGCGTGCACACCGGTATCAGTGCGTCCTGCACAGGTCAGCCGAACCGAGCTGGCTGCCACGGAAGATAGCGCCTTCTCCAGTTCGTGCTGTACGGTCCGGGTGCCAGCGACCTGCATCTGGTAACCATTAAAGCCGGCACCGTTATATTCGATTCCAAGTACGATTCGTTGCGTCATTGATTCAGGCCGGATCTGGAAGATTACTGTTGTCGAAAATTACTTATCGGGTGCTTAGCATATAACGAAAACGCCAGCCCCTGTGAGCTTTGGCAGTAAGCTTCAGGAGCTGGCGTTCAGATCGGCTTCGTGTGTTATCGTCGCTCGACCAGCCAGAGCATCATTCCAGCTTGGCAAGTAACTCGTTAGCCTCCTGTTTCTGAGCATCATTACCTTCGGCCAGGACTTCATCGAGTATGCCACGTGTTCCTTCATGGTCACCCATATCGAGGTAGGCACGCGCCAGATCCAGCTTGGTACTTACCTCATCGACATCATCGAGGCTTGACAGGTCGAAATCATCCGCAGAATCCTCACTCAGATCGATGTCTGCTTCTTCCTCAGCAGCAGGCGCTTCGGCAGGCTCATCGAGGTTCATATCCAGTTCGGCGGCTTCTTCGGTAAGGTCCAGCGCAAGCTCATCATCCACTTCCAGGGCCTGCTCGGGTTGTTCCACGGCAGGCGCTTCACTGTCATCGAGTGAAAAATCGAGACCTGCATCCAGTGACTCGGTCTCATCTGACACGGACTCTTCCACAGCACCGGTATCACTCATATCAAGGTCGAGGTCGGCGATATCGATCGCTTCTTCTTCAGCCGCTTCGGCGAGCGCTGCTGACTCGTCGGACTCGATATCAAGCTCGGAAGCATCGATGTCAAGCGAGAAGCCTTCATCTGCGGCTTCACTCTCATCGACAGCGCCGGTATCACTCAGATCAAACTCCAGTTCAGCGGCCTCTTCTTCTGGGGAACTGCCGTCATCCGCAGACAGATCAAGCGGCTCATCGAGGCTGAGATCAAGATCAGGTGCGGGTTCTTCTGCTGCTGGTTCATCGGCGCCAAGATCGAAGTCCATGGATGGTTCATCCGGTGCCATAGCTTCGACCGGGACGCCGACCATGCTGCCCTGGAACAACGGATCATCAGCGCACAGGTCCTGACCCATACCGACGACTTTCTTCCACAGCGGAGAATCATCATCGAGTCGAGACTTCAGTTCAGTCGCAACCGCCAGGAAACCATCCTTGTTCTTCGCAGCGTAGTGGGTCTCGGCCAGTTTGACGCGATAGTTATCGCGATCAGGATTATCATTGATGGCCTGGCTGAGCAGCTCTTCCGCCTGCTGGTAGATACCGTAGGCGAGGTAGACATCGGCTTCGGCGATGACATCATCCCGCTGCTCTTCAGCACCGGCAGCTGCTTCGCCATGTTCAGCCACCACGGTATCTTCAGCCGAATCGAGAACCATGGTCGAATCCGAGTCGAACTCGGCTGTCTGCTCTGTTTTTGCAGGCTCGCTTACTATGGTCTCATCACCTGCCAGCGAATCGACCTTTACTTCATCTTCTTCGACGACCTGTGCGACATCATCAGCCAGATCTTCGAGGCTGTCGCCGCTGTCTGCCATTGGCGCAGGGGCTGCAGCTTCAGACTCTTCTTTGACTTTGCGTCGTTTGATCATCAGGGTGACCAGCGCAGCGATAAGCAGCAGGCCACCACCGGCAGCACCGAGTATCATCGGATCACCGAGCAATCGGCTCAGTGGATCAGCTGGTTTCTGACTGACCACAGGCGGTGGCTGACGGACAATCTCCGGCTCAGGCTGCAGCGCAGGTTCTTGCGCGACACTTTCATCCATCGCCCCGGTCAGCTCATCACCGGTCAGCTCATCACCGGCCTGCTCATCGACGAATACAGCCTCACCTTGTTCGGCCAGCTGATCGGCGGACATGTCCTGCTCGGCGCCATCTTCAGTCGCAAGGTCTTCTGCCATCTCACCCATACCGGCAAGATCTTCGATAACACCATC
>Ga0180435_10004335_pt1 | contig 14002 bp, 11 predicted proteins | sample SS_ome_3_FD_132467 | JGI IMG/M metagenome (GOLD analysis project Ga0180435, IMG submission 132467) | Hypersaline lake sediment archaeal communities from the Salton Sea, California, USA - SS_3_S_1 metaG | ecosystem: Environmental > Aquatic > Non-marine Saline and Alkaline > Hypersaline >... | reverse complement strand
TGCAGGATTTCACGCGAGACGTTCAGCGGCAGGTCATCAGAATCAACCACACCTTTTACAAAACGCAGGTAATGCGGCATGAGTTTGTCGGCTTCATCCATGATAAAAACACGACGCACGTAGAGTTTAACACCATGCTTTTGTTCACGATCCCACATATCGAAGGGAGCGCGTGAAGGAACGAACAGTAATGAGGTGTATTCGTTCTTACCCTCTACACGGTTATGAACATGCAGTAGCGGGTCTTCAAAGTCGTGTCCAACAGATTTATAAAACTCGTTGTATTCTTCTGCGGAGATATCAGACTTGTTACGCATCCACAGCGCAGTGCCTTTGTTGACCTTTTCCCATTCTGGTGTTTTTTCTTCTTTTTTCTCTTCGCCTTGTTCGTCCACGGCTTCATCCATGGCCGGTGGAATTTCTTCCAGCATTTCAATCGGCATGGCAATGTGGTCAGAGAACTTGCTGATAATGCTGCGCAGACGGTAAGACTGCAGGAATTCCTTGTCCTCTTCTCTGAGGTGCAGTGTGATGCGGGTACCACGCTGTGGTGAATCGACATTTTCGACAGTGTAACTGCCCTCGCCCGATGATACCCATTTCACACCATGTTCGGGCCCTAGACCTGCACGGCGCGTAATCAGTGTAACCTTGTCAGCAACAATAAAGGCTGAATAGAAACCCACGCCAAACTGGCCAATTAACTGGCTGTCCTGGCTCTGGTCACCGGTCATTTTTTCAAGAAATTTTTTGGTGCCGGAGCTGGCGATGGTACCGATGGTTTCGCCCACTTCCTGGCGACTCATGCCGATGCCGTTGTCATCAATGGTAATAGTACCGGCTTCTTCATCCATGGAAATACGGATTCTCAGGTTAGCGTCGTCTTCGTAGAGACCATCATCACTTAATGCCTCAAATCGCAGTTTTTCAGCTGCATCGGATGCGTTTGAGATCAGTTCGCGGAGGAAGATTTCCTTGTTGGAGTAAAGTGAACGAATTACCAGGTTAAGCACCTGGCTGACTTCTGCCTGGAATTCCAGTGTTTCTTTTTGAGCCTCAACAGTCATGGGTCGATTATCTCCTGTGCACAGATAACGGAATTATTTATTAAGCTCACCATTTGTGGGCTTGAAACGGGAATTCAAGGGCTGAGAGAGATAGAATATTTTTATCGATGGATTATTGAAATAGGCTATTCAGATAAGCCTTGTCTGCAATATCTGTCCAGGCTCTGCTTTTTTCCTGGTAGGCTTTTTGTGATTCCTGAATGCGTTTTGCCAAGGGATCTTTTGCGGCAAATTCAGCCAGCAGTTCATCGTTGGCGCTGCGCATTGCAGACATCACCTCTGCCGGAAAGGTTTTCACCTGAATGTTGGGATACTCTTTCTTCATACTATCCCAGTTTTCAGCAGAAACATGATGAGACTGGATATACATGTCGTAGGCGGCCGTGCGTATCACGGTTTTCAGAATCTGCTGAAGATCAGCCGGCAGTTTCTCAAACGATCGCTTGTTAACCATGAATTGCAGTTCACTGGAGGGTTCATGCCAACCCGTGTAGTAAAAGGGAGCGATCTTGTGAAATCCCATGCGCAGATCCAGAGAAGGACCGACCCACTCAACAGCATCCACGGTGCGGCGTTCCAGGGCGGTATACAGGTCACCCGGTGGTATGTTGACAGGCTTGGCTCCCAGCTTTGCCCAGATTTCCCCGGCAAAACCGGGAATGCGGATCTTCAGCCCCTGCACATCCTCCAGCGAATTGATCTCTTTCTGAAACCAGCCTCCCATCTGCACACCGGTGTTACCGCCGGGGAATGACAGTATGTTATGCCGAGCATAGACCTCGTTCATCAGCTCCTGGCCCCCACCATGATAGAACCAGCCATATTGCTCCACGGCAGTCATTCCAAATGGCATGGTGGTGAAATAGAGGGTATTCGGATCCTTGCCTTTCCAGTAGTAGGAGGCCGAGTGTCCGATGTCGTACTGCCCCGCTTTCACCATGTCGAAAACTCCGAATGGAGCTTTGTGTTTGTTGCGTGAATCAATGGAGATTTTCAGGCGGCCATTGGACATGCTTTCAGCCAGGGTCGCCATGTTCTTGGTGGTTTCACCCAGTATGGGGTAATTGGTCGGCCAGGTTTCTGCCAGTTTCAGGCGATAAACCTTGTCGGCCGCCTGTAAAAATTGAGAAATCGTCAGCGCAAATAGCATCACAATTATGATTGCTGTCTTTTTGTGATTAATATGCATATTTGTTTTACCCAAGCTCTAGCAGGTATTGAAAATCGCTCATGTGAGTGCAAGACAAGGCATAAAACGTTCGAAAGTGCGGAGTTTACAAATTAGTAAATGAGCAACTTGAGAAAGTTTTTAACGCAGGATTGTGCCACATGAGTAGAATTTCATAGCCTGCTAAATTGTTTCAACTTCCCTGAAACACTCTATATGCTGCTCAAAGTCAGACATATTTTCAGCCGGGAATTCCTGTGCGACCACGAAAATCTGGTTAATCTCATCAGACAGGTCAGGCAGTACTTTCAATGAGTTGATGGTACGGGCTTCGTCAAAGAAGGCAAAAGGCTCGTCAAGGAAGACAAACTGCGCTCCTTCAACCGAACGGTTCACCAATTCCTGAGACAGCGCCAGGCGCAAAGCCAGCATGATCTGACGCTGGGTTCCGCTGGAGACTTCCTCCAGGTCCATGAAGTCGCGCTTTTCGCCAGAGAAAACCGACACTTCCATATTTTCATCGATCTGCAGATGCTCATAACGCCCTTCGGTAAACAAGGGCAAGGTACGGCTTACCAGGTCTCGCACATCGTTATTAAACTGTGCTGACATATGCTTGTTGGCACCTGCCAGCAATTCATTGGCAAGCGTCCGGGTGCTGATACGGGCTTCAGAAAGCAGGATTTTCTCAGCCAGCGACTGTTTTTCATCATTCAGACGGCCAGCATGTTTGAGGCGCTGTTGCTCGTCATAGATAGCACGGTCAAGGTTGGTCGCCAGAATCTGCAAACGCGAGACTTCGCTTCGCGTCCATTCGATTTCCTGGTCGGTAACTTCATCGACTTTGGAGCCGTTAATACTGGCATTGGCAACTCTGGAAGCCACTCGGTTGATTTCCTGATCGCTAGGCCGGGTAACTTCAGCTTCATCAGTATCTTCTACAGAGTCTGTTTGCGGCTCTTCGTCTGTAGTTTCAGCATCAGCCTGCTCCATCAGCTCGGAAAACTCGTTAGGCTCAAGCCCGATTTCAATGTCTTCCTGGTCAACATCATCTTCATCGCGATCCAGCAATGAATCACCCAATACCACGTCACGTTGGTGAGAACCTTTGATGGTCTCGGCAGCGCGTTCAGCGATCTGCATCAGGTCTCTAAGGCGACTCTTTAGAGACCACAGACGGATCTGTACGAACAGAAACAGTACAGCCGTTGCCACAGCCAGGTACATGGTGCCCTGCAGGTGCTGTTCATTCCAATTAGGAAGATGAGTGGTAATCTGCTCTAAAAGCTGTTGAGACAGTTGGTGATCGGGCTGCTGCGTCAATGCCCCCCAGATGCCTCCGGCAAGAATCGCCACCACTAAAAAGAAGAATCTTGCCATTTTGTTGCGACCAGTACTGTTGCGTGCAGCCTGGATATCCGGCAACGTGTCGCGATAGGCCGCTACATCAACTTTCAGGCGTTCGATTTTGTCATTGTTTTCTGTTTCGGCTGACCTCACCAGTTCGAGCTCATCTTCGAGAGCTTTAAGGTGTCCGTCCTTGATTGCAAGTTCCTGCAGTTCAGCATCAATCTCATCTGAACGGAAGCGGGACATGGTAACCACGTCTTCCTGCTCGGCAATTTCCTCATCGAACTGTTCGTTGACAAATTCCAGTGCAGCAATACCGGCCATGGCCTTGACGGTATGGCTGTTAGGTTGTGGCGCCTTGATCTCACGTTGAGCGAGATAGAAAGAATCAACAAACTCATCGTAGTCATAACCCAGCACCATGAAGAGTGCATCGGCCACTCCTTCAACACCGCGGGCAATCGGCAGGTCTTCTTCACCTATACGACTGAACTTGGCGCTATGAGTACCTTCCTTGTCCAGAAAGCGTTCGATACGATAATGGTCACTGCTACCGACCCGGAATGTCATGGAAACTGAACAGCCTCCACTACCCCAGTGGACCACCTTGTCGAGTTCGTTTTCAGATAAGGAAAAGGTTCTGCCAAATAGTGCAAAACACACCGTTTCACCAATGGTGCTTTTACCGGACTCATTCTTGCCGCTGATGGCTATTACACCCTTTTCTGGCAGGTCAGGTAGATTCAGCGCCTTATACTTAAGAACATTTTCCGCATGGATGCTGGTGATAATCATAACTGCTCCTCGTCTTCCAGCGTTTGCAGCCTGGCGATGGTCAGTTCCATGGCTTCCATAAAGGCATCTTCATCGAACTTCTCACCTGAATTGCGGCGGCGTTCAAGTTCCTCCATGCAATACTGGGTAAAGCCAGTTGAGGGCCGGGAAATGTCTGAAGTACTCAGAGGTTTGATGGAAGATTCAGAAGTCATGTGCTGGAAATCCTGCTGTTACGATTAGAGACATTGGAAATACGCTGCCTGTTCCGGCAGATCCACGCCTGTTACACGAACGCTGATTGTATCATCAAGCTGGAAATTTTCACGCGTTCTGATTTTGGTCTCCATTGCCAGTTCGGGAATGATAATGGTGGCCTTGCGTTCATCCTTGTGGACAATGACTGCCTTTCCCTGCCACTGCGGGTTTCTTTGCAGGTATACCAGCTTCCAGTGCTGGTTGGACAAGCGCTCTGCCCGACGCACCGCAGCGGAACGTTGATCCTGGGACATGAGTTTTTCTGACAACTGCGTTTCATCCAGTACGGATTCGCCCCTGATAAAGGCCCGCAATTGCTGATGAACGGTAAGATCCTGGTAACGACGTAAGGGACTGGTACAGCGCGTATATTGCTGCAGCCCCAGACCAAAGTGAGCTTCCGGCTGCATACTGGTGCGACTCGCTTTGAACTGGCGCCGATAGGCAAACATTTCCGACATTTTCTCAGGCTTTTGGATCTCTTCCGGCTGAGGTTGAGTCGCATACGGAATAGGAATATTGTTCTCCTGGCAAAACCCCGCAACAGCCTCTCCTGCCATCAGCATGGCATCGGTCACCATTTGCCGGCTCGCAAGCTTATCCATTGGCCGGATTACCACTTCCCCATCAATCAACCTGACGCTGCCTTCAGGCAGGTTAATTTCGGCCGCATTGTTGGAGCGGCGTTTTTTGCGATAGGCGTCGCAAAGCGTTTTCACTTCTGGCATCAGCTCCTGCAGGCATGAATCGGCATCTGCATAAGTCAGGCGTGTTGCCTTAATCCTGGTCGCTGCGACTTGTACATCCGTGATGTTCGCCGCTTCGTCGACTTTTATGCCAACCGACAGGGCCGGCGATATTTCCTGTAGTCCCAGTCCGAGTTGCACGGTCACTTCATGTGGCAACATGTGGATAATACCTTCAGGTAAATACAGGTTTGCGGCTCGGGAGCGGGCTTCCAGATCAAGCTCACTGTCATGTGGTACCAGCGAGGCAACATCCGCCACATGCACCCACAACACCCCGTCATGATAACTGATGGCATCATCCGGATCTTCGCTACCCTCGTCATCAATGGCCCAGGCCTTGATATGAGTCAGATCAAGCCTGTCCTCATCTGCTAATGCCGGTACCGGTGAATCAGGCTGTTCCAGTGCCACCTGAACACGTTTTGGATAGGGATTGAATTCCTTGTCCCAGTAACCGCAGTTGACCAGAAACTGGTGGGCAGATTCCGCTGACTGTTTGATATCCAGCTGTTTGAGAATCTGGCTTTTATCTGCAGTTTCCAGCGCCAGCATTTCAACTTCTGACAGACGCTTGCGATCTGAGTCGTCCAACGTGGCATTTTTAATGTTTTCGAAAAAGCGCTGCTTCGCTTCATCTTCCTGCTGCTTTTGAAGGATCTGTGCGAGATCTGTTTCGATGTCCTCCCTGCTGCGTGCCATTATTTCAGCAGGCGTACCGGCAAAATGCACACCTTCGCTAACGGCAATCCAACTCGACCAGGCAGTCTCAGCAGTGAATTCACCGAACAGCAGGTCGCTCAGCTCAGACAGGTTACAACTTTCACCCTCAAGCAGTTCCCAAGCTTCTTCAACATCCACCGTCCTTGCCATTAGTTTGCTGGCATCAGCTATCGGCCCGCCATGCAGTAACTCGATATCTTTATCGCGTACACGCTTGGCTTTTTTCGGCTCTATCTGAATAGTAATTTTTTCACCGACTTCGGTCACAACAGCGGGTCGACTTTTGTAAAGCACGAGCGCACCTGCTTTAAAGGCATTCTGGGACATGAAATTTTTTCATAGAAAATCTGTAATATCCGTTATGATACAGACCTTAGAATAACAAGGAAAACAACATGCCGAAAAAATCCCTGCTGGCCCGGTCGCTGTATCGTTTGACCGGCAATCTCAGGTGCAGAATAATCAATGGTAATCATGGTGAGCCTTATCTGGAGCGCTACCACCTGTTTCGCCTCCCCGGTGGTGGTGGCGTCTACATCCACCGCTTTATAGACAGCGACCCTGATCGCGGACTGCATGACCATCCGTGGAAATCAGCCGTCAGCCTGATTCTGTCAGGCTCTTACAAAGAGCTGCGTCTCGAAGAAGAAAACAACAGAAAAAGCGTTGTTGATCGCGTTATTAAATCATGGCATTTAAACGTCATAAAAGGTGAAGATTTTCACCGTATTGTCATGCATGATCACACTACGCCGGTGTGGACTCTGTTTGCCCATACCGCCAAGGTCAAGGACTGGGGCTTTCTGCGAGTAACTGAAGAAGGTGAAGCCAATTATGAGCCTCACGAGGCAGTCACTGATGAAGAAAGCCATAGACTGTGGTGGAAAACAGCACCACGTGGAAAATTTGTAGATCGCGCACCCGCCCAGGTTTGATAACAGTAACAGGATTGAGTTCATGAACAGCAACTGGAAAGAATTACTTGATAAAACCGGCGCCACTTTCGATGATGCCGGACAGTGTATCTTTGAAGATGCAGGCGTATCAGATTGTCAGAAAATTCCCCTCACTCATTTGGGGGTCATCAGGATCACTGGTGAAGACAAGGAAACATTCCTGCAAGGGCAATTTACCAATGATACGCGCAACATCGATAAAAGCAGCAGCCAGTTAAGCAGCTATTGCACACCCAAGGGCCGTATGTTGGCAAACTTTCGAATTTATGAAGACGACCATGACAACTGGTTCATCGTTATACCGGAGGAACGCCTGGACGCTATCCTAAAACGCTTGAGCATGTTCGTTCTACGCTCAAAAGTTGAAATTACTGATGCCAGTGATGAGATTCTGCTACTTGGGCTCAACGGTGATTGTATTAGTCAGGCATTGGATATCAGTTTGCCCGTCAAGGCTGATGAGGTCAGTCATGACGATTCCTTCAGTTTCATACGAGTGGAAACTTTGAGTCCTCGTTACCTGGTGGCTGGCAATGCAGATAAAATCATGGCGCTCTGGCAAAAACTCGATAACGCTAGTCCTGCCAGTTCTTCCGCATGGCGTCTTGGCGATATCAAGGCCGCCATTCCCACAGTTTTCGAGAGTACCCAGGAAGCCTTCATTCCTCAAATGACCAATATGCAACTAATTAACGGCGTCAGCTTCACCAAGGGCTGCTACACTGGTCAGGAAGTGGTTGCCCGCATGCAGTATCTGGGTAAACTCAAACGGCGCATGTACAAGGTCAGTTTTGAGTACGATGCCAAGGTGAAACCCGGCGAGGAAATTTATTCCAGCATCAGCCAGTCCGGTCAGGGCGCAGGCAAACTGGTTGATGCCGTAAACACCGAGGGCAATCAATACGAAGGACTTGCAGTGATGGAAATCAGCAGTGCCGATGAAGGTGAAATTCGACTAATTGATGAAAACGGGCCACTGCTTAGCATTAACGAGCCACCCTACGACTTTGAAGGAGAGTCACAGTCATGATGGACATTAACCAGTTTCGTATGAAACTTATCAAGGCGATCGATAACAATGAAATAGTATTGCCGACACTACCAGAAGTAGCCTTAAAAGTTCGTGATGAAGCTGAAAGGGAAAATGCCACAGCTAAAAGCCTGTCTGACATCATCTCAACGGATGCTGCTATTTCTGCTCGTTTACTTCAGGTCGCCAACAGCCCCTTGTATCGCCCCAGAACTCCAATCGAAGATGTACAAATGGCCGTCACCAGGTTGGGTAATAAACTGGTTAAATCACTGGTTACCAGCCTTGCCATGAAACAGATATACCAGGCAACCACGGATTACATGGAAAAGAAACTGCGTAAAGTGTGGGAAGAAAGTGTTAACGTCGCTGCGGTTTCAAAGGTACTGGCGCAATCCTTACCCCATATCAGTAATGAACAAGCCATGCTTGCCGGCCTCATTCATAACATTGGCGTATTGCCAATTCTCACCATGGCCGAGTCTTTTTCTGACCTGTCTGGCAATGAGCCTATGCTGGAAGAACTCATCAAAGCGCTCTATCCCGAGATTGGCGCAATAATTCTGAAAAACTGGGACTTCTCGGACGCCGTCAACATAGTCCCGACTGAACATAAAAACTACAGCCGAACAGGTAGCGAAGCCGATTATGCAGATGTGGTGATGGCTGCCCGCCTGCAACTGGGCCTGGATGATATCCCCATGGAACAATGGGCTGAAATCTCTGCATTTGATCGCGTCGGACTGGATGCAGAAATCAATATCACAGACGTGGAAGAAACGGCTGAAGATATCGAATCGGTTAAACAGGCGCTGACGTAATCAACTCGGTAACACACTCTTCATATTTCTTGTCTATTCTGTGGTTATTCAGCATGAATAAGCGGAGATTCTCATGACAGACATACAGGCCTTACTCGGTGATGAAGCCGAATCACTTTTATCGCATCAATGTGAAACCATCAGCTCAGCAGACCTGCACCTTCCCGGAGAGGATTATGTTGACCGGGTAGTCTCTGCAAAGTCACTGAAACCCCGTGTTGCTCACTCCATGCAGACGCTGTTTAATACCGGCCGGCTCTCCGGCAGCGGTTATTTGTCACTACTTCCCGTCGACCAGGGAGTTGAACACTCCGGCGGGGCATCCTTCGCACCGAACCCAATCTACTTCGACCCTGAGAACATCATAAAACTTGCCATTGAAGGCGGTTGTAATGCGGTGGCTTCCACCTTTGGCGTACTGCAGTCCGTCGCCGGTCGTTACGCTCACAAGATTCCTTTTCTGGTCAAAATCAATCATAACGAGATACTCAGCTATCCGAATTTTTATGATCAGACCCTGTTCTCCTCTGTCGAACAGGCATTCGACATGGGAGCTGTTGCCGTTGGTGCAACCATTTATTACGGCTCTGAAGAATCCCGCCGGCAGATCATTGAAATCAGTGAAGCCTTTGAACTGGCCCATGAGCTTGGCATGGTAACCGTGCTGTGGGCTTACCTGAGAAACCCTGATTTTAAAAAAGATGGCATTGACTACCATACAGCAGCCGACCTGACCGGCCAGGCAAACCACCTGGCAGCGACTATCGGGGCCGACATCATCAAGCAGAAACAGGCAGTAGGCAATGGCGGTTACCCTGCCATTAACTTTGGCAAAACGCATGACAAGGTTTACAGCGAACTGACAACTGATCATCCCGTCGACCTGGTGCGCTACCAGGTGGCCAACTGCTACATGGGCCGTGCCGGGCTGATCAACTCCGGCGGAGCATCCAGCGGTTCTGGCGACCTGGCACAGGCCGTCAGAACGGCGGTCATCAACAAACGTGCTGGTGGCATGGGTATGATTTCCGGGCGCAAGGCCTTTCAAAGGCCTATGAGTGAAGGTGTTGAGTTGCTCAATGCCATCCAGGATGTCTATCTGGATGATGCGGTTTCCATTGCCTAATTAAAACTGATTAAAACTCATGACAATGGGGTTTGAAGCTAACACTGTTTTACTCTGTGATCTCAATACCCACAGTCTTGTTTCTGCCTTCATGTTTGGCTTTGTATAACTGCTCATCAGCTACTTTGATCAAGCCAATAGGTGACTGGATGCTTGCTGTTTCATGGAGCACGGCCAAACCAATACTTACCGTCAGATACTGGGATATGCTGGATGTCTCATGCGGTATTTGCCTTTGTGTCACCTGAGCATGGATCAAGTCAGCAATTGCATAGGCTCCCTGCTGATCGGTTTCAGCTAGAATCATGGCAAATTCTTCACCACCGTAGCGGGCAGCCAGGTCAGTTGAGCGGTTTGCAATATTTTTTAAAATCAAACCAATCGTGCGCAAGCAGTCATCACCGGCCAGGTGACCATAGGTATCATTAAAATCCTTGAAGAAGTCTATATCAATCAATAGCAATGTAAGCGGCCGTTTAGTCCTTGCAAAGCGCTTCCATTCTTCTTCAAGTTTTTGGTCAAACATCCTTCGATTAGCGATGTTTGTCAGGCCATCAACCAGACTCAGCTTGGATAACTTGTCGTTGGTTTGTTGCAGGCTTTCAGCCATTTGATTGAATTCATGGGACAACACATTGAATTCACTGACCATAGAACCAGCATCACTGCGCGCCTGCAGATTACCCTTTGACAGTTGCCCGGCGATTTCTACAAGATTCAATAAGGGGTCAATAATGACTTTCTTGCCAATAAAACGTGCAAGCAGGATGGCCACAGCCAGTGCCAGCAACAGGAACAGCAGGCTTTGTTTCAGGGCGTCGTTCGCTGGAGCAAGAATATGTTTTTCGGGAATACCTGACCAGAAATACAAATAGGGAGGTTCACCCGGTTCCAGGCTGACCGGTTCAAAAGCAAAAATCCTTTTCGTTCCATCAGAACCTTTGCTGGTAAATATTCCGGCTCCATCTGCATTTCTGGCAATTTCCCAGTTTATACCCTTGATGGGTTTTCCCACGGGATTGGTGTCTTTCTTTTCCGGGTAGTAATACATGCGTATACCCTTGTGATCGGTGACCGACACAAAAGAACCACTGGGAAAATCCACAGCATAGAGATAGTTGGAAAAACTATTCAGTTTATGAACAATGGTCAAAACTGCTATTGGCTTATCTTGAGCATCCAGCACAGGGATTGCTGCGGGAAAAACAGGAATGTTGATGCCAACCCGGGACATAATGAATTCGCCAACAACGAACCCTTTACGACGCAGTGCTTCTTGAAAGTGTTTTCTATCCGCAAGGTTGGCAGTTGAAGTGCCCATGCCCGAAGTCAATACATTACCGTCCAGGTCGACCAATGCCAGGTTACTGTATTGGGGGCTGTGTGAAATCAGGTCACTTAAAATCCGCTGAGTTTCATTGATGTTTAACTGCCTGATTTCAGGAAGCCAGGACAGCGTGGTCAATATCTGCTGGGTGGAACGGATGATTTCTTTGTGTTGTTCTGCCATGCTACTGACAATCAGCGCAACGTCCTGTTTTGCACTTTCTACCATCTGTTGACGATGCTCAAACCCTGTGTAGAAGATGATGGCAAAAGCAGGCAATATCGATAACAAAACCAGCAAGGTCAGGTTTTTTTTAATAGATCCGTATCTGAAAAAATGCATTAGCATTTAACCCCAAAATTTTTCCACGCCTGAACTGTTCGACCTTAGCAGCCAATGTAGTGCTATCAACCCTATATTCTAGATCAATTTAGCTGGAAGGTACTGTAAGTTAAGACTGAAATTATTATCCACACTAGCGGAATAATGATCAGCCAGAAACGTTGCCTGCTACCACCCAGCGCGAGTGCGAAACCTATTGTAGCTATCGCAGTGGGATCTGGGGCGATACCCGGCGTTTCTAGTGCCTGCCATTCTCTGCCTGCCAACCAAAGCAAAAAGGGATGCATCAACAGGGCATAGACGGCGATACCCATCCCCACCCCAAGCATGGCGTCACCGGCTGGCTTGTAAAGACTTGTTTTACGCGAAGTTGCGATGACATAAAGCAGTATGATTATTATCTGCACAACGAACAGCAACAGGTACCAGTAAGCTATGGTGTTTATCTGACTATAGAATTGATACACAAACCACCAGCCTGCCAACACCCATAAAAATGCCAGTCCAGCGAGAATGAATAGCTGTGAACGCGCTGTACGTACGGTTGCCAGATAAAGCATGAGTAATGCGATAGCAATAATCGCCAGATGAAAAGGCCAGAAGGCCTGGTTAGATCGTTCAAACAAGCGGAAATAACTTTCCGGGGAGAAAATTAACAGATCATGCAGTGAATAACTGCGCCATTCAGACATCAGTTACAGGCTTTCAACATAATCAATCATGCGCTGACGCATGGCTGCATCAGGCATAACGCCCTGCATAGCTCCCATATTCTCAGCCAGGTGATCCTGACGACTCGTTGCAGGTATTGCACAGGTGACTGATGGATGGGAAACGATAAACTTAAGTAAAAAGGCGGCCCAGTTTTTACAATCAATTTCAGCGGCAAAATCCGCTAATGGATACTGTTTTGCCCAGTCGATCAATGATGCTCTTCTGAATGGGCGATTGGCGATAAAGGCAATCCCTTTTTCTTTTGCCAGAGGCAGAATACGTTGTTCAACTTCACGATCCAGAATATTGTATGTGGCCTGCACAAAATCGATGGGCTGCGTTTTCATGACGTGTTCGACTTCAGAATGCCGGCGGCCATGTGATGTCGTTATGCCAACATAACGTAATTTCCCCTGCTGCTTCATCTCAAACAGGGTCTGAAGATGCCCTTCCCATGATAACAGGTTATGCACCTGTAGCAGGTCAAAACGCTCAACGCCCCATAACAGACGCGAGTCTTCGATTTCAGAAGGTCCGTCTTCCACAGATGAAGTCCAAACCTTGGTCGCTGAAAACAAAGTATCCACCGGCTTTAGTCTCTCGATGCAATAACCCAGGTTCCTTTCAGATGATCCGTACATGGGTGATGAATCAATCATGCCGCCACCAAGATTAAAAAAATCTTTGAGTAGCCCAGTTCTTTGTTCAAGGATTGCCGCGTCGTTGCCGACATTGAAATTAACGAAGCTACCCATACCGATAACGGGTATTTTCTCACCGCTGGAAGGAATGACTTTATAGGCAGGGGCTGGCCAGGATTTGGCATTGAGGTTGGATACAGCCAGCAGGCCAAGGCTGCTCAGTTTAAGGAATTGGCGTCTGTTCATTTTAGCCCCATCCAGCGTTGTACCCCTTCCCCTACAGGGGAACGCCGGCATGGGGATAAATGATTATTCCGGCCTCATATGCGGAAACAATAGCACATCCCTGATTGATGGCGAATCAGTCAATAACATCACCAGACGATCAATGCCAATGCCCTCACCCGCCGTTGGTGGCATGCCGTGTTCCAGGGCAGCTACATAATCAGCATCAAAATGCATGGCTTCATCGTCTCCGGCATCTTTTTCTTCAACCTGTTTTCTGAAACGCTCAGCCTGGTCTTCAGCATCGTTAAGTTCCGAGAAGCCGTTGGCAATTTCACGACCACCGACAAAGAATTCGAAACGGTCAGTAACAAACGGGTCATCATCATTCAAGCGTGCCAAAGGCGAAACTTCGGTTGGATAAGCGGTGATAAAGGTAGGATTCATCAAGCGACTTTCGACAGTCTTTTCAAAAATTTCTATCTGCACCTTGCCAAGACCGTAAGAGTCTTTGAGCGGAATCTGCAGTTTTTCAGCGACCTTACGGGCAGCTTCCAGCGTATCGATATCGGCTGCTGTCAGCTCGGGATTGAAATGCAGAATCGATTCTTTGACCGTCATGCGTACAAATGGCTTGCCGAAATCATAGGTTTCACCCTGGTATTCTACCTGTGAAGACCCCAGCACATCCTGCGTCAGGGAACGCAGCATGTCCTCTGTAAGATCCATCAGGT
>Ga0180435_10004331_pt1 | contig 14008 bp, 10 predicted proteins | sample SS_ome_3_FD_132467 | JGI IMG/M metagenome (GOLD analysis project Ga0180435, IMG submission 132467) | Hypersaline lake sediment archaeal communities from the Salton Sea, California, USA - SS_3_S_1 metaG | ecosystem: Environmental > Aquatic > Non-marine Saline and Alkaline > Hypersaline >... | reverse complement strand
GGCGTGTCGTGGGCGGAGGTCATCGGCGCGACCGCCCTGTACATCGGCGCCGTGGAGGAGGACGGCAGCGGCTATCCGGACTGCACGTCCGCCTTCTACGAGGCCTTCGCCGCGGCGGCCGCCGCCGGCACGCGCCCCGACACGCACCTCGAGATCAGGACGCCGCTGATCGGCCTCGACAAGGCCGCCATCGTCGTGCGCGGGCGCGAGCTCGACGCGCCCCTGCACCTGACCTGGTCCTGCTATGTGGCCTCCGACCGCGCCTGCGGCGTGTGCGAGAGCTGCGCCCTGCGCCTGCGCGGTTTCGCGCGCGCGGGCCTCACGGATCCCCTTCCCTACGACTGATCAGAGATAGCGCATCAGGAGTCGGACGCTGCGCTCGGCGGCTCCCACCTGGGCCTCGACCGTCTTTCGCGCGGCGGCGCCGGCGGTTTGACGGGCGGTCTCGTCGTCCAGCAGCTCACGCAGGCGGGACAGGGCCTCGTCGGGCCGGCGCAGCACGAAGCCGGCGCCCCGCTCGACCATCGCGAGGGCCTCCTCGGCGTTGTCGATGCGGGGACCGAAGAGGACCGGCAAGGAGGCCGCCGCCGGTTCCAGCGTGCTGTGCACGCCGGTCGTGAAGCTGCCGCCCACGTAGGCGACGTCTCCAGCCCGGTAGATCTCCGCCAGCACGCCGATCCGGTCCACCAGGAGGCAGCGCGCCGCGGCGTCGGGCGACGTCTCCCCGTCGCCGAGGCGCTGCACGCCCAGGCCCCGCTCGTCACAGCCGCGTTCGATGGCCGCCAGGCGGGCCGGTTCCGGCTCGTGGGGCACCCAGACGACGTTCAGCCCGGGCGATGTCTCCAGCAGCCTGGCCAGCACGGGCCACCAAAGCGCCTCGTCCCGGGGCCAGGTGCTGCCCAGGATGAGGCGCCGCGTTCCCCAGGCCCGCAGCGCCGCGGCCAGGGGGCTGTCTCCGGCGGTCTCGAAGCGCGCCAGGACCTGCTCGGCCCGGGTGTCGCCGGTGACCGTGACGGGCGCGGTCACGCCCAGGCCCTCGACGAGGCGCCGCCGGTCCGCCTCGCTGCCTACGCCGAGATGGGCGAAGCGGTCGAAGACGGCGCGGAAGAGCGGGCTCAAGGGGCCCCGGTGGCGGGCCGAGCGGGCCGGCAGGGCTCCGGACAGCAGCAGGACCGGCACGCTGGCCTCGTCCGCCGCGCGGACCAGCGCGGGCCAGCAGTCGTACTTCACGAAGACGAGGGCGCGGGGACGCCAGGCCCGCACCAGGTCCCTCATGGCCGCAGGATGGTCCAGGGGCAGGTAGTCGTGGTGGTCGGCGCAGGGATGCGCGCGGGCGAAGTCGCGGCCCGAGGGGGAGAAGTGCGTGACGGCGATGGGTCGAACGCCCGCCGCGCGCAGGCCGCGCACGATCGGCCGCGCCTGCTCGTACTCGCCCACCGACGTGGCGTGGAGCCAGATGCAGCCCTGCAGACCGGGCGCGGCGGCGGCGATCCGTGCCGACAGCCCGCGCCGGCCGTCGAGTCCCCGCCTCAGCTTGTCGGAGAAGGCCGCGGCCGCCGGCAGGACCGGCACGAGCGCCCGCACGACGCCGGCGTAGAGCCGTTCACCGATCCCGGCGCCGCTCACGTCCCGCCTCCCGCTCCGGGACCGACGAGATCCAGCACGGCGTCGCACGCGGCCTCGGCCCCGATCTGCGTGAGGCAGGCCAGGTCGTTCCGGTGGCAGGCCCGCGAGCCCGTGCGCGAGCAGGGGCGGCAATCCAGGTCCGTTTCGAGCACGCGGCTGCGCGGCGACAGGGGGAAGTAGCCGAAGGCGCGCACGGTCGGTCCGAAGATCGCCACCACCGGCGTGCCCACGGCCTCCGACAGGTGCAGCAGCCCGCTGTCGTTCGTCACGACCACGCTGCAGCGGGCGAGGGCGTCGGCCACGTCGAGCAGCCCGCGGTCCCGCACCACGTCCACGTCGTCGCGGTGCGCGACGGCCTCGGCCAGGCGGCTGCCCCGGTACCAGGACGTTTCCTGCGGTCCCAGGAACAGCGTGACGGGCACCCCGGCGGCCTCGCGCAGCAGGTCGAGCAGCCGGGCGAAGCGGTCGTTGGGCCACCGCTTGGTCTCCCAGCGCGCGCCCGGCGCCAGGCCCACGCGGGGCGCCGGCGGGCCGGCGGGGCGCAGGTGGGCCAGCGGCGGGCGCGGTTTGACGACGGTGTCCGTGACGGGACCGGCCAGGGCGACGAAGCGGTCCAGCAGGTGCCGGTCCAGGGCCGGCGGCGGGATGTCGGGGGACGGTGTCGGCCGGCGCAGCAGGCGCAGGCGCTCGACGGTGTCCTTGCGGATGCGCGCGTCGGGCCGGCGCCCCATGAACAGGGCGAGGAGGTGGCTGCGGAGCACGCCGTGGGCGTCAAGGACCGTGTCGTGTCGGTCCCGCTTCAGGGCGCGGGAGAGGGCCAGGAGACCGGCCGGGCCCCGGCCGCGCAGGGGCGCCACGCGATCGACGCCCGCGAAGGCCTCCGCCAGGGCGGCGAAGCGCGCCTTCGTCACGAGCGTGGTACGCGTCCCGGGCGCCGCGTCGGCGAGGCCGGCCATGAACCAGCCGCAGATGCACAGGTCGCCCAGGGCGCCGAAGCGTATGATCAGGGTTCTCGCCAAGCCGTCCTCCGGTGCGCGCGTCGAAACCGCGGTCCGCGCCGTCGCGGGCCGGCGCCACCGAACGGAGCCTAGCAGGCAGTTGCAGGGTGTCAAGGAAGGGGCTATGCTCCCGTCCGCACGATCCTCTTCGGGGAGCGCCTTGTTGGACCTGATGCTTCTGATCTTCCTGCTGCTGCTGTCCGCCGCCTTCTCCGGCTCCGAGACGGCCCTCTTCTCGCTGGGCGAGGCTGATCTGGCGGGCATGAGGGAGGAGGGCACCCGGGCTGGACGGCGCGTGGCGGCGCTCCTGGCGCGTCCCCCGCGCCTGCTGGCCGCGCTGCTCATAGGCAACCTCCTGGTCAACACGATCGCCAGCGTCCTGGCCACCTCCCTGCTGGTGACGCGCTTCGGGAGCGGCGGCCTGGTCGTCGCGGTGCCGGTCATGACGGTCCTTATCCTGCTGGCGGGCGAGATCACGCCCAAGCTCATCGCTCTGCGCTATCCGCGGCGGATCGGCTCCGCCGTCCAGTGGCCCATGACCGCCTGGCTGGGGATCATCCGCCCGGTCCTGCATCTGGTGGACCGGGTCGGCGAGACCCTCCTCTCGCGACTGCCGCTGGAGCGGACGGGCTCGCGGCGGCTGACGGTGCCCGAGCTCGTCACGGCCACCGGGTTGGCGATCCGCGACGCCTCCCTGACCGAGACCGAGGGCCGGTTCGTGTCCCGGCTGCTGCAGCTCGAGGACCTGGACGTGCGCGAGATCATGACGCCGCGCACCGCGGCCGTGACGGTCGGCGTCTCGGACGCGCGCGTCGACATCCTGGCCACGGCCGAGTCCAGCGGCCTCAACCGCTTTCCCGTCCTCGGCGCGGACGGCGACCGGCCCGTCGGTGCCATCCACGTCAAGGACCTGCTCCTCGACGACGGGCGTCCGTCGCCGGTCGCCCGGATGCGGCGCGATCCGATCTTCGTGCCCGAGTCCAAGTCCGTCGCCGGTCTGCTCAACGAGCTGCGCGAGGGCGGATCGCACATGGCCTTCGTGGTGGACGAGCACGGCGACTTCACCGGCCTGGTCACCCTGGAGGACTGCATCGAGGCCCTCACCGGCCCCTGGCGCGACGAGAGCGACGCGGGCGCGCCCGAGGTCCTCCGGGTCGCCGAGCACAACTGGATCGTCGCCGGCGGCAGCGACCTGCGCATGGTCAACGAGACCTGCGGCACCCAGATCGCCGCGAGCCACGACTACGTGACCCTGGCCGGTCACGTGATGGCGCTCCTGGGGCGCATCCCCCGACGCGGCGACCGGATCAGCCGGGACGGCTTCCGCTTCACGGTCCTGGAGATGGACGGGCATCGCGTGTCGCGCATCCGCGTGCAGCGGCTGGCGCCCGCCCCCGGCCGGGAGGACCGTGATGAACGGTAGCGCGCCGCTGGCCTGGGACCTGGTGACGCTGGTCGTCGCGGTCTGCCTGCTCGCCTCGGGGTTCATGTCCGGCACCGAAACCGGCCTGATGAGCGTCAGCCGCATCCGCCTGCGCTTCCTGGAACTGCGGCGGGAGCACGCGCGCGCGACGGAGCTGTCGCGTCTGCTCGACCGTGTCGAGGATCCGATCCTGACCTGTCTGATCGGCACCAACCTCTTCAACGTGCTCGCCAGCGCCGTGCTGACCGTCGCCTTCACGGCGCGCTACGCCGAGCACGGCCAGGCCCTGGCGGCGGCGGTGGGATCGGTCCTGATCATCACCCTGGCCGAGATCGTGCCGAAGGTGCTCTATCGCGAGTATCCGGAGCGCCTGACCCTGGCCTCGCTGCCGATCCTGCGCGCGGCCATGACGCTTGTGGCGCCGGTGCGCCGGGTCCTCATGGCCTATTCACGCCTCCTGCAGTCGTTGCTGCCCGGTCGGGGCGCGGGCGAGAGCCGGACCCTCGGACGCGACGCCATGACGTCGCTGCTGTCCTCCCATCCGGCGGCCGGCCAGGACCGGCGCTTCGCCGACATCCTGGACCGCTGCTTCGCCCTGGCCGATCTGAACCTGACGGAGATCATGACGCCCTGGGCGCGCGTCAGGACGGTCGTACGCGACGCCACGCTGACGGACTGCCTGGAGTCGGCCGCGGAGATCGGCTGCAGCCGCCTGCCCGTCGTCGGGACCGCCGGAGGCGTCGTCCTGGGCTGGATCCTCGTGCGGGACCTGCTCTTCGTCGATCCGACCGCGGCCGGGGACGGCCTGCCGCCCACCCTGATCCGGACCTGTCCCTACGTGGACCGCTCCATCACGCCCTGGGCGTTGTTCGAGGAGATGCGCTGGCAGCAGCAGCAGATGGCCGTGGTGACCGATCGCGCGGGGAACCCGCTCGGATTGGTGACGTTGGAGGACCTGCTCGAGGTCCTCGTCGGCAGCATCGAGGACGAGTTCGACCGCTTCCCGGCCGCCGCGCCCGGCGCGTCGGCGTGAATCCCGCCCGGTGCGGGGCCAGAGGAAAGGAGAGATCAGGATGACCGAGCAGATGAGCAAGCACGACCAGGTGTTGCTGACCCTCGTCATGAACCTGCAGGGGAGCGCCATGGTCCAGCTGGGCAAGCTGGCCGATCCCGCCACGAACGAGATGGCCCGCAGCCTGGACGGGGCGCGGTATGTCATCGACGTGCTGGAGATGCTGCGGGCCAAGTGCCGCGCGGAGACCCATCCGGAGATCGTCGCCATGCTCGACCGGGTGGTCATGGACCTCCAGCTCAACTACACCGACGAGGCCAAGAAGGGCGAGGAGGAGCCCCCGGAGGCCGGGACGGCGGAGGAGACGGCGGCGCCGCCGGAGGATGCCGCGCCAGACGAACCGGAAGAGAAGGAAGAGACCGAACCGGAGGCCCAAGCTTGAGACCATGGCGGCACCTCGGCCCGGCCGCGCTGGTCCTGCTCGGCGCGCTGATCGCGGCCTCGACGGCGGGGGCCGATCTGGCCCTGCGGAACCAGGAACGGTCGGCCCGGCTCAACCGGGTCGCCGCCGGCCTGCTGCCGCCGGACGGGCTGCTGTCGGTGGGCCTCGCCGGCGACCTGTTTGCCGTCGTGCACGGTCCCGCCGATCTGCGCTACCAGATCGACTTCCGGACGATCGCCCTGGAAGTGGAATACGGCCCCCGGACCTGGCTGAACCTGCGCTGCGCCCTGCCCTATCGCAGCTGGTCGGGCGGCCGCTACGACCTGCCGGCCAGCGGGAGCGGCCTCGCCGACGGTCGCGCCGGACTCCTGCTCTCCCTGCCGGCGCCCTTTGCGGGCGCGGGGCTGGCCCTCGACGTCAGAACGACCCTGCCCGTCGGCAGCGAGACCGACGGTCTCGGCGAGGGCGCGATGTCGCCCTACGCCGGTCTGGCGCTGAGCAAGGCCTTCTGGACCCGCGCACAGGTGCCGGAGCTGCGGCTGCACATGAACCTCGGCCGTCGCTTCCAGTCCAGGGACGAGGGCTTCGGCGCCGCCGGCGACGGTCGACTCGAGCCCTGGCCGCCGCTCTATCCGTCCGTGGGCACCGGCGGCGCCGCCGGCAACGACGCCACGGTCTTCGGCGCGGCGCTGGAGTTCTGCAAGTCGCTGGTCACCCTCTTCGTGGAATACTACGGGGAGTTCTATCCGGACGCGGCCGACATCTCCCCGCGCGAATTTCCCCGCTATCTTTCGGCGGGACTGCGCTGGGGCGGCGAGGAGGGCCTGGCCCTGGACTGGGGCTACGACGTGCCCCTGGGCCTGGAGGATCCGGCCACGCCCTTCGTGGCGGCCTATCCCGATTTCGTGCTGCACGCGGGCCTGTCCTACAGCTTCTCCACCGGCGGCGCGGATTCCGACCGGGACGGCATCCCGGACCGGCTCGACCTCTGTCCGGACGCCGCCGAGGACCTCGACGGCTTCCGCGACGAGGACGGCTGTCCCGATCCCGACAACGACGAGGACGGCGTGCCCGACGCGGAGGATCTGGCTCCCGACTATCCCGAGGACCACGACGGTTTCGAGGATGCCGACGGCGTCCCCGACAACGACAACGACGGGGACGGCCTCCTCGACGCGGCCGACGACTGTCCGGACGAGGCCGAGGACCTGGACGGCCACCAGGACGACGACGGTTGTCCCGAAGAGTTCCTGGACGCCGACGGCGACGGCCTTCCCGACGAGGACGACCAGTGCCCGGAGGCGGCCGAGGACGCGGACGGTTTCGAGGATGAGGACGGCTGTCCCGAGGCGGACAACGACCTGGACGGCATCGCGGACGAGCTGGACGACTGCCCCTGCGAGGCCGAGGACTACGACGGCGTGGACGACGAGGACGGCTGCCCCGAGTGATCAGTCGCGGGCGGCCTCGTCGGCCTTGGCCCGCTGCCAGGCCGCCTCGAGGCGTTCGATGCCCGCCGCACGCATGGCGTCGTGGTCGGCGAAGCGCCGTTCGACGCCGCGGAAACGCGCGCTGAAGCGACGATTGGCCTTGCGCAGGGCGTCGTCGGCCTCCACGCCCAGGCGACGCGAGAGGTTGACCACCGCCAGCAGGATGTCGCCGACCTCGTGCTCCACCGCCGCCGGGTCGGCGCTCGCCGCGGCCTCGGCCAGCTCGTCCATCTCCTCGCGCAGCTTCGCCCAGATCCCGTCGACCTCGGGCCAGTCGAAACCGACGTCGGCGGCGCTCTGCTGGTAGTCGTGGGCCTGGCGCAGGGGCGAGGAGGAGGCCGGCAGGTCCTTGAGGGCCGTCGGTTCAGGCTCCGCCTCGCCGCGGGCCCGCTTCTCGGCGGCCTTCATGGCGTTCCAGTGGACCTGGCTCTCGGCGTGGGTCTGGGCCGACACGTCGCCGAAGACGTGGGGGTGGCGCCGCACGAGCTTCTCGTTGCCGCCGGCGGCCACCGCCTCGAAGTCGAAGGGCGCCGTCTCGCCGAGGATCTCGCAGCAGAAGGCCACCATGAACAGCAGGTCGCCCAGTTCCTCGGCCACGTGACCGGGGTCGTCGTCCAGCGCCGCGTCCAGCAGTTCGCCGGCCTCGTCCAGCAGGTAGCGGGCGGCGTCGGGGAGGGTCTGCTTGCGGTCCCAGGGGCAGCCGCCCGGGGCGCGCAGGGTGTGGATGGTCTCCAGGAGGGCGCGGGTGCGGGGCAGGCTCATGTCGGGTCGTCTTCCGTTGCGTTGCGGGGTTCGGGGCGCGGTCGCAGGGCACGTCGCCAGCTTATAACCCTTGTGCGCGATCCGAAAGTGCGGATATCATGTCAGGTCCCCCTGCGGAGACTCGATTTCGACATCCGGTGCATGCGCCGGCGGGAGCAGGCCTTGAGCGACATCATCAGGATTCGCGGCGCCAGACAGCATAACCTCAAGAGCTGCGACGTGGACATCGCCCGCGGGGCCCTGACCGCCGTCTCCGGCGTTTCGGGGTCGGGCAAGTCGTCGCTCGTCTTCGACACCCTCTACGCCGAGGGACAGCGCGCCTACGTCGAGTCGCTGTCCGCCTACGCCCGGCAGTTCCTCGCACGCATGCCCAAGCCGGACGTGGATCTCATCGACGGCATCAGCCCCGCCGTCGCGATCGAGCAGCGCAACGCGGCCCGCAGCGGCCGCAGCACCGTCGGCACGGTCACCGAGATCAACGACTACCTGCGCGTGCTCTTCGCGCGCGTCGGGCGCATCACCTGTCCCGCGTGCCGCACGCGCGTGACCTCGGAATCCCCGGCCTCGGTCTGGCGCGCCGCGCGCCGCGCCTGGTCCGACGCGACCGTGCTCGTCGTCTATCCCCAGGTGATCAGCACCGAGGGATCGCGCGGCGGCTGGGCCGAGTCCCTGCTCGCCCAGGGCTTCCGGCGGGCCGTGGTCGGCGGCGTGCTGATGCGGCTCGACGAGGCCGAGGCCGAGGGTGCGCCCGCCCCGGCCGCCGGCGAGGCGGTCGACGTGGTCCTGGACCGGATCGCCCTGGAATCCCGTCAGCGGTCGCGTTTCACCGAGGCCGTGGAACTGGCCTTCCACCAGTCCAACGGCTGGTGCGGCCTGCGCCGGGCGGACGACCTGGCCACCGCCCGGACCTTCTCGTCGCGCCTCGTCTGCAACGACTGCGGCCGCGAATTTCCCGCGCCGACGCCCCATCTCTTCTCCTTCAACTCGCCGCAGGGGGCCTGTCCCGACTGCAACGGATTCGGCAATCGCCTGGAGTTCGACGAGACGCTCATCGTGCCCGACGACACCCTGTCGCTGATGGACGGCGCCGTAAAACCCTGGCGCACGGAGACCTTCGCGCGCGCCCACGCCGCCCTGATCCGTTATTGCCGCAAGGAGGGCATCCCCACGGACAGGCCATGGCGCCGGCTCGGCGCCGCCCAGAGGCGCGCCGTGCTGGAGACCCGCGTCAAGGGCTACACCGGCGTGCTGCCCTTCCTGGAGGACATGCGCCGCAAGATGAAGAAGGGGCACCACCGTTTCTTCACCCGGCGTTTCATGGGCGATACGCGCTGCCGCACTTGCGGCGGCAGCCGCCTGCGCGAGGAGGCCCGCGCCGTGAAGGTCGGCGGTCTGGACCTGTCCGTCATCTCGCGGCTCTCCCTGGACGAGGCCCTGCGGCGCATGGAGGGCCTGCGCCTCTCCCGTACGGACCTGCAGGCCGCGGGCGACGTGCGCGACGAGGTCGTCAACCGGCTGCGGTTTTTGGTGCGGGTGGGGCTCGGTTATCTCACGCTCGACCGCCTGACGCGCACCCTCTCGGGCGGGGAGGCCCAGCGCATCCACCTGGCCAACGCCATCGGCTCGCGCCTGACCGATACGCTGTACGTGCTGGACGAGCCGACGACGGGGCTGCACGCGGCCGACGTCGACCGCCTGATCGGCACCCTGGAGGATCTCGTGGACGCCGGCAACACGGTGGTCGTCGTGGAGCACGACCTGGCGGTGCTGCGGGCCGCCACCCACCTGATCGAGCTGGGGCCGGGCGCCGGCCTCGACGGCGGCGAGGTGGTCTATCAGGGGCCGCTGGACGATCTGGTGGCCGACGGCCGGACGCTGACCGCCGAATACCTGCGGGGCGACCGGGTGCTGCCCGAACCCGCGACGGCCCGCGGCCCGGACGCGCAGCAACTCGTGATCAAGGGCGCGCGGCGGCACAACCTGCGCAACATCGACGTGTCGGTGCCGCTGGGGCGCTTCGTCTGTCTGACCGGTGTCTCGGGCTCGGGCAAGAGCACCCTGCTCGAGGATTGCCTCCACGACGGGCTGACCGGCAAGGTCGTCGGCGGCAAGGAGCGCTGGCGTCCCTTCACGGGCTTCCAGGGCGCCCACGGCGTCGACAAGGTGATCCTGGTGGACCAGTCCCCGGTCGGCAAGTCGAGCCGTTCGAACCCGGCGACCTATCTCGGCTTCCTGGCGCCGATCCGCGACATGTTCGCCTCGGTGCCCGAGGCCCGGGCCCGCGGCTTCGCCGCCGGGCGCTTCAGCTTCAACACGGCCGGCGGACGCTGTCCCGAATGCCAGGGGCTCGGCGAGCACCGGGTCGAGATGCACTTCATGGCCGATATCAGCGTGCCCTGCGAGGTCTGCGGCGGCAGCCGCTTCAACCCGGCCACGCTGGAGATCCGCTTCCGCGGCCGTACCATAGCGGACGTCCTGGCCATGACCGTGGACGAGGCCCTCGCCTTCTTCCGCCGCGAGAACGCGGTCCGCGAGAAGCTGTGGGTGCTCAGGAAGGTGGGGCTCGGCTACCTGACCCTGGGCCAATCGGCCACGACCCTCTCGGGCGGGGAGAGCCAGCGCCTGAAGATCGCGCGGGAGCTGGCCTCGACCGGCGGCCGCCACAACCTCTACCTGCTCGACGAACCGACCACCGGGCTGCACGTCCACGATGTTGCAGGACTGGTCAAGGTGCTCCATGATCTGGTCGCCCAGGGCCACACGGTCGTGGTCATCGAGCACAACCTCGACCTGATCGAACGGGCCGACTGGATCATCGACCTGGGGCCCGGCGGGGGCGCGGACGGCGGCGCTCTCGTCGCCTGCGGCACGCCGTCGGATCTGGCCCGCACCGAGGCGTCGCTCACGGGACGCTACCTGCGCGCGCGTGCGGACGCGCCGTCGAAAGGAAGATCATGAGAGTCCTCGTCACAGGCGGCGCCGGCTACATCGGCAGCGTCACGGCCCGCGGCCTCGCCGCGCGCGGCCACGAGGTGGAGATCCTGGACGATTTCAGCACCGGGCACCGCGCGGCCCTGCCGACGGACGCGCCCCTGCACGAGGGCACGCTCCTGGACGGGGCCTTCCTGGCCGGCGTGTTCGCGCGCCCTTTCGACGCCGTCCTACACTTCGCCGCCTTCAGCCTGGTGGGCGAATCGGTGGCCGAGCCCCTGAAGTACTACCGCAACAACGTCGCCGGCAGCGCGCAGCTCCTGGCCGCCGTCACGGCCGCGGGCGTTCCCCGCTTCATCTTCTCCTCCTCGGCCGCGGTCTACGGGGAGCCGGACCTGGACCCGATCCCGGAGGACGCGCCCACGGTGCCGGTCAATCCCTACGGCCGGACGAAGCTGGCCATGGAGTGGATGCTCGCCGACGCCGCCGCCACGTCCGGCATCGCCGCGGTGGCGTTGCGCTACTTCAACGCCTGCGGCGCCGCGGGCGACCTGGGCGAGTGCCACGTGCCCGAGACCCACCTGATCCCCAGGCTCCTGCAGTCCTTGGACGACCCCGGCCTGGAGTTCGCCGTCTACGGAGACGACTATCCGACGCCCGACGGCACCTGCATCCGCGACTACATCCACGTGTCGGACCTGGCCGACGCCCACGTCCTGGCCCTCGAATGGGCCGAGCGCCCCGGGCTCACGGCGATGAACCTGGGCACGGAGACCGGGCGGTCCGTGCACGAGGTGGTCGCGGCCGCGGCGCGGGTCACCGGGCGGGACATCGCACCCCCGGTGGCGCCGAAGCGCGCCGGCGACCCGCCCCGGCTGGTGGCGGCCTCGGAGCGGGCCCGGCGGCTGCTGGGCTGGCGGCCGTCCCGCAGCGACCTGGAGACGATCCTCCGGGACGCCTGGGCCTGGCAGACGGCCCATCCGCAGGGCTACGGCCCCGCCGGCGCGGCCTGACAGCCCGAGGGCCGGGAGGGGTAGCCAGATGGTCCGGTCGGGAGTATAATGGCCCGCGACAAGCTTGACATGGAGGGTCAGGGAGTGCTTTATTCCCGGACCGTCCCGTGGGGATGGTCCGCAAATGGTATGCCTGGGTAGCTCAGTTGGTAGAGCACTGCACTGAAAATGCAGGTGTCGGTGGTTCAAATCCGCCCCCAGGCACCACCTCTGCACCGATAGAGCCGATGTAGCTCAGCTGGTAGAGCAGCTCACTCGTAATGAGCAGGTCTGGGGTTCGAGTCCCCACATCGGCTCCAGCACCTTCCCGATCGCATACCCGATTCCGGCTCGCGGAAAGGAGCCTCCCGTGGAACTGCGCGTCAGCGTCTCCGGTGTTCGCGGCGTGATCGGCGACGGTCTGGACGCGGTGGTCGCCGCCCGCTGGGCCGCGGCCCTCGGCGCCTGGCTGACCCCCGGTCCGGTGGTGGTGGGGCGGGACACCCGTCCCTCCGGCCCCATGATCCAGCGCGCCGTGGAGGCCGCGCTGATCTCCACGGGCCACGATGTGGTGGACATCGGCGTGGCCAGCACGCCGACCACCGAGATGGCGGTGCAGGAATCCAATGCCGTCGGCGGCGTGATCATCACCGCCAGCCACAATCCCCAGCCCTGGAACGCGCTCAAGCTCCTCGACGGCGACGGGCTCTTCCTGACCGCCGCCGACAACGCCGCCGTGCAGAAGCATCTGAAGGCCGAGGACGGCCACGTGGCCTGGGACCGGCTCGGCCGCGTGTCCGGGCGCGAGGGCGCCGAGCGCCAGCACCTGGACGCCATCCTGGCGCTGCCCTGGCTGGACCCGGACCGGATCGCCGCCCGCGGCCTCAAGGTGGCCGTGGACGCCGTGGAGGGCGCCGGCGGCCGCATCGTGCCCGCGCTGCTCGAGGCGCTCGGTGCGGATTGCGTTCCCCTGCATTGCGGCCTGTCTGGCCTCTTCCCCCATCCGCCCGAGCCGACCCCGGCGCACCTGGCGGAACTGGGCGAGGCCGTGCTGTCCTCGGGCGCCGATCTCGGCTTCGCGGTGGATCCCGACGTGGACAGGCTCGTGATGGTCGACGGTACCGGCCGCCTGCTGAGCGAGGAACTGACCCTGGCCGTGGCCGTCGATTTCCTGCTGGGCCAGGAGCCGGGGCCCGTCGTGGTCAACCTGTCGACCACCGGCCTGATCGAGACCGTGGCCGCCAACCACGGCCAGAGCGTGGTGCGGACGCCCGTGGGGGAGGCCAATGTCGTGGCCGAGATGCTCGTCGGCGGCGCGGTGATCGGCGGCGAGGGCAACGGCGGCGTGATCTATCCCGCCCTGCACCCCGGACGCGACGCGCTGGTGGGCATCGCCATGGTCCTGCAGCACCTGGCCGGGACCGGCCAGGGGCTCGACGCCGTGGTGGCCGGATATCCGCCGGTGGCGATGATCAAGGACAAGTTCGATCAAGAAGCGCCCTTCGACGCCGATAGGATCAGGGAACGACTGCACGAGTTCGGCGAGGGCGAGGTCGATGATCGCGACGGCCTGCGCTGGCGCGGTGAACGCGGTTGGGTGCACATGCGCCCCTCGAACACCGAGCCCATCGTCCGGGTGATCGCCGAGGCGTCGACCGACGACGCCGCGCGCGACCTCGTCGCGGAGGCCCTGCGGCTCTGCGGGTGAAGCGAAGAACCGAAGGAAGTCTGGCATGTGCGGAATCGTCGGCATCACGGGGAAGAAGCAGGTGGCGCCCATCCTCGTCGAGGGGCTCAAGCGGCTGGAATACCGCGGCTACGACAGCGCCGGCATCTCCGTCGCCAACGGCGGGATCAAGACGGTCAAGTGCCCGGGCAAGATCAGCGCCCTGGAGACGGCCATGATCGGCGCCGACCTGGGTGGGAACTGCGGCATCGCCCACACGCGCTGGGCCACCCACGGACCGCCCAACCAGGTGAACGCCCACCCCCACATGGACAGCGACAGCCGCATTGCCGTGGTGCACAACGGCATCATTGAGAACTTCCGGGCCCTCAAGCAGCGCCTGACCCAGGCCGGCTGCACGTTCAGTTCCGAGACGGATTCCGAGGTGCTGGCCCACCTGGTGCGCGAGTTCTACGACGGAAACCTCGAGGAGGCCGTCCGCCGCGTGCTCGAGCTGATCGAGGGCACCTACGGCTTCGCCGTCATCCACGCCGACGAGCCCGACAAGATCGTGGGCGCCCGCAAGGGCTCGCCGCTGGTCGTGGGCGTGGGCGAGGGGAGCAACTACCTCGCCAGCGACGTGGCCGCCATCCTCGGCGAGACCCG
>Ga0180435_10004329_pt1 | contig 14008 bp, 9 predicted proteins | sample SS_ome_3_FD_132467 | JGI IMG/M metagenome (GOLD analysis project Ga0180435, IMG submission 132467) | Hypersaline lake sediment archaeal communities from the Salton Sea, California, USA - SS_3_S_1 metaG | ecosystem: Environmental > Aquatic > Non-marine Saline and Alkaline > Hypersaline > Sediment... | reverse complement strand
GCGGAGAAGGACGAACTGATGCAGGCCTCGATTCGCAAGGTGCACTTCATCGGAATCGGCGGCACGGGCATGTGCGGCCTGGCCGAGATCCTGCTCACGCTCGACTACGAGGTGAGCGGTTCTGATCTGGCAAGCGGGACCGAGGCGATCGAGCGCCTGCAGCGACTCGGGGCACGCGTCGCCGCGGGGCATGCGCCCGATCACGTCACGGGGAAGGACCTCGTCGTCGTCTCCTCGGCGATTCGGGAAGAGAACCTCGAGTATGCCGCGGCCCGCGATCTCGGTCTGCCGATCCTCAGGCGGGGTGAGATGCTGGCTGAGATCATGCGGCTCAAGTACGGCGTCGCAGTCTCGGGCGCCCACGGCAAGACGACGACGACCTCGCTGGCCGGGCACCTGCTCTCTGAGGCGGGTCTGGATCCGACGGTCGTCGTGGGGGGGCGCCTGCGCTCGCTCGGATCGAACGCGCGTCTCGGGGGTGGGGATGTCTTTGTCGCCGAGGCGGACGAGAGTGACGGGTCGTTCCTCAACATCCTGCCGACGATCGCGGTTGTGACAAACATCGACCGCGAACATCTTGACCACTACGGATCCTTGGCGGCGATTCGCGCCGCCTTTCTGCGCTTCATGCGCAGCGTTCCCTTCTACGGCGCGGCGATTCTCTGCGGAGACGACCCCGAAGTGCGCGCGCTTGCCCGGCAGCTGAACAAGCCGACCCTGGTCTACGGCACGGGCGACGACTGCCAGTTGCAGGCGACGGCGATCGCGGCGCGCGAGAGCGGGTCGCGCTTCGACGTGCGCTACGAGGATCGGGAGCTGGGAGCCTTCGAGCTGCCGCTGCCGGGGCGGCACAATGTCCTCAACGCGCTCGCCGCGCTCGCCGTCGGTCTCTTCCTGGGCGTGCCAAGCGACCGCTTGCGGGCCGGACTCGCCAGTTTCGGCGGCGTCGGACGTCGCTTCGAGCAGCGGGGCGAAGCGCGCGGCGTGACGTTGGTCGACGACTATGCTCATCATCCGACCGAAATCTCGGCCGTTCTCGGTGCGGCGCGCGAACTCTATGCGCGGCGCCGGCTGGTCGTGCTCTTCCAGCCGCACCGCTTCAGCCGGACTCTTGCTCTGCAGGCGGAGTTCGCCGGCGCCTTCGCCGCGGCCGACCTCGTCTGCGTGACCGATATCTACCCCGCCGGCGAAGCGCAGCCCGCCGGAGTTAGCGGGGAGCAGCTTGTGGCGCCGCTCGCGCGCGAGAGTGGCGTCGAAGTGTGCTACATGGCGGATGAAGCGAGTGTGGTGGACGAACTGCCGGCGCGGTTGCGCGCCGGAGATGTCCTGATCACAGTCGGCGCCGGGCCGGTTTGGCGCTGGGGCGACGCGGTCCTCGCACGCTGGCAAGCGCAAGAGGGGACCTCGTCATCGTCGGAGAGGGTCGCGCGGTGACCGCGAGACGGGCGTGCGGGAGGACATCAAGGGGGCGACGCGTGCGCCGCGCCGGACTCGCGCTCCTCGGCCTTGTCGCCCTGGGCGCGTTGGCGCTGGTCGTGACGCTTCCAGCGCGACTCTACGGCCGCACGCCGGTCGGCGCGCTGACGATCGAAGTTGCCGGACCGGGACAGGTCAGCGCGCGCGAGATCCGCGATGCGCTCGCGATCGCGCCGGCGACGCCGCTGCGGGCGATCGACCGCGCGACGCTCTGTGCGCGCTTGGTCAGCGAGGTGCCGCGCATCGCCGCCGCGGAATTCGCTGGGGGGTGGTGGCAACCGCCCTTCCTGCGGGTCGTGGAGCGCATTCCGGTTGCAATCTGGATCGATGCGACCGGGACGGTGGGTGAGATCGCCGCGGATGGAACGCTGCTCGCGCCGCGCGGGCAGGCGCCGGCCGACTTGCCGCTCCTGACATGGGAGCCGGAGGCGGCGGTCGCGGCGCAGCCCCCCGGTCCGGCGGCCGCCCCGGACGACGGGGCGCGGGAGGCGCCGCGGTTCGATGCGCCCGGCGCGCCCGATTTGCTGGCGGTGTTGGCCGCGCTGCAACAGTGCGTCCCCCACTTGTGGGAGGCGATCTCGGAGGCGCACCTGCATCCCGACGGCACCTACGAGTTGCTCTGGAACGATCAACCGACGGTCGCCTGGGGGCGTGGTGCCCTGTCGGCGACACGCCTTCACGCCTGGGAGGCGGTGATGGCGGATCTGCAGGCCCGCGGCGAGCGGGATGCGGTGATCGATCTTCGCTATCGAGACCAGATTCTCGTGCGACTGCCCGACGCGACGTCGGCGGGCGGCGAGAGGAGCTGACGGAGGAGCTGCACGCCATGGCCGCAGCACAGATCGCCACCGGATTGGATGTCGGCACGACCAAGGTCGTCGCGCTGATCGCTGAGGCGGATGCCGCCGGCGAGCTCGCCATCTTGGGTGTTGGCGAGCGTCCGTGCGACGGATTGCGTCAGGGGAATCTGGTTCACCTCGAAGCGACGGTCGAGGCGATCCATGCGGCTGTGGCCGACGCGGAGCGGATGGCGGGTTTCGCCGTGCGCCACCTCGTCGCCGGCATCGCCGGCGATCACCTGAGCGCGATCAACAGCCGCGGGGTGATCGCCGTCTCCGGGCGCGACAGCGAGGTGACGCCCGACGATCTGCGGCGCGTTGTCGAGGCGGCACGCGCGCTGGCGATTCCCTCCTCGCGTGCCGTGCTCCATGTCGTGCCGCAGGAGTTCATCGTCGACGATCAGACCGGCATCAAGGATCCGGTCGGGATGTCGGGGGTGCGCCTGGAGGCTGAGGTGCACATCATCACCGCCTCGGCGACGGCCGTGCGGAATCTGGAGAAGAGCATCGAACGGGCTGGATACCGTACGACGCAGGTCATCGCCGGGCCTCTGGCGAGTGCCTGGTCGGTCCTCGAGGAGGATGAGCGTCGCCTCGGGGCGATTCTGCTCGACATCGGGGCCGGCACGACCGACATGGCCGTCTACTTCGACGGCAGCGTGCAGCACACGGCGGTCATCAGCATGGGCGGTGCTCAGGTGACCAACGACATCGCCGTGGGTTTGCGCACGCCGCTCGAGCGCGCCGAGCAGATCAAGATCGAGCATGGCTGCGCTCTGGCGGCGTTGGTCGGGCCGGAGGGGACGGTCGAGATTCCGGGTGTTGGGGGGCGCGCCGCGCGCAGCGTACGGGCGAACGTGCTGGCCGAGATTATCGAGCCGCGCGTGGAAGAAATCCTCTTGCTCGCGCGTGAAGAGATTGCGCAATTGCAGGGAACCGATATGCTGGCCGCAGGCATCGTCCTGACGGGCGGTACCGCGCGGCTGGCGGGGATCGTCCCGGCGGCGGAGCGGGTGTTCGAGATGCCGGCGCGCATTGGCACCGTTCGCGGCGCGGGTGGCGACTGGGCGCGGTTGGGCGAGGATCCGCGCTATGCCGCGGTCTGCGGACACTTGATGGCCGGTCTGAGCGGCACTCGCCGCCGCACCGGCACACCCGACTGGCGTGGTGGACCGGGCTGGCGGGATTGGCTGCGCGCCCGGTGCCGTTTCTGGGCTGAGGCGCCCGGGTGGCGGATGCGGGCGTAGACTCGGCCGCGGCAGACGTGCAGACGATCGGGAAATGACCCGTTACCCGAGGACGGGATGGAGATAGGGGGTCGGTCGCGAAGCCCCCGCAGGCGCCGCGGGCGCCGGGAGCCGATTCTGTTGAGTCGTAGACCGCGTACGCACTCGACGGCACCGGCCGTCAGGGGGGAGGAGCAGGAATGCTCATCGATGTCACGGAAGCCAAACGTTCTCCGGCGATCCTGAAGGTCGTCGGTTTGGGTGGTGGGGGAGGCAATGCCGTCACCCGCATGCTGGCGAGCGAGATCCGCGGCGTCGAGTTTCTCGTCGCCAACACCGATGTTCAGGCCCTCGACGCTTCCGTCTGTCCCAACCGGCTGCAGATCGGGGCGGACGTCACGCATGGACTCGGCTCGGGTGGCAATCCCGAGCTCGGGCGGGCCGCCGCCGAAGAGGATCTGGAGTCGCTCGGCACCCAGCTGCGCGGCGCCGACATGGTCTTCATCGCCGCCGGCATGGGCGGCGGCACCGGCACCGGGGCCAGTCCGGTCGTGGCGCGGGCCGCACGAGAGCTTGGCGCGCTGACGGTCGCGATCGTGACCAAGCCGTTCACCTTCGAGGGCCGCCGCCGCATGAAGCAGGCCGAAGCGGGACTCGAAGAACTGCGCGATGCGGTCGACACGCTGATCGTGATCCCCAATCAGCGCTTGCTGCACGTCGTCGACAAGGCGACGCCGTTGAACGAGGCCTTGCGCGTGGCGGATGACGTCTTGACGCATGCGACCAAGGGGATTTCGGAGATCATCACCGTTCCCGGTCTGATCAATGTCGATTTTGCCGACGTGCGCAGCATCATGGCCGGCATGGGCAACGCGCTGATGGGGATGGGCTTCGGTGAAGGACCCGATCGCGCGCGACATGCGGCCGACATGGCGATCTGCAGTCCGTTGCTGGAGGATGTGGCGATCACCGGAGCGCAGGGCTTGCTCGTCAACTTCATGGGCGGGGAGGACATGACGCTGGCTGAGGTCGACGAGGCCTCGAATCTCGTGCTCGAGGCGGCCGGAGAAGAGGCGAACGTGATCTTCGGCGCTGTGATCGATCCGAGCATGCGCGACGAGATCCGCGTCACGCTGATCGCAACCGGGTTTGGGAATGGCAAACCCGCAGCGCGTCCACAGGCGGAGCCGCAGCGCGAGGTGCTTCGGCTGGCGCCGCGGCCTGGCGGCGGCGCCTCCAGGGAGCCGGTCGAGGCCGTCGCGGGGCGGTCCGCGGCGGGGAGCTCGCTGGCCGGGGCTTCCCCGGCGGTCGAGGCGCAGGGCGCACCGCCTACCCGTTCGTCAAGTCGGACAGCGGAGCCGGCCGTCCAGAGCGAGATCGCTGCCTACGATCTCGACGACGGAATCGTCGGTCCGCCGCGCCCGTTGCGACGTCCGGCCCAAGAGCCGGCGGTGGCCGAGCACGAGGCTGCGGCGGCGCAGACCGAGCGCATGGCCGCCCGCCATGACGCCGCTCCGGCGCGGGCCGAGACGGCCGCGACAGCGCGATCACGGGCTGCGGTTGCCGGCCGATCGCAGTGGGGCGAGTCGGGCGTCGTGGCGGCGGCCCAGCAGGCGGAACTGGCCCGCGGGGAGGCACCGCACTTCGTGCCGCAGCCGGCCGAGGCAGAGCGCGTCTACGACCCGCGCAGCGCGGGGTCGGCGGCAACGGAGGCCGCTGTCGTGCCCGACAACGTCGTGCCGCTCGTGTGGAAGCGCAACCTCGGCGGACGGCGCTGGTCGCCCAAGATGACGAGCCGCTGGCAGCGCGTGTTGCGTCGCGATCGGCTCGACGTCCCTTCGTTCATGCGTCGACGGCAACGGGACTAGACATGGCGGGCGTACGCGTTGCCCTCGGCTTCGCGAACCGCGCCGCCATCGCCGAGAACAACCTCGGCTTCCGCCTGACGGAAGCGTACCTGGCATCCGAGCCGGATGTACGCGTCGAGCGTTTCTTTCTGACGCCCGAGCTACAGGCCGAGCATGCTGCGCGCACCGCCTCTGCCGGACGGAGGCGGGCAGCCACGCGAAGCGGGCGGGAGATGCCGCCCGCGCACGAGCGGCGCGCCCGGGGCAGTGCGCGCGCGTCTCGAGGCACAAGCGCCTATCTGGCCGCCGCCGATCTCGTGCTCTTCAGTCTCTCCTACGAAGGCGATGCCCCCCACGTGCCGCTTATGCTCGCGGCTGGCGGTATGCCGCCGGCTGCCGGTGACCGCCGGCGCGGTCACCCGCTCGTGGTCGGGGGCGGGGCCGCAGTGATGATTAACCCCGAGCCGCTGGCGCGCTTCTTCGATCTCTTTCTCGTCGGCGAGGCCGAGGCGCTCCTGAGCGGGTTCCTGGCGCGCTGGCGCGCCGTACGCGGCGCGCCGCGTGCTGAGGCGATCGGCGCGCTGGCCGGGCTGCCGGGGGCGATCGCCCCTTGGCTGCGGTACCATCGTTGCTGGCGCGAAGCCGGCGGACGGCTGTCGGCCACCGACACCGTCTTGTTGACCGACGCGGCGGCTGCCGGGGAGCGCGCGGACGGGCGGGGGGGCGCGCCACGCGTCTCGGCCACGCCTTCCTCGCCCGCGTGCGGCGGGGCAGGCGCTACGGTCGCACCCGTTCATGCCGATGCGCCGGTGACAACGGTCAGCTGGGATGCGGCCGACGCCCGCCCGCGCGCCGCCCGGCTTTCGCAGGCAACCCACTTCTCCGAGTCGCTTCTGCTCGAGCTCGGCCGCGGGTGCCCGCGGCGGTGTCGCTTCTGTGTTGCCTCGCGCATCTATGCCCCGGTGCGGATGCACCCGGTAGCGGCACTCAGCGCGCACGCGCGGGCGCACAGCGCGCCCGGAGAGACCGTGGGTTTGCTTTCACTCTCGGCCGGCGATCATCCCGGCCTGGCGCTGCTCGTTGCAGATCTGTGCCAGAGCGGGCGCCGGTTGGCGATCTCAAGCCTGCCCGCGACGTTTCGTCAGCGCGAGGCCGTGCGGGCTCTGGTCGCCAGCGGGGCGAAGACCCTTACGATCGCGCCCGAGACGGGCAGCGAGCGGTTGCGTGCGCTGGCCGGGAAGCCGCTGGCGGACGATGCGATCGTCCGCACGGTCGCTCTGCTCGGGGCGGAGGGTGTGCGGCACCTGAGAACCTACTTCATCATCGGATTGCCCTTTGAGCGCGACACTGACCGGGCGGCGATTCCCGCTCTGCTGGCAGCGATGCGCAAGCGGCTGCCCGCCACCTGTCGGCTTAGCGCCACGGTCAACATTTTCGTGCCCAAGCCACACACGCCGTTTCAGTGGGCGCCGCTCGCTCCGCTGGCGGAGCTGCGCACGGCGGGCGAGCGCCTGCGGCGCGAAACCCCCGCCGGTGTCAGTCTGAAGGTCAAGAGCGCGCGCTCGGCGCGCCTGCACACGGCGCTGACGCGGGGCGATTGCCGGTGGGGGAGCCTGCTCGAGCAGCATGCCGCGGGTGGCGGGTCCTTGATGACGCTGTTGCAGCAGACGACAGGGGGGCTCGAGCCGCTGACCGGGGAACTGGCGCCAACGGGCCGGCTGCCGTGGGGCTACCTCGAGACTGCCGCCCAGAGGCGGGCTTTGCGGGAGGAATGGGAAACGGCGGCTCGGGAGGCCGCCGTGGACTGATGCTTGTGGATCGATTCGTGCTGATTCGGTCGGGCAACCGATGCTAGGGAAAAGAGTTGACTGCTCCGAAGCAGCTGCCGCTGACGGGGTTCGCCGGATCGGACCGCTCTTGCCTCGTCGCTTCCCCCGACTTCGCCAGCCGGCTTGAGCAAGATTTGCCCAACCAGCCCTCTAGCAACGAGTTGTACTGAATCGTCGGTAGGATCCGTTCCACAACCAGCGTCGATCGGCTAGCCGGCTTGCGGTGCCCCCTGGCGGATGTTCTTCTCGACGAGACCGCGCTTGAGGCAGCGCGTGCAGACGCGAATCCGCTTTGGCTTTCCGTCGACGACGGCGCGCACGCGCTGCAGGTTCGGTTGCCAAACCCGCTTCGATAGATTGTGCGCGTGGCTCACCCGGTTGCCTCGCTGCAGGCCCTTGCCACAGATCTCGCAACGGCGCGACATGGTCTCTCTCCTTGGCCATGACTCGAAACGGGTCGCAGGCGCGACCCGCGGGGACACACAAGCCGGATGAGTCTAGCGCCTGGTCTGCCCGAGCGTCAAGTTCTGCGTTGCAGTGCGATGCGGCCGTGGCGGCCGTGGCTGGACCTCGCCCTGTCCCTTGGGTTGTGGCTTGAAGATTCTGATCGATTCGTCGAACCTGCAGCCGGGCAAGGCTCTCCGTCACGATAACGCTTCTCTCGCAGTCACTTGGGGTCCGGTCAGCGGGCCGCGGCCGATCAGACGGCAGGAGCAGGTTCAAGTGTCGGATCGGGCGGATTCGGGCATTGCCGAACAGCGGGTTGTGACCTGTGCAGCGGGTTCTTCGCTCCACTAGCGGGAAGGCTGACGCGGCGGCTCGATCGAGAGGGAATCCGCTGGCTCCACGGGTTCGAGGCCCGTAGACTGGCGCGGGCAAAGAAGATGGCAACGCTTGCTGACCCACTGCGCTACCTCAAGGGAGCCGGCCCGGCGCGTGCCCGGCTGCTGGAACGGCTTGGATTGCTCACGCTCGGAGACCTGCTCGAACACTACCCGCGCGGCTATCTCGACCGCTCTCGTCTGACCCCCCTCGGGCAGTTGCAGCCCGGGCCCGAGGCGACCGCGCAGGGTCGCGTTCGCTCCGTCTCCCGGCGTCGCGCGCGCACCGGGCGATCTCAAGTGCACGCCATCGTCGAGGACGAGTCGGGTGTTGTGGAGTGCATCTGGTTCAACCAACCCTACATCGCCGGCCGCCTGCAGCGCGGCGCCGAGGTTCTCTTGGCCGGTCGGGTCGACCTCTTCCGCCGTCCGCGGTTCGTCAATCCGGAGTTCGAGACACTCGACCGCGATGGGCCGATCGCACCCGGGATCGTCCCCGTCTATCCACTGACCGCGGGGCTGACGCAGCCCACGCTGCGACGCCTGATGCGCCAAGCACTCGAAATCGCCGGCGGCGCGCTGGGGGAATTCCTGCCGGCTGAGATCCTTGCGCGCAACGGACTGATGCCCTGGCCAGAGGCGTCGGTTGCGGTTCACTTCCCGGTCACGCAACGGCAGCTCGACGCGGCCCGCCGGCGCATCGCCTTCCAAGAGCTCTTCGATCTGCAGATGCTGATCGCTTGCAGCCGAGCGACTTTCGAGCGTCCTGCCAGCGCCGAACCGCTGACAGCGCCGGGGCACCTTGCGCGGCGCTTGCGAGGCGCGCTGCCCTTCGCTTTGACGGCTGCTCAAGAGAAAGCGTTGCGCCAGATCTGTAACGACCTCGCACGTGACGTGCCGATGCACCGGCTCCTCGAGGGCGATGTTGGCAGTGGCAAGACGGTCGTTGCGGCTTTGGCCGCGCTGCATGCGGTGGAGGCAGGGCGTCAGGTGGCGGTCATGGCGCCCACTGAGATCCTGGCGGCGCAGCATGCCGCGACATTTGCTCGTCTCTGCGGTCCGCTCGGACTGGAGACCGCCTTGTTGACCGGCGGCACGCCGAATCCGGTCGCGCGTGCGGTCCGAGCCGGCATTGCGGCGGGTGATGTCGCGATCGTTCTTGGGACCCACGCGTTAATCCAGGAATCGGTGTCGTTTCGGCATCTGGGTCTGGTGATCGTCGATGAGCAGCATCGCTTCGGCGTATTGCAACGGGCCCGTCTGCTTGGAAAGGGCCCGGCACCCCACGCATTGCTGATGAGCGCGACCCCGATCCCCCGCACGCTCGCGCTGACGCTATTCGGCGACCTCGACATTGCCGTCCTCGACGAGAAGCCGCCCGGGCGTACACCGCCGCGTACGCATCGCGTCAAGCCGCGTCGCTACGGCGACATGTTGAAGTTCATTGCCGGTCAGCTTGCGGAAGGAGCGCAAGCCTACTTCGTCTGTCCCGCGATTGAGAGCTCGCAAGACGTCGACTTGAAGGCGGCCGAGGATCTCTACCAGCGCCTGCAAACGACCGGACCGCTGGCGAACATGCCGGCCGGGCTGCTGCACGGCCGGATGAAGACGGCGCAGAAGCGCAGCGTGATGGAGGCTTTCGCCCGAGGGGAGTCCAAGTACCTGGTGGCGACCACGGTGATCGAGGTCGGTCTCGACGTACCCAACGCGAATCTGATGGTGATCGAACACCCAGAGCGCTATGGCCTGAGCCAGCTGCACCAGCTCCGTGGGCGCATCGGACGCGGTCGCCAGCCGGCGCACCTGTTCTTGATTGAGCAGCCCTCCATCGGCCGCGATGCGCGGGCTCGGCTCACCGTGCTGGTGCGGGAACACGATGGCTTCCGTATCGCGGAAGAGGACCTTCGCCAGCGTGGCCCGGGCGAGTTCTTCGGCGTGCGCCAGAGTGGCTTGCCGGCGCTCAAGATGGCGGACCCCATCGCGGAACCGCAGTTGCTCGAACGGGCACGTGAGGAAGCGTTTGCCTGGATGCGCACTGCCGGGAGCGAAGCGTTGCGCTCCAGTCCGCTGTGGCACAGACTAGAGGTGCGGTTTGGGGAACGGATTGCGCTCTATGCCGTCGGCTAGACGGGGGATCCAGGGTCGTGGCGTGAGGATTCTGCCTGTTGTTTCTTATCTTCCACATCGATAAGGAATTGGGGCTGCGTTCAGGTTTGGTGCGTCGATCCGAAGGCGCGACGTTGAGCCTCCCGGTGCTTGAAGCGCAAGCGTAGAGCGCCAGCCGGTCTGGCTCTCGGAAGGACGTTTTCCGTTCTCGGACCGGGCGGGATCGTCAGAGTCTTCGATCCACAACGAGGGGGCCAGGGGTGTCGCAGGGGCGACAGCGGTGTCGGCAGTGTGGCTGGAGCTTCGATCCTCGGCCGGAGCGCCTGCCCCGGCGTGGGGTCCGGCTGCGCTGCCCGGAATGCGGTGGCCTCTTCCCCGTCCTTCGCCCGCCTTCGGACGACGCCCGGTCGCTGGAGGCGGCGCCCCCGCAGGCCGGTCGGGGTCCCGTGGCGTTGCCTCGGCTGCCGACGGCTGCGGCGCGCCTGACGGCACGACCGGCGCAAGGGGAAGCGGAGGAGATTGTCCGTCTCTGGCTGCGCGAGATCTCCCGCTCCGAAACACGGCCTCTCACTGAGCGACTGATCTACAGCGAATATGGCGCGGAGTTGGCGCGCTTGCTGTCGATGTGGCAAGCTTCGTATCCCGACGCCGATGCAATGGCGACGTTTCGCCAGGAGTTGATGTCCGCGCTCGCGCGGGTTGAGAGTGGAGACGCCCCCTAGGCGGCAGAGTCGTGCGGGCCGTGATCAGGTGCGGGGCTCGGCCGCCTCCGGCACGGCGGGAGGGGCCGGGATCGGCTCGGAATGCCGGGGCTTTGCGCTTGACGGCGTCACGGGGCGATCGCAAGGTTAGCGTTGGACCTATCCGCCGGTATGAGCTGAATTCCCAACCGAGGCCGGGCGACAGATGCCGGAACGAGACCTACAGGAATCGATCGCCACGCTCGAGCAGCAGCTGGCCGACCAACCCTCCGACCGCGCCCTGGGGCGCGAGTTGGCGGGTGTGTACCAGCTAGCTGGACGTCTCGATGCGGCGGCCGAGCTGCTCTTGCGCCTGCTGGACGAAGGCGGACCCGACTGGGAGCTCTGTCGAGCGGCGGTGGAGGTCCTGCGCGCCGCGGGCAAGATGGATGCAGCCGTTGAGACGCTCAACCAGGGGGCGCGCCACTACCGCGATCGGGCTGACTTCTGGCTGCTCCGCGGGTTGCTGCTCGAGGCAATGGGCGAATGGGAAGCTGCGCTGGGTGAGCATGAGCTTGCCCAGCAGATCGCCCCCTACATGCCAGAGGCCCATTTCCGCCGCGGCGTTGTCCTGCTGCATTTGCAGCGCCCGAACGAGGCGGAGCAAGCCTTTGAGCGTGTTCTGCAACTGAAGCCTCACCTGGCGGCTGCGAGTGTCAGCATCGGCTTGGCGCGCGAAGCGCAGGGCGACATCGATGGGGCCGTGGCCGCCTATGAACGAGCCCTGGAGTGCGATGCGCGTTGTGCCGATGCCCATGCCAACCTCGGTGCGCTGTTTGGTGAACTCGGGCGACCGGATGAGGCGCTGGCGCACAGTGAGCAAGCTCTGGCCCTCGATCCGACGCTGAGCGAGGCGGCCTACAACGCGGGTCGGGCCTACATGGCGACCGATGCGGAGCGGGCGGTACGGTTCTTTCGGCGCGCGGTGGCGAGCGATCCGCAGAACTTGGATGCCTACCATGCCCTCGGGCAGCTGGCGGAAGAGGCGGGACAGTGGGAACGCGCCGTGCGCTACTTCCGCAAGGCGGTTGCCGGAGATCCAGCGCGCGAGGAGAGTCTCTATGCCCTGGGGCTCTGCTACAGCCGGCTCGAGCGCTCGGGCGATGCGATCGACAGCTTGCGGCAGCTCCTGGATCGGAATCCGGAACACGAACGCGCATGGTTCCACTTGGGGATTGCCTGCGACAAGCAAGGCGACTACGCCGCGGCGCAGGAAGCCTATCGTCGGGCGGAGGCGTGCCGCCGCCAGGCTTCAACTTCGACTGAGGCATCCTAGACCGTGTCGTGGGCCTTAGCGTTGACCGCAGCCTCAGTGAATGACCTGCTGGCCAGCCTCTTGCTGGGCTTGATTCAGGGACTGTCCGAGTTCCTACCGATCTCGAGCTCTGGACACCTGGTGCTTGCCCAAACGCTGATGGGAGTGCCGGAGAAGGGGATCCTGCGCGAAGTGGTCTTGCATGCCGGCACACTCGGTGCCGTGCTGTGGGTGTTTCGCGCCGACCTGCGTCACATCGTTGCTGACAGCTGGGGCGCGCTTCGCGGCTGGCCGCAGGAGGGCTGGGGGGCCTGGCGGCGGGCGAGAGAGGGGGGCCTGCTCCTCTGGGCGACGCTACCGGCGGCATGCGTTGGACTTGGTTGGTCGGATGAGGTCAAGCTCGCCTTTGAGCGCCCGACGCTGGCTGCGCTGCTCTTGGTCGTCACGGGCCTGTTCTTGCTAGGGTCGCGCTGGGCGCCCGGCCGGGCGCGCTCGATCGGGTGGGGGATCGCGTTGCTGATGGGGTTGGCCCAAACCATCAGCCTTCTGCCGGGGATCTCACGCTCGGGAGCAACGATCACGGCCGGGCTGTTTGCCGGTGCGCGGCCGAGCCGGGCCGCGCGCTTCTCATTCCTGATGTCCGTCCCCGCGATTCTCGGATCGGTGGCTGTCAGCCTGCCCGACTTCATGCGTGCGGCCGACGGCGCGGTCTGGTTCGGGCTCGCGGTCGGATTCGCGACGGCTTTTCTTTCCGGTTGGGCGGCGATCCACTTGCTGTTGCGCGCCGTGGAACGCGGGCGGTTCTTCCTGTTCGGCATCTATTGCATCGGGATCGGAGTGCTCAGCTGGTTGTGGCTGACAGCGTAGGCGGGTACGGGTTCGAGGCGCCACGCCGCGGCCTGCGCCGAGCATGACGCCTCAGTGGTGGTGGCTGGTGGCGGCACGCGCAAGCGTGCCCACAAGCACAGGATGCAGAGAGCTTAGCGGCGAAGCCACCAGAACAGATCGAAGACGAGCAGCGCAGCGATCAATGCCGTCCACATAATGCCGCTCCTTTCTCCCGCCCGGTCATCCGGGCTAGCCTCCCGATCTTCCCCTCCTCCTCCCGGTTTCTCTGCCTCTCTCTCTTCTCCTTCGGATGGCGCAGAGGCGAACTTGACATCTTGTTGTGACAATCCGACGCAATTCGTGGGCCGAGAACGACCATCGCGGATATTTCTTCAACTGATTGAATTTGAATGAGATCGGAAGTCGTGAAATCCCAAGAGTGTTGTATATGTCTTGGCGGCGGGCAGTTTCTACCCACCCCTGTGCATTCTGCATGCTGTGGATCGTGGATTCATGGCGCTGACTCCGGTGTTCTCCCTGATCCAATGGCTGTCGAGGCTGCGATGACACACGGGGCAAGGAAGCCTGGTCCAGACTCGCGAGCGCCTTCAATGAGCTCGAAGTGGGGGGGACTCCGGCAATCGTCTGGTAGGTGGGTCTTTCTCGGGGGGGTAGAAACTCCGATCCACGATCAGAGGAATTTGATGACCAGGAGAGTTGTGTCGTCGTCCAGCGGCCGCGGCGAGAACTCCCGTACCTCACCCAAGATCGACTCCTGCAGTGCCCGCGCGCTTAGCCGCCGCCCCGAGCGCAGGAGCGCCTGAAGCCGCTCGTCGCCAAAGAACTCCCCATCCCCGCCTCCCCCACGCTGGCGTTCGGTGATTCCGTCCGTGTAGAGGAGCAGCACGTCTCCCGAGGTGAGCTGCGTGCGCCCCCCTTCGTAGGCGGCGTGTGGGGCAATGCCGAGCGGCAGGCCGCCGACGCCGAGTTCCTCGATCTCGCCCGTGGTGCGCGCGAGCAGCATGCCCGGATGGCCGGCAT
>Ga0180435_10004328_pt1 | contig 14009 bp, 13 predicted proteins | sample SS_ome_3_FD_132467 | JGI IMG/M metagenome (GOLD analysis project Ga0180435, IMG submission 132467) | Hypersaline lake sediment archaeal communities from the Salton Sea, California, USA - SS_3_S_1 metaG | ecosystem: Environmental > Aquatic > Non-marine Saline and Alkaline > Hypersaline >... | reverse complement strand
CGGACAGAGACACAGGTCAGTCCAAGGGTTTTGCTTTTGTGGAAATGGCAGAAAATTCTGCGGCGGATTCTGCCATAAAAGGTCTCAATGACACCCCGATGGGAGGCCGCAACCTCAAGGTCAACCAAGCCAAGCCTCGTGGTGAGCGCCCCTCGCGCGCGCCACGCTGGTAATTCGGACCACACGGCGCTGCCCGTTCGGCAGCGCTGTTGGATGGAAATCGCGCGCGCATGAGCCCAGTGCGACGTTTAGCCTTGATGGCCCGCATGCCCACGGAGGAGTAGGGTGGTTAGGGTGTCGAGGGCAATCCTCCGGCCACGCCTACAGAGACAACACCATGAAAATACTCGTGCCGAGAATTACTGATGCTACGAAACGCAAAGACCTGCAGGCGTTTGCAAATAGAGTCCTGCTAAAGTGGTTCCGCTTGCCGTTTTCTGATCGCCCAATAATCACCAGCTGCAAGATTCTCTTGGTCAAAGATTCGATGGGTGTAACACAACGTCACGGCTTGCTTGACGTGACACCTGATGACGCGGCAACCAAGGTTATTCGCAAACTCAATGGTGCTTACCTGTGTGGCAAACGAGTTGGCGTGACGCATTACGATGCCGCTGCAGCACGGACTATTGCTCGGCATTGATATATCGTCTCCGCGTAGGTTCCATGCTGCATGGATGTTGGCTTCGGTCATCCCTTTCGGCGGAATGATGATTGCTTGTGGCTCAATTGAGTAGGGGAGCTTGGTGTTGAGTAAGTCAATGGAACTTTTCAACCAGATAGGAACCTAACTGGACGTTCTCCAATTACAGTTTTCCATTTGATCGCTTTGTTTTTGGCGCTATGGCTGTATAGTGTGAATCACCAGCAAGACTTTTTTCTTCCCTATATCGTCCTTCTTTCGCTGTTTCCTCAATAGATACACCCGAATCAAGAAAGATAGTGTTTTTCAAGGTTTGTGGTGACCGTTCACTCGCAAGAGTTGAGCATTTTTTATTCTAAGTTGAGGTATTAAATCTGATGTCTAACAGACAAACCGGAACCGTTAAATGGTTCGACAGTGGAAAGGGTTATGGTTTTATCGAACGTGCCGGCGGCAAAGATCTCTTTGTGCATTTTCGCTCTATCGCGGGGGAGGGCCATCGTTCCCTGGTAGAAGGGCAGAACGTGGAGTTTTCGGAAGTGGCTGGAGATAAAGGCCCGCAAGCCGAAAATGTCGTTCCCTGCTAAAAAAGCCGTGCCGTTAGTTCGGCTTTAAAAGACCAAGCAATACGGTTGTTTCGTATTGCTTGGCTCACTCGCCCGAAAATCTAACCGAAGGCATAGCAATGTGATCACTCTAGCCGTTTGTGGACTTCCAACATCGATGACCGATGAAAGCCTGGGTGAAATGTTTTCTGAGTTTGGAACGGTGCGATCTCTCAAGATGATAAAAGACCTTCTCTCCGGTGACTGCAAAGGTATTGCATTTATTGAAATGGGAGACCTTGAAGCTCAAGCCGCAATAGCCGGACTTGATGGAAAGAAGTTTAAAGGGCGTCCTATAAGAGTTGGGCTGAACTGGCCTTCGAATAAACGCCAAGGCGCAGAGAAATGAAACTACTGGTTCGCAATCTGGCACGTAGTACCACTGAAGCCACCTTACTGGAGATGTTTGAGGCGTTCGGTGCCGTGCAGTCATGCAACTTGGTGATGGATGTGAACACAGGTGCCTCCAAAGGGTTTGGCTTTGTTGAAATGCCGCGCGCCGGGGAAGCGAAGGCTGCCATGAAAGCGCTTAACTCGACGCAAGTGGACGAAAGGACTATTCGAGTCAAGAAAGCCGCGCCTAAGCCTTAGCAGGACACACCACAACTTCGTTTTGGATTCTATCCCTGGCGAGCCAACCAACTCTTTAAGGCAGGCGAGGAGCTATCCAGCATAATTCTCAGGTTCGCTGAAATCAGCTGCCGTTAATTTCGGCGGAGACTCGTACCGGTAATTGCCGTTCGGCTCTTAGCCCAATTCAGCCAAAAATGGCTTCGACTGATATGCGATTTCGCCGGTTAACCATCACGGCTTATGAGAAATTAAAATAGAACGCTTCAACAAGGGCTTTCAGATGGAAAAACGCATAATCCTCATATTGCTCTGTGTGATCGTGTACATGATCTTTCGTGGAGGCTCGGAGCCACCCATCGTTTCCCCCGCAAAGACGGAAATATCTGATACGCAACGCGAGAAATTCAAACAGTATTTTAAGAGCACCGCCGAAAAGACCACCAAGGATGCCACCTGGACGGCCAAAGATACTTTCACGGTTGGCGTAATAGATGATGGCTCGAATAGAGACGAATATGCTCGGTACGTTTGCCAGGCCCTGTTTCGGTATGGTTTCAGGGGACACGTTGTATCGGTTCAAGTGATCGATGTGATGAAGCGCGGGAATAGAGGGCAGTGGGTAAAACTCGGTGAAGCCCGTTGTGATGAGCTGGCCGAATGACGTGTTTGCACCGATTTATCGGATGAATCCCCGAAAAAGCGGATAATTACCGGTCGGGCGTAAGCAAAGTGATTTTCAGAAAGGTTGCCAGCCAGATACGACTCATCGTCATTAGCCGCTGGCGGCTCCTTGTCGAGCAATTGCAGCGACACGCGTCAGCGGATGAGATGAGATATCTCCCGGCAGGCGGTTTCAGGGCCGAGCCAGACGGCCGAGATGGCCGACCCGCTGAGGTTGTTTGCGTGCGATGAGCGTCAGGTGTTTTTCGGCCTGAGATATAAGTAGTAATTGATCAGGCCGTTTGTAGAGCCGTCATGGCTTTCAACCGGCTCTCCTTTGTTTACTTCGGTCAGAATGTTGCTGGCCAACACCTTGCCCAACTCCACTCCCCATTGGTCGAAGGAGTTCAGGTTCCAGATGATTCCCTGTACGAATATCTTGTGTTCGTACAGGGCAATCAGCGTGCCCAGGGTTCTGGGGTTGAGTGTGTAAAACAGGAAGGTATTGGTCGGCCGGTTTCCGGGAAATACCTTGTAAGGCAACAAGGCCTGGATCTGTTTTTCATCCATCCCGCTTGCCGAGAGTTCTTTGCGGGCCTCTTCCTCGGTTTTGCCTTTCATCAGCGCTTCGGCCTGGGCAAAGATGTTGGACATCAATGCCCGGTGATGGCGTGCAATGCAGCGGAAATTGGCTACAGGGGCAAGCATGTCCGCAGGTACCAGCTTGGTACCCTGGTGCAACAGCTGGTAGAAAGCATGCTGGCTGGCGATACCGATCTCGCCGAACAGGACCGGGCCGGTCTGGTAGTCGGTGAACCGCCCATTGCGGTCGCAGGATTTGCCGTTACTCTCCATGTCTGCCTGCTGTAGGTAGGCAGGTAGGCGGTGCATGTTCTGGTCGTAGGGAAGAATGGCTGTGGATTCTGCACCGAAAAAGTTGTTGTACCAAATTCCGAGCAGGGCCATGATCACCGGGATGTTTTCCGCCAATGGAGCGGTTCGAAAGTGCTTGTCGGCCTCGTGGGCGCCGCGTAGCAGATCGTCGAAGTTTTCCGCCCCGATAGCGATAACGACGGACAGCCCGATGGCCGACCACATTGAGTAGCGACCGCCTACCCAGTCCCACATCTTGAAGATGTTCTCTGGCCCCACACCGAATTCGATGGCAGCTTTGATATTTGAGGTGACTGCCACAATATGCCGGGCCAGGTGTGCCTCGTCCCCGAGTTTGTGTAACAGCCAATTGCGAGCAGTGTCTGCATTGACCATCGTGTCCTGCGTGGTGAAGCTCTTGGAGGCCACGATAAACAGAGTGGTTTCCGGTACCAGGGTCTCGAGCGTCTGGGTGATGTGGTTCTCGTCGATATTGTTGACGAAGTGGATTTTCAGATCATGGATGGCGTAGGGACGCAGGGCTTCGACGGCCATTTGAGGCCCCAGATGGGAGCCGCCGATTCCGATGTTGACGACATCGGTAATCGGCTGATCGGTTGCACCACGCCATTGTCGTGTCCTGATAGCTTCCGCCAGTGCCTTGACCCGTTTGAGTTCCTCCCGAACTTCGGGCATGACGTCCTCACCGTTCGCATAGGAGGGGGCGTCACTCAGGTTGCGCAGTGCCGTGTGCAAAACGGCACGGTTTTCGGTGTGGTTGATCGGTTCTCCCGCGAACATGCGGTCGCGACAGCCGCTTAAATCGCTTTGTTCGGCGAGGGCCAGGAGTCCGTCCATGACCTGTTGGTCGATGCGATTCTTGGAATAGTCGAAAAGAATGTCATCGAGCTTCAATGAAAAGCGTTCGAAACGTTCAGAGTCCTGCGCAAACATGTCGCGCATGTGCACGTTTTCGATGCGTTGAAACTCTTTTTGCAGGTTTTCCCAGGCGGGTAGCTCGGTCGGCTTGGGGGGGATGATCATGTTGTTTCACGAACCTGTAGTAATGAGTTGGCGGAATAGCTATTTAAGCTAAGGCAAGAAATGCGCCAGGTACTTGATCTGTGTCTGTCGAATGTTAAGTCTCCTGGTATCGTTGACCGACCTGTGCACCAGTTTTTACCTCATCAAAATTATCTGTGCCATATTGGTGCGGCGAGCCGTCCGATCTGGCGCATCATCACCCTAGCAGCCAGAGTCAATCGGTGCGCACGCAAATTGCAGGGGTCGGAAGTCAGTCGCAATGGACAAGGTGAAAGAATGCCGGCAGATATCGGGTTGGTAGGTTTAGGGGTAATGGGCAGTAACATCGCCTGGAATATCGCGGACCACGGTTACACCGTGGCTGTTCATAACCATGCGCCGGAAAAACAAAAGCGTTTTCTCGAACACTCCTCCCCGAAGCAAAAGGTGGTTGGATGTGAAGACTATGCAGCCTTGTGTGCGCAGTTCGAGGGACCCCGTATCATCCTGATGATGGTAACCGCCGGTGAGGTAGTGGATCTGGTCATTGAGGGTCTGCTGCCGCATTTGCGGCCGGGCGACGTGCTGATTGATGGAGGTAATTCTTTCTATCTGGATACCGAGCGTCGCTATGCCGATTTGCGGGAGCAGGGCATCCGGTTTCTTGGGCTCGGCGTTTCCGGGGGCGAAGAAGGAGCGAGGTATGGGCCGTCACTGATGCCGGGTGGCGATCCCGAGGCCTGGCCCCTGGTGCGCGAACTGCTTCAGGCCATCGCAGCCAAGGCGGACGATGGCGAACCCTGCTGCCGTTGGGTTGGTGAGGGTGGTGCAGGTCACTACGTCAAGATGATCCACAATGGCATCGAGTATGGCGATATGCAGTTGATTGCCGAGGCGTGGGATCTGATGTTTCGAGGCCTGGACATTCCGATGGCTGACTTGGCGGGTATTTTTGCCGAGTGGAACCAGGGCGTCCTGTCTTCGTATCTCGTCGAGATCACGGCGCAGATTCTGCGTATCCAGGATCCGGACGGTGAAGCCCGCGTCTTGCGCATTTTGGATAGCGCCGGGCAAAAAGGGACGGGCCGCTGGACAGCGATCGATGCGCTGCAACTGGGGGTTCCTCTGACCTTGATCGGGGAGGCGGTATTTGCGCGCATGCTCTCTGCGCGAAAGCAGGAAAGACAACAGGCTGCTGCCGTGCTGGGTGAACCTTCGGGTCACTTTGCCGGTGAGCGCGGACAGGCAGTGGAAGCACTGCGTGAGGCGTTGTATGCGGCGAAAATCGTGTCCTATGCGCAAGGCTTCATGCAGATGCGCGAGGCGGCCAAGGAAAACGGCTGGAACCTGGCCTTCGGTGATATCGCTATGTTGTGGCGTGCCGGATGCATTATCCGCAGTCGTTTCCTGAGCGATATCAAGACGGCCTTCGATAAGGCGCCGGGGCTGGAGAATCTGTTGCTGGATGAATTTTTCGCCAATGCGCTTATGCAGGCAGACGCGGGATGGCGCGAGACCATCAAGCTGGGTGTTGGATTACAGGTTCCGCTGCCTGCGCTTGGGGCGGCACTCGCTTTCTACGATGGTTACCGGAGTGCGACCGTCCCAGCCAACCTCCTGCAGGCTCAGCGTGATTACTTTGGCGCTCACACCTATCGTCGCGTGGATCGCCCTGAGCAGGTATTCCATACCCGCTGGACCGAAAATGGTGCTCCGGAGGAGATCCAGTCGTGACCGAGCCATGCACCATGGTGATATTCGGTGCGACCGGCAATCTCGCAGAGGTCAAGCTGTTTCCGGCGCTTTATCACCTGGAGGTGAATGGCCTGTTGCCTGACGAAATGAAGATCGTTTGCAACGGACGTAGCGAGTACGACCGGGACAACTGGTTGCAGCATGTTGCTGAGGGTATCGACAGCCAGGATCGGGACACACGTGAACCACAAGTCTTTGCCCGTTTCTGCCAACGTATCAGCTATTTCCGCGGTGATTTATCAGAGCGGGAGGTGTTTGATGAACTCAAGCGTGAACTATCCGGCCCGGAATTTCCGCGTAATCATCTTTTCTACGTGGCGCTGCCTCCTTCCACCTACGGCAGCATCGTCGAGTCGCTGGGGCAGGCGCAAATGCTGGATGAGTCCGATGGCCCTTGGCGCCGCGTGGTGATCGAAAAGCCGTTTGGTTCGGATCTGGAGAGCGCACAGAATCTGCAGCGTAGAATTTCCCGTTATCTCCAGGAGCACCAGACATACCGAATCGACCACTACATGGGCAAAGCGATGGTGCAGAATGTGTTGGTTTCGCGTTTTGCCAATCTTTTGCTCGAACCCTTGTGGAACCGGAGTTACATCGATCATGTGCAGATCACCCGCACCGAGGCTCATGGTGTGGGTTCACGGGGGAGCTTCTACGAACAGGCCGGGGCCCTGCGGGATATGTTGCAGAGCCACTTGATGCAGGTGATGGCCCTGGTTGCGATGGAGCCGCCGGTTTCGATGGACAGTGACGATCTCCGCGACGAAAAAGTCAAGGTGCTCAAGTCGATCCGTCCCATCCAGGCATCTGCGGTTTCGGCCAACGCTTTTCGTGCGCAATACACGTCCGGCATCGTGGAAGGCCAAACAGTGCCGGGCTACCGGGAAGAGGAAAATGTCGATCCGAACAGCGTGACCGAGACCTACGCGGCCTTGAAACTGTACGTCGACAACTGGCGCTGGCACGGTGTTCCGTTTTACTTACGTACAGGCAAGCGCATGGAGGAGCCGTGCACCATGGTGGCGATCTGTTTCAAACAGCCCCCCAAGCATTTCTTTCGCAGTGCCGACATCGACTGCCCACCCCCTAACTGGTTGATCATGAGCGTGTCTCCACAGGAATCGCTGCGGCTGGAAATCACGGTGAAAGAGGCGGGAATGACGATGGATATCCGTCAGATCAGTCTGGATGCACCGTTTCGATGTGAGCATCATGAGAAAACAGGAGGGTATGAAGGTCTGTTACTGGATGCCATAACGGGAGATAGTTCGCTGTTTCTGCGCTATGACGAGGTGGACTATGCTTGGCGCGTCGTCGACCCGGTGTTGCGCGTATGGGCAACTGAACGCGATTACATCAGCACCTACCCGGCCGGTGAAGAAGAGCCTGCGGAAGTCAAACGGATCTTTGACAAGACTTATCACCATTGGCGCAGTGGCCTGGAGCCTGAGGGATGACCCAATGGCATGTGGTTGATGGAGCGGGGCAGGTGGCGTTCGAGGCAAGCCGCCGCATTGCTGCTGCCGCAAAAATCGCGATTGCTGAACGCGGACGATTCTGCCTGGTGCTGGCTGGCGGCAGCACACCTCTGGCTGCTTATCGATTGCTGGCACAAAGCCAACAGGATTGGCGGGCCTGGCACCTTTTCTTTGGTGATGAACGTTGTCTGCCGGCTGATGATCCTCAACGGAACAGTGTGCTTGTCGCTCAGACAGGATTGAGTGACAAGGTGGGCTCGGTCCATCCGATCGATGCGGAACTTGGGCCCGAGCGCGCCGCCGAGGCCTACCGAACAGTTGTCGAGGAGGCGTTGCCTTTTGATCTTGTATTGCTTGGTATGGGGGAAGATGGACACACTGCCAGTCTGTTTCCGGGCCACTCACGTGAAGGAGGGAACGTTCTGCCGGTGAGCGGGGCGCCCAAGCCACCACCTGAACGCGTTAGCCTTTCAATAAGTGGGCTACAGGATTGCCGTCAAATGTTGGTAATGGTCGTGGGAGATGGGAAGCGTGGAGCGCTGCAGGCCTGGCGCTCCGGTGCAGATTTGCCTATCGCAAATGTTTGCGATTGCGAACAATGTGAAGTGTTGGTCGATAGTGGCCTGATGGAGTCGAGTTTATGATCGTGCTGGCGGGCGATATCGGTGGCACCCACAGCCGTCTTGCATTGCAGGGCGACAGCAAAAATATCCAGTGTGAATACCGGAATGCCGAGTTTTCTGACCTCTATCAGGTGATTGAACAGTTCCTCGATGAGTCGGGCCTGGGTGAGACTAATATCAAGCGGATGGTGTTAGGCCTGCCGGCCCCGGTAGGCTTGGGTACGGTCAATTTGACCAATATCGATTGGCAAGTGGATGCCGAGCAGTTGAGGCAGCGTTTCCCGGTGCAGAATGTATTGCTGGTGAATGATTTTCAGGCAGCGGCGGTGGGGGGGCTGTCCGGTACGCCGGCGCGCCAGCTCAACCCTGACGCACAGGCCCGGACAAGCGGCCCCGCGGTAGTGACTGGCGCTGGTACCGGGCTCGGGCATGCCTGGGTTGGTGATATCTCGTCGCCAGCCTTGCCCTGGGCCACCGAGGGCGGGCATGTTGATTTCGCCCCCCAGGATGATCAACAGTACCAACTGCATGCCTGGTTGGCTCGACGCTTGCGGGGACATGTATCCATGGAGCGGCTCTTGTCGGGCCCTGGATTGGAAACGATTTTCGAGTTCCTGAACGGGACTCGCATAGCCGCAGCGGATATCACCCTCCGGGCTAACGAGGGTGATTCGGGCGCAACCACGACGATCGACCTGTTTATGCGCCTGTTTGGCTCCCATGTCGGTAATCTGGCCCTGTTGTTCAACCCGGTCGCCGGTATCCACCTGTGTGGCGGCGTGGTACGCCACCTGAACACGTGGTTTGGACAACAGTTTCTGCATGCATTTCGCGACAAGGGCAGAATGCAGTCGCGGGTCGAACCCATTCCCTTATACCTGCACGATCGGGGCGACATCGGTCTGCAGGGTGCGTTACAAATCGCCTTGCGAGAATATCAATGACTAGAAAGGAAGATCAGCACAAGCTGTACCGTTACTACATGGAACCCCACATGGTGAGCGACATCACCAGGCGTACCCTGGTGATTGTGCTTGCCGGTGGCGTCGGATCACGCCTTAAGAACCTCACGAAATGGCGAGCCAAGCCCGCGGTGCCTTTTGGCGGAAAGTACCGGATTATCGACTTCGCCTTGTCCAACTGCATCAATTCAGGTTTACGTCGAATCAGTGTGCTGACTCAGTACAAGTCGCATTCTTTGATCAGGCACCTGCAAAGGGCCTGGGGGTTTATGCGGCCGGAGATCGGCGAATTCGTCGAGATCATTCCCGCCCAGCAGCGTCTCAAGCAGGAGTGGTACAAGGGAACGGCCGATGCAATCCATCAGAACCTGGACATTATTTACCGGCATGCCCCTGATTACGTGATGATTCTGGGTGGTGATCATATCTACACCATGGATTACAGCGAGATGCTCAAGGCGCACGTGGAAGCCGAGGCCGATTTCACGGTGGGCTGCATAGAAGTGGACAAGGAAGAGGCCAAGCAGTTTGGCGTGATGTCAGTAGAGCAGAATTTCGAGATCAACCGCTTTACGGAAAAACCTTCAGATCCGGAACCTATGCCGGGGGCACCAGACAAATGTCTCGCTTCGATGGGGATTTACGTATTCAGCATGGAACACCTTGCACGAGTCCTGTGTGAGGATGCCGAGAACCCGGAATCCGATCATGACTTCGGCAAGGACATCATTCCCGCGAGTATCGCGGATTCCAAAGCGATCGCGTATCCGTTTATAGACGAACACGGTGACCCCGCTTATTGGCGTGATGTGGGGACTTTGGAGTCGTATTGGAAGGCCAACATGGAGTTGTGTGACATTGAACCCCCACTCAACCTCTACCAGCGTGATTGGCCCATCTGGACCTATCAATCACAAAGCCCACCCGCCAAGTTTGCCTTTGATGACGATGGCCGTCGGGGTATGGCGGTTGATTCGCTAATGGCCGGTGGCTGCATCGTTTCCGGTGCCGAGGTTCGGCGCTCAGTGATTTTCTTCAACACGCACGTAGAGACCGGCTCTTGCATTGAAGACAGCGTTATTCTTCCCAAGGTGACGATCGGCAAGAACTGCACGATCAAGCGAACGATCATCGACAAGGGGACTCTGATACCCGATGGGTTTGAGGCCGGGGTGGACCTGGAAAAGGACAGGGAGCGATTCCTGGTAACTGATGAAGGCATCGTGTTGGTTACACCCGGCATGCTGGGCCAACGTCTGCACTTCGAGCGTGATTGAAAAGTATCGATGAGCGCTGAACAAAACAACAAACTGAAGTTAGTGCTGTGCTGGCATATGCACCAGCCTTGGTATCGGGAATCGTTGGACGGTGATTACCGCCTTCCCTGGGTGTACCTTCATGCGCTCAAGGACTACAGTGACATGGTGGCTCACCTCGAAGCTCACCCGGAAATGCGGGCGGTGGTGAATTTTACACCGGTGTTGCTGGAGCAACTCGAGGATTACGCTGCGCAGCTGCGCCAATGGCTGAGCAGCGGCAAACGTATGCTCGACCCGATGTTGAACCTTCTGGCTGGCATCACGCCGGTACCGAAGGAGTTGCAGGCACGTGAGGACCTCTTGCGCAAATGCCTGCGTGCGCATGCCCCCCAGATGATCGATCCTCACGAGGATTTTCGTCGTCTGCTGGCTCCACTGTGGAGTTCCAGCATGTCGGAGCCCGATTTAGGCATGCTGCCGTATTTCAACGACCAGTATTTCCTGGACCTGCTGACCTGGTACCACCTGGCATGGTTGGGATACTCGGAGAGAAAGCGGGATTGGGCACGCGAATTCATGAAGCAGGGGATGTCGTTCAGCGATTCACAGCGACGCGAATTGCTTCAGCGAATGGCTGATCTTATTGGTGGGTTGGCGGACCGTTACAAAGCCTTGGCCGAGAAAGGGCAGATCGAGTTGTCGGTCACGCCATATAGCCATCCGATCGTGCCGCTGCTGATCGATTTCGATACCCGATTGTGTGCTCAGCACGAAGCCCTTGGTCCATCGCATGTGGGCTACCCGGGAGGGGGAAAACGTTCCTATTGGCAGATGCAGCATGGCATTGATGTGTTCGAGCGCTTTTTTGAACGCAAGCCTACCGGGGTGTGGTTGTCTGAAGGCTCGGTCAGTGACGAGGCGGTAGGGCTTTTGGCGCAATTCGGAATCCGTTGGAGTGCCTCCGGTGAGGGTGTTTGGCATAACAGCAGTGCCATGTCAGACCTCGAACACAACACGCCTGATGCGAGGCACAACCTGTTCAGTCCGCACCATTTGCCGGACACCGACACCAAGTTGTTCTTCCGTGATGACGGGCTATCAGACCTGATCGGTTTCGAGTATCAGGGGTGGGGGCCGGAAGACGCCGTAGAGGATTTCATCAGTCACCTGCGCAATATTCGTGAGTATCTCGGGGAGAACGCCCACAAACACGTTGTCAGCGTCATACTGGATGGTGAGAATGCCTGGGAGTATTACCCGGATAATGCTTTCCACTTTATCGGCTGCCTGTACGAACGCCTGGCAGCATCTGATGAGGTGGAGGTTGTTACCTTTGATCAGGCCTTGGATACGTGTCCGGCGGTGGAATTGCCACGCCTGTGTCCCGGTAGTTGGGTATATGGCTCTTTCTCTACCTGGATCGGTGAGGAAGACAAAAACCATGCCTGGGACAGATTGGTGGAAGCGAAGCTTGTCTATGATGACGCCATCAATAATGACAACCTGAGCGACGAGCAAAGGCGATTGGCCAGTTTGCAACTGGCGATTTGTGAAGGTTCGGACTGGTTTTGGTGGTTTGGAGATTACAACCCGTCCGATAGCGTACGCGATTTCGATGAGTTGTATCGTCAGCAACTCAAGCATCTCTACGAGATCCTCGCACGCCCAGTGCCAGCCAATCTCGATGAGCCTTTATCGAAAGGCGGTGCCAGTGCCGAAAATGCCGGCACCATGCGCCGTGGACGTGAGTAAGGCACATGAGTGAATTGCTGCAGCAGAGGCGGGCGGGTGTTCTATTGCATCCTACATCGCTACCGTCAGGGAAGTTGGATGGGGATGTGGAGCGTTGGTTGGACTTTATGGCGGATGCCTGCCTCAGCGTATGGCAGGTGTTGCCGCTGGTAATCCCGGATCACACGGGATCACCCTATCAGAGCTGTTCTGCCTTTGCTGCGAACCCAGGCTTGCTGGATGAAGAGGCGTTGCGTCGTGAGGTAGATCCTCAAGCCTTGGCAGATTTTTACCATCAGCAGCAAAGCTGGTTGCCTGATTTCGCGCGATTCAAGGTGCTGCGCCAACGCTATCCTGAGTGTTCTTGGTTGGATTGGCCACAGCGTTACCGTGACCGTGACCCCCAGGCTATGGCTGAACTGGAACACGAATCACCGGACGAGTTTCAGCACTTTGTCAGAGTGCAGTTCCTGCTGGATCAACGCTGGCAGCAGATACGTCGTTATGCTGCTGAACGTAATATCCTGATGTTTGGTGATATGCCAATTTTCGTGGCACTGGACAGCGTGGATGTATGGGCCAACCGGGGTGAGTTTCTGTTGAACGAGGTTGGTCAGCCAAACTTGGTTGCCGGGGTGCCTCCAGACTATTTTTCCGAGCAAGGGCAGCGCTGGGGCAACCCACATTACGATTGGGACGTGATGAAAGGCAGCGGTTTTCGCTGGTGGAAAGGGCGTCTGCAGCGCCAGTTCGATTGGTTCGACATCGTGCGGCTCGACCATTTTCGAGGTCTGGAAGCCAGTTGGATGATTCCTGCGGAATGCGAAACGGCAATTGACGGTCATTGGCAGCAGGTACCAGGCGCCGAGCTGTTGGGAGCATTGCGTGAGGCCAACCCAGGTTTGCCGATTGTGGCAGAAGACCTGGGTATCATCACACCCGAGGTGACCGCACTACGGAAAGCGTTTGAACTTCCTGGTATGGCGGTGCTGCAGTTTGCCTTCGATGGCTCGGAAGACAATCCGCATCTTCCGGCAAACGTCAGTACCGACCATGTCGCCTACAGCGGAACACATGACAACAGCACGACGCGCGGTTGGTTCACGTCGCTCGAAGAAGATACCCGGCAGTTTGTGCTGCAGGTTCTCGAAGGAAGCGCAGATGACGATATCGTGGAATTGCTCAATCAGCGCTTGATGGAAACTTCTGCATTCCTTGCGATGCTTCCTCTGCAGGATATTCTCGGGCTCGGCGCAGAGGCCCGCATGAATACGCCTGGCCTGACAGAGGGTAACTGGCGGTGGCGATTCGAGTGGCAACAACTCGATGACGTAGACGTGGTAGGTAGATTGCGCGAACTCATTGAAAGGACTGGACGTTGTCATGAAGGCTAAAAATTCGATCATCGATACCCTTGATGCCTTGCAAAATGGTAACTGCCATGACCCTTTTGCCTTGCTGGGGCGGCATCAACACAATGGTCGCGAGGTCATCCGTGCTTTCCTTCCCCAAGCAGAGCAGGTGGATCTCGTTGGTGTCGGACCGATGCAACGCCGTAATGGCAGTGACATTTTCGAATGCGACCTCGATGAAGGCCAATCGCTGCAACTGCCGCAGCACTACGAACTGGCCTGGGAAGAAAAACACGGTGGCGATCGTCACCGGTTAATCAGTCCTTATAGTTTTCCCCCTTTTCTGGCCGATGAAGACCTTTACTATTTTGGCGAGGGTCATCATCACCACGCCTACCGTTTTCTGGGCGCCCATCTCATGGAAATCGACGGCATCAGCGGTGTCGGTTTTGCTGTTTGGGCTCCTGCGGCG
>Ga0180435_10004327_pt1 | contig 14009 bp, 15 predicted proteins | sample SS_ome_3_FD_132467 | JGI IMG/M metagenome (GOLD analysis project Ga0180435, IMG submission 132467) | Hypersaline lake sediment archaeal communities from the Salton Sea, California, USA - SS_3_S_1 metaG | ecosystem: Environmental > Aquatic > Non-marine Saline and Alkaline > Hypersaline >... | reverse complement strand
GTTCGCGAGTTCGGGAAGCGTCGACACGGGAAAAAACGCTTCGGTTTTGCCTCCGTATTTCGCCCCAATTATTGCCCAGCGGCGGCGAATGACCTCTTTGGTTTCCTATGGTCCTTTGACTTCCTATGCGAACCAGGAAGCGTGTTTTGTTTTCTGAGTGGTTATGGTTTTTGGGGGAATCGAAAGCAAAACCATATGTCACGCGATATTTGACAGCGAATAATCCTGAGTTTGATGGGCGATTTACAGGCGAAGGAGGTCGGAGAGCTGTTTCAGGCGTCGGTTTTTCGCAACGCCGTTGGGAATTTTCGGATACCGGTTGTCGATCTCCCGTTCCAAACGAAAAACTGACGAACCATTGTGGGGTTTACACGTATAACACGTAATGCGGACCCCTTATTGACAAGGTATTTGGGTTTACCCAGAATGGTGGGTACGGAATTCGAGGGGGGTGGATATGAAAGTCAGTAAGGCAATTTCTCTTCAAGACTACAACCTGATCGGTGAGTTCGAAGAGATCAAGACAACGTTGTCGCGAAAGAAGTACGCGCGGCTGCGCGACCGTCAACTTAGCTATTGGGTGCTGGCCGGCGATCGTGGGCTACCCCACGTATTCTTGGGTCAAACCCTTGGCGAAATTCTCGAAACGCCGTTTGAAGACTTGGTAACGACTCCCGGTGTTGGCCAGAAGAAGCTCGCCTCGCTCGTCGATTTGCTGGAACGAGCCGCCCGTGACGATCGTCCCGTGAAGGAATCGTCGCGAAGGGACGGTCGTCTTGGCAACGGAGGGGCGCCCACAGGCGAACGGTTCGATCCGACGCAGGTCTCCGAGGGCGCTTGGCAGAACTGGAAGAAGACGGTCGTGCGTTGGGGGCTCGAAGATGAAGTGATCGGCCGCCTGGCGCCGTCGCTGCAACCGATCCCAACAGTGATCTGGGACACGCCACTTCGCGAGTACCTCGACAGCACGCTTGCCGACATCCGCGCTCGCAAAACACACGGCGAAAAACGAACTCGCATCGTCCTCGAAATGTTCTTTCTCGTGCACTCCTTGTTCGGCAAGTCGAAGGGCGGCAAACACCTGCGCGTGTCATTGACACCGCAGTCGATCTGTGAGGTCGAAGCGTGGCTCGAATCAACTCGTGGCACCCTCGCGCTACTCGGTGAACTGCGCGACAATCTGGCGTCGCCGTTGGTCAAACAGCTTGAAGACGATGCGGGCAAAATGGCGGCGGACGCGGTAGGCAAGGTCATTGGCCTGCGCGGTGCGCCGCAGAGAGTGGCGATCGTCGCCAAGCGAATCGGCGTCACACGTGCTCGCGTCTATCAAATGTTAGAGCAATGTGCTCGCATTTTGGCCGTCCGCTGGCCACAAGGTAGACAAGAACTGGCCGAACTGGCTGAGCGATACGAAGAAGACGATCAAAGCGAAGCGGCCAAGCTCCTCAAGGGCGTGCGAAATCTGTTATTCACGGCCAAAGACTAGGCTCTGTCTCAAAACCGATTTGCGACACCGAATACAAGCTCGAAGCGCGAGCGAGTGGGTCAAATCGGCCACAACTCACTCGCTGGCGCATTGAGCTTGTACTGGTTTTGAGACAGAGACTAGTACTCCCGCGCAGCTTGGTTTTCGGGTGAGCCGCAGGCCAGGACCTGTCCTGTCAAGACCAGGAAGTGCTCGTAACCCATGCCAGGACAGGTCCTGGCCTACCTGAAAATTGAGCTGCGATGGACCACTAGGTTGCGTCGCAAAACCGATCCGTGACTCCGCCTTCGAACGCGTCTGCTCACGCTTCCAGAGAGTAACCGCTTACACGCCCTGCTTGTTGCGTGTATTCTATTTGAGTGCTTGCATGATGCCTCCCCCATTCAACGTCTCGGAACATACGCGACGACATGATCGATCTGACTCGCCAGGAAATCGCCACCGCGGCAAACGTAATCATCGTCAAGGTGGGTACGCGAGTTCTCACAAACGAGTCGGGGGCGCTGAACGAACAACGTATCTCTGACCTGGCGGAAGAACTGAGTGAGTTGATCGAAGACGGTCGCAAGATCGTGCTGATTAGCAGCGGAGCGGTAGGGGCAGGCATGAGCCGGCTGGGACTTACCGAACGCCCTCGCGACTTGGCCCGGCTTCAGGCGGTGGCCGCCATCGGGCAAACCAACTTGATCGAAACTTACGACCGCACGTTCCGCAAACATGATCGGCACGCCGCCCAAGTGCTGCTCACATCGGAAGATCTCAACCACCGTGCGCGCTATCTCAATGTTCGCAACACGATCTTGATGCTGCTCGAATGCGGGGCCGTACCGATTATCAATGAGAACGACACGGTCGCGGTCGATGAACTGGCCATTACCTTCGGCGACAACGATCGGTTGGCGGCAATGGTGACCAACCTGATTCGCGCCCCGTTGATGATCATTCTTTCTGACGTCGACGGCGTGTACGATGGCGATCCGAACGCCGAGGGTTCGCAAGTGATCGATACGATCACGCAACTCGATCAACAGGCGCTGCCCCACGTCAAGGATCACAAGACGGGACTCAGCAAGGGCGGCATGGCCAGTAAATTGGAGGCGGCCCGCATTGCCACCCTCGCGGGCGAGAACGTCATCATCGCATCGGGACGAAAGCCGGGCGTGCTCCGCCGAATCATGCAGGGAGAGTCGGTCGGCACCTTGATACTCGCGCAGGGCAAATCGATTTCACCTCTCAAGAGATGGATCGGGTTCTCGGCAAAAACAAGCGGTTCATTGCAACTTGATGATGGCGCGGTCAGCGCGATCGCGGCTCGTGGGCGCAGTCTCTTGCCCGCCGGAATCACCAAGGTCGAAGGCGAGTTCAAAAAGGGCGATGTCGTCTCAATCTGCGACCCCAGTGGCAAAGAGGTTGCCCGCGGATTGACGAACTACGATGCGGCCGAAGTCAGAAAAATCAAAGGTCTCAAGAGCGAGCACATTACTCAAGTATTGGGTTATCATCCTTACGATGAGGTGATCCATCGAGACAACATGGCCGTTACCGACGGTTCGGCCTGACTCCTATTCTTCGAGCTGGCGCGGCCACCTAGCCCCAATACCGTTCAATGGAGTACGAGGATTGCGAAAGCACAACGGGGTCAGGACTCTTTGTTTTGTTCGACTTCGGCGAAGCCGTCGTAGTCTTCCGTTGTTTCAAAGATCGTCAGCCTTGCCACCGCCCGATCGAGGACGTGAGAGACTTCACCAGCCGGACAAATGCGTTTTGGACGAGGCATGCGGGAAGTATAACGGATTCTCTCCCGCCAGAAAAGAGTCCTGACCCCCTTTTGCCCCTCCACTCTAGCCTCGCACCGCCATTCTACCAAAACGCCCTTGATCGCTTAACAGTGGGGTTGCGCGTAAACGTGACAGGTCGGGAAGAACCTACGAGAATCGCTCAGTTCATCCGTTGGTGTAATCGTTCATTTCTCATTCTCACTGCTAGTCGTCTCAGATGGAGGTGAGGCAGGTTCTTCCTTTTCTATTTCTGGTGGGGTTCTCGGCATACTCTTGTGAGCGTTCAACCGTGACTCCCCGGTACGCTTATTAAACCAGTAGTCGGCTACAAGGTGCGCGTCAGAAGATTCGGGGAAGTAGTAACGGCCAGCGAGTTTGGGAGTATGTTCGCGGTCATCGAAGAAATGTATCTTCAGTGTGTTCCTGTTTCCTAATGAGTTCCTCTTGCTGTCGCAGAACTTCTGCAGGTCTTCCCTGTTTGGTTCAGTAACGTAACAGCTAAGCCCCAGCATCGCGTTAGTTGTGAATCGCCCAACCATCTGGATTGAGGCATGCCGTTTTGGAGTTGTCGGATCTCTTGGGGTGCGCTGTATTGGAGTCGTGTCATACTCTTCTTCACAGCCAACAGCCAACAAGCAAACAGCAGCACAAAGGAGCAACGGTCTAATCATCTTCTAATCCTCCACCGAAAAGAAACGCACGCCACCACGATAGGGAAGCATACCCTGCCGTTGGGGTAGCTGCAACACGGCGATTGCGCGATGATGGGTAATCTGCGATAACTGCGGTAACCGAAGGAGCAAAAGGGGTCAGGACTCTTTTTTCTGTTTTCGGGGGCGGCCGCGAGGTCGCAGGCTGCGCTCGAGTCCAAGTCGGGCAACGCTGCTCTTGGTCCAACGATCGTCGCCAAAGGGGCTGCCGCGAACAATGCAGCGGCGAATCGACGAGACCTCCGCTTCCGTTTGCGGTTTGTTGACGTTCGCTCGCCATTGTCGTGGCAGCGGCGGATCGTCGATGGTCGCCAGCCAGGGATGCTCGTCCTGCGGCCGTCGTCTCGCCCACGCGGAACTCCATTGCCACGCTTCGACCTTGTCGACGAGCCCGGCCCGCAACGGATTCCGTTCGACATAACGCATCACTGCCAGCAGGTGCTCGTCACTTTGCACCGGGAACGACTTGAAGCGGCCTTGGTAAAGGTGCCCCATGCCGCCCGTGCGATAGTGAGCGTGCCATCGCATGGTGTGGGTCAGCGTCAATCGCCGAAAGAAATCGCTCAGTTGCTGGTCGGTCTCTGGACGGACCACAAAATGCCAGTGGTTGGGCATCACGGTCATCGCGAAGATTGGCAGCGGAATCTCCCGCCATGTACGCTCGACGACTTCGACAAAGCCGTCGTAGTCTTCCGTTTTTTCAAAGATCGTCAGCCTCGCCACCGCCCGATTGAGGACGTGGAAGACTTCACCAGCCGGACAAATGCGTTTTGGACGAGGCATGCGGGAAGTATAACGGATTCTCTCCCGCCAGAAAAGAGTCCTGACCCCGTTTCTGGCCCCCACGCCAGAAAAGAGTCCTGACCCCGTTTCTGGCCCCGGGTTTTCGAAACCCTCCCCGGCCGCTACCGCGTCCGACCCTCCCGAAGGGAGGGTGAAGTTAAGCTGCACAACCTCCAGGAGGGTGAAGTTTGGCTGCACGACCTCAAGCGAGGGTGAAGTTAAGCTGCACGACCCCGATTGGGGTGCGGATATCCCCAACAAGAAAACCGGAAAATTTTGCCCAAAGTGCTGGAACTTCCAACCGACATGGTGTAGATTGACCGCAACCGCCTGACACAACGATCCCCTGTCAGCGATAACCCCCCATAAAACCCGCGGTCGAAGCCAGCCCACCTTTGATTGACCTCGGTCGCGTCCCTCCCCCCCCACAACGCTTTCTTTGAGCCGCTTGCCCGCCCTCGATAGCCTGCCGTGTGATTGAATCACTTTGCACTGCGATGGGTCGACGGATTGTTGGTGGTGTCTGCCGTGAAGGAATGCTGCAATGCAATGGTGTAATCTCCTCGCCAGTCTATTGGTGATGGCGCCCGCACAGACCAGTCCCAGTGACGCGTCTGCTGCCGCTCCGCAAGAACAAACCACGCCCGTTCAAGTTGCCGACGAAGCAACGAGTCAACAAAACGCAAACGAGCAAAAGCCGGCCACACAAAAGGCCGAGCCCGAGCAAAAACCAAGTCAAAAGGCGGAACAGAAGCCGGGTGACGCAAAGCAGAAGCCGTCGCAGAAAAAGCCCGCCCAGAAGAAGAGCCTGATCCCGCCGGAGATCGAACGCAAGTTGAGCATCTTCAAGAGAGACCAACGACTCGTGTTCTTCCGCATGCTCCAACGCAATAACGAACTGCGTGGCACGGTCGGATTGGGCGACCACAAAATCAACCAGCGTCTCTGCCAAGCGGCACAAGACCACGCAGAGTACATGGCCCAGACGGGTGACTTCGATCACTGGGGCAACGATGGACCGCAAGGCCGCGCCAACCGCTACGAATACGACGGCTCGGTGCGGGAAAACATCGCGATGGGTTATACCGAGGTTTCCTACGCCTTCCAAGGATGGCGTGGCAGCAGCTCGCATTGGACGTCGATCATCAGCGACACCTCCGAAGCGGGCTTTGGATACGCAGTCAGTGAGGGCGGAACTCCCTACTGGGTGGGAGTCTATGGGTACCCAGCCCCGGAACTGGAAGAAGGCACGGCGGTTGCCGACGAGAGTCAAGCCACACCGAGTTACAACGGTCGGCGTCGCCGTTCGTCCTTTCGCCGTTGGCGGTAAGTTCACCTTGAGAGGCACCAACGATTTCGCACCAAGACGAGCATCTTGATTGACAGCATGATGAGCACCTTGAGCTGCAACCAGATGAGCACCATGATTTGACAGCGAACTTCCGTCCACGCTACGGCGCGGCCTCTCTTTGAGCAATCGAAGAGAGGCCGTTTTTTTGCAGGGGGGCGAAAGTGCGGAACCTGGGGACCGCGCCCGCCGACTGATAGACGAGATCGCCTTCAGAATCTATGAGAGCACGCGGCGGTAGACTTCGGCGACGCCGGCGGCCATGGCTTCGTCGGAGAATCGTTCGCCGTGACGAAAGACGGCGTTTTCACTCAGTTGTCGCCAGTCGAGATCGCCATCCATGATGCGGCGGATGGCGGCGGCGAGGTCTTCGGCATCACTGGGCTTGGCAAGCACGCCTTCCTGGCCGTCGCGGACGGCTTCGGGAACCCCTTCGACGCGTGTGCCGACCACCGGCAAAGCGGCAGCCATCGCTTCGAGCACAACCATCGGCAGCCCTTCGCCGAACAGGCTGGGCAGCACGAACAGGTCCATCTTTTTTAGCTCGGCGTTTACGTCGCGCGTGAAGCCAACCCAATCGACTGCGTCTTCCAGTCCGTGTCGGGTAACTCGCTGCTTGAGCGACGTTTCGTACTCGGGCGTTTCGAACGGTCCGACCGCTCGCATGCGAACGGGCAAGCCAGCTTTGCGCAATGTTGCCAAGGCGTCTATCAACACCTCTGTACCTTTACGTCCGCGGAACAGAGCGACCGTACCGAGCACCCATTCGTCCGTTGGCCTTTGTTGGATGACGGGCGGATTGCAGCGTGGCACGCCGTTGGGGACGACCGTGATTTGATCCTCGGCATATCCCAACAAAGTCATGTGGTCGGCCAGACTGTGCGACACGCAAATCAGCGGCACGCCGCCGCGGAGGCTCAATCGCTCGGCCCAGGCCAGACAACTGTTTCGCAACCACGATGTCGTGTCGCGGCAGGTGGGACTATGAACGTGGTAAACCAGCCGAGCCTTGGTGCGTCGACATGCGGAGCGGGCGATCATCACCGTCCGCGGCGTGTGGGCGTGTACGATTTCGTAACCGCCTTCGTCAATCACATCCGCCAGTCGCTTCGCGGCACTGAAATCGAGTCGTCCCTGCATCGGTGTTTCGAAGATCGGCGCGTCCGACTGTCGGGCGTTCGGAAAGGCGTCGCGCTTCAGGCACGCAAAACCGACCTCGGCCCCCAATCGCGGCAACTGCATGGCCAGCAAATCTTGAACACGTTCAGCTCCCGAGTAGTGTTCGCCGTTAATCACGTGCAGCACGCGTGTGTTCAGCGGCAGCGGCTCTACTTCATGGTGTTCGTCTTGTGAACTATCCGACGGGAGTACGGGACATCCGATCGGGGCGCCAATCCACGCACTCTGAGTGGGGCTTGTCATGGTTTTCTGCCTGGCAGGTATCGCTCGAAAATTGCCCAAATACCAAGTTCGGTCGATGGAGGCGACTTAGCCGCTTTCCATCTCCTTCAAACGTACCTTACGGCTGGGAGGGAAATATGAGGGCGCATCGGGTAACGCGGAATGTCGCGATTACGCCATGTAATCGTTACAACAGATACCGCTGGACGTTTTCCCAGAGCGACCACGCCCCGGCGACCAACATGCCCAACGCAGAGAGCCAGAGGAAGAGGTCCCATGTCTTGCCGGGCGTGAGACGGCGGTCGCACCGCCGATAGCGGAAGTAGAGGGCGGCCGTCGCCAACATCGGCAACATCATCGCCTGCATCACGCCGCTAATCAGGATCAAAACGACCGGCTGGTACGGGAAGCAGAGATAGAAGAACAGGCACTTTCAGTTTGGTGCGTGTGTCGACGACTTCGTTGGAGCGACGGCCATCCTCGGTGATGGGAATGCTGAGGAGATTGCCTGAAACCATAACCGATCACCGCGCAGGATGATAGATGCGGCGCATTGCGCCACGAAGACGATGGAAAGCACGGCGAGCACCAACTGGCGCGTTACTCGGCGACCTCTTCGATGTACTCGACCCCACCGGACTCATCGACGGGCTCGTAGTACGATGCATTGCCGGCGAATCGAGAGCCAGCCCGCGCTCCACAGGAAGCGTCCGTGCAGACGCCGCCGTACGCCCCGTATTCATAGTCGAGGCAGTTCTGGCACATCGAGCAACCGATGGCGGCCGGGCAAATCGCAACGGCCAGAAGAAGCAGTAGTTTTCGCATCATTCTGTTCACTCCCCAGTATTGATCGAAAAGCCCCTCTCGCGCTTGCGTGCCACTGGCTTTGCCAATGCCAACGTTTGCCTGTTGGATTAGCACTGGCGGAGCCAGTGGCACACGACCCAACCAGCCAGCGTCGACAAACGTAGAGCGCGCAAGGGATGCAATGGTTTTCGTGCTACGAAATTCGGCCAATCCAGGCGTGTGACTTTATGCAAACTTTGTCGATTATGCCGGATCGGCGCGCGCAAGTGCTAGCAAACACGATGTAGCTGCGGTCGCTAGACCGCAGGGAGCAACGAGAGCGTGAAGATTGCCCAGTAGTTCCTGCCGTCTGGCGACGGCAGCTACAACTAGCTCTAAGCGGCAGTGAGGGCCAGGAGCTGGCTGAAACGGTCGAGGTAGACATCGGCAGCGGCATCAGGATCGTGGTTGAACGCGACGGTGTTCATACCCACGGCCGCCGCTCCGGTCAGCGCAGCCGTATCGGCAGCGACGAAGACGGTGTCCTGAGCCGACTGTCCAAGGCCGTCGAGTGCAGTTTCGTAGCATTCTGGCGAGGGCATCACGTCGCGCACGTCGTAAGAACAGACGATCGATTGCAGGTAGTTTTTCAGGCCGAGCCGTTCCAACTTCTGCGTAAGTTGCGTTGCCGGGTAGGGAGAGTTTGCAAGCACGCCGAGCGACAGACCACGAGACCGTAGTTGTGATACAGTGGAACGCACATCCGGCAGCAAGCGGATGTCGCGCTCGCCATGGAGGTACTGCATCGTCGCAGCCGCCAACACTTCGTCGACCTGAGCAGAACGCATGCCGATGGCTTGCAGGAATTCCCGAAAGGCGTCCCAGTAGTCTTTGCGGCCCCGTTGTACGTCGACCAGAAAGTCGCGATCCCAAACGCGGAAGAATGGACGATAGTGCGTGAACACGCCCATTCGCGTGATCAATCGGAAGAGCCAACGCCGCCAAGAGGTGGCGTCGTAGAAGACGTTTTCCACATCGAACACAACCGCTCGCCCCGCGATCTGCGAGAGTTCTTGCGGGGTAATGGCCGATGGCGCGTGGAGTTTTGGTTGGGCGGGAGCGGACGACGTTTGGCCGACGGAGCAAGCCCGCGCGACGACTTCGTCGCGAAGTGGTTTCATCATCGGTACTCGAGTCCTTTCTTTGTACCGAGCTATTCTGTTTTTCTCAGCACGCGCTGAGCGTGCGGTTGAGCACCGCCATTCGTTGCCGAATGGCCGGTTGATGATCGAGGAACCCGGCAATCCTTTGCCAGGCGAGGGCTTCCGCCCCCAGTGCCTCTACTATCGCCTCCGCGTGATCCCAATCCTCTTCAACGTTCAAAACGAGACGTACATCGTCGCGATCCAGTCGCTCGGGCAACGGCATGAGTCGCAACTGGAAGAGTTCCGGATGGCCGCATAGGTAGCGGGTGATATCGTTTCGGTCAGCCGGTGCGGTAGCCTCGCGATTGGCGCGTTTGAGCGATTCCGCCCGACACCATTCGGCCAACACGCCCAATCGCGACCGAGCCGCCTGTCCATTCTGCGAACAGTAGCTGATGTAGTCGCAGGTCGGGTTGGATTTGGCGGTCATCAGCAGACGATCGATCATCTGCGGATCGACAAAGGGACTTTCGACAGACACATAGACAATCTCAGTCGCTCGATACTCGCTGATCGCCTCGGCGACGCGGGCCAGCGGATCGGGACGCGACGAGTAGCAAACGGGAATGTCGAGCGGTATCAACTGGCCGAACTCGCGTTGCTCGGGAGTGTCGCCCAAGACCGCGATCACGCCATCGAGATGCGTGGCCTCGGTCACCCGGCGGGCGACCCACTCAACCAGCGACTTGCCGCCGAGTTTTCGCAGAGCCAACGAAGCGATGCCATTCTCGGGCGAAGTGCTTTGCCCGAGACCGACTTCCACCAGTCCTATGGAATTACCCATCCTTGCAATCCCGTGTCAGGCGCATTGACCGCGTGACGGAGGGTCCTCCCCACACGCGGATATTTAGGTCGAGTGTATCGGCAAGTCGCGATTTGCGTCAATACGAAAGTTCACGCATCGATTTGCAAAGTTTGATAGATGCGGGGATCGGCAAGGCTTTCGGCCTTGATTGCCGCGCCTTCGAAAGTGTGACGCAGTGTATGCCCCGACGGTACGGCAACGGTAAACGCGCCGGCGGCGACAGCGGCATTGCAGCCGTTTTCGCTGTCTTCAAGCACCATCATTTGCTCCGGCGAGACATCTAATTGAGCCGCGGCCGTGAGATAGATGTCGGGGTTTGGCTTGCCCTGCGTAACGCTTTCGGCCGAGAGAATCGTTTGAAACCTCGGAGCCCAATCGAAACGCGAAAGCACGTTGTCGACGAACGTGCGGCGGCTGCTCGTGGCAATCCCTTTGGGCAGGCCAATGGATTCAATCGCGTCGAGCAACTCGACGGCCCCCGGCATCGGCGCGAGCCGCGTATCGAATAGCCCCTCGAAGATCTCATCGGTTTCTCGCTCGAGTTGTGCAACGGTCGCCGACAGGTTGCAGTGGTCGATCATGATCTGCAAAGCGACGGCGCTTGGTCGACCCATCATCTTATCAAGCAACTCGGGCGTGAACTCATGGCCGCGACGCCCTAGGATTTCGCCGCCACAGTCCTGATAGAGATCTTCGGTGTTGAACAACAGACCGTCCAAATCGAAAACAACGGCTGTGATTTCAGGGGTGTGGGGCATGAATGTGTCTTCTTCGAAACAGAAACAAGCCCGAAGCGCGAGCGAGTGGGAACACTACAATCAGTTCCGCTCAAACCCACTCGCTTGCGCATCGAGCTTGTAGGTTGGTGGGCAGGGAAATCTCAAGATGAAACTGAGAAATGCAGTCTACGCCGAGAGGGGGGCGGCGTCCATGGCCCCTTGTTGGCCGCGATTCCGCAATCGACGCCAACCGTACTTGTAGAGCGTCATCAGCGTGCGGCTCAGCAATCGCGAAGGGGCAACCACCAACCGCGCCAGTGGATAGTGTTTTGGTTTCCAACGGCTGACGGCGTCGCTGGCCGGGCCCATGCAGTCGACGTCGGTTACGTCCCCTGATGCGTAAGAATCCCGAAGCTGTTCGTGCATCAATACCTGACCGGGGCTGTACTGAGCAAACTCAGCGTCATAGCCCACATTGAACGAGTGGTATACGCCTTTGGCGCAAAGACCGTATTCAAATGCGATCGGTCGATCGTCGAGGCGAAGGAACTGCAGTTCCAGGTGGCCGGCCTCGGCAAGTTGCCGCGCTTGTTCAAGGTAGTAGCCGAACATGCCCGGCGATGCCAGTACGGAACTACCTTGCTCTCCCTTCCAACTGTTGTGCTCGACCTCAAACCCTTCGTGCAGCAACAGCTCGATATCGGCGGCCGCGAGATCGGTGTGGCGCTCGAAATCGAGTCGCCCTGCCTGCTGCAATCGTTCGATGTTCTTGCGTATCTTCTTGCGGTGATTCTTCGACCACGATTTCTGATAGTCCTCCCAACTGCCACTGATCGGAATCCGACCAACTTGGCATTTCTCATGACAATCGACGGAGAGGCCGGCGCTGCCGCACGCGGCGATGAACTGCCGCCAACGGTTCATCGCGACTGGTATGGCATCCAACCACAACAGAGGCCAGTTGAGATTGCCAAGATGATTGACAAGGGCGGTCAGCACTCCACCGGCATCGCACTGCGAGTCGAGCAACAGGTCGCCGCACGGCGACCAGGCGTTGGCCGTCATCCCCGCCGCTTTGACGATACGCCCGACGCGCTTTTCCGTAAGCGGCAACGCAGCCAGTGGGCGATCACCTTGACTGACCACCACGGCAAATAGAGCCCTCGTCGGCGTGAACTGCTCGATCCATTGGGCAAGTGGCTGTGCTCGCAACAACGGCGAGGTCGCTTCGCTGCGCAACCACAAATCGTTCCAACCCTCGGCGGCGGAGCGTAACTGCTCGACGGATGTAAGATCGCGAATTTGGTAATCGGATGCCAACGGCCGACTCCTGCATTTTCAGGGAGCGGTATGGCGCTAGCCACCGGCCCTGTGATTGGTCGATTTCTCGGTGAGAACCGGCGGCTAGCGCCGCGCCGCTCACACAGAATCTGACACATGCTTCATACACGGTACTTAAACCATGGCTCGGATTCGCAAGAGCGGCGGCGGTTTGCTCCACGGAAGCGCCGAGCCAGCCGGACCGACGCCCCCTTCAACCGCAATAATCGTCAACACCGGCCCCGCTGGCGTGAACCTTTGTTAGGACGTACACTCGATACCCTGGCCGATAAATCAATCTATCGTCTAATCACCAATTCAAGGCACGTTTTCCGAAGCCGTTGGTGGCATGCGTAGAGTTTTTCCAAGGCTGTGGACATACGTCTGATCTGCATCGCTCAGCGATTCGAACGGATACGAAAACGCGAAACCCCAAATGTCCCCGCCGCGACCCTTGAGCACCGCCACGGCATTGCCGGTCTTGGGGTCCATAGTCGCACCGTCTGATCCATACCCGACGAAGCAATCAGGCGGCGATCGGGTGATATCGCGACAGCGAGATTCCACTGGGTGTGGCCACCCATGTTGTGCAGGAGATTGCCTTCGAGACAGGCATTCCCGGCGAGTGAAAGCCGCCATTCCTTCTTTTCTCTCAGTGGCCTCCGTGTGTTCTCTGTGGTAGTTTTTGCCTTAGGGATCGATGAGGCCGAGGACCCCGCACCCAAGAACCTGATGAACCAGAAAAAAGCCCTGCCGAAGTGGCGGGGCTTGGGGTAATCTCGAAACGGGTCGTTTCTCGGAGCGTTACCGCTTTCGTCGTCGCCCAAAGCCGATCAGGCCGATCAGGCCCAGCAGGCCCAGCAGGCCGACATTGGCGAGCCAATTCAAAGCATTGGGGGACACGTTGAGAGGTTTGCCCTAAACCCGTCGCGTGCCGGCGGGCAGAACTCCTTCCATCACACCATCGTCTGCGTGTTCCAAACCCAGCACATGGCCCATCTCGTGCATCACAGTTGACAACAGGTCTACCCGCTGGGCGTCGGCCAAGCCGTCCACGGCCACAAGATCGCCGGAACTGTCATCCAATGCAAACTCACTGTCGTCCTCAGGTGTGGGATCGACAAACCAGCCATACCCTGCGGCATTGGTATCCAGGTAGACGGTCGAACCCGAGGCCAACCCAATTTGCGAACCAGGCAAGTTGGTGATAACAAACGTTGTGCTTTGCAGCAGTTGTTGCTGGCTTTCGCTCAACTGAGCATTCATCCATTCGTTGGCGGCGTAGGCCAAAATCGGGTCGACGTCCTGGCTGGTTAGAACCTCGACCCCTGAATCAGAGATTGATTGGCCTGCAACTACCAGCGCTGCGCCCCAGTTGCCGATGATCGGTGTGTCGCCGGGTCTCCCGAATCGGTAGCTCACATCTCCGCCAGCCTTGCCTTCCCACTTGCCGTTGCCGTTCAAATCAAGGCGGAAGCGGTCGTCGCGGTGGAAGCCGATCTCGTCGACTCCGTCGCCGTTCCAATCACCGACAATCGGTGTGTCGCCGGATTTCCCGAATCGGTAGCTCACATCTCCGCCAGCCTTGCCTTCCCACTTGCCGTTGCCGTTCAAATCAAGGCGGAAGCGGTCGTCGCGGTGGAAGCCGATCTCGTCGACTCCGTCGCC